>Ga0210391_10002725_pt1 | contig 15174 bp, 13 predicted proteins | sample IncBWC12OmetaG_FD_160573 | JGI IMG/M metagenome (GOLD analysis project Ga0210391, IMG submission 160573) | Forest soil microbial communities from Barre Woods Harvard Forest LTER site, Petersham, Massachusetts, United States - Inc-BW-C-12-O ... | reverse complement strand
TTGCCGTGGAGTATCGCCATCGCGCCTTCGGGTTTGAGTGGCGATGCGAAGCTGCAGATGACGTCTTGATGCGGAACAAGCTCCGCGGCGGCGATGGTGGCGCCCAGCGTGCCACCTGAGACGTTGGGGGCATCGAGGTCGAGGAAGACGATGAGTTCGCGCATGAGAGCGGGCAGGCCGCCGGCGTGATGGAGATGCTCCATATAGTGAGCGCCGGAGGGCTTGAGGTTGAGCAGGACGGGAATTTCGCGGCCGAGTTGGTCGAAGGCATCTAGGTCGAAGGGAACGCCTGCGCGGCCCGCTATTGCGATTAGGTGGATTAGACCGTTCGTGGAACCGCCGATGGCCTGCAGGACAATCATCGCGTTGCGGATTGACGCGGCCGTGATGAGGTCGCTGGGTTTGGGTGTGCCGGCGATGGCGATTTCGGTGGCGCGTTTGCCGCTGGCTTCGGCGATGCGGCGCCGGTCGGCGAGAGTCGCTGGTGCGGCGGCGCTCATGGGGAGTGCAAGGCCGAGTGCTTCGACGATACAGGCCATCGTACTGGCGGTTCCCATGACAGAGCAGGTGCCGACCGATGGGCAAAGGCGACCGCTGATGGTTTCGATTTCGACAAGGTCAACGTTGCCGGCGCGGTGCTGCGCCCACATCCGGCGGCAGTCGGTGCAGGCTCCGAGGACCTCGCCTTTATGGTTGCCAACGACCATCGGACCGGTCTGCAGAACTACTGCCGGGAGGTCGGCGCTGGCGGCCGCCATGACTTGTGCGGGTAGGGTCTTGTCGCAGCCCCCGATGAGGACGACGGAATCCATGGGCTGCGCAGTCATCATCTCCTCAGTGTCCATTGCCATCAGGTTGCGTAGGAACATGGAGGTGGGATGGGCGAAGCTCTCGCCGATGGAGATGGTTGGGAAGACCATGGGCAGACCACCGGCCAGCATGACGCCGCGCTTCACGCTTTCGATGAGGTCGGGGACATTGCCATGGCAGGTGTTGTAGTCGCTGAAGGTGTTGGTGATGCCGATGATGGGCCGCTCGAGCGCATCGTCGGAGTAGCCCATGGCCTTGATGAACGCCTTACGGAGGAAGAGCGAGAAGCCAGCGTCGCCATAGCTGGTCAACCCCTTGCGTAAGCCTGTGGTCATATCTCTGCCCCTGTGGGTTGAAGCGTTGGCGATTTTCGAGGAGTGAGCGTGAGGATGAGGACGGACGAGGCGATCATGCAGGCCGCGACGAGGAAGAGACCGGAGTTGAGCGTGCCGGTGTAGGTCTTCAGGAAGCCGATGATGGCAGGGCTGAAGAAGCCGCCGAGATTGCCGGTGCAGTTGATGAGCGCGATGCCGGCCGCTGCGGCGTTGCCGCCAAGGAACGCCGTAGGGAGTGCCCAGAACATGGCTAATCCCGTGATGACTCCGGCGACGGCGAGCACGAGACCGAACATCGCAATGGACGTATTGCTGCCGGCTTGTGTGCAGAGAATAAAACCGATTGCAGCCACGATGTTTGGCACGATGATGTGCCAGCGTCGCTCGCGAGTTCTGTCGGAATGGCGTCCGACGAACATCATGCAGATGAGCGCGCAGGTGTAAGGGACAGTTGTGAGCAGGCCGATGTCGAATGCGTCTTTGACGCCGGTCTGGCGGATGATGGTGGGCTGCCAAAAGCCGATGGCGTAGGAGCCCATCTCCATGCCGAAGAAGATTGCGCCGAAGAGCCAGACACGTGGACTCGTAAACACGGAACGAATTGAAACATGGGTTTTAGAGACGGCTTCTTCGTGGATTTCGGAGGCTACGGCGGCTCGTTCGCGTTCAGACAGCCACTTGGCTTCGACTACCCGGTTGTCGAGGAAGAGGAAGATGACGGCGCCGAGGAGGATTGCGGGGATGGCTTCCAGGATGAAGAGCCATTGCCACCCGGCCATGCCCTTGCTTCCGGCGAAGTGCCGCATAATCAAGCCGGAGAGCGGACCGCCGATGATTCCGGAGACAGGGTTTCCGGCCATCAGCAGGGCAACCATTGCAGCGCGGCGATGGGCGGGGAACCAGTAGGTGAGGTAGAGGATCATACCGGGGAAGAAGCCGGCTTCCGCAACTCCCAGCAGCAGGCGTGCGGTGTAGAACTGCATGGGCGTGCGCACCAGCGCCGTTAGTGCGGAGATGATGCCCCAGGTGACAATGACGCGGCAGATCCAGACGCGCGCTCCGACCTTGTGCAGCATGATGTTGCTGGGGACTTCGAAGGCGAAGTAGCCGAGGAAGAAGATGCCGGCGCCGACTCCATAGACGCTGTCGCTGAACTTGAGATCGCCCAGCATCTGGAGCTTGGCGAAGCTTACGTTGACGCGGTCGATGTAGGCGATGATGTATCCGATCACGAGGATCGGCATGATGTGCCACGCGATCTTGCGGTAGAGCGAGTCGCTGACACAATCGGAGGAGGTTTTCGGCGCGACATGGGCTGCGGATGACAAGCTTCCACTCCGATCTCTACCGGGCTAGTCTATCGATTTATCCTGTGCGGCGCGAAAGCTCGCGTACCGGGCTTTAGTCTCGGCGTTTGGTGGGTAGAGTCCGGGGAGCGGAAGGCCGGAGCGCACCTCGTCGATAATCCATGCTTCGAGTTTCTCCTGCTCGACCGCGGCTTCGACGACTTCGTCGAGGAGCGCGGCTGGGATGACGACGGCTCCATCGTCATCGACGACCATGATGTCGTCGGGGAAGACCGCGACGCCACCGCAGGCGATGGGCATCTGCCAGCCGACGAAGGTAAGTCCTGCGACGGAAGCTGGGGCTGCGGCGCCCTGGCACCAGACGGGCAGATTTGTGCGGAGCACGCCGGCGAGGTCGCGGATGACGCCGTCAGTAATGAGTCCGGCTACTTCACGGACGCGGATGCGCTCGCACAGGATGTCACCGAAGATTCCGGCGTCGGTGACGCCCACAGCGTCGACAACCGCTACGCATCCAGCGGGCATGCATTCGATGGCTGCACGAGTTGAGGTGGGAGATGCCCAGGATTCGGGGGTGGCGAGGTCCTCGCGCGAGGGAACGAAGCGCAGAGTGAAAGCCGGGCCGACGATCCGGGGTTGGCCGGGGCGCAGGGGTTTGGTGCCGCGCAGCCATATGTTACGCAGGCCTTTTTTTAGCAGAACCGTGGTGAGGGTTGCGGTGGTGACACCGGTGAGGGTGTCGACTGTTTTCTTGTCCAATGGCATAGTTTTTTGAGTGCTCCTAGATGCTGGGGATCATCCCGCCATCTACGCGGATGACGGAACCGGTGATGTAGGCGGCGCGATCGCTGGCGAGGAAGGCGACAACGTCGGCGTACTCTTCCGGTTTGCCGTAGCGGCCGAGTGGAATGGTGCCCTGACTTTCGGCGGCAACTTCTTCGGCGCTGCGTCCTTCGCGCTTTGCTTTGGCGTTATCGAGGGTTGCGACGCGGGATGTGGCGATACGGCCAGGCACGACGATGTTGGCGGTAATGCCGTCTTTGCCGACCTCGCGGGCTAGCGTCTTCGACCAACCGACGAGCGACAGGCGGAGCGCGTTTGAGATCGCGAGGTTCGGGATAGGCGCTATGACGCCCGACGATGTGCTGGTGAGGATGCGGCCCCACCCCCGAGACTTCATGCCGGGCAGGACGCGGTCGGTAATGGCGATGATTGAGAGGACCATCGATTGAAATTGCCCAGCCCAGAGCGCGAGATGTTGGCCGGCCGCGGAGGCCGGCGGTGGGCCGCCGGTGTTGTTGACGAGGATGTCTACAGGGCCGATTTCGCTTTCGATCTTCGAGATGTTTGCGTTGATCACCGAGAGGTCAGCGAGATCCCAGATCAAGCCCATGCACTCGCCGCCGATCGCTTTGAGGTCCGTGATTGTGCCGTCGATGGAAGTCGATCCGATGCCTGCTACGGCGACGTTTGCGCCTTCAGTGGCAAGGGACTTAGCGATAGCGCGGCCTAGTCCGCCGCCCCCGCCAAGCACCAGCGCGGTCCTTCCCTTTAGTCCCAAATCCATACGAAGTCCCCGTCACTGCATAATACTTGGCACAGTGATACTTGCGAAGTGTCACCGGATACAATGTCCCGTTGGCAGGAGGGTACTCCGAAATGTTGAAGACGATCTTTGTTGGACTGATGTTTTGTGTCGCTTCTACGGGATTTGCGCAGGAGAGTGCTCTGGCTGGCGCGATTGATATTCACGTCCATTCGGCTCCGGATAGCACGCCGCGATCGATTGATGCGATCGACCTTGCACGACTTGCGAAGAGCCAGGGGATGCGAGGGCTGGTGTTGAAGAATCACTATGAGCCGACGGCTTCGCTGGCTTACATTGTTCGGAAAGAGGTGCCGGGGATCGAGGTGTTCGGCGGCATCGACCTGAACCTGTCGGTGGGCGGGATGAATCCCAGCGCGGTCGAGCATATGGCGGCGATTACGGGAGGATACGGGCGCTTTGTATGGATGGCGACGTTTGACTCGGAGAATCAGGTGCGCTATTCGAAGCAGGATCGGCCGTTTGTGCGGATTGCGCGCGATGGGCAGTTGATGTCGGAAACCAAGGCCGTGATTGCGGTGATCGCAAAGCGCAATCTGGTGATGGCGACGGGACACTCAAGCGCCGAGGAAGACCTGATGCTGGTGGGCGAAGCTAAGGCGGAAGGCGTTCAACACATGGTAGTGACGCACGCGATGCTACAGCCAACGCATATGTCAGAGGCGCAGATGCTGGAGGCCGCGAACATGGGAGCTTACATCGAGTTCGTTTACAACGGATTGATTGGGACCGGGAAGCAGTACGACTTCGAGGATTATGCAAGAGCCATTCGTTATGTTGGAGTGAACCACTGCATTCTTTCGAGCGATATGGGGCAGCCGGGAAATCCGTTGCATACAGATGGGTTGACTGCGTTTTATGTAGGATTGCGGGGACAGGGATTTACGCAGGCGGAGATTGACCGTATGGCGAAGGAGAATCCGGCGAGGTTGATTGGGTTGCAGTGACCCGGGAGAGTCCGCTCTGGATGATGAAAAATCTCGCGAGCGTTCCCATCGACTTTTTTCTGGCCGATATTCCGCGGAGTTCGAAGTGGGGATAATCAAGCTGAGTGAGAGAATCACCGCGACTTTGCGACCACATGCACAAGTCGCTTTGGTTCCAGACTTTCGACGATATGGCTTTACACTAGCGGGCTGTTCACTCTTCGCCACGGACGATTCGTCGCCTTTCCGAGGCACAATTCGGCGCGTTTTCTACAGTGGCGGAAACATACCGAAAAATTGTGAATCGAGCCTGTTTCAATTGCTTAGCAGACATAAGAATGGTGGCTGAGAAGGGATCGAACCGCCATCGCCGGTTTCAGTATCGCAAATACTGTGTATTTACAATAACTTAGATAACACGGATGGCGCCGTAAGTCATCGGAAGGTATAAAAGGCATGGTTCAATGTGGCTACGACGATGGGTCAGGCACCGTTGATCCTTAGATTGTTCCCCATATATGCCTATGCCGAAAGGGCCAATGCTTTGCGACATGATGTTAGATAGTCGATAATGCCCGAATTGTCGTCACTATCTTCCGGGGTTGATAGGCCTATGAATCTGATCAAGGACGATCAAGCAAAGGCTGACGTGACCACTCTTCTCCAGCGGATCAGGGTTGGTGACGCAGATGCATTATCTGGGATCGTACCGCTGATTTACGGCGAGTTGCACGCCATTGCGAGCAATCATATGCGTCATGAACGTCAGGACCACACACTGCAGGCCTGTTCTTGTAAACGAGGCGTTTATGCGACTCGCCGGTAATGACAAGATAGATTGGCAGAATCGTGCATATTTTTTTGCGATTGCGTCTCGGGAGATGGGACGTGTACTGGTTGACCATGCGAGAGCGGCTCGAGCCGAAAAGCGCGCTGGAGCGCACGGGCAGATCGAACTGGATTCGGACGTTGCGGCTATCGGCAAACGGGCGGTTGATTTGTTGGCTCTCGGCGAAACACTTGCAAAACTAGCGACTTGGGATTCCAGAAGAGTGAGATTGTCGAAATGCGATTCTTCGCGGGGCTCGGCTTTGATGAGATCGCGGAGACGTTGGCCATTTCAACTAGGACTGTCAAGCGAGATTGGGCGATGGCCCGTGCTTGGTTATACGTTGAACTCACAAAACCCTTCGGATAAGTCATTGTGACTCCTGATCGATGGAAACGAATGCAAGAGATTTTCGAGGAAGCGCTTGACGTACCGGATTCGGAACGTCAAGCCTTGGTTCGTAATCGATGTGAAGGGCAGGCGGGCCTTGAGCAGGAGGTAATGGAGCTTCTCGCTGCAAACAAGACTGCCAACAGCTTCTTAGAGGTGCCTGCTGCGAATCTTCTGGGGCTCGTTGGCGGAAAGAATACGTCATCCTCTTTCACCGCGGGTAGCCTCATCGGCAACCGGTTTGAGATTCTCCGCTTTTTGAATCGTGGTGGCATGGGCGAGGTCTATGAGGCATGGGATCTGGAATTGAAAGAAAGGGTCGCGCTCAAATCCATTCGCCCTGAGATCGCACTGAGCGCAGACGTGCTTGAGCGTTTCAAGCGCGAGGTCAAGCAAGCGCGTGCAATCTCTCACCCCAATGTGTGTCGCGTCCACGAGCTTTTCAGCCACGAACCTGATCCGACGACGAAGATCTGGTTCCTAAGTATGGAATTTCTTGAGGGCGTTACCCTATCTGATTACATTCACCATCATGGAGCAATGGACACTGCATCTGCTTTTGACTTGGTCAAACAAATGGTTCTCGGCCTCAGCGCCGCACATGCTTTGGGTGTCATCCATAGAGATTTCAAGACGAGTAACGTTATGTTGGTGGGCTCAGGATTGGTAGGGAAGCGAGCAGTAGTTACTGACTTCGGCCTCGCACTGAACGTCTTCGGACCACGGGGCACCCTCAGAGAGCCAGGGGGGCAGGGAACCCCAGACTTTATGGCGCCGGAGCAGAGAGAAACGGGTGAGGTCACATTCCTCGCAGATCAATACGCCCTCGGTGTTGTTATATGTGAGATATTGACCGGTTCGCGTCCAGTCCGGACTGGCGGAGGGAGTGATGGAAGTGGATCTTCAGTAAAACTGCCTGATGGAATTCGCGATCTCCGATGGAAACGCGTCATCCATCGATGTCTACAAAAGCGGCCGGAAGACAGATTCAAGAAGATTGACGAAGTCCTGGCGGCGTTGGCGCCGCGGAAAAGACCTCGGGAAATATGGGTATGGATAACCGCCATGGTCTTGTTAGCTCTGGCCGGATTTTGGTATTCAACCAGATCGGGTCGGATCAACGTTTCTCTCGCCGTACTTCCGTTACAAAACCTTACGGGGGATCCTACACTTGATTACCTGGGCACAGGTATCAGTGAGGCGCTTACCAACGACCTGTCTCAAATGCCCGGCCTTCAAGTGACGGCGGAAAGTGTCGCCGTCCGCTATCGAGGCAAAGATGTCGATCCGCGAACGGCGGGGCAAAGTTTGCGGGTCAAATCAGTTGTCGATGGATCGATCGCCAAAACAAATGAAAGGTTTCGTGTTCCTATCGAACTGATTGATGTGAAGACGGGCTCCCAGGTCTGGGGCCAAACCTATGAGGGCAGTCTTTCTCAAATCGCAGATTTGCAACATGAGATATCTACTGACGTGGCCTATCGCCTCAAGATCAGGCTGGATGTAGATACCCAGGCGCGACTCAAACGGCAATATTCAACAAATTCGTCGACCTACGATTCCTACCTTAAGGGGCGGTTTCATCTAGGCCAACGCACGCCCGAGGCTCTACAGGAAGCAATCGGCGATTTTCAACGAGCACTGGATCATGACTCGCAATATGCTCCCGCTTATGCAGGTCTTGCGGACTGCTACAGCCTCTCGGCCTTCTACGGCTTGCAGGAATCAATACCTCTCCTTACGAAAGCAATGGCCGCGGCCCAACAGGCGCTTGAAATAGACAGCACATTAGGCGAGGCTTACACCTCGCGCGCGATTGCTCGCACGTTTTTGAAATTTGAGTGGCAAGGCGCGGAGGAGGATTACAAAAGAGCTATCGAGCTCAACCCCAATTATCTGGCCGCGCACACCTGGTATGGTCTCGTGCTCTTGATCCCGCAGGGTCGTCGTGCTGAAGCAGCGGCCCAGTTGGCTTACACGCAGGCTACCGACCCTGATTCACTTGTCACGATCGTTAGTCTGGCTACTATGGATCACTTTTCGGGTAAGTTCGACGAGTCGATCAGTTTGCTCCGACCTAAGGTCCGTATGTCACCGGCCTTCGAGCCGGCGTTCCAAATTCTTGCCGATGACTATCTTGCCAAAAACATGAATAACGAAGTGATAGACTTGCTCGAAGCCGATTCCCCACCGGAAGATGTAGTGCGCCAGCGAGCGATACCCTTGGGCATTGCATATGCAAGAACGGGGCAAAAGGCAAAAGCGGCCGCGAAGTTGAAGATAGCTGAAGCTGCTATTCAGGAGGGATACTCCCTCTCATATGTAACAGCTGCGTTATACACCGCGCTGAATGATCACCAACGGGCCCTGGATATGTTAGAACTGGCGTACGAGAAACGGGATTCGGATTTAGTTTTTCTGAACGTCGACCCTCTGATAGCGCCGTTGCGATCCGAACCCAGGTTTCAAAGGCTCCTGAAGCTCATGAATCTTCAACAAAATTCTGCTAAGGAAGGAGTGGGCTAATGACTAAAGAGGATTTACTGAAAAAATTGGCACTTCAACCAACTCAACTTGCCGATCTCCTAGCAAGATTTGGCGAGTTTAAAAAAAGCCTTGACGCTGACCAACTTAGAGTCCTAAATCGATCGCTTCCGACGCTGTGTGAAGCACTCGCATGGTTGGGACCTCATGCTACTGTAGATGAACTAAGGGAACTATTTGGAGGGGGCCGCGGCCACGATCGCGATAGTCCGCCAGTCATTGTGTGCCACTTCGTCTCAACGGACAGGACCTAGGATTGATGTCTTCGGAAACCTAAATGGTAAAGGTCGATGGCATAGAGAGAGTTGTGCCTGCAGCCCAAACTATCGAGAGAGTAGCTCGCACTGCCGAGGCACTCGGTGTCACTCGACTTGCAGATATCACTGGTCTCGACAGAATCGGCATTCCGGTCTATTCCTCGGTGGTTCCGAAGTCCCGTGATGTTCTTTCCGTCTACAACGGGAAGGGATTGAGGCCTGTCGACGCTCAAGTGGGCGCGCTCATGGAAGCGATTGAGCGGCAGACCGCAATAAAGACAAGGCTTCCTTACATTGAAGGAAGCTTTTCGGATCTAGATCAGCGACTGAATGTTTTGGACCCGAATCGAGTGAATCAGAGGCTCGCTGAGGATTACTCCGAACAGCGAATCTACTCCTGGGTTGAAGGTCTGGACATTATCTCCGGCGAAGCATGCTGGGTTCCGACAAAATTTGCAGGATATCTATGGGACGATGTTCCGCATCGATCATGCTTCGAGAGGAACGATACGAACGGTCTGGCTTCGGGCAACTGCCGTGAGGAAGCCATCTGTCATGCGTTGTGTGAGCTGGCTGAGCGGGACGCGTGGACGATGGCAGAGTTGGGCGCGCACCAACTTCCTCGACAAAGAAGGTCACTCGCGTTTGGCATCAACGCTAAAGATGGGCCAGACGATTTAGAGATGTTTCCTAGCCTTGATCTCGATTCGAACGATCTACTCGATAAATTTCATCAAGCTCACTTATCTCCCGTTGTCCGCGACATAACGTCCAGCCTGGGCGTGCCAACTATCTTTGCTTCCGTCACCGACGATGACCGGCCCGATTTCCCGATGGCCCACGGTGGCTTGGGAGCGCACCCGGATGTCAGCGTCGCGCTCCGTCGGGCTCTAACCGAACTCGCGCAATCCAGATGTGTGGACATCCAAGGGGTCAGAGAAGACATGTCTCCTCCAGGCGCCGGTTCGCACGCCTTCGGATTGCATACTCGTCGTATAAGCAACATAAACCGCGAGAGTTGGTGTCTTGGGGAATCAAAGAGGAAGCGCAAGCTCACCGCCATACCCTCAAACACACATGCAAGCATTGATGAAGATATGAAGTTTCTCCTGGATAGCTTCGTCGCGTGCGGTCTTGATCAAATCGTAGTGGTGGATTTTACCCCTCACATCACGTCTTATTCTGTTGTGCGGGTCATAGTGCCGGGCATAGAGTTATGGGCCACTGATCACGGGCGTTTGGGCCGTCGAGCCCTGGCCTTTTGGAAAGAAAATGCTTGATACAGTCATCTACCTCGGGCCGAGCATGAGTCGATCGGAAGCAAGCTCCATTTTGCAAGCTGACTATCTACCTCCAATATGCAGGGGAGATCTGGCAAAGCTGCGGGAAGAAGTAAGAACCGTTGGCATCATTGACGGGGAGTTTTTTCAAAGCCTAGCCGTTTCGCCAAAAGAGATTGTGGCAGTGTTGGAAAAGGGAATAAGGGTGTTTGGAGCTGCCAGTATTGGCGCGTTACGAGCGGTCGAGACTCTGAAATTCGGCACCATCGGCGTTGGAGAGATCTTTTGTATGTTTCGAGACGGAATTCTCGACGGCGACGATGAGGTTGCTCTCGTCTACGATTCTCAATCCTATAGACACCTTTCAGAGCCTCTCGTAAACATTCGGCGAGCTTTGGCGATTGCTTTAGAAGAGAAGGTAATAGACGAAGCAGAGATGGCTCGGCTTGTAATGCATATGAAGTCTCGTTACTTCCCCGATAGGTCGCATAAATATGTTCAAAGTCTATGCCCCCCGCTTGTCAGTTTTTTTGAAGGGAAGATAATGCCAGACGTTAAGTACGACGATGCTCGTCTGCTGTTGCTCGCGATCAGAGACATGCAGAAGGATTTACTGGGGGCCGAGAACGGGGATGCTGAGGGTTTCACGTATCAAACCCTTCGCTGAAAGGCGAAACCTGAGATCATCAAGTTTTGTATTGCCAACCCCATGCAATTGTTAACTAGGGAACGCGCTTGCCAGCTTCGATAGGAGGTCCTTACAAGTCCCGGAAAATGGCAAAATGTCGTCGTCCAATACCTGAAGATATTGTTATCAGGAGGGACCGCATGCCCGTCATCCTGCACGCGCGAGACTACAATCGCTGGCTGAATACAGAGGAGGACGCACGGCCACCTCTCGACCTGGTGTGCCCATTCGAGTCCGACGCCATGACGATGGCGCCTGCAAACCGCATGGTCGGCAACGTCCTCAACACCGGCCCCGAGATGCTGAAATCGGCATAGCCGTGGCTGTTTTCAAACGCGAGGATGAAATACATGGGGATGTGCAGACGCAATCCCTTGCGCTTCAATTTCCGTCCACAACTAGAGCACCGGTCCCATACTGGCAACCGTCCTACAATTCGGCCATGCCCCACATCCGGATGAACTTTGACCACTACGAAGATCTGTGGTGAGTTCACTTCATAGAAAGCGATTGCCGGACCATCATTGGTCCTCACAACCGCTACTATGGCTTTGCTACCTTGGATGGTCTACGCTCGTTTGTATTGCGTTGCAACCCTGAGGACGTGCCAGAGTCGAGCACAGCATGCGGCTTGGGGCAGAGGCAGCAATTACGTCGACATCACTGAGGAGCAATATGGGAAGCTGAAGCGCGGTTAGAAATGCATCTGAAGTCCTCAGTCGCTATCAATGTCCTCATCCGCCACCAGCTTGTTAAGCGTCGATTTCTCCTTGAGCACTGCAGACGAGACCTCAATGCCCTGGATACTCTGATCGAGACGTGCAACCACGCCAGCCACGACCACGAAGGACCAGACGAAGCAGAACAAGCAGACCGCGAAGGCCCAAGCCAAGGCCAAAAAGGACAACTCGAAGGACCAGAGTGGCAAGAAGCGACTACGATCCAGGACGCGGCATATGCGTTGCTTACGCAGCCGGAATACCTAAAATAGCCTGTTCCTTGCTGCCCCTGCCAGGACCAGTCGGGCACGGTGTTCACGCTTTTCTTGCCGTTCGATTCCTTCGCATTCGAGACGGCCGAATGGATCCGCACGGATTGATCCCGTGAAGTCGGCTTATGGGGAAGTTATCCAGGAAAAACTTCCAAATTGTTACCGATTGGGAATCTGATCAATCCCTTCAGCTCTCACCCAAAGATGCTATATCGTGCGGTCACAATCTCTCGTAACGTGGCACCCTAAGCAGGTGTTTCCATCTCAACAGCCACCAAAGGCCGAATAGAGGATTTCATGTTAGATCAGCGCGTCGATGCCGCACCATCTTCAGTCCCGGGGCCGGCTCGTCAAGTGCGGCATTCAGGTTCTTCCATGCCGTCGGTGGGCGCTCAAAGTACTATCGGCAAGACGCTACTCATCAAAGGTGAGCTCACCGGCTCAGGATCGGTCAATATAGAAGGAAAGGTAGAGGGTTCTATTGAGCTACCGGACGATCGCGTAACGGTGGGGCGCAATGGCCGAGTTTCGGCAAATATCGCAGCGCAGGATATAGTCGTGCTCGGGGAGGTGTTTGGAAGCTGCAAGGCAAGTGATCATCTTCACATTCGCAGTGAGGGTTCCTTATATGGAGATGTCGTGGTGTCGCGCATTTCCGTTGAGGAAGGAGCTTATCTGACAGGGAGCATCGACATACGAAGAGAAGCTGCGCCTGCGCCCAAGGCGGAGGAGCACCAACTGGTTGAATCGTTGCATGCGAACTAAGGGGCGATGGTCGAGGCTAACTCAAACTCTCGGAATAGTCGATTTTCCACCAATGAGAAATTGGTGAGTCATTAGGTAAACAGAAGCGCGTTTTTGTATGAGCAGGTCACTGGTGTCAAGGGGCCTGGTAGTGGCTGTCTCAGGGTCATTCCCATGGTACGGATGGATTTGTTGGCTGTCGGTCAATACTTACAACACGCCGCCGTACGTGATGCCACTGCCAGCAACAAACTTCTTTGGAATGCCAGCGAAATGGCGAGTGGGTCACGCTGATCCTTCAGTGACTGATGATTTCAACTCTCGATAACCGGGAAAGCATTATCCAGCTTCGCTTGGTGGCAAAGGCGGGCGCACGTCGTGCGTAGATCGTGATTGGCAACAGCATCGAACCCGCAATCTGATGCTGCCTGTCTGACGACGAACCGAGTCACCTTGGGCGAGTGGTTGAGCTGACCTTAGAAATGCCTCAGCATCGGGCATAAAGTAGGTAGAGAGGCCCGCCACAAGCAGGGTAATGCGGATCATGGAATCAAACGACCATTCGTGATGCTGAGTGGTCTCATTTTCGCGCACCGCCTTAGCGAATGTAGCATGCTTCTGTCCCGTAGGGTCGGCTTCTCTTTGATGAGCGCCAGCGCTCCGGATTCGAAGGGATTTGTCTTTAGGGAAAGCAATCTTACACATCCAGTTGCCAACGCCCCCAACCGAAGTTGATCAAGGCCCAAGCACGCGTCTGACTCTAGCGCCCAACAACGATGACGGCGAAAGTATCCGGGATTGGGGTTGGACGGAACTGCAGCTCTTCGGATATTGCACTTGTGTTCTGTCCGAATTTCGAGGTTACAAGGTACGCTTTCGCGTCCTGCTGACTTACGACCATCGTTCGGGCTCCGATTTGAGTTTTCACTTTTTGAAACATTGAATATTTGTCGGATGGCTCGTGGCGAAAGATGGTGAGTGTGCCAGAAGCGTCGGCAACAAAAAGCATGTTGTGCCTGGAGTCAAAATTTATATCGCCAGAGTTTGGCGGGGCATCGCCGATGGCAGCGACATGGCCTGTATCCATATTGACTGCGACAATTTTATGATCTTCGCATACGGTGAAAAGTTGACGGCCGGCGCTGTTGATGGCTAGTCCCGCTGGGCCGGTGCAAGGAGCAAGCAGCCACGATGTTGTGACCTTTCTTGTGGCGGCGTCGATGCGCACGATCTGACCAAGCGCAGGCAGCGTCACGAAGACGCTGCCTTTGCCATCCGCCACCGCTGACCCGGGGCGGCTGCTGAGGGGAATGGTTGCAGTGATCTGATTAGTTGCGCTGTCAATGACCGTCGCACTGTGGCTGTGCGAGTTGAAGACAATGACGGATTTAGTCGTGGCCTCAAAGACAATGGCGTATGGGATCAGGCCCGTTGGGACTGAAGCGACGAGTTTGAGGCTAGAACGATCGAAGACGCGGACGAACCCGGCTGTTCCATCAGTGACGTCTGTGACGTAACCGTATCTACCGGAGTCATCGAGAGCGATGTTGCGTACATTTGTCATGCCTCCTACCTGGCCGGAGATCTTACCAGTCTCGGTATCGACGACCATGACACGGTTAGTGCGGGGAATGTAGAGCTTATGAGTGGCTTCGTCTAAGCCGAGGAAACCCCATCCACCTTTGCCGCCGACGTTCCATTGCGTCTCGACACGGAAGGTTCCGGAAGTCGTGGGAGTGGCTGCCCGCAGCTCAGCGGTGAAAATTATGGGTACGACAGCGAGCAGGGGTAAAAGAAACACGAGTCGGCTAATAGTCCGCTTGACGGGTAGCATGCTTGAATTCTTCCTTTTCGTGGATTGATGGACGCGAGATGCTTCTTCAAAATGCACTTCGACGACCAGCCGATACTGGTCGCCGAAGTGCGTATTAGGTTTGATTGGTTGTTAGGTTAGTTGGTGGGGAACTGGAATTCACCCGTAAGATCGCCAATAGCCGGGCTGTTGGTCGGGACATACGGATTGGCTTCCTTCTGAGTTGGGTTCGGCAGGTTGTCGCGGCTGCGGGCGCTGACTGGTGGAAGGCTCCAGTTCGCCTCGATGAATTTGATGAGCGAGACGTGATCGCCGTACTCGTGAGAGACGTGACCACCCTTGGAGTACTTCGAGACGATGATGAGTGGAATGCGAGTTCCATCACCAAAGAAGTCGACCGGCTGGATGTAACCCGAATCATAGTATCCACCGCCCTCATCGAAGGTTACGAAGATGGCTGTGCCTTCCCAGAGTGCCGGGTTGGCCTTGACCTGGTCGACAATTTTCTTAACGAAGCCTTCATAGAGGTCGAGTTTGGATGACGCCGGGTGACCGTCGTTCATGCCGCTGGGCTTCACGATGGAGACCGGGGGCAGGTTACCAGTGTCGATATCTTCGTAGAGTTCCGTGGTGTCCGCGATGTACGTTTGACGG
>Ga0210391_10002724_pt1 | contig 15174 bp, 20 predicted proteins | sample IncBWC12OmetaG_FD_160573 | JGI IMG/M metagenome (GOLD analysis project Ga0210391, IMG submission 160573) | Forest soil microbial communities from Barre Woods Harvard Forest LTER site, Petersham, Massachusetts, United States - Inc-BW-C-12-O ... | reverse complement strand
AGCAGAGGTCGTGGTGTCTCGCGGCGAGCTAGTCGAAATTGGCGGAGGCTTCCGCATCCCGGAGATTCTTGCAAAGTCCGGAGCTCGCCTGCGCGAAGTCGGCACAACGAACCGGACGAGACTTTCCGATTATGAAAAGGCTCTCTCGGCGGACACCGCGCTTATCCTGCGCGTGCACCAATCCAATTTCAGGATGGAAGGCTTCACAGAGAGGCCAACACTTCAGGAACTCTTGCTTCTTGGCTCGCGCAAGGGCGTACCTGTATTTGATGACCAAGGCACAGGTCTAATTCTTCCCCTGGATGATCTCGGCGTACACTCCGAGCCAACCTTCATCGATAGCTTCCGCCTCGGCTCTGACCTGATCGCCGCGAGCGGAGACAAGCTGCTAGGAGGCCCGCAGTGCGGGCTGCTCATTGGCAGAAATGATCTGATCGAACGCATACGCTCCAATCCACTCTTTCGAACGTTCCGGGTGGACAAGCTGACCTATGCTGCGCTGGAAGCAACGCTCATGGATTATCTCCATGAGAGGCTTGATTCGATTCCTGTTGTGAATATGCTGCGCCTCTCTCAGGAAGAAGTACTGCGACGCTGCCAGCAAATTGCAGAAGCATTGCCATCCGCGGCTTTGACAGTTGAAGTTGTGCCCGTCGATAGCCTCATCGGTGGCGGAACTGCGCCTGCCTCGCGCCTGCCGAGTGCAGCTTTGGCGCTGCGGCATGAATCATTGTCGCTCCCAGCGCTCCTGCTCGCGCTGCGGCGGCTTCAGCCTCCAGTCATCGCGCGCGTCAGCGAAGACAGGCTTTTACTGGATTTGCGCACGGTCGAACCGAATCTGGATGCGACGCTCATGTCTCTGCTGCAAGGCATCGCGCAAAGCGAGGACGATCCAGACCTGCAAAAGGATGAGCTGCAGAAATTCCCGCTGCAGTCCTGTGCGGAAGAATAATCCTGTATGTCTGAGTCTGTTCGATCCGTTGTCGTGGGCACTGCCGGCCATATCGACCACGGCAAGACTGCCCTGGTACGCGCGCTCACTGGCGTTGATACTGACCGATTGCCAGAAGAGAAGAAGCGCGGCATCACGATCGACCTTGGTTTCGCCTCTCTCGACGCCATCGCACCCGACAATACGTTGGCGCAGATCAGCTTTGTGGATGTTCCCGGCCACCATCACTTCATCCACAATATGCTTGCCGGCGCCGGATGCATCGATGCTGTTCTGCTGGTGATCTCGGCCGAAGAGGGAGTTAAACCGCAGACTGAGGAACATCTCGCCATCTGCACTCTGCTCGGCATTCGTCGAGGCATGACCGTGATCACCAAGGCGGATGCGGTCAGTGGGGCCGATCTTGAGCGCGTGCGATCACAAGTACAAGCCTTCCTGCGCGGCACGTTTCTCGAAACGGGCGCGGAGATTCTGCCGGTAAGTGCCTACACCGGCCAGGGACTCGAAGAGCTGAGGAGCAGACTCTCGTCTCTCGCTATGGGGGCCTCTCGCCGCAGCCCTGACTATGTGACCCGCTTGCCGCTCGATCGGGCTTTCGTCATGAAAGGGTTCGGCACCGTCGTGACCGGCACCTTGCTTTCCGGAACCCTCCGGACCGGCCAATCCGTCGCGTTCGAACCGGGAGACAGCGTCGCTCGCGTTCGGGGAATGCAAATCCATCGCCGGGCTGAAGAGCGTGTTAACCCGGGCTCACGAGTGGCCCTGAACCTTGCCGGCATTGACTTATCCGATGTGAGCCGCGGCCAAACCATCGTTGAGCCAGGAGCGTTGACAGCCGTGACGACTATCGACGTCGAGGCCTCTCTTCTGGTCGACTCGAAAGAACTGAAACATCGCGCTACGGTTCACTTCCACGCTTTTACCTCCGACACACTCGCAACGGTTTCGATCTATGGCAGCAACGCGGCAGAGGCGGGCGCTCATCGGCTCATGCGGCTGCGGCTGCATAAGCCGGTTGTGCTCATACCCGGCGACCGATTCGTTCTCCGGCAATGCTCGCCGGCAGCGACCATCGGCGGCGGTCGCGTGCTCGATACGCATCCCCTTCCGCGCCTACGAAAGGCGAAATGCCTTGCATGGCTGGAAGCGATCAAGGAGGCCTCCCTTGAAGAGCAGATTGTGCAGAGAGTATCTCGGCGCGGCACCGATGGTCTGTCTCTCCAGATGCTAATGGCAGAAACCGGTATGACCGGCGAGGCGCTGTATCGAATCGCGGAGCCCCTCACTGGAGATGGACGGCTGGTTCTTGTTCCCGGAGAAATATGGTTCGCCAGAGAGGCCCTTGAAAGTGCGACCGAGAAAATCGTGAGGAGGCTGAAGATTGAAACCAAGGCAAGCGGTCTCAAACGATCCGAGTTGAGAAGCCAAGTCGCTTTAGACGCGGAGATATTTGACTTCCTTCTCGACCGGTTGGTGCGGGAGCAGCGCCTGAAGCTTCAAGGCGAGATGGTATTTCCGGCGAAAACGGATCAGCAGATCACGAATCCCGACATCAAATTTCTTTCTGCAGTAGCCGCCGCCTACGAAGCGTCGGGGCTCGCAGCGCCTTCGGCTGTCGAGGTCGCTTCACATCTGAAACTCAGTGACGGCGAGATGCGCAGATTGATGACGCTGCTGCTTCGCGCAAAGACTCTGATCCGAATGGGAACCGACGAGTTGTACATCCACCGGACCGCTCTTGAAGGACTGCGTGCGCAGATCCTGGAATTGCATGGTCAGGTACTCGATGTCGCGCGGTTCAAGCAGATCACTGGCCTTTCAAGAAAATACGCCATCCCCTTGTTGGAGTACCTTGATCGGGAGCGCATCACTCGCAAAGACGGTGACCGGCGGATTGTGTTGTAGCCGCCCTGCCACACCGATCGAGAAAGCATTTTGCACTACCCGTCGCTGCTTCAGCGCGAAATCGTGTGCTACTCTCTTCGAGGAGCGCAGCCTTTTACTAAGACCTTGACTCATCCAAAAACAAAGATCGGCCTCATCGAAGACGCGGACGCAACCGGCGATGTTGCCAAAGCCTACGACGAGTGGCGGACCCAATCCGGCCGACAGCAGATGCCTGGCATCCTCAAGTGCTTCAGTCATCGGCCCGATTTTCTGCGCGAGGTCATCAGTTTCAGCAATAGCGTGCACTTTTCAGAAGGTCATCTGACACGCCGCACCAAGGAGGCCATCGCAAGCTGGGTCTCGTGGCTCAACCGCTGTCCTTATTGACTGGACTCACATGCCTACTTCCTGCGGGTTCAGGGAGCAAACGAGAAGACAGTGCAAGCGATCGCAGAGGGCAAGCTGGATGAAGCCGAGTTGAGTGCCGCTGAGCGCGCCCTCCTCGAATACGTGACAAAAGTGACAGAGGCTGCATATCGCACAACGGAAGAGGATGTACGGACCCTCCGTGGTCATGGATGGACCGAACCGCAGATCGCCGAAGCCGTGTATATTACTGCAATGTTTGCGTTCTTTAATCGTGTAGCCGATGCATTCGGTATCTCCCCGCAGGGCTATCTCGAGATGAATACAATGACCAAGTGAGCTTGGATGATCGTCATTAAGAAAGCCGCCAAACGCTGGATTCTCGAAAGAACTACCAAACGTTGGATAGGCATCGTTTGCGCGACTTTGCTCTGTCTGTGGGTTGGGTTCGTCGTCTACATCGGCTGGGCCATGCGGCAGCCGCCGGAGGTTTTCGGGCACATCATGGCAAGAATGCCCATGCCGGCTTATTTCCTCTTTCCGTTCGAAACAATGTGGTCCGGAACGCGCAAAGGCACCCTCAGTGTCGGCGACAAGGCACCGGACATCATGGTCAAGACGCTGGACGCCAAAGAACCGATGCAGTTGGCATCGCTATGGGCGGAGAAGCCGGTCGTCCTGGTGTTCGGCAGCTATACTTGACCGCCTTTTCGGCGGGAGGTTCCCGCCCTGAACAAATTGTCGGAGCAATACAAAGGCAAGGTTAGTTTTTACGCCGTCTATATCCTTGAAGCTCACCCTACAGACGTGTGGGAAATGCAGAGCAATGTCAAAGACAAGGTGCTCTTTCGAAGCCCGCGCAGTGAGGAAGAACGGTCATCCGTCGCGAATACCTGCGTGCGGAAGCTCGGGATCAAGTTTCCCTCAGTGATCGATAGCTTCGACAATCACGCCGAGACTGCCTACACGGGATGGCCGGACCGGCTCTATCTGATTGGGCCCGGCGGCGAAGTTCTCTACAAAAGCAAACCGGGACCATTCGGATTTCATCCTCAGGACCTGGCTGCAGCCCTCAAGCAGACAGTAGGCAACTCCTGACTCAGGGATTCAAGGGTTCCATGCCTGCGAAATTTTTACTCCTTCGATTCACAGCTCCGCCAAAAGGTGGAACGAGTCATCCACCAATTGATTGAAGACATTTGGTCGAGCACTGCCTACAGTGCCAAATAGCGCTCTCCGATCTTCTTTCAGCGCAGCACTTTGGGCGTGAAGACTCATTGAGAATGACCGCAATTGGATCAGAAAAGAGATCGAGACAGTCAGCCTGGTCAGTCCGGCTTCGACCACTTGCGTTCATTGCCGTTCTGCTTGTCCTCTGGCAGTTCGCCATCCATCGAGCCCCTGGCCACCTTTTGCCGAGCCCGTGGGGCGTTGTCGGTGGTCTTGTCGATCTCACCAGCCACGGCCTGTTGGTGAAGTATGTGGTCGCTTCGCTTTTCCGAGTTACATGGGGATTCACGCTCGCTGCCATTCTGGCCATTCCCCTGGGGCTGACGATCGGATGGTATCGGCGAGCAGAGATGGCGTTCAACCCACTGATTCAATTCCTGCGGCCTATTTCTCCGCTGGCGTGGATTCCGATCGCCATCTTGTGGTTTGGGGTCGGCGACCTCTCCGCTATATTCCTGATCTTTCTGAGCTGTTTCTTCCCCCTGTTGCTCACGGCCATCAACGCGGTTCGAAACATCCCGGCGGTTTACATAAACGCCGGTCGAAATTTCGGCTTGAGCCCAGGCGCGCTCGTCTACCGCGTTCTTTATCCCGCCGTCGTTCCGCAACTCATCGTGGGGTTAAGGATCACGCTAGGGATCGCGTGGTTGGTGGTGGTCGCCGCTGAAATGATTGCTGTGAATTCCGGATTAGGCTTCTTGATTGTGGATGCCCGTAACGCAGGTAATCGATACGACCTGGTCGTCGCGGGGATGGTTCTGATCGGATTGATAGGCTTGCTGCTGGACATCGGGATGCGATCGCTCGAGAAGGTGAAGTCATTCCGCTGGAGTTACTCGGAGGAGTAGTGTGGAATCGACCGTAGCCATCACAGCGACGCCGACAGTCGAGACGAAGTTACGTGCTGAGCACATCTCAATGTCGTTCACGCGTGATGGCGAGAGCATGCCGGTGCTCGAGGACATCAATCTTGAAGTCGGCAACGGTGAATTCCTTTGCCTGCTCGGGCCCTCCGGATGCGGCAAATCTACGCTGCTCAGCATTATCGCAGGGTTTCTTTCGCCGACAAGCGGAGAGGTAAAAATTGACGGCGAGATTGTACGTGGGCCCGATCCGCGCCGGATTTTTGTCTTCCAGGAGCGGGGCGTCTTCCCATGGCTCACCGTCGAGGGAAACATCGGATTTGGCCTGTTCAAATTGACTCGAGCCGAGCGTGATCGGCGCATTGCGCATTACATCAAGATGGTTGGCCTGGAAGGTTTCGGGAAATCATACCCTTCGGAGCTTTCAGGCGGCATGAAACAGCGTCTCGAGGTTGCCCGCGCACTGGCAGTAAACCCGGACATGCTGTTTCTCGACGAACCATTCGGTGCGCTTGACTCGATCACGCGCCTCATCATGCGCGGCGAACTACTCCGCATCTGGGAGGCGGAGCGGAAGACAATCATCTTCGTGACTCACGATATTGACGAAGCTGTCCAACTCGCGGATCGGGTAGCAGTCATGAGCGCGCGGCCGGGCAGGATCCAGGAGATCGTGAACATCGACATACCGCATCCCCGCGATATCAATTCGGCCCGCTACCTGGAGCTTCGCACCGGCATCTTCAATCAGATTGGCCTGGCGCATCATCTATGACTACGTTGGCAGAATCGAGAAACTGGGAAAAATTCTTCTGGCCAATTGCGGTCGCCGCGGTGCTGCTTGTCCTGTGGCATTACTCCGTCGTCTGGACGGCCACCAAAATATTTCCCTCACCTCTCGATGTGGAAAGAGGGTTGATCGGCCTGTTCCACAAGAACGTACTCTGGAATGACATCGCTGATTCGCTGCGCCGCGTAGCGCTTGGATTCGGAGCCGCTGCAATCCTTGGAATTCCCATCGGGCTGGTGCTCGGTTGGTATCCGGCGATCGATCAGGTAGTGAATCCGACGATGCAGTTGCTCCGGCCGATCAGCCCCATCGCGTGGATCCCGGTCGCGATCATCTTCTTCGGCGTTGGAGACAAGGCCGCGGTTTTCCTAATCTTTCTCGCTGCATTCTTCCCTATCGTGGTGGCATGTGTGGATGGCGTATCCAATGTGCCGTCGGTGTTCCGCCGGGCCGGCCGGAATTTCGGCCTCACGGCGGCGCAGCTGCTAGCCAGAGTCGTGTTCCCGGCTGCTCTTCCGCAGATCATCATCGGTCTTCGCATTGCTCTCGGTATCTCGTGGCTGGTAGTCGTAGCAGCGGAGATGATTGCAGTCGATTCCGGCCTTGGTTACCTCGTGATCGATTCGCGTAACTCAGGAAAGCATTATGACCTCGTCGTCGCGGCGATGCTCATCATTGGGGTAATCGGGTTGCTGCTGGATTCCGGATTCCGGAGACTTGAAAAAATCAAATCCGTTCGCTGGGGGTTCCGCGATGCGTCTTAGGAACAAGGTTGTGCTGGCTGCGGCCGGATGGCTCGTGCTGATCACTGCGCTGCACGCGTGGCTGAACGTGAACTGGGCGGCTGTATTGAACGATTATCGTCCGCTAGAGAAGCGGAAAATTACTGTGGCTTACATCCCTGTCACTTGCCAGCTCACCTGTCCGGTGACGGACTATATCTCCAGGTTTTCCAACAGTGGCGAGATTTTTCTACCCCGGATGTTTCAGGGCTTCCCGGAGATCAAAGAAGCACTCATCTCCAACAAGGTGCAGGCAGCGTTCATTGTCGCTCCTCTGGCGATTGCACTCGTATCACAGGGAGTTCCAATCAAGGTTGTGTATCTGGGCCACCGCTACGGCAGCGCCGTGGTAGTTCGCAAGAACGGCCCAATCAAGACATTTGCCGATATGCGCGGCCGCACCGTGGCCATTCCGAGCCGCTTCTCTGACGAGCGGCTGCTACTCTTCCGTGCGATGAAAGTATGGGGAATCAAGCCGAACGAGATCCATATGGTCGAGATGGCTCCGCCGGATGTATCGGGCGCACTTGCGGCTGGAGCGATCGATGCGTTCTCGATGGGCGAGCCCTTCCCTTCTCAGGCGGAGATGGCAGGCTATGGCCGGGTTCTCTTCCAGGCTCGGGACTACTGGCCCGATTACATGTCCTGCATTCTCGTTGTCCGCCAGGATCTGATCGATAAGCGCCCGGATGTCGTTCAGGTTTTGGTAGATGGCATCGCCCGCTCCGGCCTTTGGCTGGACAAGGGAAAACCATACCGTGAAGATGCTGCAGATTTTGTAGGCCGCTATTACTACAACCAGAAGCCAGCACTCCTGCGTTGGGCGCTCACAAAGCCGCTGGACCGCGTTATGTATACGCCGCTCGCGCCGCGCAAGGCCGATTTCGATCTGGTTCGTGACTTGATGATTGAGACCGGAGTGCTGAACAAGAAGATAGAGTTCAGCGATTACACAGATACGCGATTTTCCGATAAGCAGACCCTTCAGACCGCGTGGAAGTATGAGCCGGGCATTGCAAAGGCCCAATGAATCTTGACTTAAGGAGAAAACGGAGATGATTCGCAGGCAGTTCATTCAACTTGCGACGTTGGCCGGGGTGAGCGGTTTGACAGCCATTGGAGCGGTCAAAGGTGGGGAGACCAAGATGGTGACTTATCACGTAAAGGGATTCAGCTGCATCACCTGCGCTGTAGGGCTCGATACGATGCTCGTTCGGCACAAAGGAATCTTCCGGTCTAAATCAACCTATCCAGAGGGAATTGTAACTATCGATTTTCATCCCAGCCTCATCACCGAAAGCTCAATCAAGGGCTTGATTTCTGAGATCGGTTTCACCGTAGAGGGGTAGCGCAGCTGCGAGTGCTACGAGTGTTTATTCCCGTAAGGAGGCCGTGTTGTGGACGTGATGACCCAGGAAAACTACCAAAGAGTTGCACAGATTCTGTCTGAGTCTTTGAATTTGCGCCAACCTCCAGTGGCAATCTGCTTTACTGAATCGGCCCCTCCAGGCGTCACCGAACACGCTGGCCGTGTTCCGGCCGGATGCCGATTCTGGGAGGATGCCGCTCACAGAACATTTCTAACTACCGGCGCAGACCACAGTCTGTGCGCCATTGGCGTGTACACGCATAACCTTCAGACCTCTCCCGCGCAACAGGTAGATCTAATCGATGCTCTGACAGTTTTCGGCGACCTTGGATACGTAAGGGCAGAGGACCTGCCACTGATCCCCGTTCTCGCCTCGCAGCCTGAATACGTCGTATATGGACCACTGCCCGAGACTCCTTTACCACCTGATGTTGTGATTCTGTTTATCAACGCCAATCAGACTCTGATCCTTTCCGAGGCGACGCAGCAGGTGGAAAATCAGAATCCGCCCGCGATGGGCAGGCCGGCATGTGCGGTGGTGGCCCAGGTGATGAACACTGGCCGGGCAGCATTAAGCCTTGGTTGTTGCGGCGCCCGCGCCTACCTGGACGCGCTGACCGACGACGTAGCTATCTTTGCGATTCCCGGCGCGAAGCTTAAAGCCTATGCTGAACGGATTGAGGCGCTCTCGAAAGCGAATGCCCTGCTTTCGAATTTTCATCGGCTTCGGCGACGCGACATTGAAGCTGGCCAGGAGCCAACGATCAAGCAATCGCTGGCAGCCTTGGGATCCTAGAGAGAGCCAGTCCTCTTGGAGATCACTATCGCTTCTGATATTTACTCCTCCCAGTGATTGCTATCTGGTTGGAGATAGAAGTCAACCTTTCGGACGAGGTGCAAGATGCGAGCGTCGGGTCAGCATTTCCCAGGCGGAGATGAGACAAGTTTGCCGAGCGAGAACGATCCAGACCAGATAGACGTCACCGTCATTGGGGGCGGACTCGCCGGCATGGCTGCGTCGATCCATCTTGTCCGCGCGGGCCTTCGCGTCGTCTGCATTGAAGCAGACATCGCCGATGCAACGCCTGTCGGCGAATCGCTCGACTGGTCCGCTCCCGATCTGCTCGCGGGGCTGGGACTCCCTATGCAACGGCTGATCGACGAGGGCTTCGGCACCTGGAAGCGTCACGTCACCCTCAAACTGCCAGACGGATCAACCACGCACTATATTCCCGGAGAATGGCTCGGCCGGCCACCCCTCAACATCGAGCTGCGCACTCTCCACGTCGACCGCGTCCGACTCAACGCCGCCGTCCGCGAGATTGCCATCCGCGACGGCGTCCGAATCCTGCACGATCGCGTGACTGAAATCGAGACGCGCGACCGCACCGTCATCTCCGTAACCACCGAGCAGGACACGCGCATCGCCTCACCCTGGTTCATCGATGCTTCCGGCTCGTCGGCCCGCCTCCCGCGCACTTTCAATCTGCCCGCCTCCGATTATGGCCCTCACAAGGTCGCGATCTGGAGCTACTTCACCGTCACCGAGTCCATCGAAGGCACCACGCTCCATGCTGAAGGAGACTGCACCTCATACATGGATTGGGTCTGGGAGATACCCATCCACGCCAACACCATCAGCATCGGCTTCGTCGCGCCCGGTGAGACTATCAAGGCCCTTCGTGCCTCCGGCCAGTCCGTCGATGACATCTTGCGTACCCAGCTCGACCGCTTCCCGCGCTTCCGCGATCTGATGCGCTCCGCGCCCGCAATCTCCACCAGCGTTACTTCGTACCGCTGCCGCGTTCACAGCCACATCTTCGGACCCAACTGGCTCGTCGCCGGAGAAGCCGCCGCCATGGTTGATCCCATGACCTCGAACGGCGTCACCGCCGGCCTCCGCCACGCCTCTGAAGCCGCCGCCCTCATTATCAAATATCGCCACCGCGACCGCCTCCCCTGGCTCGCCGCTGCTATGTACAGCCGCCGCGTTCAGGACGTAGCGCGCTTCTTCAACTGCGGCATCGAAAAAGTCATTTACGACGGCCCCATCCGCAATCGCATAGGCATCAAGATCGCCGGTGACGTCTACACCATTCCTGCCTGGAGCCTCAACAACGTGTACGCCCGCATCAGCCCCAGCGGTGTGATCTCCTCCATGTTCGTTTGTCTCCTGCTCGGCGCTTTCCGCGTCGCCGCGTCTGTCATGTACAGCTTCTGCAAATACGAACAGGCTCCTTGCGAGGCCGCTGGATGATAACGCCTGCCACAATCGCGGCCAGCTCAGTACCCATGCACCAAGTCTGCATAGGCTGTGGCGACTCGGTGCTCTTTCTGCACGGCATGCCTACGAGCTGCCATCTGTGGGACCGTGTTATCGCCAGATTGGGCGGCCGCTTCACCTGCATTGCCGTTGATCTGCCTGGTCTCGGCCGCACGCCGCGGCTGCCCGGAGGCTTCCGCGAACTCGACGCCTTGGCCGTGTCTATCGAAGCTCTACGCGTCGAGCGCTGCATCGAGAAGTGGCACATGGTTGGCCACGATGCTGGGTCGCCATCGCCGTCGAGTACGCGCATCGCTATCCGCACCGAGTAGGACGCCTTGCACTCCTCACGCCGTCTATTTTTCCTGATTTGAAGCCGTTTTATCTTTTTGAGGCTCTGCGCAAGCCTTTCGTCGGCGAACCGATGGCGCCAGCCATCAATCTGCTCTTCTGGAGGCTCGTCATGCGTCTTGCCCTCCAGGAGGATGCCAACACCTATCGCGACCGCGACGGCATCGTACACGACTTCCACGCTCCATTCCATGGACTAGCCGGCGCATGGCGTCTCATGTCAGTCCTCCGCTGGGGAGATCCGGCCGAAGTCCTTGCCTCCATGCCTGAGCGGGCTTACTGAACTGCTCGCCCCCGCGCTCATCTTTCACGGCAAGCGAGACCCAGCCGTGCCGCCAACATTTGCAATACGTGCCGCCAGCCTCATCCCCCACTCGGAAGTGATCCTCCTCGAATCCGGACACTTCCTCCCCCTGAGCGAACCCGCGACAATTGCCCGCGAGCTATTACGCTTCTTCGGCGTCAGCCGCTGTCCGCAATCTCACTTGCCCGCGGCCGCCGATTAGAAATCTCCCACTGGAAGTTCATGCACACAAGGCCAATCTTCTTGCGGATTGGGAACATCCGCAGCGATTGCTACACTCGGGGCATGAGTGGGCGGACCGTACCGCTGTATGACGAGCGAGCACATCCGCCGTGCTGGAATGAGCGGATGACGTCCGGGGAATACGCGATGCATTACTCGAGTTTCGAGAGTGGATCCGGCACAGCGCCTTATTGCACAGTGTTGGGCAGCCTGCAAGCGGCGGAGGGCCACGCCATGCAAGAGACTGCGCGGCGACCGGAACTGCGCTGCAGGATCTACGACCATGAGGGGTTTGGCAGGCCTCCAGTGCGCGAATTCAAAGGCAATGGCTACAAGGAGGAACCCGGCATCCGGCCGCGCTTCAGGCGCTGGGGCGGCGCAGTACTGTTCTTTGGCGGGTTGATTCTGACGATCATCGATTGGCGGTCAGACTTCGAGCTCTCGTGGCCGGCGATGATTGGGACACGCCTGCTCGCTCCAGGTCTGGTGTTGTTGGTGACGGATGCGGTGATTGTCCTTACTGAGAGACGCAGAAGGTTGCACGCCACCGAAAAGAGGACCGGATGACGCTGCTCCTGGTGCAAATGGCAGTAGTGCTGCTGACAGCACTTATCTGTGGCTGGGTTGCACGCAGGCTGGGGCAGGCGCGAGTGATCGGCGAGATCGTGGGCGGAGTTCTGCTTGGGCCGTCGGTGTTCGGGCGTGTTGCGCCTCATGCGTGGGCGGCGCTGTTTCCCCAGAATTCTCTGGCGTCATTTGAGGTATTGAGCAGCGTCGGGCTGGTTCTCTTTCTGTTTCTTGTGGGGAGTGAGCTCGATTATGGGCATCTTCGCGAACAGAAGACAGCAACCATACTCACGGGCACGCTGAGCATTCTACTGCCGTTTGCGATGGCGGCCGGTATTACTCCACTGGTACGGAGCCGGTTCGCTCCGGAGGGGATCAGCGGCTTTCCCTTCCTGCTACTTCTGGGAATTGCGATGAGCATTACGGCTGTGCCGGTGCTGGCGCGGATTCTGCAGGAACGAGAGATGCAATCGACAGCGCTGGGAACGTTGGCGCTGATGTGCGCGGCGATGAACGATGTTTGTGCGTGGCTGCTGCTGGCGGTTGCTCTGACCATGGTTCCATATGGGAGCGGAGCGACGCCTGTTTCGCAGAGGCTGCTGTGGCTTGTGGGCTATCTCGCGGTGATGTTGTGCGGAGTGCGTCCGATGGGCAAGTGGCTGGCGCGGCGGCGGGCGGACGCGGGGCTCTCTTACGAGATGCTGGCTGGGGTTGTGGCAATCGTACTGGCTTCGGCGGCAGCGACGGAGGCGATTGGAGTTCATCCGTTGTTCGGGGCGTTTCTTGCGGGAGTCTGCTTTCCACGCGTGGGACGTTGGCAAAGCGCCATTCACATGCGACTGGACCTGATTGTGTCGGTTTTGCTGCTGCCGTTGTTCTTTGCTCTCACAGGGATGCGGACGCGGCTGGATCTGCTGAACGGCGCAAGCGCGTGGATGTGGACGGCTCTGTTGCTCGTGGTAGCGGTGGCAGGAAAAATGGGAGGCGCAGTCATCGGGGGGCGCTGGACAGGACTCCCATGGCGTGAATCGATGGCGCTCGGCGCTCTGCTCAATACACGGGGACTAGTGGAGCTGATTGTCTTGAATATCGCTTACAGCGCACATGTGTTCTCGCCTGCGCTTTTCACCATGCTGGTGATTATGGCGCTGCTCACGACAATGATGACGACACCTATGCTGAATCTGCTTAAGGTGGGAGAACAGAGCATAAAGAGTCGGAGATTCCTGGCGTAGAGGTGGTATGAGCGCCGGGTGATCCGGCGTAGACTCTCATCATGACGTCGCCAAGGTTGGCGCTGAAAGAACTAAGCTGCCGCTGTCGACGAGTCGCAACTCAAAGCGTCGAGCGTGTCCGATAAGAGGCTTACAAGGCACTAATAGCGATAAAGGTGCTTCACTTCGGTCAAACCGGGCTTCGCAAGACCGGGTGTCGACCAGTGTGCGGTGATCACAATTCGTCCAGCGGAAGGCGCATTAACGACGAGTCTTCTGTCTCCTCTCCTACAAAGGGACTCATCTGGACGGGCAGAAGGTCAAATCACGGGGGATTGTCGGCGATCCGAACAGAGCAAAGTGGTCGCCCTGAATTGGCAGCCCAACCCGATCCAAGACCAGGTTGGCGCCGAGTGGCCGGTGATCCAAGCCCAATCGCCGCTGACTCCGATCAGAATTTATTCTCGGACGCCCAGATTTCGCAACAAAAGCAGGATTAGTATCGGCAAACGCAAATGGCGTCGCCAATCGCTCAGCCTCAAACCAGAATTTGTTTACAGAAGCCTAGCCGACTTCCAAGGAGTAATCCGCTCTCGTGAGTGCATTGGCGATGATGTGCTCATTAGAAATGACACTCACGTCATTCTTCGACCGTACTCTATTACCTCCCGCGAGGTCTGTGCTCATGCCAAACAATCAAGAGCCGGTGCTGCATACCTGCTGCTTTCCTAAATGACTGATGGCAACAAATGCGCATGAAAACGCTTGTAGACTACCCCAGACAGGGAGCTAGATGTACGATTGAGCCGTTTTTGAAATCAAACAGGAGATCCTAGGTGACAGACCCCGGCGTCCGACAGCCGTCCTTTGTGACGCCGCTTCTCTACGGGGGCGCGGCGGTTATTGTCCTTGCGTTCTTGTCGCCACCAATAGCAACCTCGGCTTCCACACCGACGAGCTCTACTACATCGATTCCGGCCGGCACTCCGCGCTCGGATATGTCGACTTTCCGCTGATAGTCCCGCTGCTCGCACGTCTGGAGACCGATCTCCTGGGAGCGACGCCATCGGGCCTCCGCTTGCTCCCGACCCTGCTGGGCGGATTCATGGTTGCTCTCTCAGGTATGTACGTGCGGCCGTGGAGCCTAACGAGTTGGTAGCGGAGAAGACGGCTCACGACCGGATGCCGCTCATCGTTGCACGGAGAGATTGGCAGCGATGGTTGGAGCCTGGGAGCTCACAGCAACCCCCTGTTGACCTCCTGCGTCCGTTCGACGCGGACCTGATGAAGGCATGGCGCGTGGATCAGCGAATCAACAACGTCAAGAACAATGAGCCGTCGTTGTCGGAGCCGGTGAAGGATAACAGGACGAGCAGTTGGGGATGTTCGGTTAGTCTCAAATAGGGCAACACACCTTAAGGAAAAATAGCGCGATGGATTCGATGATCTGGTGGTCAGTCTTACAACCCGGCTTCACTCCAACATTTGAGAACAACAAGAATCAAGCCTATACGGTCACGCACCCTATCAAGATCAGCCAGGGCGAACATCATTTTGAGTTCGACAAGGGTCATCTGCTGCGAAGCGAGCATCTCGGCATCATCAGTGTAAGCAAAGGGATGGTGAGTCTTGCGAGCACACATATTTCAATGGCTTCAATTACGGCAATTTCGTTCACAGGGCACTAGACTCCTGCCACCATCTCTAAGCTCGCGCCATCACACGCTGGACCTGAACTGCGCTCCACTGCACGGTAGCGAACAGTGGGTCACAGCGAAGCTTATCCTGAAACGTGTGATCGGAAACTAACCTGTGTCAGAAGGAGCCAGAGGGTGACCCAAAACCCAAAAACTAAGCCGCTTCGAAGTTGAGTGTTTCCGTTCGTGCGTGGTTCTCTGAAGTGGAGAGGAGAACCGGGAGATGGCCAGACGTGGACACAGCGAAGATCAGATTCTGCGGGTGCTGCGGGAAGCAGAGTCGGGTGAGACGGTGGTGGAAGTCTGCCGCAAGCACG
>Ga0210391_10002722_pt1 | contig 15177 bp, 14 predicted proteins | sample IncBWC12OmetaG_FD_160573 | JGI IMG/M metagenome (GOLD analysis project Ga0210391, IMG submission 160573) | Forest soil microbial communities from Barre Woods Harvard Forest LTER site, Petersham, Massachusetts, United States - Inc-BW-C-12-O ... | reverse complement strand
ATACAACACGATTGGTATTCTCAAGTACTTTGGTACGCGCCGCGAAGGGACCGACTAGAGACCGACTAGCCTCACATTGCCTTGCTGCTCACCTCTACTCGACGTTTGGGCAAAGCGCGCACGTACGCGGAAGGGTCAGACGGAAGACCGTCCCATAGTTTGAGTTCCCGCCACTTGCGGTTGTGCCGTACAAGCTCCCCTCGCCGGTCTGCACCAGCGGGGCGCTGGACAGAGCGCCGTCAGTCGGGTGTCCGGCAAAGTTGTGCAGCGTGGTCAGGACGCCGCTGGGCGTAATTTTGAAGACCGTGCCAGCGTCGTGGGTCCCGCCCTCGAAGGTTGTGCTGTAGAAGTTGCCGTCGCTGCCCTGCACCAGCGCGGCGTAAGGGTACGCGCCGTCGCTCAATCCCGCAAAGCTGTGCAAGGTGCTAAAGGTGCCGCTAAGCGTGATTTTGAAGACCGTGCCGTCGCCATTGGCCCCGCCGCCCACCGCTCCTCCATAGAAATTGCCGTCACTGGCCTGCACCAGCGCACCATAAGGATCCCCGCCGTCGCTGCAGTTGGGTTGCGAGCAAAAGCTGTAGAGCGTGGTCAGCGTGCCGCCGGTCGTGATTTTGAAGACCGTGCCCTGGCCATTGAGGCCGTCGATCCCGCCGAGGTTCGTGGTTCCGTAGAGATTGCCATCGGTGGCCTGCACCAGCCCGCTGAAAGGCCAGTAGCCGTCATCGGCGTTGAACCTGTGCAGCGTGGTCAGGACGCCGCCGGTCGTGATTTTGAATACTGTGCCGCACCCAACCGGGTGGCATAAGATCCCACCCTCGAAGGTTGTCCCGTAGAAATTCCCATCGCTGGCCTGCACCACCGGGGCAGAAGGGTTAGCTCCGTCGTCGCAGTGGCTTTGCGAACAGAAGCTGTACAGTGTGGTCAGCGTACCTTGGGGGGTGATTTTGAAGACGGTACCACAGGTCCTGTAGAAGCATTCGGTGCCGGTCCCGCCCACCTCAGTTGTTCCATAGAAGTTCCCGTCGCTGCCCTGCACCAGCCCGGCCTGAGGGTCAGCACCGTCGCTGCAGTTGTTCTGCGAGCAAAAGCTGTAGAGCACGGTGAGCGTTCCGGTGGGGGTGATCTTGAAGACCGTGCCGCAGCCGTCGTTGCTGAGGCAATTGCCATTGGTGTGAGCCCCGCCCCCAAAGGTTGTCCCGTAGAAGTTCCCGTCGCTGGCCCGCACCAGCCCGGCCTGAGGATTAGCGCCGTCGCTTGGCGGTCCCTGAAAATCGTGGAGCGTGGTCAAGACTTGTGCCGGCGAGGCAATGGCGGTCGCGGCGCAAAACCCGAAGAGGATGCTAGCGATCTTCAACAACGTAGGTTTGTTCACAGCGCCTCCTTCTACGGCGTCGCGCCGGGCCCGCACCGGAGTCTGAGGGTTCCGCAATGCAGTGTCAAATTCAGCGAATTGTCATCACAGCCCGCTTCAGCGGGTGTGGGAACCGCTTTTCGGAGAATGACAGAAAAGCAGATTCCTCGCGCCCAAAAGGCGGGCGGGCGCTCGTAATGATAATTCGAAGCCGTCACCAGCGTGAACTGCCTTTCCGTGTCACGATGATTTGCACTGGATGGAGTTGCAATAATGCAGACCGAAGAGGCGACAGCTTACTGCCGGCAAGGCGTCTAGATCACGGCCGGTAAATCCACGCGTCTGCCGTTGCCTTATCGTTGTTAGCGTATCCGCCCGCCAGCAGGACGCTTCCATCGTTCAGGCGCGTCTCGCTCATGAAATGCCACGACCCGCTCAGCTGTCCGGAAACAACCAGGAACTTTCCGGTGCGCGCATCGTAGACTTCAACTTCCTTGCTTCCACCTGCGATGAGCAGCTCATTCGAGCCGACCAGAGCTGACTCGTCCGGTAACTTGAAACGGTCGTCATTCAGCGAAGCTGCTGCCGTGAATCTGCCGGTGTGGGGATCGTAGATCTCGGCGCTGCTCAGCGTGCCGTTCCAATCGCGCTCGTCTGACCCTCCAGCGAGCAACACTCGGCCGTCGGGCAGGAGTCCGGCAGTATGTTTGTATCGCGCGGTCAGCAGGTTGCCGGTCAGAACAAAGCGCCTCGTCTTGGGATCGTAAAGCTCAGCGAAATTATTAACGGCCTCGCCTCTTCCCCCGGCGATGAGCACCCGCCCATCGCGCAATAACGTCGCCGTGTGCGCGATGCGCGCGTAGTGCATCGATCCAATCGCTTCAAACTTCAAGGTATCGGTGTGAAAAAGCTCGGCCGAGGCGATGCCGCCGGAGCTGTCATGATCGGCGCCGCCGGCGATCAGTACATCTCCGTTATCCAGCAGAGTGGCGGATGGCCGTCCCCGAAGGCTTGTCATCTTGCCGATCTGCGAGAACTTCCCTGTTCCGGGGTCATACAGCTCTGCCGAGTCGGTGGCGCCGTTGGCCCAGCCTCCAGCAATCAGAACTTTGCCGGAACGCAGCAGCACGGCCGCTTGCCCCACCCGTGCGAGATTCATGTCTCCGGTCGGCTGAAACTTGCCGGTTGCCGGATCGTAAATTTCCGCTGATTTGTAGAAGTCGTGATTGCGGCGCATACCGCCGGCAATTAAAACCTTGCCATTCGGCAGCAGCGTCGCGGAATGTCCCGAGCGCGGCGCCAACATGGGAACAGCAGCAGTGACGGTACCTACGTTTATTGGCGTTGACGCCGACTCAAGTGAGATTACGGCGCCCGTTGCGACCACTAGGAAGAGGACCAGAGCGAGGTAGAACGGCTTCATCGGACCCTCCTGTCGGATTAGGACGCGGGGCGACGGCAACCGGTAAGCAGGTTTCCGCTTATTTTTTCGGTCTCGGATAGCGCGCGATGACCACGGTCCCAATACCGCCGCGGGGACGAAATTCGCCTTTCACCTCTGCCCACTTCGGCTTCGTCGCGCGGACTACATCCTCGAGCACCCGGTTAACGATGTTCTCCTGAAAAATGCCGAGATTGCGATAGCAGGTGAGATATTCCTTCAACGACTTCAACTCCAGGCAGACCTTGGCGGGCATGTAGCGTATCCAGAGGACGCCAAAATCAGGCAATCCGGTCTTCGGGCAGACCGAGGTAAACTCCGGAACATCGATCACAATCTCGTAGTTTGGAAACTGGTTAGGCCAGGTTTCGATATCGGGGAACTTCGTATTCAGGCCGGCCTCTGCGTGCTCCGGAGTATAGCGCTGACTTTTTGCCATCTACTTATTGTAACGGCAACGGGCTGGCTCCCCGCTCAAGCCGTGCGCCGTCGCGAATCGTCTTCATCGTCGGCCGACTTGGCCACGTCGCCTGTCGTAGCAGCAGTTGGTCTGACTTTACGAGGAGGAGGCTGCTTCAACGGCAATGTTCCATCGCCACGCTGCTGAATGATCTCCGAGTTCAACTCTGCGCCAAGGAGAATCAGAAATCCCGACCAGTACAGCCATGTCAGAAACGCGATTCCCCCTCCCAGCACCCCGTAGGTTCTGTTGAGGTGCGCGAAACGATGGAAGTAAATGCTGAGGCCGTCCGAGAGAAGAATCCAGCCAACCACTGCAAGCAGCGCTCCGGGCACCAGCGCGTTGAACGGCTGCTTCAAATTCGGTCCCATGTAGTACAGGCCGGTCACGGCGAGCACGATAAAAGTAATCGCCAGCAGATAACGCAGCACTGGCCAGATCACCGCGTAGATCTGGCCCATCCCAAGCTGACTGGCAAGAAATTCGCCGAAGCGCGGTCCCAGGATCATGAAGGTGAAAGCGAAGGTGACCAGCGTTCCGACAAGAAAGAGCAGTTGGATGGCCAGGAGTCGAGTCTTCCAGAGCGGCCGAGTTTCGGGGACGTCGTAAGCGACGTTCAGTGCTTCGATCATTGCCGCAAAACCGCTGGAGCAAGTCCAGAGTGTGCCGATGAGTCCGAATGACAGCAGCGCTCCGCGGCTGGGCGAGATTACATCGGCAACAATCTTCCGAATCAGGCCCATACTCTCAGGTGGAACCACGCGCGCCAGGGTGCCGATTACGCTGTCGAACAGGTTCGGGACCGGCAGATAAGCGACAATGGCGGCAAGGGCAATCAGCGCCGGAAAGAACGCCATTACAAAGTAGTAGGAAAGAGCAGCTGCAAAGGCGAGAATGTGATTCAGGTCGACATCCTTAATCGTGCCGACGATCACTCGCCTGACCCGCACTGGAGACATCGTGGACCCCGAGAACCCTGACGTGCCTGCGTCTATTCGGATGAAGAATGCATGAGGAAGGTTGAGCGGCGGTTCGGTTTGCGTCCAATTCGCCCCTGAGTCATCAGATGAAAAGGGTTGGTTTGCTGGAAGCGGCTTTCCCTATTTACCGGGGCATGTCGTTAGCTTCCGGGTGTGAATGACGTAAGCGTAATAAACCCGAAGTTCCGTCCTACGTTATACTTATAGCCTCGAATAAAATGGCAGCAGCATCTGACAACGGCTTGAGACCCGCAAATGGCAAGCGCACCGGACTTGTAGTTCTTGGTGTCGTAATCGCCGTCATTCTCCTAGCTGCGTTCATCTCGCTGCGTCGCTCACAAGTTACGGTTCGCGTCGGTCAGGCCGAGCGGGAGACCATTACAGCCAGCATCGCCACCAACGGCAAGATTGAGGCGCTGAACAATTTTCAGGCCTACGCTCCTATGGCCACCACGGTCAAGAAGATTTATGTCCAGCAGGGCCAATGGGTGAAGCCAGGACAGAATTTGCTGCGCTTGGACGATGCCGACGCCCGCCTGCAGGCGGCCAAGTCGGAAGCCCAACTGAAAGGTGCGGACGCTAACCTCACGGCGGTTCAGGGCGGTGGTACTCAGGAAGAGTTGCTCAACACTCGCAACGCGCTTGTGAAAGCCCAGACCGACCGTGACGCGGCGCAACGCAACCTCCAGGCTATGCAGAAGCTGCTCCAAACCGGAGCTGCGTCTCAGGCTGAAGTTGACACCGCGCAGAACCGGTTGAAAGTGGATGCGTCGCAGGTAAATCTGCTCGAGCAGAAGTTGAAAGATCGTTACTCCACGCAGGAGATCGGACACGTCGAAGCCCAACAAACCGAGGCGCGAGCAGCTCTCCAAGCGGCTCAGGATGTTCTAAAAAACGCCAATGTTTCCGCTCCGAACGAAGGCATGGTCTATTCCCTGCCGGTGCGCGACGGTGCCTTCGTCAACACTGGGGATCTGCTGGTACAGGTGGCAGACTTGCACAAGGTCCGCGTTCGAGCGTTTGTTGACGAACCCGAGATCGGCAAACTGCAGTCCGGTCAACTGGTCGAGATTACGTGGGATGCGCTACCCGGTCGGGTTTGGCAGGGCACGCTAGAGACGCTGCCGACCACGGTTGTGCAACACGGCACGCGTATGGTCGGCGAGGTGACCTGCGTGGTGCAGAACGACGATCTCAAGCTGTTGCCCAATACGAATGTCAGCGTCGCGATCGTCACCATGCGCCAGCAAAATGCGCTAACCGTGCCCCGTGAAGCAATACACCAGGACGCCGACGGACAATACGTCTTCCAGGTTGTGAATGGCGAGTTAAAGCGCCGAAATGTGAAGACTTCGGTAGCAACTTTAACCCGGGTTGAGGTGACGAATGGCCTCTCCGACAACGCGATGCTCGCGTTGGGTGCGCTCAATATGCAATCGCTGAAAAGCGGGATGGCGGTAAAACCAGCAGCTCCATGAAATATTTGTTCTCAAAATTATCTGTTCTCTTCGCGCTGCTGTTCGTCTTCGCGACAGCCAGCCTCGCTGACCCCGAGGCGAGCCAGCTCCTGTCGACGGGACACGTGAATGAAGCGGTAAGCCTGTTGACGAGCCACCAGGACGCGCAGTCGCTGAACCTGTTGTCGCGCGCGTACTTTGCTATGGAGCTTTGGGATGAAGCGGTGAAGTACGGAGAGAAGGCAGTCAGCCTTGAGCCGCAGAACGCCACCTACCATCTTTGGCTGGGGCGCGAGTACGGGCGCAAGGCGGGCGCGGTAAATCCGCTGAGCGCTGCCGGGCTCGCCAAGAAAACTAAGAACGAGTTTGAGCGTGCAGTCCAGCTCGATCCTTCGAACATTCCTGCCCGTCTCGATCTGGCCCAGTATTACACCGAAGCTCCCGGATTCATGGGCGGCGGAGTCGACAAGGCACGAGCTCAGGCCGCGGCTATTCAGGCTTCTAACCCAGGTGCAGCGCACTTGATCCTGGCGCGCGTCGCCGATAAGGAAAGACGCTACTCGGACGCTGAGTCCGAATATCGCGCGGCAATTCAGCAGGCCGAGAACCCGGCTGACATGTGGTTGCAACTGGCCAGCTTCTACCGCGAGCACGGACGGGTTGACGATATGCAGAGCGCCGTTCGCTCGGCAATCGCCCTACCGCGTAAACCTGCGGAATCTTATTTCGATGCCGGGAGCGAGTTGCTGCTGGGTAGCCGTGACTATCCCGCCGCTGTCGACTACTTGCAGAAGTATCTGACTTCGGGAGAACTGGTAGAATCCGCGCCGGCATTCCGGGCGCACTATCTCATGGGCCAGCTCCAGGAAAAGATGGGGCATAACGGAGCAGCAGCATCGGAATACCAGGCCTCGCTGGCGTTAGCTTCTGGATTCATACCTGCCCAGAAGGCTCTCAGCCGCGTGCAGTGAAGCGTGTCTTGGCATGTAATGTAGAGCACGGGATGTTCTCGAAAACCCGGCATTCCAGAAACAAGATTAATTCGATTTGGCGGCGCGCGAAGCTTCTAGCCTTCGCTTGCATCGCGTTTTCTAGCGCCAGCCTGTGTCTTGCCGCCGACGCTACCACACCTACAACAATCTCGTTCCCGAACGCGGTAGACATGGCGCTGCAACACAGCGGCGTGATGGCCGTTGCCGCCATCAATCAATGGCGCGCGCAGGCTGCCTACCAGGAGCTGAAGGCCAACTACATACCGCAACTCACCGTAGGATCGGCGCTTGGCTACTCGTATGGGTTTCCCCTCACCCTCGAAGGGTCTGCGCCCTCAGTGGTGAACTTCAACTCGTTGCAGTCGCTGTTCAATATTTCCCTGCAAAAGTATTTGAAGGCGGCCAAGATTGACTGGCAGGCAACATCACTTGATGTGCGCGACAAGCGCGACACCGTGATTCTTGATACGGCCCTGACCTATGCGCAGCTGAATCAAATCTCGGAGAAGCTGTCGACTCTGGCGGGGGCGCAGTCAGCCGCAGATAAGGCGCAATCCGTTAGCGAGCAGCGCTTTCAGGAAGGCGTCGACAGCAAACTCGAGGTTACCAAGAGTCAGCTGGTCGCGGCCCGAATCCGACTACGTATCGCCGAGTCCCAGGGACAGGCCGACGTTCTCCGTCAGCATCTCGCTAGCTTGATCGGCATTCCCGCTGATTCCATCCAGACGGTCCCGAGCTCGATGCCGGCATTGCCGGACATCTCCCAGACTGACGATTTGCCGGCACGCGCCGTCGAAAACAGTTTAGCGGTGAAACAGGCGCAGGAAAAGACTGCTTCAGCGAAATTACGAGCGGAGGGTGAACAGAAGGCTACCAAAATGCCGGTTGCCGACTTTGCTTCGCAATATTCCTACCTGGCAAAGTTCAACAACTACGATAATTATTTCAAGAACTATACGCCCAATAATCTCGCGGTCGGTCTGAATGTCAGATTCCCCTTCTTTAATGCCGTGCAGAAGGCGAAGGCTCAAGAAGCTAAGGCTGACGCCATGCTGGCGACAAAATCGGAAGATAGCGTCAAGGAGAAGGTTCGCGAGGATGCGCTTCAGCTCCAGCGCTCGCTCCGGCAACTCTCGGCTGCTCGCGACGTGGCCAAGCTGGAATGGGAGGTCTCGCAAGGTGATCTGGACGCCGTACAAGGACGAGTGCAGAACGGCCAAGCCAACGTTCGAGACGAACAGAATGCGGAGCTGGACACCCACGACAAGCACGCCGCGTACTTGGATGCCGAGTTCGAGCTAGCCCGGGGTGAGTTGCAGCTTCTGAGACTTACCGGTGAACTGGAGGATTGGGCCATTCCATCCCACTAGACTACCGTTCGCTGCGAACCACACAACGCACCTAACTTTCGTTATTACAAGTAGTTCCGCGTGGGCCTAAGGATGTTACGATAGATAAGTAGATAGACTTATGCCTTTGAAAACTTTATTTCTGAACCCCCCTTCTTTCGAAAACTACGATGGCGGCGCCAGTTCGCGCTGGCCGGCCACTCGCGAAATTGAGTCGTACTGGTATCCGGTCTGGCTCGCCTATCCGGCAGGACTGCTGGAGGGCTCACGCCTGCTCGACGCCTCCCCGCACAAGATCAATGCGCAAGAGACCATCGAGATCGGCAAACAGTACGAGTTCCTGGTGCTGTTTACCTCCACGCCGGGATTCCAGGGGGACATCAAGCTGGCTGCCGCCATGAAGGCGGCAAATCCCAAGCTAAAGATTGCTTTCGTTGGACCGCACGTCACTACCCTGCCGGAGGCTTCTCTGCAGGAAGGGGCGGCCATCGACTTCGTAGTTCGTCGGGAATTCGACTACGCCGCCGTCGAGTACGCCAATGGCAAGCCGCTGGACGAGATACTCGGGATCTCCTATCGGGGCCCGAACGGGAAGGTCATTCACAATCCTGATCGTCCGGCTGTCGACAACCTCGACGCCATGCCCGATGTGGTCGACGTTTATAAGCGCGATCTGGATCCGCGTCGCTACAACGTGCCGTTCCTGCTGTACCCGTTTGTCTCGCTGTACACCACACGCGGCTGCCCTGCGCAGTGTACCTTCTGCCTGTGGCCGCAGACCCTCAGCGGACATCCGTGGCGGAAGCGCTCGAGCGACGCTGTCGCAGCCGAAATGGCCAAGGCGAAGGAATACTGGCCTTGGGTCAAGGAATTCTTCTTCGATGACGATACCTTCAACATTCAGAAGGCGCGCACCATCGAGCTCTGCGCCAAGTTGAAGCCGCTCGGGCTGACGTGGTCGTGCACCTCGCGCGTCACCACCGACTATGAGACCTTGAAGGCGATGAAGGAAGCCGGCTGCCGCCTGCTCATCGTCGGCTATGAGTCGGGCGACCCGCAGATTTTGAAAAACATCAAGAAGGGTGCCACCGTCGAGCGCGCTCGCGACTTCACGCGGGATTGCAAGAAGCTTGGACTGGTGATTCACGGCGACTTCATCCTGGGTCTTCCGGGCGAGACGAAGGAGTCGATCCGCAAGACAATTGACTTCGCCAAGGAACTGGACTGCGAGACCATCCAGGTGTCGTTGGCTCACGCCTATCCCGGCACCGAACTCTACGATTACGCCAAGTCCAACGGGTTCATTCTGAATGAAGGCACGCAAATGGTCGACGAGGGCGGACATCAGGTCGCGATGATCGAATACCCGAACATCTCGCGCGACTACATCATGGAAATGGTGCATCGCTTCTACGATGAGTACTATTTCCGTCCCAAGGCGATCTTCCGCATCGTTCGCAAGGCGGCGTTCAATTCCACCGACCGCAAGCGTCTTTATACCGAGGCCAAGTCGTTCCTCAAGCTGCGCGCGGCTCGAAATCGTGCTGTTAAGGAAACCCGCAAGCAATCCGCAACGGCCCCTTCGCAGGACCCGACCACAGGTTCAGTGAGCGCATAGTTATTCAAGGAGCCCCACCCAGGGGGCTCCTTTTCCATTCCCCAGACGAGGCCGGAGTGACCGTTCGCAAATACCTGGTGCTGCTGGCCGTGGTCATCTTCGGCTCTTGCGGCGATGTCTGTCTCGGCCGCGGTATGCGGGATTTTGGAGCTGTAACTGCCTCTAATTGGCACCTCCTTCTGCACGCTGTTGCCGATCCCTGGGTCATCCTGGGTATCTGTTTTCTGATTGGTTTTTTCTGCACGTATATCACTGCTCTCTCCTGGGCCGACCTCACCTACGTTCTTCCCGCTACTGCCCTGAGCTATGTCCTGATGGCGCTTCTGGCAAAGATCTTTCTTCACGAGAACGTCACGCTGGAGCACTGGCTGGGAATCGCCCTCATCACTGCCGGCGTGGGATTCGTAGCAACCGGTCCATCGTTAACGGTCGAGACCAGTTCCACCGCACCAGGCAAGCTGCCTGACGCTGCCAACAGGAGCGATGCGTGAACGCCGCTGCTATCTGGAGCGGTATTGGCGCCATTGTCGTCACGGCGACCGCTGGCGACGTGCTGCAAGCCCGTGCGATGAAAGAAGTCGGCGATCTGGGCGAGATTCGGCAATCCTACGGGGTGCTGGCGGTAGTCCGACGTGTGGTTTCGAGCGGACGCTTCATGCTGGGCTTGCTGTTCATGGCCCTCGCATTCTTCAGCCTGCTGATAACCTTGTCGTGGGAAGATGTAAGCGTGGTGGGTCCGGCCTCGGCGTCACTGACCTTCATTGCGAATGCCTTCGCCGCCCGCATTTTTCTCAAAGAGCGCGTCGATCATCGCCGCTGGCTGGCAGCTCTGTTCGTGGCCGGAGGCGTCGCACTGTTATCGAGGTAAGAACAACAATTAGCGCTCGGCCATCAGCCAACTTGGGCGGCCGACTTCTTGCTTCTCTTCTGAATCTAAGTGCAAGGCGTATGGCTCAGGGCCAACGGCCAATTACGAAACGCAAGGACTTTCATGAGAAAGCTCGCTCTACTCTGCATTGTCGCCGCTACTCTGACAGGCTGCTCCTCCAGCAAACCTGCTGAGCAGCAGACACAACAAGCTCCCAAGCAGGCCGATTATGCGACCGGTCGCGTCGCCTTCCAGAAGATGTATTTGTCAGCCCGCGGCTGGGCCGGCGATGCCGCGCCCTTCCGGCTGCAATCGCAATTTACGGCGGACGCGCCAACCACCGAAGGCAAAGCAGGACTCTGGCGCGCTTCCTTCGGCTCCCCGGCGCGCCGTATGATGAAGATGTTCATCTGGTCGGGGCTGGTTGGACCTGATGCTCCCGAACAAGGCATCAGCTTCTCCGCCGAAGACTCATGGAATCCGACAAATGCTTTCACCCACGTTTTCGAAGTGGGTTTCGTTAAGGTCGACAGCGACAAAGCCTATGACGTCGCCCAGAAGAATGGTGGCAGCAGACTGACTCAGAAGGATCCGAAGCAGCCGGTATTTTTTATTTTGGATTGGGATTCGCAGAAGAATCTGCTGCTATGGCACGTGATCTATGGAACCACACAAGACGATGCGAAACTGCGCATTGCCGTAAATGCCAGCACGGGAGAATTTGAGCGCGTCGAAAAGTAGAGTATTGCGGCTTGCGATGATGGGCCAAGCCGCGTCGTTGGCACTGTCGAGCTGTCGGCTACTTCTTCGAAGACTTCCAGCCAGACCAGACCGGGATGCCTTTATCGTCGCGCAAGGTCGTCGTGTTGTTGCCGACCGTGATTTCTTTGGCGAGAATCTCTTCGCCCGCCGCAGCTGTGTTCTTTGCCCCGACAACTTCGATCTGGTCACCCTTTTTGAATTCTGTATCCATTTCCTTCAGGAACTGGGCGGGTGCAACATACACTAAGGCCGTGCCGGTGTCCGTCTTGACCACCAATTGCGTCCCTTCAAATTCTCCCGCCGAGTCGTGAATATCCTGGACGACGCCTTTGATTTTTACCTCTTGCGACGAGTCATACTTCGGTCCAGTGCTGCTCGCCTTCTGGGTGTTGGCGGCAATCGCTATCACTCCCAGCGAGAAGATTAGCGGCAGAGTCCAGAAGCTCCATTTTGATCTCATCATCCTGCCTCCCCTGCGGCGCGCGCAACCTAACACAGCTGGTCATCTTTTAAAATCAGCGGCTTAGCAGAGCTGTATAACTAAATCTTGCTCCTCAAAACTTCGAAACTCAAGTCTTAAAGTAACTTCCGTCCAGAAGCGCCCGCAGTGAGGCGGGTCACCCGTAGGCGTGACAGCCCTCTTACCGCTTTGAAGCGCCTTTGTCGATTACGCAACCGAATCTTGCTTGCCATATAGCGCTTTCGTGTCATAATCGTGGCACTAACCTAAGGTTTGTTGTGACAAGGATGCTCGCCCGGTCGCCATTCGTTCCAGGTTTTCTGTCTCGGCTTCCCATCGCCGGGCAAGACAACGAGAACTTGCGCGTTGAGCGAGTCCTAGCGATCTTCCGCCTTGTTCTGTCACTAACGTGTCTGGCAGCATGGTTGGTCTACCCCGTTCAATCTCAGCTGCAGTACCGGGTTGGACTGGCGATGCTCATCGCATACAACGCGGCCAACGTCATCTTGCTTGCGTGGCTTGCGGTACACCGAAAAGTGGGTAACCCTTTCGTCTTATGCGCGAAAATTAATGATCTCGCCTGGCCGAGCCTGCTTTGCATCTTTGCGAATGCCTCGCATCGGCCGTTCTATGTCCTTTTCCTTTTCGCCATCATCGCCGGAGCTTTCCGCTCGGGATTCTTTGAGACGTTTGCGTCGGCCCTTTTGAGCGTCCTGGTTCTTCTGTTACACGCGGCGCTGGCATTTCACGGGCCGGAGGTTTTTCGCGAGTTTTTTCGTGGTCCAGTAGATCCGGTGCAATTGACAATGCGATGCGTGTTTCTGATAACCGGGGGAATACTTCTTGGCGTGCTTGGCGAAGCCGAAAAAGGCTTGCGCGCCGAGATCGCTTTGACGAATCGCCTGCTGTCTCTGGCTCGGGGCGGCGACCGGTTCTCTTCTGTCCTCCAAAACGTGCTGACAGAACTGGGTCGCGTCTTCGAAGGCACCGCCGTCTATGAAGTTGTTTCACAAAGCAGCACGGGGCGTGCGTATCGCTGGGAAGTACCTTCCCTGGTACGACCCAGCATTCACTCCACCGAGCTGAGTCCCACGGAGAAAACGACCGACCTGATGGCGACGTATCCGCACACGTTTTTCATGCAGCGTAATGGCACGGCCCATACCTGTTCGATGACCGCGATCGATGAAGAAGGCCGCAGCCTGGCGGCCGCGCAGACCGTCGAATTGAAGATGCCGCTGCCCGAGGCCGAATCGGTGCTGGTCGTTGGCCACGATATGGGACGGGACTGGTCGGGCCGCTTCGTCCTGGTGAATCCTCGTTTGGGACGTCGTCGCGAGCTGCAACTGCGATTCGTGCAGGAGGTGTTGAGGCAAATCGCTCCGGCTCTTTATTCCGTATATCTGCTGTGGGGTTTCCGACGACGAGCCGGGGCAACCGAGCGCGCCCGGGTCGCCCGTGAGTTACACGACACCACGATTCAATCGCTGATCGGCATCGAGATGCAAGTCGACGTTTTGCGTCGCCGCAGCAGCGATGGGCACTTGTCATCCGAACTCGAGCGCATTCAGGTACTGCTCCGGCAGGAGGTCCTGAACCTGCGGGAACTCATGCAGGCGATGCGGCCGGTCGACGTCAGCCCTCATCAATTTCTTGACTTTATTGCCGATCTCGTGGAACGTTTCTCAAGAGACACTGGCATATCTGTACGCTTTATCTCAGAGTTGCAGGAAGTGACGCTTCCAGCGGGCACCTGTCGCGAATTGGTGCGTATCGTGCAGGAGAGCCTGGTGAATATCCGCAAGCACAGTGGGGCGCAATCGGCCGTGGTCCGCTTCGGCTCGCAGGATGGTCTGTGGAAGCTGGTGATTAATGATGACGGAAAAGGATTCCCTTTTGCCGGACGTTTGACCCTGACCGAACTGGATGCAATACGCCGGGGGCCGGCCGTCATCAAGGAGCGGGTTCGTGCGATAGGAGGAGACATGGTTATGGAATCGACTCCAGGGCACGGATCGAGGTTGGAGATTACCATTCCGCAGAAAGGATACGAGTCCTATGGATAAGAAGGAGTCGTCAGTACGCATCGTCATTGCGGACGATCACACGATCTTCCGCGATGGTTTGCGCCGCCTGCTTGAGGCGGAGCCGGAACTGGAGGTTGCAGGCGAGGCCGGCGATGGCGCCGAGGCTGTTGCCCAGACGAGGGAGTTGCGGCCGGATGTTCTCCTCCTCGACTTGGCCATGCCGCGCGTTCCGGGAATGGACGTGTTGCGCGAGCTTTCCAGCGATGGTGAGAAGCTGAACACCAAAATCATCGTGCTTACCGCGGCCGTCGAGCGCATGGAAATTGTGCAGGCTTTGCAGATGGGCGCTCGCGGTGTGGTGATGAAAGAAGCCGCCACGCAATTGCTCATGAAGGCCATCCGCACCGTCATGTCGGGCCAATACTGGATCGGACGCGAAGCGGTGGGCGATATCGTAGAGTTCATGCGCACTAATCCGTCGGGCGAGAAGCCGCCACGCAATTTCGGCCTCACGAAGCGCGAAATGGATATCCTGACGACCATCGTCGCCGGTCTCAGCAACAAGGAGATCGCGCGCAAGTTTTCGCTCAGCGAAGACACGGTCAAGCATCACCTGACGAATATTTTTGACAAGGTCGGCGTAGCCAGTCGTCTGGAACTGGCGCTGTTCGCCATCAATAACCGGCTCACGGAACCGCCAGCATAGGCGGTTCGTGGCTGGTTCCAATTTCTTTGGTGCCATCTTTCGTGCGCATCGAAAGAAGCAATCGCTGCGCCCTTTTCCTCCATCTTCAAAAGGTCCACAATGTTTGTGTGACAACTACGTAGGTGCGCGCCGCCTCGCCTGTTTTGCTTTCGTTTCGCAATCTGCAACGTCACTTCGTTCGTGAGCATCTCGGCTTGGATAGAGCGACAAGTGTGTCATAACAGTGTTCAATTACTCAGGATTTCACCTCGAGGAGTAGCAATGCGGACCAAAGGCCCTTTGTATGTCACGTTGGCAGCTGTGTTGAGCCTCGCCGTGTTGGCGGGTTGCTCGCGCAAGATCGAGCGTACTGACGCCCAGGTTGCCAGCGACGTACAGAACAAGATTTACGGTGATCCCGGAATTCAAAGTCGACAGATCAGTGTTCAGGCGGCCAGTGGTGTGGTTAGCTTGAACGGTACAGTCCGTTCGGACGTCGAACGCACCGCCGCCGCAAATGACGCTGGCGCGATCGAAGGCGTGCGCACCGTCATCAACAACCTGGAGGTACAGCAGGCACAAGCGACTCCGCCTCCGACAGCGGTCCCGCCTCGTCAGCCATCCGAACAGCGGGTCCCGAAGAAAGAAGAGCGATCCGCGAAAGCCAGCACGCGTCATCATCGGCACAATCAGAACGAGGAGCAGACAAGTGATGCGACCCTGGCGA
>Ga0210391_10002721_pt1 | contig 15180 bp, 11 predicted proteins | sample IncBWC12OmetaG_FD_160573 | JGI IMG/M metagenome (GOLD analysis project Ga0210391, IMG submission 160573) | Forest soil microbial communities from Barre Woods Harvard Forest LTER site, Petersham, Massachusetts, United States - Inc-BW-C-12-O ... | reverse complement strand
TTCTTTGACATCAAACCTGACATCGTCTGCCTCGCAAAATCGATCGGCGGCGGATTCTCACTCGCGGCGTTCGCGTCCACGAAGAAAGTGATGAGCCAGATCTCCGATCACAAGGTCTTCCACGGCGGCACGTACAACACGAATCCTGTCGCGATGGCCGCGGGCCTCGCAACATTCCGCGAAGTTCTCACGCCAGCCGCCTACGAGCATGTGACCTCTTTGAACAAAAAACTGCTCGACGGTTATCAAGCACAGCTCGATAAGACGGGCCTCGAATCGTACGTCGTCGGCGCCGGCTGCAACGGCTCGCTGATGTTCTGCGCGAAGCCCATCAAGAATTACCGCGACTGGCTGAAGATCGATAGCGAGCTGTGGCGTCACTACTGGTTTGCGATGGTGAATCGCGGCGTGATGGCTCAGCCGTATTGGTGGGACGAGCAGTGGACCATTTCCGTCGCGCACACCGAGGCGGACATCGATCAGCATCTCGCTGCGTTCGCCGAAGTCGCACCGATGCTCGCAGCAGCCCAGAAAGAGCCGCGCGAGGTTTCGACCGCGGCGCACTAGCTTCACGAAGCAGCCGGCTGTGGCTCCTGATGTCGCAGCCGGTCTGCTTCGAATTTCGGTAGTCGTTCGAGACGTATCCGGAGGCAGCTCTGTCCGTCACCGACAACTCGCCCACCAGCGCCGTGCACCTGAAGCGCGCACTCGGCATGTGGGACTTGGTGTTGCTCTTCGTCGTCGCGGTCGCGAACCTCAATGTCGTCCCTGTGATCGCGGCCGACGGCCCGGTAACGATCTGGCTCTGGACCCTCGCTCTGATCTTTTTCTTTTGGCCGCAGGGCATCGCCGTCGTCGAGCTCTCGAGTCGCTTTCCGCAGGAAGGCGGCATCTACCTGTGGACCAAGAAATTCTTCGGCGACTTCAACGGTTTCATGTCCGGCTGGTGCTACTGGACCAACAACATCTTCTACATCCCCACGCTCCTCGTAATCGTCGTCGGAATCTCCGTTTACGTTGGCGGACCCAGCGCGCAGCATCTTGGCAGCAATGGGAAATTCGTCGCGGGCGTGTCGTGGCTTCTGCTATGGGTGATGATCGCGCTCAACATTCGTGGTCTTAAGATCGGCAAGTGGATCAATAATCTTGGCGGCATAGGAACAGCTGTCACGAGCATTGTCCTCGTAGGACTCGCGATCGGTGTGCTTCGAATCCACGGCGGCAGCATCCACGCAAGCGACTTCAGCCTTCGCGGCGCGGACTGGCACCTCATCAATTCGTTTGGATTCATCTGCTTCGGCCTCGTTGGACTTGAACTGGCATCGGTGATGGGCGACGAAATCAAAGAGCCGCAGCGCAACGTTCCGCGCGCAGTGCTGTGGGGCGGATTGCTTTCGGGTGTTCTCTACGTCGCTGTCACGCTCTCGATTCTCCTTGCGGTGCCTAAATCCGAAATCGGGGCAGTGCAGGGAATACTCCAAGCCGTGCAAAGCATGGCGCAAAAACTTTCCGTCATGTGGCTTGTCCCGCTCGTCGCTCTCGTGCTGACTTTTGCGATTGCCGGCACTGCATCGGCCTGGCTTTCCGGTTCGGCGCGAATCCCGTTCGTCGCCGGCCTCGACAGTTACTTGCCCAGTGGTTTAGGCAAAATCCATCCGAAGTTTGACACGCCATACGTCGCGCTTATCGTTCAAGGCGTCATGACCAGCGTGTTTCTGTTCATGAGCTTTGTCGGCTCTTCAGTCGAGCAAGCCTACAAACTTCTGCTCTCGCTCGCCGTCGTGTTGCAACTCGTCCCCTTCCTCTATATGTATGGCGCGATCATTCTCATTGCCGCGCGCGAGGCAAAGCCAAGCGGCCATTACAGCCGTTCTACGCTTTGGATTTCGGGTCTGTCGGGTTTCATCACCACGGCGATCGGCATGGGCGTCGCCTTCGTCCCGCCGTCGGATCAACCCACTTGGCTCTTCGAAACGAAAATGGCGCTCGGATGTCTCGGGCTGCTCGGAGTCGGCGCATTCTTCTTCCTGATCAACTCGCGCCGCGCTCCCGCAATGGCGGCAATCTCATCCGCCGACGTACGCACACAAGGGGAAGCACGATGAAGCGGTACAAGCTGTTCATCAATGGGGAATTTGTCGAGGGGCACAGCCGCTCGTTCTTGCCGGTCTACGATCCGTCCACCGAAGAAGTGATCGCGGAAGTTCCTGATGGCGATGAGTCGGACGTCAATCGCGCCGTCGCCGCCGCGCGAGCAGCATTTGATTCCGGACCTTGGGCTCAAACGACGGCGCAGGAGCGCGGCCGGATCCTGTTCCGCCTCGCAGAGCGCATTCGCAAAGAAACGCCGCAGCTCGCCGAGCTCGAAGCGCGGAACTCTGGCAAACCGATCGTCGAAGCCGAGTACGACCTCGCCGATGCTGCGACCTGTTTCGAATACTACGGCGGCATGGCCACGAAAGTCGTGGGCCACGTGAATCCTGTGCCGGACAATGCGCTGAGCCTTTCGCTGAAGGAACCCGTCGGCGTAGCGGGTCAGATCATTCCGTGGAACTATCCACTTTTGATGGCTGCTTGGAAGCTCGCGCCTGCCATCGCTGCCGGCGCCACATGCGTATTGAAGCCCGCGGAGCAAACGCCGCTTACGGTGCTCGAATTCGCGTCGTACTTGAACGAAGCGGGCATGCCCCCCGGAGTCGTGAACATCATCACGGGCCTGGGCGAAACCACGGGCGCGCCACTCGTCCGCCATCCCGACGTCAACAAGATCGCCTTCACTGGCAGCGCAACCGTCGGCAAAGCCATCGTGAAAATGGCGGCAGATACGGTGAAGCGCGTCACGCTCGAACTTGGCGGCAAATCGCCCAACATTTTCTTCGCCGACGCTGATTTCGAAGCTGCGATCGACGGCGCGCTATTCGGAGTGTTCATCAATCAAGGTGAAGTCTGCTCCGCCGGTAGCCGCATCCTTGTTGAAAAATCGATCTACTCAAAATTCGTCGATGCGATGGCCGCGAAAGCGAAGACCATCAAGCTCGGCGCGCCCCTTGAGCGCGAAACCAAAATGGGCCCACTCGTCAGCAAGGAACAATACGATCGCGTGCGCTCTTACGTCGAAGTCGGCAAAGGCGAAGCAAAGCTCGCCGCGGGCGGCGGACGTCCGACTGCTTTTACGAAGGGCTACTACGTCGAGCCGACGATTTTCTACGACGTCGACAATTCCGCGCGCATCTCACGAGAGGAAATTTTCGGTCCAGTCGCAACGGTAATTCCGTTCAAGGACGAAGCCGACGCGATCAAGATTGCGAACGACTCGCCGTACGGTCTCGCCGCCGCCGTCTGGTCGCGCGATATTTTCCGTGCGTTTCGCGTGGTGAAAGCTTTGCGTGCTGGAATCGTCTGGGTGAATCACATGCAGCCTACCTACGTCGAAGCGCCGTGGGGTGGCTTCAAACAGTCCGGTTTCGGCCGCGAACTCGGTCCCTGGGGAATCGAAGAGTATCTGGAAACCAAGCAGGTGCACATTAATCTCAATGAGCAGCCGATTGGCTGGTACTAATATGCCGACAATTCAACTTCGCAGTTCTATTCCGGGCCCCAAGTCGCAGGAACTCATGCGCCGCCGTGAAGCCGCCGTCCCTCGCGGCGTTTATCACGCTACGCCGATTTTTGCTGCGCGTGCGGAAGGCGCCATGCTTGAGGACGTCGACGGCAACCGTTTTCTCGATTTTGCCGGCGGCATCGGCGTGCTCAACGTCGGCCATCGCGCGCCTCGCGTCGTCGCGGCGCTGCGCGAGCAGATCGACGCGTTCCTCCATACCTGCTTCAGCGTCTCGCCCTACGCGAAATACATCGAGCTGGCCGAAAAACTCAACGCGCTCACACCGGGAAATTTCCCGAAGAAGACGATACTCGTAAACAGTGGCGCCGAAGCCATCGAAAACGCCGTGAAGGTCGCGCGCGCCTACACGAAGCGCCCGGCGATTATCTGTTTCGAAGACGCGTTTCACGGCCGCACCATGATGGCCATGTCGCTCACGAGCAAAACGCATCCGTACAAAGCGGGTTTTGAGCCGTTTTCCACCGAGGTTTATCGCATCCCGTATGCTTACTGCTATCGCTGCTCGTACTCACTGAAGTTTCCGTCGTGCAACGTATTTTGTGCGCACCATCTCGAGGACACATTCAAACGCGTCGTCGCATCAGAGTCTGTCGCGGCGATCGTAGTCGAACCTGTACTCGGCGAAGGCGGTTTCGTCGCACCGCCGCGTGAGTTCTACCAGGTGATCCAGCAAATCTGCCGCAAGCACGGAATTCTTTTCGTCGCTGACGAAGTGCAGACCGGCTTCGGACGCACTGGATCGATGTTTGCGTGCGAACATTACGGCATCACTCCCGACCTGTTGATCAGCGCGAAGTCCGTCGCGGCGGGCTTGCCGCTCGCAGGTGTGACCGGCCGCGCGGAAGTGATGGACGCGCCCGGAGTCGGTGGTCTCGGCGGCACTTACGGCGGCAATCCCCTCGCCTGTGCCGCCGCACTCGCTTCGATCGAAACGATGGAGAAGGAAAATCTCTGCGCTCGCGCTATGAAATTGGGCGATGTTTTTGAGACTCGCTCTCGCGAGTGGAAAAAGAAGTGGTCAATTATCGGAGAAGCGCGGGGTCTCGGCGCAATGCGCGCTCTGGAACTCGTGAAGTCGCCTGAAACGCGCGAGCCTGCAAAGGAAGATACCGAGCAGGTGTTGAAATTCTGCCGCGACAGAGGCCTCATCGTTCTGTCGGCGGGTACATACGGCAACGTGATCCGCTTGCTCGTGCCGCTTGTGGTCTCCGATGAGCAATTCGACGAAGGCCTGAACATTCTCGAAGCGGCGCTGGCGCACGTGGCCGAATCGCACGCCGTCGCGGAAACGCGCTTAGCTTAAGCAGCGTCTTTGCCTTCGCGTAGCTCGCGATTGAGGTCGGAATTGTGTCGATCGTTTCCAAGCTTTCAGTAAAAAACTGGCCGTATTTCATCGATGGCAAATGGGTGTCCGAGGGCGAGACTTTCGACGTCCTCGCGCCATTTGATCGGTCCGTCGTCGGACACTCCTGGCGCGGCACGCAGGCCCACGCCGATGCAGCCGTCACAGCCGCCGTTCGCGGTTTCCAAATCACCCGCAAGCTTCCGGGCTACGAAAAGCAGCGCGTCCTCCGTGCGATCTCCAACGCCATCCGCGCTCGGCGCGAAGAATTTGCGACGCTGATCGCGGAAGAAGCAGGGAAGCCTATCAAGACCGCGGGCGGAGAAGTCGACCGCGGAATTTTCACCTTCGCCGTCGCCGCCGAAGAAGCTACGCGTATCGGCGGAGAATGGCTGCCCCTCGATTGGCAAGCGTCTACTGCCGACCGCGCCGGAATCGTCCGCCGATTTCCTCTCGGCCCGATTCTTGCGATCACACCGTTCAACTTCCCGCTGAATCTCGTCGCGCACAAAGTCGCACCCGCGATCGCCGCCGGTTGTTCAATCCTTCTGAAGCCCGCTCCTCAGACGCCTCTCACGTCGCTTCTCCTAGCTGAAGTCATCGAGAAAGCCGGTCTGCCCGCCGGCGGTTTCAACGTCGTCCCACTTGCAAACGCAGAAGCCGAGCGCCTCGTTGGCAACGACGCACTCAAAATGCTCTCGTTCACGGGAAGCGTTCCGGTCGGCTGGGCGCTCAAGGAAAAATCCGGCAAGAAGAAAGTCACACTTGAGCTGGGTGGAAACGCCGCGGTCATCGTGCATTCGGATGCAAATGTGGAAGAAGCAGCCGACCGCTGCGTCGCCGGTGGCTTTGCTTATGCGGGCCAGAGCTGCATTTCCGTGCAGCGCATCCTCGTTCAGAATTCCGTGCGCGACAAATTCCTCGCACGTTTTCTCGAAGGCGTCGCGAAACTCAAAACCGGCGATCCGCTCGACGATTCAACCGACGTAGGCCCGATGATCAGCGAAGACGCAGCCAAGCGCGCAGAATCCTGGATAAAAGAGGCACTCGGCGCAGGTGCGAAGCTGGTCACAGGTGGCCACCGCGTCGGGGCGATGCTCGAACCCACGGTGCTCGCAAACACCAAACCTAATATGAAAGTCAGCTGTCAGGAGGTTTTTGCACCGGTCGTCACTGTCGATTCATACGAAACTTTCGACAACGCGATAAAAATGGTCAACGACTCCGCCTTCGGCCTTCAGGCCGCCGTTTTCACGGAAAGCAAGAGCCTGCTCTTCAAAGCTTTCGCCGAGTTGGAAGTGGGTGGCGTGATCGCCGACGACATGTCATCGTTCCGCATTGACCACATGCCCTACGGCGGTGTGAAGGATTCCGGGATAGGCCGCGAAGGTTTGCGCTACGCCATCGAAGAAATGACCGAGCCGCGCATCCTCGTCATGCGCCTGCCATCCTGAAAGGCGTCCGTAGACGCCATCTCGCGACGTATGCGCGCATCAAACAGTGGCCGTTGGCCCCGGGCCGTTCTTCGCCGGAAACATAAGCGATGTCACCACTGTCATCAACAGAATCCCCGCAATCACGCTGAGCGAAATCGCAGCTGGCACCGGACGCCATTCGCTCAAAATCATCTTCGTCCCCACGAATACCAGAATGGCAGCCAGCCCCTGGTGCAGGAATCGGAACCGCGGCAAAAGATCCGCCAGCGCGAAATACAGCGCACGCAGGCCGAGAATCGCGAACGCGTTCGACGAATACACGATGAAAGGATTTCGCGTAATCGCGAGCACCGCCGGAACAGAATCCACGGCAAATATCAGATCCATCGCCTCAACGGCAATCAGCGCCAGAAACATGTGGGTCGCATAGCGTTTGCCGTCGCGCTTCACAAAAAAAGCCGTACTTTCCGGATCGTCCTCCACGCGAATCACGCGTCTTGCCGCACGAACGAGCCAGTTTCCCTGTGGGTCGATCTTTCGCTCACTCGAAAAGAACATCCGGGCACCGGTGAGCAACAGGAAGGCACCGAACACGTACAACACGGAATGAAACACCTGCAACAGTTCCACGCCCGCGAGCACGAACACCGCCCGCATTACAAGGGCGCCAGCCACTCCGTAGAAGAGCACGGTGTGCTGCGCCTCGGCTTTCACGCGAAACGCCTGAAAGATCAAAAGAAAAACGAAGATATTATCGACACTGAGCGATTTCTCGACCAGATAACCGGTAAGAAACTCGACACCCGCGGCCCGCCCCAGTGCGTAGTAGATCCACGTATTGAAGGCCAGCGAAACCGCGATCCAGCAAGCGCTCTCAATCAGCGCCTCGCGCACCTGCACCCGATGCGCCTTGCGGTGGAACACTCCCAAGTCGATGGCGAGCGACGCTGCCGTCACCACCAAAAACACGACCCAGAAATGTATCGGAGTTCCCAGCATTCCCCACCCGGCAACCTGGCGCGATGAAGGAGTGTACCTGCCACAGTTCTATTTCGGAACAGGTCATTCCGCCCGTAAGACATAGTCCTTGCGGAGCTTGCGCCAATGCTCGATAATTCCCATCTGTACCGCCCCTGCGCCGGTTTCCGGCGGCTTTTGCATGAATTGCCCTCACTGCACAACGGTCAATCCGGATTTCGCTGAATCCTGCTCGAACTGTGGCACGCCGATGCCGATGGGCGACGATGTCACCATGCAGGCGGTCGATGCGACTGTAATCACTCCGGGCAGCGACTTCGGGCCGCGCTATCGCATCGAAAGCCTTCTGGGCCAAGGCGGCATGGGCCGCGTATATAAGGCCTACGACAAAGATCTCGATCGCACGGTTGCCATCAAAGTCGTTCGCGAGGGCGCCATTAGCCAGGGCGACGCGCTAAAACGCTTCAAGCAGGAGCTCGTCCTCGCCAGCCGGATTTCGCACAAGAACATTCTCCGCATTCACGATATGGGCGCCGTCGGTACGCTGCGCTTCATCTCCATGGCGTACGTCGAGGGTTCGGATCTGCAACACGTCATCAAAGACGATCCGAAAATGCCGCTTGAGCGCGTGCTCAACTTCTCCAAGCAGATCGCAGACGCGCTCGCTGCCGCGCACGCCGAAGGCGTCGTTCACCGCGACCTCAAGCCGCAAAACGTCCTCGTCGACAAGAACGACCAGATTTACATCTGCGACTTCGGCCTCGCCAAGTCCTTTGAAGAGGGCGCCATCGGCATGACGCGCACCGGCGCTTTCCTCGGTACGCCGCGATACATGTCACCCGAGCAGGTGGAAGGAAAGCCCGCCGACAATCGCGCCGACCTCTACTCTTTCGGTCTGATCATGTACGAATTGGTGGTCGGCGACGTGCCGTTCACCGGCGATTCCACGCTGAAGGTGATGTATCAGCGCATTCAGGAAAAGCCGAAAAGTCCGAAGACGATTAAGCCCGATCTGCCGAACTGGGTTGTGCGCATCATCATGCGCTGCCTCGAGCGCGATCCGAACGACCGCTACCAGAACGCCTACGAAATTCTCGCGGACATCCAGGGCTCAACGTCCGGGAGCAGCAGCGGGTCGCGCGCCGGAATTTCGCGCATTGGCGTCGATACGCAATCCGTTGTAATCCAGCTACCGCGTTTTACCGAACGGAAGTGGATTCCGATCACCGCAGGCGTCGTACTGCTCCTCGCGATTCTTTTCGCGATTCCGCCGATCCGGCACCTCATCCCAGGATTTCGACCGAAGGAAGGCGTCGGCGGTTCGAGTGAGACCGGCGCCGCAACTTCGGGCATTCCACCGCTCTCCAGTGGACGCTATGTCGCAATTCTGCCCTTGCAAGTTCTGGGCGATCAATCGCAGCTGGATTACTTGGCGCAAGGTATCCAGGAGGCGCTTGCTGCGAAGCTTTTCCAGTTGAAGGGCGTGCACGTTACTTCGTCCGATGCCGCTTCCAAGGTGGATCCGAAACAGCCTCTTCAGAAAATCGCGCGCAGCCTCGGCGCGAACATGCTCGTGCAGGGCATGGTGCAGGGCAACGGCGATAAAATCCGCATCATCCTGAATCTGGAGGACGTGGTTAACGGCAAGCGCGTCTGGAGCCAGCAATTTGACGGCGTTCCAGCCGACCTGTTCACGCTTGAGGACCAAATCTACGCCCAGGTTGTTACGGCGATGGATGTGAATCCCACGAGTGAAGAAAACGCCAATGCCGAAGCACGCCCCACCGACAACGTTGCTTCTTACGATTTCTACTTGCGCGGCCGCAACGCCCTGCGCGTGAACGACGCCAAGAGCGTTCAGACCGCGCTCGACTACTTCAATCAAGCCGTGAAGCAAGATCCCAAATTCGCCCTCGCCTACACCGGAGTGGCCCAAGCCAGCCTGCGCATGTATGGATTGACGAAGGACGGCTTCTGGACGCAAAAGGCCCTTGCCGCCGCGCAGCAGGGTTTGCAGTTGAACGATAAACTTCCTGAAGTTCACTCCACTCTAGGCAGCGTCTATCGCGCGACGGGGAAATACTCGGAAGCAATCGCCGAATTGAACCGCGCGCAGGCCTTGGCGCCCAATTCAGATGAAGTGTATTGGCGCCTCGGCAATGTGTATCTCGCGAAGGGCGATATGCCGCGTGCGATCGAAGCGTTCCAGAAGGCAATTCAACTGAATCCTTACTACTGGGTCAACGAAAATTCCCTCGGCAACGCTTACTTCAACGCCGGCGATTACGATAAAGCGCTGGAAGCGTTCAAACAGGTCGCCACGCTCGAGCCGGACGTCAACGCGGGTTACGCGAATTCTGGAAACGTTTTGATACAGCAGGGCAAGTACAGCGAGGCGGTTCCTTATTTGCAGAAGGCGCTGCAAATCGAGCCGGACGCCGGCGCCTACTCGAACATCGGGACGGCCTATTTCTATCTCAAGCAGTATGCTGAAGCCGCCCAGGCCTTTGAAAAGGCTGTGGCTCTCAACGCCAACGACACCCAATTAACGGTGAACCTGGGAGATGCCTATCGCGCCTTGGGCCAGACCGACAAGGCTCATGCCGCCTATCAGCAAGCAATAACCGCCGGCTACAAGGAACTGCAAACGAACCCGGCGGACACGACGGTGTTGTCGGCGGTTGCGCTGTCCTACGCCAACCTTGGAAAGCCTCAGGATGCGGAAACTTTCATCGCTCGCGCTCGCGCGCAGGACAAGAAGGACGTAAACCTCGCCTACACCGAGGTCCAGATAAATGCTTTGAACGGGAAATCGAGCCAGGCGATGACCTTGCTTGAAGCCGTGCTCGCCGATCACTATCCAGCGGAATTCGCCGCAGTGGACCCGGACTTGGAGAGTCTCCACAGCAATCCGGAATTTGACAAGCTCATTAAGAAATACTCAACGAAGAAACCTTAAATCGGTTGGCGGTGAGGAAGTGACTCGCTAATGGCGGTCGTCAACCGCATACCTCTGCGTTTCCGTCGCAACCAAAGATTTGCATAGCGTGCGCTGCGCGATGGTCTAGAGCGACTTAGACGCTGCGGCCTTAACCACCAAGGCGCTTTCGGGGTCGGATCGCCTAAGAGGAGATCGGGAGCCCTAAAAAAGTTCTGCCCACCACGACATTTGCCGTGGTGGGCAGGTTCGAAAGACTTCCGATCGTCAACCGTCAAAATCGGAGTCTAAATTTCAGGAAGTAGCCAAGTTCTGCTGATTGGTCCGACTCGCATCAACCGTTTGCCGGCGCTTCCAACCGCAAAACCCGACCAAGGCGATTCCCAATCCGAGCATGGCCAGTTCACCGGGCTCCGGAGCGATTTCCGCCGATCCTTCCTCGCCGGGCAGCAGACCTGTGCATGGACCCAGTTGGACATTGCACTCCAATTCCATCAGCTCAGTACCATTAGGCTCTACTCCTACTGCGGCCGGGCAGACGTTGAACGCAGGTGTCTGGCCGCCTGGAGGCGTGCCGAGATCGCAGGTGTAAGTCGCTAGGGGAACCGGAATCGTCGGCGTGATCGCGATCCAGAGATCCCAAAGAGTATCTGAAGCGGGACAACTCGTCGAGGTGCACAAAGGATCGTTGGGCTCATAGATGAAGTTCGTAAGGAAGTCGTAACCGGGGCCCTGGAGCTCAGCCAACGTTGGTCCCGCGACCACCAGCGGATCCGATACCGAATTCATCGTGAAGCAAGTTATATCTTGTCCTGCGAACTGGCTGCACGGCTCAATGACCGGGTCCGTGGGCGCGACAATATGCACCTTGGGATCAGGGGCACCGTCCCCCTTTGCTACCTTCGCTCCAACCATCGCCAGGGCGACGACTGCCACAATGGCCAACGTTCTACAAAATCTCATTCGCGCACCTCCGCGCAGTTATAGCTGTCTGTGATCCTGCATTTGCATGCCCAAACTACCTTAGTACCCCGCCCCTAAGTCCTTCATTTGCAGCGCCTAAATCTGCCATAAAACCAGAGATTTCTCAATATGCAACACTTTGCACTTCCGTCCCCCTATCTTTCCCTTTGAGCCCACAGCCACTTACTTACGCAGCCCCACCCCTTTACCCGAAGTGGTTCTTCCCTACGCGATGTAGCCGACTTGGGCGTTCCCGGGAGGCTAGCCCAGCCACCCCGTCACCTGAAGACGTCCCTCAATCTTTTCGGCTCGCAGCAGATTTACTGTAGAGTGTGCCCTCGTTCGGGTGCCTCAGCCGCGCAGCGCCAGACCCGAGCGGTCAAGCCATGATCCACTTTAGCCGCCCCGACTACCGCCACGCCATCCGAACCGCCGTTGCGGGCACGGCCGCCATGTTCTTCGCGAAATATCTTCGCCTCCCGGAAGCCTACTGGGCGGCCATCAGCGCAATTATCGTCCTTCAGGCCAACCTCGGCGCCGCCCTCCGCGAATCCACCGTCCGCATTGCCGCCACCGCCATCGGCGCGACGGTGGCCATCCCGTTCGTCGCCTACTTCGGCACAAATCTGCTCGGCTTCGCCGTCGCCGTCTTCGTCACCGTCGTGCTTTGCTCGCTCCTCAATCTTCAGTCCGGCATGCGCCTCGGCGCCGTTACCGTCGCCGTCATTCTTCTCATTGAGCATCACGGCAAGCCGTGGACGCCCGCGCTCCACCGTTTTCTTGAAGTCTCCTTCGGCATCGTCGTCGCGCTCGTCGTGGCGAATCTCGTTTTCCCTACCACGGCCACCGCAAAGCTTCGTGAAACGGTCGGCCGCGGCTACGCCGTCATGGCCTCACTCCTCAGCGCTATCCTCAATAAATATCGCGGCACGCCCGACGTCGAAATCGGCGAGCTTCGCGCCAAAATGCAATCGCTCCTTCGCGCCGCCGAAGAGCTTCGCGCCCAAAGCAAATTCGAAACCACGCTCGTCTCCGCAGACTACGAACTCATCGAAAGCTTGATGGAGTGCCAGACCATCATGTTTTACGAGGTGAGCACGCTCGATCTCGCCGCACGTCGCGGCGGCGAAAACAATTTCTATCGCGAGCTGCTTCCCGAAATCGACTCGCTCGTCACCGGCATTGAGACCACGCTCAATCGCTTTTCGAACGTGCTAACGGTCAAGGACTCTCCGTATCAGCGCTTCGATTTCACGTTTGCTCTCGCCGCCCTCAGCGACAAAAATCTCGCCGTCCGCGAACTCCGCCTCTCCCAAAAATTCGAGCTCGAAGAAATCCTCCATTTCCATACGCTCCTCGTCGGCCTGGAAAATCTCGCCACCGAAGCCGATCATGCCCAAGCCGCAGCCGCCGCAATCGCCTCCAGCACTCACCGCCGCTTCAAGCGCCGCTCTCCACCGCCCGCACAATCCACCAGTTGAAATCGCGATGCGTCTCAATCGTTTCCGCTTGCGCGCGTTCGCACTTCTCGCCCAAGATGTTCGCGCTGTGAGCGCAAATACCACGCCGCGCCAGTTACGCTTTACCGCGCTGCTCCTCTTCCTCGTTGTACTTTCGTTCTTCGCCCAACAGCTCCCCGCGCAAACAGCTCCGCACTGGGTCGGTTCGTGGGCCGCTTCTCAGCAACTCGTCGAGTGGGCCAACTCGCTCCCGCCGGCCAGCATGCGCGACGGAACGCTTCGCCAGATCGTTCACCTCTCCATCGGCGGCCCGCAAATCCGCCTTCGCCTTTCCAACCGTTACAATGACGCGCCGCTCCACATCGACGCCGTCCACATCGCCCGCAGCGCCGATCCAGCAAGTGCGCGCATCGTTCCGGACACCGACAAAGCCGTCACTTTCTTCGGTGCGCCCGATGTCACCATTCCGCCGAATGCCGACTGCCTCTCCGATCCCGTCGCAATGTCCGTCGCGCCGTCGGCCGACCTCGCCATCACAATTCATCTCGAAGACCAGCCACCGCTCGAAACCGGCCATCCCGGCTCCCGCGCAACCTCCTACGTCATCGCCGGCAGTCACGTAGCTGACGCCGACTATACGGATCCGATCAAGCTCGATCACTGGTATTTCATCGCGGGCATCGACGTTGCTGCTCCGCCTGTCGCCCGCGCCGTAGTCGCCCTCGGCGATTCCATCACTGATGGCCACGGCGCCACCACGAACGGCAACGACCGCTGGCCCGACGTCCTGGCGAAGCGCCTCCTTGACACACTCGCAACGCAAAACGTCAGCGTGCTGAATCAGGGAATCGGCGGCAATCGAATCCTGCTAAACGGTATCGGTCCGAACGCCGTCGCGCGCTTCAATGACGACGTGCTCGCTCAGCCCGGCGTCCGCTACGTGATCGTTTTGGAAGGGGTGAACGACGTCGGCGTCTTTGCGCGCCTACAAGATCCGCCACAGGCCGAGCACGACGCTCTCGTCACGCGCGTCGAATCCGCTCTTCAACAAATGGTCGAGCGCGCGCATCAACAAGGCATCAAAGCGTACGGCGGCACGATCACTCCGTTCGCCGGCTCCGATTATTACCACCCAGGCCCGGCCACCGAGGCCGACCGCCAGAAAATCAACGACTGGATCCGCACGAAAGGGAACTTCGACACCGTGATCGATTTCGACGCCATCACGCGCGACCCGCAAAACCCAGCGCACCTGCTCCCGGCCTACGATTGCGGCGACCACTTGCACCCATCGCCCGCTGGCTACGCCGCGATGGCCAACGCGATTTCGTTCACCCTCTTCGTCGTCGCTACCCACAACAAATAAAAACGGACCAGCAGCCGGTATCTTTCAGCCGGCTACTGAGCCGTCGTTACCCGCGCCCTCGTCCTAGTTGCTTACCGCCTTCGGAAATTCTTCCACGTGGACTTCGCCCTTGCGTCCCAAGTAAACCACGCGCTTGCCGGTGAGGAAGGCCCAGTAGGCCTCCACGCCCGCGGCCTTGGCGCGCTTCACGAATTCCGGATATCGAATCTCGTCCCGCTGCGCTCCGCGAAGCGCCACGATAAGGTCGTCGTTTGAAAACGTGTCGGCGATCGGCGACGCCGGCAGCGACATCTTCTGTATGTGCGTCTCGCCGTTCAGGCCGTAGCTCGATTTTTCCATCCTCGCGAAATTCACCAGGTACGACTCGACGCCCACTGCGAGCAGCGCCTTCACGCACTCAGGAAATGTCTTTCGCCCCGCTTCCGTCTCGTGCAACGTCTGTTCAATCACCTTCGTATCCATTTCTGTTCTCCTTTTTCAGTCAGTCGGAACTTTCTGCAGTCCTTTGGCTTTCACAAGCTTTTTGAGCGTCGCCACCAATGCCTCTCGTTCTTTCGCGCTCAGGGAAGAGAAGAACTCCTCGTCGTTTTCATCCGCCAGCGCCGCCAGCTTGGGCACGAGCCGTCTTCCCGTCGCCGTCAACGCAATCGATTGGTATCGACGGTCGTCCGTCCGGTCCTCGCGCGTCACCAGCTCCTTCGCGAACAGCCGGTCGACCAGCTTTGACACGGCGCCCCGCGTCAGCCCGGTCTGGACGGCAATCGTGCTTGGGGAAGTGGACTCGGTCCCGTACATCTCGCGCAGAATCACCCACTCCGCCACCGTCACGCCCGTCCGTTCCAACTTCACCGCGAACGCGTACGAGACGTGGTTCGAGACGAACCGCAGCCAGAAGCCCACGTGTTTTTTCAACTCACTGACGCTCTGTTCGCTCTTCATGTCCCTGAAGATAGTTGTCTAGGCAACAGTTGTCAATAGAAAGCGTACATGGCCGGGATCGGCTCCAAATCCGGCTTGACGCTCTATCTCTATATATGTAGAGTTGGCGCGATGAAGATCCGCCTGTCATCGCAGA
>Ga0210391_10002720_pt1 | contig 15185 bp, 12 predicted proteins | sample IncBWC12OmetaG_FD_160573 | JGI IMG/M metagenome (GOLD analysis project Ga0210391, IMG submission 160573) | Forest soil microbial communities from Barre Woods Harvard Forest LTER site, Petersham, Massachusetts, United States - Inc-BW-C-12-O ... | reverse complement strand
TTCCACCGCAGCAAGCATTCGCGAGCTAATGGATTGTGACTATGTTCCTATCGGCTTGAGGGATGCGCACAGCGAGAGGTTTCAGATCTATGCTCAAGACTTTCCACTGAGCAGAGGATTCTTCAGAGAACAAATATGGGTTTCCCCCATCGGACAGATTAGAAATGCCTTCGATGCCCATAAGCCTATCTTGTTGACCGAGATCAAACCGGCAAACCACAGTCCTGAAGTGTACGAGCGGTTAGTCGGCGAGGGGATCAGGTCGGTATGGCTCATTCCGTTAGTCAGCCGAGGATGTTTGCTCGGTTTCTACGGTCTAGGCCGAAGAGGAGAAGAGTCCTTCAGTGACGATGATTCTGAATTTCTCGTGCGGATCGGTAGCCAAATCGCCATTGCCGTGGAAAATGCGCTAGCTTTTCGGGAAATCTCTGATCTGAAGAACAAACTCGCTCAAGAAAAGCTCTACCTTGAAGATGAAATCCGCAGCGAGATGGACTTCGAGGAGATTGTTGGTCGCAGTCCGGCCTTGCGCCACGTTTTGGAACTCGTCGAAACCGTTGCGCAGACCGATTCCACGGTGCTGTTATTGGGCGAGACGGGGACCGGGAAAGAGTTGATCGCCCGTGCTGTTCACGATCACAGCCGGCGCAAGAGCAGCACTTTCGTGAAGCTGAATTGCGCTGCGATCCCTACCGGTCTGCTCGAGAGCGAATTGTTCGGGCACGAAAAGGGAGCATTTACCGGAGCCATCGCCCAAAAGCTCGGACGAATGGAACTCGCGGACCAGGGCACTCTGTTTCTCGACGAAGTTGGCGATATTCCCCTTGAGATCCAACCGAAGCTGCTGCGCGCTCTGCAGGAACGAGAGTTCGAGCGCCTGGGCAGTAATCATACGAGGAAGGCGAATGTGAGGCTGGTGGCTGCTACCAATCGCGATTTGGAAAATATGATTGCCAGCCAACAATTTCGCAGTGATCTGTACTATCGCCTGAACGTTTTTCCCATTCGTATTCCCCCCCTTCGCGAGCGAAAGGAAGACATCCCTCTGCTTGTGAGCTACTTCGTCCAGAAGTATTCACGCCAGATGCAAAAGGACATCGATACAGTTCCGGGTACGGCATTGAAAACGCTGAGCAGCTGGCACTGGCCCGGCAACATCCGGGAACTGGAAAATTTTATTGAGCGCGCGGTAATCCTGACCCGCGGAAAATCTCTGGAAGCACCCCTCGGGGAATTGAAAGCGCCCGCCGCTTCGTCGCCGCCGGTCGATAGGCGAGGCTCTGTAGGGAGGGACTATGTCGCTCGGATTGTGAGAGAAACCATTGAGGGGTTGAGTAAGGTAGCGCCCAATAGGGATCGCGAAGAAGAGACGGAGAATCGGCGTTCTGAAATCCTGCGTGTGCTTCGCGAAACCGACGGCCGTGTTGGCGGCACAGAAGGGGCCGCGGCCCGTATGAGCATCAAGCGTACCACTCTGATTTCACGCATGAAAAAGCTGGGAATCGATGCGAACGAGCTTGAATAAAGCATCGAATCCGGGACGCTTTGGTCCCGGAGACGCTTGGATCAATGACCTTCCGCTTCCGGCTTCACTTTTCTGACCCTCAATGAGCAGCGCGAACCTCCACATTCGACTGTTGATGCCGGCTTCGACAACTTCGACACCCACGCTCCCTCGTCTTTCTGACTTTTAATTTCAACTACTTACGCCTTCCCCACTTTGGCATCTGTATTGCTTCTTCTCCGAGGTCGGGTATCTGTTAATGATGAAGATTTCTGTCGTCGAGAGCCAAAGTCGGCTGAGGCTCGTGCTTGAAGGCAAGTTGGTTGCGCCATGGACCGCGGAGCTCCGAAGAACGTGGAATTCGGCCCATTCCCAACTTCGTGGCCGAGCGCTGGTGATCGATCTTCGAAATGTGACCCACATCAGCCGGGAGGGTGAGAACGCTCTACTGGATTTGATGACTGAGGGCGCTAGATTCACTTGCAAAGGCGTATTTACCAGGCGAGTACTCGAACAACTAGCGCGCCAATGTCGTTGCAAGTCAGATCCCACGCTCATCACTCTCTCCAACGATTCCGATGATGAAAACTAGAGGGACCAGAGTTGAACATGCCGCGAACGGATTCAAACTCGACGGCGAAGCCACAGATTTACGCTACGAGCACTGATTTCGCCAGAGTATTTCGAGAAGATCTGGGGAGCCTCCATTTGCTCTCGTTCTTGCTCACGGCTGATCACGAGAAAGCCGAGAAGTGTTTTGTCTCCGGCTTGGACGACTGCGTCGAAGGAAACAACGTATTTCGCGATTGGGCCCGCTCCTGGGCCTGCCGCGCGATAATCCAGAATGCCGTTCGCATGCTGGCGCCCCGCCGGGAGGACACTGCCGGGGCACCAGCGCCGGTTGATTCGGTGGATTACGGATTTGGTCAGACCCCGGAGGCGAATGCTGCTATTAGGAACATTCTTAAGCTCCGAGATTTTGAGCGCTTTGTCTTCGTGCTGTCTGTCCTTGAACGGTACTCCGATCAGGATTGTTCTGTTCTGCTTGGCTGCTCACTGCAGGACGTACGTGAGGCGAAAACGCGAGGGCTCCAACAACTGGCGGAATCGGCCACTACAAGCATCACCACCGGATCCCCGGCCACAAAGCAATTGCACCACCACTCCGAGACAGTCGCGACCCTGGTCTTCCTGATCATTCACGTCCTCGGATTTGCCGCGGCTCTCCTCAGTCCAGGTCCGGCAGTGGCGCAAGCGCAGTTACCTTCTTCGACCAGGAGCGAAGCAGCGCCGGTGCTTGTAATTGGTTTTGTGGGTGGCTTCGTTCGCAGCGACGACTTCCACCACTCGGACCTTCAACTTGCGCTGCAGCTGCAAGCAACCACCAGCGACAGTGCAGCTCAGAAACATCCAGGCCAAGAGACAGCGGTGAGACCAGCTTCATCGAGTTGCTTCATCCCGCGACTGATTCTAGCGGTACCTGCTTTAACGTGCAGGGCGTCATTATCGTGAAGCTTCTGTGCCGCCGCCAGCGACTGGCCCGCAGCTGCACACGCCCTGTCCGCTTCCGAGAGTGGACAAAAAGGAACACTGGCTTTGTAAAGCAGCGAGTTCGCCATCGCCAAGCGGCCCTAGCTGGAACGTCGTCTCCGTGATTGCGAAGGAAGAGTTACTTGGTTTCTGAATGTTGGTTGACCATGCCGCTAGCGAAGCATTCGGCGCGATCGCCGTTGGATCGCATGCCGTATTTGGGGATGCATCGGAAGGAACAATCTGAAGCACGCCAGTTTTTAGTTTGACCCCAACGAGCGGGTTGCTGGTCAAGTCCCTATTAACGGAAAGCGTCAGCAAACCGTCGCGTGACACGAGGCAACCGCAGCATTCGGAGAGCTGCTGGTCCTGATCGAAGACATAAATCTCGGCGCATAGATTGCCACCGGTAACGCCGGGATTCGTGAGCCGTACGGTGGCGTCAGCGACTCCAGAGGTGTGGGCATTTGAGAAGTAGGAAACAGCAAGCACTGGCCTGACCGTTACATTGGCTGAACCTCCAACTGAGTCCGAGGAGACGGAGATTATCGTCTCTCCGGCATGCCCGGCGAGCAGTAAGCCCTGATTATTGACATTCGCAATGGCTGGATCCGCGGAGCTCCATGACACACTCGTGGTTATGTTCTGGGTTGTACCATCGCTGAATTTCGCCAGTGCACTCAACTGCTCCTGTGCCCCCACAGCAAGGACGGAGGTTGCGGGTGCAACAGAGAAGGACACGACGACCGGCGGGCCCACCTGCAAGTGACTCGTAGCGCTGATGGTGCCCGAAGTTGCAGTCACCGTTGTTGTTCCCAATGCATCCGCAGTTGCCATGCCCACGCTGCTCAAACTGAGAACTGCGGGATTAGAAGAGGCCCACTGCACAGAACCCGTCAGACCCTGGGTGCTGCCATCGTTGTACGTTCCGGTAGCCGATAGTTGTTGGTTTTCTCCCAGCGGAATCACCGCTCCACTAGGCTTAATGGAAATCGAGTTAAGCGTCGGGGCTCGCACCGTAACTGTGTCCATCGCACTCACGGTGTTGGAAACGGCAGTGATCGTTGCCGCTCCGAGCGCCTTTCCTGTGGCCAGACCATTAGTACTGACGGCGACAGTGCCGCTTGGGATCGCGCTCCAAACGACGGAGCCCGATATATCCTGCGTACTTGCGTCGCTATAGGTTCCGACCGCCTTCAATTGAGCAGAATGGGTCGGCGTCAAGGTGATGTTCTGCGGCGACAACGCGATCGACACCAGCGTGGGCAACGCGACCGCAAGCTTGTCGCTCCCGGTAATCAACCCCATCCCGGCGATGACATTAGCCGCGCCTGGGGAGTTTCCAGTTGCCAAACCCGTGCCGGTTATCGTGAGAACGCCCGTCGCTGTGCTCGACCATGTAACCGCGCTCGAAAGATCCTGGCTACTGCCATCTGTGAATGTTCCAGTTGCACTCAGTTGAACCGAGTGATTGGGAGTCAAAAGAGGACTCTGTGGCGTCACGGCAATGGAAACCAGCGCAGGCGGAGCTACTTTAAGAGTGGAAGAACCGCTTCGCGATTCATAGACGGCGGAAATGTCGCTTTCGCCGATCGCTTTAGTGGTTGCCATTCCCGCAGCATTAATGAAAACCACCTTGGGTTGCGCCGAAGTCCAGGCTGCAATGGCAGTAACGTCGCTCTTGCTGCCGTCGCTGAACAGAGCACTAGCCCTGAATTGCAGATTATTGCCTAGAGGAATTGTGCCGGTGGAAGGGACAATCGCAACCGACACCACGCGTTTGGCTGCGGAGGGAGAGGAAGACCGCCCCATCTGGCTGGCTCCGCAGCCGGTCGAGACCACGGTGAGTCCCACTGCCAAACTTAGTAGGATGGCACACATCCCAGGTCGGAGGCTGCGCAGTATAAGGTCCATTGAGATTCCTCCCAAAAACGCACTCGGCGGGAGAGTAGCTGAGATGCTTAACCAGCGCGGCATAGGCTTATACCTTTCCGCGCGTAGGCCGTTTTACACTGCGCCTTCGTGGGCTGCTTTTACAAGCACCGCCGAGTCTAGCTCTAACAGTCTAGTTAAATGGAAGTAGTCATTTTGGCTAGACACAATGGGCTAGCTAGGAACAGGGTGGCGCCAACAAGCTTGACCATTGGATTTTTATAGCAAGAATTGGAGTCCGGTGAGATAGGTATCGGCTTGCAGGTTTTGTCTTCGTGTCCATCGCACCTGCATCAAGGTGGGAATGCTGACCGGGGTTTCTGAAACACCGATCTCGCAACGCACCACACACGATCGCGCCAATGGCTGCGGGCTGATGAGGCATAGACCACCCTTGCTGACATTCTGCACTCGTCCCGCCACCGCCTTACCAGTCTCTGTCCTTGACCTTAAGAGCTGGACTTCGCGAGCTTGCAACTCGAGTAGTTGCGGGAAGCGGGGACATTCTCGACGATCGCGCTCGATGATTCGTTTCACGAGCCCGCATCATTACGCGACTACCGCATCTCGTAAACTGGTCAAATGGATTAGTTCAGGAAGCCTACATAGTTTTGGGAGTGGTTCACATTACCCAGCCGGACCGATAACTTTGCCCAGAATGCCTGAACGGGTGGAGACTCCCATCTTCACCATGACAATGCGCAGAAATGCTTTCACGGTGTTAGGGCTGATTTTCATTCGCTGGGCAATCTCTTTGCTGGTGAGTCCCTGAATAAGAAACTCTACGGTTTCTTGCTCGCGCTGGGTCAACTCAAAGTCCTGTCCAATTTGAGCCAGAGCCGTCGTGCCCGAGGAACATCGCTCAAACAAGAGAGCAGCTTGCAGGGGCGTGGTTTTGCCAACAGTATCGAGCCGGAAGCTTCGACAAAAATACCTCCGCTGGCCGGATTTAAACTCCTTCACAAAATCGAGACCATTAGAGGACTGTCGGCTCACAAGGCTAGCGCGGATTTTGTCAGCGAGAAATATATCAATTCGTTTAATCCGCTCCGGGAGATTGGGATAAGTGAGGATTTGAATGGCTTCATCATTCGAAGCAACTGTACTTAACGACTTGTCGATCAACAGGAATCCAGGTTGTGAATTTCCGGAAAACATTAGCACTCTCCTCGCAAGCTTGCCCGATTCAACCTTGCTCAAGCCAAGGGGGTGTTGGCTTCAGAGGTACAGAAACAAATTGTTCAATGCGGAGTTTAAAAAAAACCGCCGGCAGGGCTTTAGGGGAGAAACAAAGCGCACCGCCTAGAGCATTACAACCATACAAAATATTCCGCTGGTCCGACTGCCACCGAAATTCTAAGTCTTCAACTTAAGACCTAGAAAACCGGCTCGTTAGTACCAGGCAAATCCAACTCTCGGCATCGGTGCTGCCGGAGAATCTTCACATTCGCCCGCTAAAGCTCACACAGAAGGGGAGTGCCCAAATGCGAAGGAAGTTTGCCGCTTGAACCGCGGGAAGTCAAGCCCAATCTGAACCAATATGACCTTCCGAGCGCGCGAGTTCGTTCGAAGTAAGCCAAAAGAACTAGTTTTCTTAACCAGAATGGCTAGCCCAACAGTGGCATTGCCAGCCGTCGGACCAAAGTGATTAAATCCAAGCCTCGGACGGATCACGACTATTATGCGGACGAAGGTCAGACCGATGGCCCAGAGATATCAGCGTCTTTCGCCTTTCATCATTCGAAACTGGCATGTCTGTATTGTCGTAACGGCCTGGCTGCTCGCCACTTGCATTTCGATGCATGCTCAGGATTCGACGCCCGCGCGCGAACACGCCCGCACGCCTGTATCCCAGAAGAACGTGCCCAACGCAAAGGATGGGGAGAAAAAAATTGCGAATGAAACCGATCCTGCCTTGTGCGTAATAAAGCCAAACGATCCCGGGATAGCGACCAAGACGGGGGAGGCTTTACCGAAGGAAAGCGACGGCCGGGACGGAATGAGTAAGGAGAACAATGAAGCAACGTCTGGAGAAAATCTGAGTTTACAACCCGCGCAGCAGGAATGGGGTAAAGACCAAATCCATCTCGGTGTAGAAACGAACTTGAAAGAGGAATCTCGCCGCGAAAAGTCCGAATCCAGCGCTGGGTCTGAGCTGAAATGTACGCCCCATGAAGGGACCGCGACCACTGAACCTGCCATACCGAATTGAGTTATGTGCCTCCTAACAGCTCGGAAAACCGTCTTTCGGAAAACCAGGGAGTACCGCTCATTCGCAGCGGTGATGCTGCTCGCTTCCAGCCTCTTGTGCGCACAGAGTTCGCAACCAGGCGTGTGCAACATGGATTCAGACGGTTTTTGTGTCCAGGGCGCAGTGCCAGCCGCCCCCATTGGGAATCTTGCCCCGCAACAAAAGCAACTCGAATTGAGTCCCGCTCTGCAGAACACGATGCAACCGCAGTCGAGTCCCGCGCTGCAGAACAAGCTACAAGTCGAGTTTCGCAATCACCAGCTCCGCATTGACGCGGAGAACATTACACTGCGAGACGCTCTGAAGGCTATAAGTGCTCGCACCGGAGCCGAGGTGCAGTTTCCCGCCGTTGAGTTGGGGGAACGCATCTTCGTGCACCTCGGTCCAGGTTCGGCACGCGACGTGATTACGCAGCTGTTGAACGGGTCACAGTTCAATTATGTGATCCTGTCATTGCCCTCGGACCCAGGCGGGATCACGCGTCTGATACTCAGCCGGGCTAGTTCCGCAGGTGAGCGTGCTAGTTCTGATGCGCCAGCATTGCCAGTAAGCGATTCGGCCGAAAATCAGCTTTACGGTGCAGGTTTCGGCGTCGATCCCGATGCTCCCGCCGAACCGGTGCCCAGCCAACCGACTGGCGCCGCAGCCGCCAGCGGTGGCGCCAAACTGTCGGGAGAGGATCTTGATCGAATGCAAAAGATGCAGATCCAGCAAGAACAGCAGCAACTACGCCAGCTGCAACTACAGCAACAGCCGCAGAATTAAGCACCCCAGTAACCGCGAATCACTTTCCATCTTCCGGCTAAGCCTCCGGTTTCGCGAGGCCATCGGCACGTAACTAACCCGATTGGTTTAGCTGTTTGAGTTAGAAGCTTTTGATTACGTCGCGTGGGTACTTGTAAAGAACGGGACAGCCAGTAGATTACTCACCAGCGCGCCTCCGCTGAATCCTCCCCCCAGCCGGCTCGCCACAGGAGGATTCTCAAGCATGAAACAGCTGAGTAGAATATTGCCCGTACTCGTCGTTGCATTGCTGGCTCTGGGTATCGGTTCAGGCATCGCAACGGCACAAGATGTTTTCAAAGTCAACTATTTTTCCAACAACGCGGCTCCCGCTCCAGATGCCACGGTGAGAATCGATAATCCCGGTCTCACCTACGGCAATCTCTGCGCCATGATTTACGTATTCGATGCAGATCAGCAGTTAAGCGAGTGCTGCGGCTGCGTTGAAACTCACAACGGACTGCGCACTCTCTCGGTACGGTCAAACCTGACCAGCAACCCGCTGACGGGCGTCGTATCGAGAAATGGCGTGATCAAAGTCGTATCGGCTGCGGTCAACAATTCCCCCTGCGATCCCACCTCGAATGTAAAACCTACCGCGAACCTGCGGGTATGGGTCACACACATTCAGAACCCGGTGGGGGCAGCATTTCCAATTACCGAGACTGAATCTTCGGATTCAACCCTGGGTGCCACCGAGCTTGCAAACCTACAGGCTCAGTGCGCCTTCGTCAACATTCTCGGTAGCGGACAGGGCATCTGCAGTTGCGGGACGGGGGACTAGTTGCATCAGGTGGGACATGCTGTCAAGCATGTCCCATTTCATCTGAAACGGCATCGTAGCCGAGCAGTCCTGCTCGGATCATTCCTAAGCACAGACTGGCGGGATTGAACGAGGATGACGATGAGGAACCCCACAACTCTGGTATTTTCCGAAACACTTCCGCAAACTCGCGCTGCCCAATAACCCAGCGGGTTAGTCTTTCAGGTTAGTGCGTTAGGGCTACCACAAGCAGGGAATTGTCGAACTAATCCGATCGGCGTAACTTCTTGGCGTAGTAAGTTTGGTTAGGCCACGTGGGTACTTGTAAAGAGCAGGGCAGCGAGTAAATTAGCTGACCAGCGTGCCTCCGCTGAATCCTCCCCCCAGCCGGCTCGCCACAGGAGGATTCTCAAGCATGAAACAGCTGAGTAGAATACTGCCCGTACTTGTCGTTGCATTGCTGGTTCTGGGTATCGGTTCAGGCATCGCAATGGCACAAGATGTTTACAAGCTAAACTATTTTTCCAACAACGTGGCTGGCGCTCCGGATGGCACGGTGAGAATCGATAATCCCGGTCTCACCTACGGCAACCTCTGCGCCATGATCTACGTATTCGATGCCGATCAGCAACTGACCGAGTGCTGCGGTTGCGTTGAAACTCACAACGGACTACGCACGCTATCGGTAAAGCGCGACCTGACCAGCAACCCGCTGACGGGCGTCCTATCGACAAACGGAGTAATCAAAGTCGTATCGGCTGCGGTCAACAACTCACCCTGCGATCCCACCTCGAATGTTTCACCCAAAGCGAACCTGCGGGTGTGGAACACTCACATTCAGAACCCGGTGGGGGCAGCATATCCAATTACCGAGACTGAATCTTCGGATTCAACCCTGGGTGCCACCGAGCTTGCAAACCTACAGGCTCAGTGCGCCTTCGTCAACATTCTCGGTAGCGGACATGGCATCTGCAGTTGCGGGACGGGGGACTAGTTGCATCAGGTGGGACATGCTGTCAAGCATGTCCCATTTCATCTGAAACGGCATAGTAGCCGGGCAGAGAAGTCTGCTCGGATCATTCTTAAGCACAGACTAAGCGCGGGGAGGCGAGTAATGAACAAGAGGATGGGAGTGTCGGTGTTTTTTCTTGGATGCTTTCTTATGAGTGGGTTGTGCCTATATGCGCAAGAGGCCGTGGATATAGAGCAAGTCATCGCCCAGGTTGGCGGGCAAAAGCTGACCCTCGGCGACTTGCAACAGCAACAAGGGGGAAAGTTGCTTCAGGCCAAGTATCAGTATTACATGAACCAACGAAAGGCCCTGGATCAGCTTATCAACGACAAACTCATCGAGATCGAGGCGAAAAACCGGCACCTCTCTTCCGACCAATTGCTGAACACAGTTGTCTACAAGGACCTGAAAGACCCAACCGAGGACCAACTGCAAGTCTACTACGAGGGTATGGAATCAAACGAATCTTACGAAGCCATACACGATCGCGTGCTGGAACACATTCGCTCGCTACGCCGGGAAAAAGCCCGCACCGCCTATGTCACGCAGTTACGCAGCAATGCCAGTGTCCAGGTTCTGCTGGCGCCCCCATTCGCTGAAGTGGATTTGAAAGATGCTTATACATCTGGCGCCAAGAATCCCCCCGTGACGCTGGTTGAATTTGCCGATTACGAGTGCCCGTACTGTCAGAAGATCACGCCGGAGCTGAAAAAGCTTGAGAAGGAATATGGGGACCAGTTGGCAGTCGTGTACAAGGACTTTCCGCTCCCCATGCACCACACTTCGCAAAAAGCGGCTGAGGCGGCCCGCTGCGCGGGCGAGCAAGGAAAGTTCTGGGAGTATCACGATGTCCTTTTTTACAGCAAGCAGCTCCAAGTTGCGGAGCTGAAGGCCGATGCCCGCGTGCTCAAGCTGGATGGAGATCGCTTTGATAAATGCCTGGACGATGGCGCTGAAGCCGCGCCTGTGAAGAAAAGCCTGGAAGAGGCGGAAAGTCTGGGCTTGACCGGTACTCCCAGCTTCTTCGTGAACGGCCATTTTTTCAGTGGAGCCGCCGATTACACCGTGCTCAAAGAGATGGTGGATTTGCAACTGGCTTCATTGCCCCGGCCTTCTCGTACCGAGCTCTCGAGAACTGGGCCCGACCGCACGCGCGCTAGCAGTGTGTCAGCTGCCGGCAAGCGAGACTAGCTAAGTCGAGATCGCGGCTACAGTTCGAAGATTGGGGATTGATAAAATGAAACGTCCGATCCTGCTTGCATCGACTCTGTTGTGCCTGGCATTCTCAGCGCTGCAGGCGACCGCTGGCGTTTCGCTTTCGCTTTCTCCTCAAAACGCGCAAGTTCCGGTGGGTGGTCAGCTACAGTTTGTCGTCACTGTACTCGGAACCAGCGATAGTGTTGTTACCTGGAGCGTCGAGGGAACGGGATGCAGTGGGATCACTTGCGGCATGATTAGCGCAGAGGGACTCTACACTGCACCCACAAATGCTCCATCTCCATCCACCGTAGCCGTGACAGTAACCTCGCTGGCCGACGTCACGGCTACCGCGACCTCAACTCTCACCATTGGCTCGCCTTCAACGGTCTCGGTAGCGGTATCGCCCAACGAAGTTGTGCTCGCACCCAGGGGACAACAGCAGTTTAAGGCTAGCGTTACTGCTAGTTCGAACCCGTCAGTGACTTGGAGTATCAGCGGCATTGGGTGCGTAGGTGGTTCGTGCGGTTCAATCACTCCAGCCGGGCTCTACACCGCTCCGAGCAGTGTGCCCTCGGTTTCAGCAATCACCATCACTGCGGTCTCGGTGGCCAACCCTACCAAATCGGGTTCGGCCTCATTAGTCGTGCAATCCGCATCATCGGTTGTCGTTTCGCTCTCGCCAAGGAAGGTCCAGGTCGCTTCGGGGGGGCAATTGCATTTTTCTGCAACCGTGACAGGAAGCACAAACACTGCCGTGGTGTGGAGCATTTCGGGAGCCGGCTGCAGCGGGGTAGCCTGCGGCACGATTACAGCAGCCGGCCTTTACACCGCGCCGGCAATTTTGCCCGCGCCCCCAAGCGTGACTGTAAAGGCGACCGCGATGGCCGATCCGTCAGCCTCCGCATCAGCGACCGTAACACTCGCTGCGGGTTCTTCGGTCAGCGTATCCCCGCCTTCAGTCCAGCTAAAACCGGGCGCCCAAGCACAGTTCACAGCTACCGTCAGCGGAAGTTCGAGCGCCCTGGTTATCTGGAGCATATCGGGCAGTGGCTGCAGTGCGCCAGCCTGCGGCAGCATCAGCGCCAGCGGCCTGTACACGGCTCCTGCAAAGTCGCCGAATCCTCCGATCGTCGCGGTGACTGCGACTTTACTTTCCGATCCGACAAAGTCGGGGTCGGCCACCGTGACCATCACTTCCGGATCTGTGGTCGCGATCTCGATATCTCCAACCACTGCTCAGGTAGGAGTTGGTGTGCAACAGCAGTTTAGCGCTCCCGTAACCGGCTCCACGAATGCAGCGGTGACTTGGACAATTACGGGAATCGGCTGCGCGGGCAATACCTGTGGTACGGTCAATTCCTCCGGCCTGTTTACCGCTCCTGCCGTGCCCCCGAATCCTTCATTTTTGTCGGTAACGGCAACATCAGTAGTTGATCCAACCAAGTCCGCCAGTGCTACGGTGACCATTGTGCCCGGGGTGAATATCACTATTTCGCCGACCTCGGCAAAACTTCGTCCTTCAGCTTCCCAGCAGTTTTCTGTGCATGTAACGGGCAGCTCAAACACGACTGTGTCGTGGAGCGTTTCTGGCACGGGGTGCAAAGGTTCAGGTTGTGGAGCAATCACCCAAGCAGGTTTGTACACCGCGCCGGCGATCATTCCGAATCCGGCGGTAGTCAAGGTCACGGCTACATCGCAAGCTGATGCAAGCAAATCCGCGTCGGCGCAAGTAAGCATTGCTACCCCGGTATCGGTCAAAATTTCACCGACCACGGCGTTGGTAGCCGTTGGCGCTCAGCGCCAATTTCAAGCCCTGGTCACAGGCAGTTCGGACCTCACTGTAACCTGGACGGTCGGCGGCGCCGGCTGCACAGGATCAGGTTGCGGCACTGTTAGCTCCTCCGGTTTATATACGGCTCCGGCCTCCGTTCCGCATCCGGCAAACGTGAGGGTCACGGCAACGGCGCAAGCCGATTCATCTCAGTCGGCCTCCGCAGTGGTAACCGTTGCTCCCACGAATAACAGCAAGTTGAATGGGCAATACGCGTTCTTGTTTAAAGGATTCGACAGGGTTGGTGTGTACGAGGCGGCTGCCTCTTTCATCGCCGACGGCAATGGCAACGTGACTTCCGGCATTGAGGACATCAACCGGAAGTCTGGACCGCAAACCGGGCTGGCCGTTTCTGGAAGCTATCAGGTGGGTGATGACAATCGTGGCACGTTAACGCTGAACAGCAAGCTGGGCACGTCAATCTATGCATTCGCGCTGAACGGCTCGGCCCAGGCTGGCAATTTGATGGAGTCTGACAATTCTGGGGTTGTGGGTTCTGGCGTGATAAAGATTCAGGATCCAACGGCTTTTGATCCTTCGGTTTTCAGCGGTGGTTACGCGATCAGTCTGACCGGGATCGATGCGGAGGGCGCAAGAATTGCCGCCCTCGGTGGTATTTTCCCTAGCGGCGCCGGCACAATTTCCGGAAGCAGTCTGGACGTGAACGATGCCGGAGATTCCATGCCCACTTTCGCCACCTTCTCGGGTACTTACAGCATGAATGCCACTGGGCATGGAACCCTTGCTTTTGTCATACCCGGTTTTGACGGAGGAACGTTCAACTTCGCGTTGTACGCGATCTCGGCCAGCGAATATTTCCTGGTATCGATCGATCCTGTGAGCGGCGGCAATCCCATTTTCGCCGGGATGCTCGAGGCTCAAACGGGATTGCCTTTCCTAACCTCTTCCTTCAAGGGAGCGTCTATCTTTGATTTAACCGGCTCGAGTGGGAGCTTCTCTCAGGTAACTGTGGGCCGAATGCAGTTCGATGGAGCAGGAAACATTCAAGTGCAGTTCGACCAGAACAGCGGGGGCAACATAACTATTGCCGGAGCGCTGACCGGTGCCTACTCCATCCAGCTGAATGGGCGCGGTGTTCTAACGCTCGACAACGAGCAGACCGGCGCGCGCAACGTTTGGATTTTATACGCGATCGCGCCCAATCAGGCCTTTGTGCTGAATTCGGACGGTTCAGTGGGAAGTGGAGACATGAATCCGCAAGCACTGGCTCCCCCCTTCGAAACTGGCGACCTGGTGGGCAATTTCGAGTTCGGCGCCGGAGAACCGACTTCGCGTCAAACCACATTGCTATCCGGCACGGTCTTCTTCGACGGTGGCAGTAATCTCTCGGGAACAGAGGGTAAGAGCCAGGCTGGTACCTTTACCGGAAATTTGCCACTGCTCGGCACCTATGCGATCTCTGTCGTGTCCAACAATGGCCGAGGAGTTGCCATGCTGACTTCCCCGGCTACTTCTACGGAAGCGCTATGGGTCGTAAATGGCTTGGAAGTTCTGGGATTGGACGTTGGTTCCACGAACACGGGTCCGACTCTTCTGGTATTCAAGCAGTAGTTGAAGAATGTGAATTTCGGCGAAGTGCACGCTGAGAATGTTGTGAGTCAGGCTTCGAAGGAGGGTCAATGAAAAAAATGTTTCTGCCTATTGTCGTGGTTGTTGTATTCGGTTTAGCGGCGGCATTCGGCCAGGATGCGGATGTGCTGCAGAAGGCAAACGCGGGCGACCCTGCGGCGCAGGTGAAGATCGGAAACCAGTACGCGCTCGGTCAAGGTGTCGCGCGTAATTCTCGGGAGGCCGTCAAATGGTACAGAAAGGCAGCCGAGCAAGGCTATCCAGATGGTCAATACCGGCTGGGCGGCCTATACGAAGTGGGCTTCGGGGTTCCTCCCGATCCTGCAACGGCCGTGAAGTGGTATGAGCAAGCCGCCAAACAAGGATCGCCGGATGCCGAGTACCGAGTCGGTTTCATGTACGACCAGGGCCGCGGCGTTTCGAAGGATGATACGCAAGCGGCGAAGTGGTATCAGCTAGCGGCGAACGCCGGCCGTCCTCAAGCGCAATTCAAGTTGGGAGAGATGTACGAGACTGGGCGCGGTGTGCCGCAGAGTTATAAGGAAGCGTGGAAGTGGTATTTCCAGGCAGCTCAGCAGAATCGACCGGAAGCACAATTCAAGCTTGGTAAATTTTGTGAGCAAGGTCTGGGAGTACCAGAAAATACGTCCGAGGCAATCAAGTGGTATCAGCTGGCCATCGCCAAGGGGGATTCTGAGGCTGAGGAATCTCTCAGGGCCTTGCAAAAATAATCGCAGAGAGGTGCCAGTAAATTACTATTCTCAAGGGCACGTGATATTAAGTGCGGTT
>Ga0210391_10002719_pt1 | contig 15187 bp, 11 predicted proteins | sample IncBWC12OmetaG_FD_160573 | JGI IMG/M metagenome (GOLD analysis project Ga0210391, IMG submission 160573) | Forest soil microbial communities from Barre Woods Harvard Forest LTER site, Petersham, Massachusetts, United States - Inc-BW-C-12-O ... | reverse complement strand
AGTGCGTATAGAAACATGGTGGAGAACAACATGCGTCGCAACCGAAACGAAAAACAAAAACCCCAACGAAGGAAAAACCAAAGACGAGCTATTGACATCGGTGACCTTCTCATAGAAACCCCGTTTTTCCAGCAGTTCATCGGATAGGCCGCCGTGTGAGCGCAGGGAAACCCGTCCGAGTACCGACCAATCGGAAGAAGCTCCGTCTACGACGTAATGTGGCATTATCAAGCCATCTCGACAGGACAGACTTCTGGCCGAGGTGGTTTCTGCTTTAGAGGCATTCGATCCGATCCAGTCGGGATGGATGGAGACATTCGCATACGTTGAAATGCTGCGAACGCGGTACAGGATATTCCTGTGAACGCGTTTGACATAATCCGGGACGTCGGGCCGATGGGCTGCGGCTTGTATGTCGATACATCGAGAGAGAGCGGGGTCATTCATTGCTATTTAGCTTCAACATAGCAGGTCGACATGTGAGCGAACATCCCATCAGGGTCGTATTAAAAAAACGGGTGCCCCTCTGCTGCACATGTGGCGTGGGCTTTGGGGGGCAATTTTCTTGTATTAAATAACGACCGTCGCGCGAAGCAGGTCCCGCGTATCCCGAAGCGTCGAACAGCCCGAGAACTTACGATAACCTCGTTTTCCGGCAGGAATAGGCAGCTCGGGATTCCCTTGTTAGGTAATGAGCCTACGGCTCTTAGGCTTGCCGAGGAGGGGCGCCCACATGTATGCCGCAATTCGCACAGATGGAAACTGTAGTTCTGTCGCTTCGGAGAAAGCTATGGCCACAATTCGGACGAAACCACTTTATGAGTAAGCCGCCGGGGTTCAGATAGCTTGGTCAAAGACCTTAACTTGATTTCAGACCAGGTGAGATACAATTCTACAACATCTCAAATTGGGTGAATCAAGATGCATATCTTCTGGCTCTCTGAGAGAGTGCGCTTATCAGCTCGCATTTTGTTCCCCGCAATTCTCATGATTTCTGCCGGGATTTCATGGGCGCAAAGTCAAGCGCCGCTCTTCCCTGTTACACCCCAAGATCGGTCAGCCTGCGACCTCCAGCGTGCTGGCGGATTTCAACGGAGACGGCAAACTGGACCTTGCCTCTTGGCAGGGCGGCTCCAGCACCGTCTTAAGTGTGACCCTTGATGTAGCCGGCAGCGCGCCTACGACGATCAATACGCCGGTCTGCAGCAGCATAGGAGCCGGGCCATTCGCTGTCGGAGATGTGAATAACGACAAGAAACCCGACGTAGTAATGAGCTGTACCGGGTACATCGCTGTGCTGATTGGGAAAGGCGACGGCACTTTCCAGGCGCCCGTCTATTACGCAAACCAAGGCGGGACTTACACGACGCCAGCGCTCGTCGACCTGAAGGGCGATGGCTATCTGGACGTCGCGATCGTCACGGCTCTAGGCAACACAACTTCGTTGACCGTCTACCTGAATGAAGGCAGTGCCGCGCCAGGTACCTATGGGGCGCCAGAGAATTATTCTCTCGGTCCTGTCTCAGGGGCCATTTACGGACCCGTCAGCGGCGACTTCAATGGTGACGGTAAGCAGGACCTGCTTGTCCTGACCGACACAAATCTGATCGTCTCCTACGGAAATGGCGACGACACACTGCAGGCTGCGCAGACCCAGGCTCTGCCGACGAGCACAAACTTCCAAACAGCCGCGGTCGGCGACTTTAACCATGATGGCGCTACGGATGTCGCTTATACAGCCCTAAGCGAATGTTGCTCACCGGGCGTGCCCGGCAACGTGCAGATACTCCTGGGCAGTTCCAACGGAGTTTTCGCCAAAGGCACAACGTTGTCAATCGAGCCGTCGCCGCTGGTCCCGTCGGTGGCTGCGACTCAGCTCACCAATGACGGCAACCTCGATCTCATTACGTCAGGAAATGGCATTACCACGGTGTTTCGCGGCGATGGGAAGGGCGGGTTTACCCAGGGCGCATCGTACGGCGCGTCGGGAGTGCCGATCGTCGGGGACTTGAATGGCGACGGGAAACCAGACCTGCTTCTGGAGGCCCTGGGCACCCCGACTGGCGCAGGCTTCTACCTGCTCTATGGAAATGGAGGGCACATTCCAAGGAGTGCCAACCGTACCAACGAACACCAATGGAAATATGGTTTACGCGGATTTAAACGGGGACGGAATCGCCGATGCCGTATACCAGACCTCTGCGCTGGATGCCAGCGGGGATAGCTCTATAGTCTCCGCTCTAGGCCGGGGAGACGGCACATTTACCATTCTGAACCAGGCCATCTCTCTGGGTGGCGGCGGTCTCTCCTCGCTTGTCATGGGCGATTTCAATGGGGATGGAAAGCCTGATCTGGCAGTCGTCACCGGTAACCGAGGATGCCCTGCACCAACAGGTAATGACGGCACCCTGTCTATTTATCCAGGCAACGGAAATGGCACCTTTGGGACCGCAATTGCTGTTACCGGTCTGCCCTCAGACGCAGGCCTCTCTGCGGCCGTAGCAGGCGACTTTAATGGTGACGGCAAACTGGATCTTGTTATCCCCTACGGCTATAGCTGCACCAATGAATATCCCCTTCCCCCCAGGCGGTCTTATTTTTATGCCCGGAAACGGGGACGGAACATTCGGTACGCCGGTGTATTTTTCTACGGGAACTTATGGCAGTAACTTATTTATCGGTGACCTGAATAAGGACGGAAGGCTTGATCTGATCTGGCAAGGCATTAACCTGAGTTCCAGCATCCCTGCAGGTGGCACGGTCTATCTCGGCAACGGAGACGGCACTTTCAAACAAGAGCCCCTTAATCTTTCGGGTAGTGCGTCGGGCCAGCTTATGGCGTTGGCCGACCTCAACGGAGACGGCTATCCAGATTTAGTGATCCTTTCCAACCCTGGGGGAGGCTTGGTTTTGGCCATATACGCGGGAGACGGCGACGGCACATTTCAGACCACCCCTTTCTATACCGTGCCTTTGCCGCCAGAAACAGAGACAGAGTCTGTCTCGGTCGGCGATGTCAACGGTGATGGTCATCCCGACGTTGTCGTAATGTATTCAAGTCTGCAACCAGCGGCCGGTGCTCAGATCTCAGTCTTCCTCGGGGATGGCAAAGGCGACTTTACAACGGACACCAACACTTATTTCGTAGGGACTCCGAACAGTGGAGTGGACTCGACCAACATCAACTATGCAAGCACAATGGTTCTCGGCCGCCTCAACAATCAGGCTCCTCCTTCGGCGAGCGATGGGACGCTTGATATCCTTGCGAATACCAGTTTTGGCTTGACACCTCTTCTGAATCAGAAGAACCCTGCTCCCGCCGCGCCGGCACTATTCCCCAGCACAACGACTCTCCAGGCTTCAGCAACCAGCGGGAACATGAACGCGCAGATTACATTGACGGGCACTGTTTCCGGCGTCAATCCAACTGGGTCAGTCACTTTTGTTGCCGGCTCAACTACATTGGGAACAGCCACTCTCGCCAATGGGATGGCGATGCTGCAGGCGTCGTTCGCAGCCGCAGGCAGTTATTCCATAACGGCAAAATATTCGGGTGACGCCAACAACGCTCAAAGTGCATCTGGCACGGTGATGATTACGATTATCGCGCCGGATTTCACCATAGCAGCCAACCCGCAAAATCTCACGATTCAAGCAGGTCAGTCTGGCACTGTTACATTGACCCTTACCCAAATTGGCGGCTATACGGGAACCGTCAATCTGTCCTGCACAGGTTTGCCGAGTGAGGCGACCTGCACATTTTCGCCGAGCACGCTGACGTCCACGGGCAGTTCACCGATCACCGGTAAGCTGACTGTCTCGACGACGGCCGCGGTTGCCAGGCTTGGCAGCGATGACGACCATCCAGCGGGCGTGCCGTGGATTCCAGCCGGTAGCCTGGCATTAGCAGGGCTGGTGGGGCTTGCCATCTCTCCAGCCAAGACGAGGCGATGGAATTCGCGTTTTCGGGCGACATGCCTGTTACTTATTCTTGCAGCTGGCTGGTTGTCGCTGCAAGGATGCGGTGGCGGTGGTAGCGGCAATATGAAGAATCCGGGCACACCGCCGGGATCATATGCAATTAATGTGATCGTTGCGGATACCAACGCCGGGCCACAGCACTCAGTTGCTTTGAGCGTGACCGTCCAATAGAGCACGCCACTATGAGGGAAAAATGGCAAATTACCCAATTATTTGGCAGACGAGATGCAAGGTTTTCTGCGGCCAGCGGGCTATTTTTTGGCTGTTACGATACCGGGCTGGAGACAGGGTTCGAGACAGATCGTGACGAGACGCAAGCCGTTCTCCTGGTGCGAGCCTGGTTAAAAGATCAAGCATCCGAGCGTCTGAGGGAGTATGAAGCGAAATGGCCGTCTAGCCCAGCGTCCAAGCGGGCCATGAAATTTTTGGCTGATTACAGAGCTAGATTTGGTTGCAACCGTAAAAGCGCGCTGAATCCGTAGCGTACTTCCCGAATTACGGGCGACTTGAAGAAACTCCGAAACGCCTGTGAAGGAACCTCCCCGGAGCCACCACGATTGCGGCTCCTCCAGAGTGGTTCAATCCCCTGGAAGCGACCGATCAGGAACTGGAAAACTACTGCTACCCCCCGCGACCGGATCAATTCCAACAGCCGAAGGCATTTGCCACGTGGGAAAGGCCATGGCGGCATCGAAGGAACGTATTGCTCCAGTGCTGGAAGTTACCAATAACTCCGCTGTCTGGCCAAGTTGAAAGCAGCATCGACGACGACTTCGGCCGCCAGCAGCGCAGCTGTGTCTGAGAGCTGGAGCGGCTATGTCAATACGAACGGAGCTACATCATACGGGAGATCATCCTTCTTCGCCATTGCTGGCGAATACGTTGTGCCAGTCGCCCGCCAGGCTTACGGCACGTGTGTTCCAACCTGGGGCTATTCACCGATCTGGCGGTCGTTGAATGCACCCGGCAAGCGCTCAGAAAGAGGCACGAAGCACTGGCTCGCGGACTTCACTGTTAACGGACAACGATTCAGGAAGAGCACGGGAGCTACAACAAAGGCAAAGGCGATGGAAATAACCGCAGAACTCCTCAGACAGGCGCAAACAGGCACGGCACCGGCTCGAAAGGGACCGATCCCCATCCTGTCCGTTTTCGCCGAGGAGCGATTTCTGCCCTACATCCAAGCGTCACAACTCGATTCCGACACCAAGCGGTATTACGAAACAGGATGCCGTCTTCTCTCTGGGACGCGCATCAAAGACTGGCGTCTGGATCGAATATCAACACTAGAAGCTGAACTGCTCCAATTCCCCGGCACGGGTTCAACGCCAATTGTGCGTTGCGGACTCTACGCCGGATGCTGTCCCTTGCACGCGAGTGGAAAGTTTTGGAAACGGCTCCCCGGATCAAGCTCAGAAAAGAAAAGGAACGCACCGCCATATTCACGGCAGAGCGTGAGAGGGCTTTTCTGGACGTGCCCCCTCAACCGCTTAAAGACGTGTTCCTGATCGTGCAGGACTCAGGGATGCGACCGGATGAGGTGATTCGGATGCGCCGGGATAATGTTCTTTGGGATAAGAACCTGATCTTTGTTCCCGACGGCAAGACGGACAATGCCAAGCGTCACGTACCACTGAGCGACCGCGTTCGCAGTTTGTTGCGGGTACGGGCGCAAGAGACAAAGAGCGAATGGGTCTTTCCTTCCAAGCGCAGTGTGAAGGGACATATCAGCTACTTCCCTGTTGCCAAGCAGTTCTCAGAAACGAGAAAGGATGCCGGTCTTCCTGACGACATCGTTCTGTACTCAGCGCGTCACTCGTCCGCGACTGACATGTTGGACAAGACTGGCAATATTGTTCTTGTAGGAAAGATGCTTGGCCATCAAAGCGTGACGACGACGCAGAGATACCTGCATCCAGAGTTGAAAGACATTGCTGAGCTAGTGAACGAACGCAATTCAGACAATGCGAAACAGAATTTCGGCACAGTTTACGGCACAGTGAGGGACTAATTCAGTAAATCAGGCTGCCAAATCATTGATTCTATTGGCTGCCCCCCAGGGATTCGAACCCCGATATGCTGATCCAGAGTCAGCTGTCCTACCATTGAACGAGGGGGCAGTAAAAAGATGTGATGGTCAGACGCTGCTTCGTCATTGACCACATCTTTCATAGTAAAGGGGGCAGCATTTGGGGTCAACGCCGCAAGCGAGTGAAGTGCGGTGAAACGCTTCGCCTGTTCGAATCCGGATGTTTGTCTGAAATCAGGTGGCCGCATTAAGGACTTGGTGGACCTCGCTCGTCTCAGCGGGTTCCTCAACGCGGTAGCTCATCGCGATTAACTCGCTGGCTGAGATACTTCACGAGCGTGACCTCGTTACCCTCCTCGCTATAAATCAGATCGTCCACCATATTTTTGGCAAACATAATGCCGAAGCCGCCATCCCGCATTCCCAACTGCTCACGAACTGTGACATGAGCGGCCGGGTCTCCGGGAGGATTGTTGATGGCAGCATGGCGCATTTCCTTGAGGGAAAAACCCTGGCCCGGGTCTTTGATGCGGCACATCACCATGTGACCGGTTCGAAAGTAGGAGATTTCGACGTACTTGGTGGGATCGAAATGGCCGCCGTGCTCCATCGCGTTGAGCAGCATCTCGCGAAAAGCGGCCCCGATATGTCTCCGATCGTCTTCCGACAAGTCGAGATCTGTGACCTCTGCCGTGAAGTGAAGTAGCCGGTCGGCGGTCTGCTTTTCGCAGCGCACATGCAGTTTGATCGATTGAGGGGTCGCCGCGACAATTTCAATGCCATCATCCCAGACCGGTGAGTCCAGAGCCATACGTACAACCTCGCGCAACGCCGGCATAGAGAATGATTTGGAAAGGTATGCGCAGGCGTATTCGCGCATTGATGCGACGGCGTCGGCGGGGGTACTTTCGTCGGCAAGAATGATCACGCGCGTGTGAGGCCGCACGCCGCGGATTCTGCGGAGAAATGCGACGTGGTCATGTCCTGAGGTGTGTCTGCCGGTGATTACCATATCGAAAGGAGTCGACTTGACCAGCGCAATGGCCTCATCAGTGCCGGAGGCCTTCTGCATCCGCCAACCTTCGGGATTGAGGAGGCCAGCCAGAGCCGATTCGACCTCAGGATCTTCGCCGATCAGGAGTGCGACCGGGGAAAGACGGGGGGTTACGGCAGAGCTCGGAGCCATAAGAGAAATCACGCTTCCCGTTTTCGAGACACAAGACAGCGAGTCACGGGCATTATAAGACCCGCGCGAACCGCGTCACATTAACGTTCGGCGAACCGGATCAGCCGGGACGGGTTGGCATGCGGTGGTATTATCCCGCCAGTGAAGCACCGTGGACGGGAAGCTAAAATATGGGCCGCCCTGCTCGTCTTCCATTGCCTGTTGTCCTGCGCGATCCGCGCTCTCGCGCAAGACGACTCGTCAGCGAAGCTCAGTGTGGTGGAGATTCAACCCGAGCCTGCTCCAAGTGCTTATTTGGAAGGTGCGGCGCTATCGCCTGACGGCGGACAAGTTGCCGCAGCGTTTCGCCGAGTGGGCCCAGGCCGGCCAACGGAGATCGCGCTCAGCGTTCGAATCTGGAAGGTCGGCATCCAGGAGCCCATCGCCTTAAAGCAATTCTCTGCCGGCGAGAAGAGCGAGCCCTGGACAGAGAGCCAGACCCGCGCGCGCGGCTCTGTGCAGTATTGCGACAACGGTCTGGGCATTATGGTGGCCACTCGCGGGACTCTCTACTATTTGAATCCGCAGTCGCTGGTAGTGCATGCCACGGCCACGAACAGCGGTGGCTCTGCAATCCCGGAGCGTGTCTTCTGCGCAGCGAACAGTCCGCGTGCCGTGATCGCGGTGTATGCCGAGGCCTACTGCTGTGTGGCAAGAGTGTACGACCTGACTTCAGGGACACTCATCCGGGAGTGGAATCTGACGAAAGGTTCTTCCTTTGGGGATGTCGCCATTTCGCCAAGCGGTAACGAAATTGCCGTTTCCCATGTCGATACCAATGTGCTGGGGCGGTCGAAAGCTGCAGAAAACCTGGAAGTGTTCGATGTGAACACAGGGAAGGTGAGCCTCCGGGTGAAGACGGGACATTTGCCCGGCCGGATCAGCTTTGCCGGCGAGACTCGAATTGCTACGGACGACACGCTTGAGCCACAGCCGCTCTTGCCGCATCCTGAAATAAACTCTGGAACTTGAGCGACGGAAAGCTTCTAAGGACATTTGGTGACCCGAAGGTCGGAGCGCGCCGTTTCGTGGGCGCTTCAGGCGACGGCAATGTCATCCTCGGTTACATCCCGAAGGAAACCCTGCATAGCGGTGGTGGCATCGAAGGAGGCCTCTGGAATCAAACACTGGAGCAGCGATTCCGGTTGTGGGATGCCGCTACGGGACAGACCATTGCGACCTCTCCGCCCTTGCTTCCGATCGAAAGCTCCACCCTTACAGGCTTCGATCCCAGCCTGCAGGTAAGCGCCAACGGACGCGCTGTGATCGTCTTCTGGAAATCGCCGCGAGAGATTCTTCCGATCTACGTTTTCTCGATGACGCAAACGCCAGCGTCGCAGCGGCACTGAGAGATGCGTTCTGTGCCGCCAGCGCCAGGGGAGTGCGCTCCTGCTGACCAGTCTTTACGCGGCGCTGAGGACGCGCACGGTTGTCGAAAAAGCAGGCCCTTCCACTTAGCCCGCTCGCTGCTCAGGGCTCGGTCAGTATGACAATTTCTTAATTAAGGAGTCGATGGCTCTGGACACCGCGGATGAGGAAGCCCGGTCGAGCTATCATTCGAATCGAGGAATTTTTCTTCCCGTTGCTGATTCGAATTCGTTAGCAAGACAGGAGCACGCCCATGCCGAAGACATTCGCCGAAACTGCTGCGCAGCAAATCAGCCTGACGACCCATATCGATACGCTCGGCACCAGGCTGGGAGGGCCGTTCCGTTCCCTGCCCCGAAAATCCACCATGTCGCAGCTGATGAAGCACGGCGGATTTCAGATCCTGACCACAGCGGGCGCGGTGATGATGCGGCTCAAAAGGTACATGCCGGATCAGGAAGACGCACAGCTTGCGCAGGTTGCGGTGAAGATCAAGAGCAAGGCGGAGATGTTCTTTCAGCGGCTCTCCCCAAAGAGGTATGGCATCCCCTCGGAGCTGATTTCCTACCTGACCTTTCCTCATGAAGGGACCACTTACACCGATCCAGCCGCACCCGAGCTGGAGAATCCGACCATTCCGGCAGCGTTCACGTTTGTGGGCCAGTTTATCGATCACGATCTTACGTTCAATGGCGCGAACTTGTTCGACGATCAAACGGGCACGGCGGTTCCGGATTTCGCCAGCCCGGTGATCGACCTGGACAGCGTTTACGGAGGACGGAGCTATCCGAACGATCCCGCAGACACATCGCTCAAAGGCATTATCACGAACAGCGATGTGTTCAACGATGACATGAGTTTCAAGCTGCTGCGGCTCGGGGTAAATGCGTATGACGTCAGGCGGTGGATCGATGCGACGGAGCCCGACCGCGTAGGCGCGGCGTATATTTTCGATCCGCGTAACGACGAGAATCAGCTGATTCTGCAGGTTCACATTCTGGTAATGCGGGTGCATAACAAGCTGTTGAAGATGACTTACGAGAAGGACAAGAAGCTGAATCCGAGAGACAAGAAAGACGCGGCGAAGGCGGCAGCCAAGGTGAAAGCGGAGGTCATCGCCAACTGGCAGAGCGTGGTGCTGAACGATTTCCTACCGCGGGTGTGCGAACAGGATACGTTGACGGAGGTGCTGAAACAGATTCAGCTGCCGAGACATGGGAATCTGAAATACAAGCCGTCGCGGGACGGCTCTCTGCAAATGCCGCACGAGTTCGCGATCGGCTTCCGGTTTGGACACAGTATGCTTCGCAACGAGTATGCGCTGAACAGCCTGGGCCCGGTGGCGCTGTTCAATAATCGGGATCTTGAGCGCAAGGGGGATTTGCGCGGAGGCAGAGCGCTGAGCAGAAATCATGTGATCGACTGGGATGTGTTCTATCCGAAGGACGAGTTTGACGCGGAGCTGTCGCTGAAGATCGACAGCAAGGTGACGCCGGTGGTGTTCGATCTGCCGGAGAGCACGATTCCGGATGCGGTGAAGACAGTGGGCAATCTGCCGTTCAGGAACCTGACGCGCAGCCGCGAGATCGACATTGCATGCGGCGAGGATCTGTGCGAGTTTTTCGGGATTGCTGCTTCGAAGCGGCTTACGCCTCTTCAGGTAGAGCCGGACGACGAGGCGCACTATCTGTATGAGGCGGACGTGGATACGTATGCCAAGCCGAATGGTGTCGGAGAGCCTCCCGCGGACGATCCGTTGAAAGGGGTGAAGGATACGCGGTTCAAGACACCGCTCTGGTATTACATCCTGAAAGAGGCGGAGCTGCTGGAGAACGGCGAACGCCTGGGTCCGCTGGGGAGCCGGCTCGTCGCGGAAGTGATCTGCGGAGGGATCTTCTACGGGAAAGATACGAAGTTCGACTACAAGTGGAACTCGGAGATCACGAAGAGCAACGTGGTGATGCTGCGGGACCTGATCGACTTTGTAAATGAGGCCCCGCCCATGCTGGTCGGGTCAGTGGAGGATGTTCAGGGGTGAGGCCTCATCATCTCGGAAGCCACCACGATCTGCTTGAGAATCCAGTCCCGTATTTGATTGAATGAGGTGCTGGCACTTTATTAGTATTCATTCACTGAGGTGGTTACATGACGGCAGACAGCTCGTTCCACTACGACGTTGAGGAATCGGAAGACGAATTCAAGCTAAAAGTTACGAAGATCAAGTGTCATGGCAGGCTGACAGGGGAGGCAGCGAGTCAGCTCAAGGCACTGATTTCGCCCCTCATCTCGCAAGGCGCCCAACATGTCGTGATCGACCTCACCGATCTGGCTTTCCTGGATAGTTCCGGGCTTGGCGCGTTGGTTGGCCTGAAGGTCTCCTCGATCAATAAAGGCCTGGGTAAGCTGGAGCTCGTTAACCTGTCGCCTCGCGTGCGGGAGTTACTCACGCTCACTAACCTGAGTGAGTTGTTTGCAAAATAAGAGACCGATGGGAGCAGATCAGCGGTAACGGTTGAGCTCTTTCGGCTCATCATTGAGGCTGTCGGTCCGGCTTGGGATGGGGCACCCCCACAGCCACACTGCCCACTCAAGCCCGAAGGCGGGCGAGCTGGCGAAGAGCGACCGGCTGTGTGGCGGCGATTTCGGGGACTTCTCAGAATAATCGGACCGGGAAAATGGTCTTTCGCGCCAAATCATTCGTTGCGGAGCAAAATCATCGGGTCGACGGCGAGAGCGCGCCGGGCGGGGATCAAGGCAGCGACAATGCCCACGCAGAGCATGGTGAGAATGACTCCACCAAGGATGAGCGGGTCCTTTGGCGTGGCCTGATACACGATCGATGAAAGAACACGGGTGGCCAGGACACCGAGGATCAAGCCGGCTACAGAGCCGATGGCGAGCAGCCGGAAGGTGCGCCCCAGCGCTGCGCTGAGCAGCTTGCGCTGATCGGCGCCGAGCGCAATGCGAATGCCGAGCTCGCGGAATCTTTTGCTGACGGTGTAGGAAGCCATGCCGAAGATTCCGGTAATGGCGAGCATTGCGCCCAGCAGGCCCAGAACACCGAGAGAGACGGTTGCCACACGGGCAGCGAAGAGGGCTGAATCCAATTCGCTGTTCCAGGTCTTGATCTCGAGTGGCAGCGCGGGATCGAGACCACGCATCGAGCGCTGCAAGGCGGTGGCAATCTCCTGCGGGTCGCGCTGTGAGCGGACGATCAGCCAAGTGTTGCTGGACACATGTTGCAGGAAGGGAAAGAACATGGCCGGCTTCTGATCTTCGGTGAGGGTCTGGTACTTGCCGTCTTCCACCACGCCTACGACTTCTGCTCGCTGGCCGCCCCAGAACTTGAAGTGCCCTCCAAGTGCTTTGTCGACGGACCCGAAGACCTTGCGGGCAAATTCGCGATTGATGATGACAACCACGGGAGCCTTGTCCTGGTCGTGCATGGTCAAGTTCCGGCCGGCCAGAAGCGCGGTCCCGGCGGCGCGGAAGTAGTCCGGCGAAACGCCGAAATTCTCGGCATCGGCCGCTGCATTCGTGGGCCGGAAGTCGGTGGTGGTGTCGGCGAATACGTCGGAGTCGTTGCCGCCGATACTGAGTGGAAGCCGATCGGCATATCCCACAGCGGTGACACCTGGGATCGCTGCCGCAGCATCGAGCATGCGCTTCTGCATCTGCAGACGCTGCTCGCCACTATATCCAGCCATTTGCAGGTCGGTCTTTAGGAGCATCACTCCCTTGGGCTGAACACCGTAGTTGCTTTCAAGCGAGCGCGCCAGTCCGCGCACAGCGACGAGCGAAGCGGTCACCAGAACGGCGCAAATGGCGATTTGCAGACACAAGAGCACGTCGCGCACCGTAAGGCGGCGTGCGCCGCCCAGATCTGCACCGCCGGAGCGAATGATCTGCCAAGGATCGGAGCGGAGCACCTGGCGCACCGGAACCATGCCGAAGAACACGCCGCTGAAGACAGCCAGCAGAAGGGCCAGGGCGTAGGTCGCCACGTCCGGATTCACCGGCACATTGATGGGGATATCCGGAATCGGCCGCCAGCTGCTCAGCAAGCGCAGGATGGCAACGGCTCCCGCCATGCCCACAACACCTCCGGCCAGCGAAAGCACAAGGGCCTCGGTGAGGAGCTGACGGACGATGAGCTGGCGGCGCGATCCAAGAGCCATGCGGACGGCGATCTCGCGAGAGCGGTCGGCCGCGCGGGCGGCGAAAAGACTGCCCAGATTCGCGCACGCGGCGAGCAGGATGAGGCCGGCCAGAAGCATGAGGCCAGCCATGAACGCGCGGGTGGGCTTGGCGAGGGTATTTCCGGCGAGTCCGGGCCGGGATAAGGAGAATTTCAGGCCGTCATCCGATTTGGGATACGTCTTTGCCAGAGAAGCCGCGATAGTGTTCAGGTCCGATGTGGCCGCCGCCGGCGTCACTCCAGGCTTAAGGTGGCCGGCTACCCAGGCCGAATGATTGCCGCGTTCCTCCAGCGAATACCAGTCGAGAAGTTGGGGCGTATTGACGAGCGGAACCCACAGATCGGGCGCGAAGAAGAGTTCAGTGCCGCGGAAGTCCGGCGGCGCAACGCCTACGATCGTGAAGGGGTGTTTATTGATCTGGACGGTGCGGCCCACAGCGGCGCGATCACCGTTGAAGTAACTGTGCCAGAGGGCGTAGCTCAAAACGATCTCCGGCATGCTGTTCTTTCCATGTTCTCCGGAGGCATGAATGAGCCGGCCAAGATAGGGCTGAATACCGAGAGCATCGAAGTAATTGCCGCTCACCATGTAGGGCCAGACCACAGCTGGGTTTCCGCTGCCGGTATCGAGCCCGATGCCGCCCGTGATGTTATAAGTAACCAGCGAATCGAAGCTGTGGTTCCTGTCGCGCAGGTCGAGGTAATCCGGATACGATTGCGATGGCGTGGTTTCTGACAAGTAGTTGCGCTCCACCATGAACAAATTGTCGGAGTGCGGCACATGAAGCGGATGCAGAACCAGCGCATTCAGCACGCTGAAGACAACGGCATTGGCGCCTATAGCGAGTGCCAGCGTCAGCACAGCGGTCAGGGCAAATCCAGGCGCTTTTCTCAGCTGCCGTAAGGCAAGTCGCAAATCGGCATTCATACTTCCCCCTGATTACGAAGGGCGAGATTGTTCCTCGCGTGCTCGAGCTTGTATCAGCGTGTACGCTCGGAAGCGAGGCGGGGTTCCGTTTGAGATTTGATTTCGGGGCTGCGACGGCGGCACGTTGGACGATCGGGTGTAATATCCCTCCGTGAAGCACCGTCAAAGCGAAGCGAATGTACAGACCGCCCTGCTCGGCTTCCTTTGCCTGTTGTCCGGCGCGATCAGCGCTCAGGCACAAGGTGACTTGTCGCCGAAGCTCAGCATGGTTGAGATTCGACCGGAGTCTGCTCCAGGTGTTTATTTGGAAGGTGCGGCGCTATCGCCTGATGGCAAACAAGTTGCAGCAGCCTTTCGCCGAGTGGGCCCGGGCCCCAACTCAGAGATCGCGGTTAGCGTTCGAATCTGGAATGTCGGCACCAATGAGCCCACCGTCTCAAAGGAATTGTCTTCCGGTGAGAAGAGCACTCCCTCGGAGTCGTTCACCCGCGCGCGCGGCTTTGTGCAGTATTGCGACAACGATTCGGGCGTTATGGTGGCCGCCCGCGGCACTCTCTACTATTTGAATCCGCGGACGCTGGAAGTATTGCATGCAACGGCCACGAACATCGGTGATCATCCAGCCCCGAAGCAGGTACTCTGCGCAGCGAAGAGTCCGCGTGCCGTGGTCGCGGGGTTCGCCGGGGCCTACTGCTGCCTGGTAAGGGTGTACGACCTGACTTCAGGAACAATCATCCGGGAGTGGAATCTGACGAAAGGCCGCTATCCCTTTGGGGAAGTCGCGATTTCGCCAAGCGGTAATCAACTTGCCGTTTCTTATGTGCCTGAGAATTCCCTGGGCCGGTCGAAGGCCGTAGAAAACCTGGAACTGCTCGATGTGAACACAGGGAAGGTGAGCCTCAAGGTGAAGACCGGACATTTGCCCGGCCGGATCAGCTTTGCTGGAGAAACGCGAGTCGCTACGGACGATACGCTTGAGCCTCAGCCCTTATTGCCACATCCCGAGATAAGACTCTGGGACTTAAGCGACGGGAAGCTTCTAAGGACATTTGGCGACCCGAAACTCGGAGCGCGCCGTTTCGTTGGGGCGTCAAGCGACGGCAACGTCATCCTCGGTTACATCCCAAAGGAGACCCTGCATAGCGGTGGTGGCATCGAAGGCGGCCTCTGGAATCAAACACTGGAGCAACGATTTCGATTGTGGGATGCCGCTACGGGACAAACCATTGCGACCTCTCCGCCTTTGCTTCCGATCACAAACGCCACCATTGAAGGCTTCGATCCCAGCCTGCAGGTTAGCAGCAACGGCCGCGCGGTGATCGTCTTCTGGAAGTCGCCGCGGGAGAATCTGCCACTCTACGTCTTCTCAATGGCGCAACCCGCACCGTCGCAGCCGCACTGAAATTTCTGCGTCTCCTAGCTGTTGGCTAAACTTGCCACCGTTCAGGTCGAAATCTT
>Ga0210391_10002717_pt1 | contig 15206 bp, 14 predicted proteins | sample IncBWC12OmetaG_FD_160573 | JGI IMG/M metagenome (GOLD analysis project Ga0210391, IMG submission 160573) | Forest soil microbial communities from Barre Woods Harvard Forest LTER site, Petersham, Massachusetts, United States - Inc-BW-C-12-O ... | reverse complement strand
CAGCAACTTGTCGTCAACGGCATCGTGCGCCAGTTGGGCTGCGCAGTGCTGTACAGCCGTAAAGTTTTCCGCGGCAAAGACCTGCCGCAGCAACGCAGGATCGCGAATGTCGCCTTGAATACTTGTGAGATTCGGGTGGGTATTCGTATCGGCGACGAGGTCGATGTTCGTGCAGGCGTAGCCCTCCGCAAGAAGCCTGCGTTTGAGAACACCGCCGAAGAAGCCGGAGCCGCCGGTAATGAGCACGTGGTCCATTTCAGGTCGATAGTACGTCTTTTCGCCGCGCCGTTGCTGACTGAAAGAGGTATACGGCGAGGATCAGCATAATGGGTTCCAGCGGATGCCGGAAGCGCGCCTGCACCGTGATGAGGTAGTACGTGAGTGGCACCAATGCGAAGGCCCACGCAAACAGGACCGCTCCGGGGATGCGCCTTCTCAGGGCGAGCGCAAGGCCAAGAAGGCTCGCCAGATTGAGAAAGAAGTAGTTTGCCTCGCGGACGGCTTCGAGCAAGACGCCTTTCTCGGCAGGTTTGGGGAGGCTGACCCAGAAGAAGTAGAAGCGCTTCAGGCCGTACTCAACAAATCGCAGTTTGTGCGACGAGATCTCCTGTTTGGCCAGTTCACCCTCGCTGCGCACATACGCGGCCTCGCCCATCTGCCGGTATTGCTGGAAGACGGGGCAGGCGTCGCAGACCGGAATCGTCGCGCCCCACGGAAAGCCGCCGTTCTCAGGAAGGATTGATTGGTGCAGTTCTGCGCCGAGGTTGCCGCGCATTGGGATAAAAGTGTGAAAGACGCGGTAGTTGCGTATCGTCCACGGCGCCAGGCACGCGAGTGTCAACATGCAAGCGACTAAGCCACGCCCGAGCGTCGGCCCTAGTGGGGCTTTTGCTTTGAGCACGCCAAGGAGCATCCATAGACCGCACACCGGCAGGAAGAGCAGCAAAGTGGAGTTCAGCAGCGCGACCGCTCCAGTTAACAGACCAAACGCGGCCCAACGCATCGTCGTGCTGCCATTGCCGGTAGCCGAGCCATCTGGCAACTCCTCGCCTACTTCGCGCACTCGCAACGCCACAACGAATATTTTGCTGAAAAGGAACGCTGTAAGGCACATGTCCCATATCCAGCGAACGGCGAACTGCATCGCCGCAGGATAGAGCGCCCACAGCCATCCGGACCACATGGCAATGTTGCGGGCGCGTCCGGTGCGATGAAAACATCGCGCCGCAATCTCGTAGATGACGGAAGAGGTTGCGGCGGAGAAAACGCTGTTGATCGTGAGCAGCACCCAGGCCGAAGCAGCCGTGTACACGCCGAAGATTTTGAAGACTCCTGCAATCAACAGAGGATAGAGCGGCGGAGACCACGCCGTTGGGCCGGAGTGACCGGTGAAGGGATCGGCGTAACCAAATCCCGTCGCCAGCGCTCGAGCGATGCGCCCCATCTCCCACCCGAATTGCAGATGGTCTTCGTCGGGTCGTATCCGGTAGGTATGAACGATCGTGATGTAGAGAACACGAATGAGGAAGCCGGCCCAGAACATGGCTGACGGCGCCCGGAAGAGGTTTGTATCCTCCGAGGGCGCAGATCGCGAGCCTAGCATTCCGAAGCTCCGCAATTAACTTCGCCCCGCACGAGGTTGCGCGATCACCAGCCCGCGTGGCGTAGGGAGAAATACAACGGAGAGCAAGCCCTCGGCCTCCATTGAGCGAGCGGCATCGCGCACGACTTTATGGTGGGAGCTGGCGTCGTGCATGAGGATGAGGCCATTCGGATTCATCTGCGGCAAAAAGCGCTTCACCTCCTGCTCGCGGATCGGCATATCAGAGTCGGAGAAGAAGAGGTCGATGGTTCCATCGACGATCATCTCCAGGCTCGACTGATTGCGCAGCTCAATGAACCTGCTGAGCGGTGATCCTGCCAGCCGCTCCTTCGCTCGCGCGTAGACCAGCGGATCGAACTCGCAGCTAATCACCCTACCGAAGCCGTTGCGGTCCATCCCGCGAGCTATCCACTCCGTCGAGACGCCGAGAAAGGAGCCGGTCTCCACTACCAGGCGAGGCTTCACGGTTGTGACCAGCGTGGCAAGCAATTCCAACACCTCGACTTCGGCCGTCATCGAGTCGATCATGCTCCAATGCAGAGGCTCCGGGCACTCGGGCGTCGCGCGATGCGACTCCGGCATCAATGCACCGGCGGCTCGGTCATGCTGGAGCATCACCTTATGTTCCTGTTTGATCTTCTTGCGGAATAGACCCATAGATAGCCTTGAATACTCCCAATCTTCCATTATGCGGGATGGAGGCACCGGCGTGGGGCCGGCACCCTGCCAGGCCTTGTTTGGGACAAATTCTTGAGCCTGTCGTATCGTTGGATGTTGCGAAAACGCAAATCGGGAGAACGCGGTTCATGACCAAGCTGTTCGCAGGCCAACTCATCTCCGAAGCAATGGCGATGTTCCTCATCATCGCGTTTGGCGACTCCGTCGCCGCGATGTACACGCTGTACAGCCCCAGTCCTTACCAACAGGCCTACTGGGGAGTGTGCATCGCTTGGGGACTCGCCGTCACCATTGCAATCTACACGACTGCCTCTGTAAGTGGCTGCCATGGCAATCCGGCCGTCACACTATCATTGGCCATCTATCGGGGATTCTCCTGGCGCAAAGTGGTGCCGTACTGGTTCGCGCAGATTGTTGGCGGGTTCCTTGGCGCGGCCATCGTCTACACGCTCTTCTCTCCGGTCATCGACCACTTCAACACCGTCAACCAGTTCACGCGCGCGTCGGGCGGAGCGGCTGGTGTCTTCTTCACGCATCCCGGGCTCGCTATCACTCCGATGCACGCCTTCGGTGACGAGATCATTCTCACGGCCTTCCTCATCTTCGGAATCTTCGCCGTCACGGAGCAGTACAACGAGATGGCTCCGGGCGCGAATGGAGGCGCGCTCATCATCGGCCTCCTCGTCGCGCTCATCGGTGCGTCGATGGGCTATCTCGAGGCCTGGGCCTTGAACCCGGCGCGCGACTTCGGCCCAAGACTCTTTTGCTTCTTCGCCGGGTGGGGCTCCGCGGCATTTCCCTCACCAGATAACTATTGGTGGATCCCTATCGCCGCCCCGCTGATTGGAGCCGTCGTCGGTGGTGGAGCGTATCAGCTGCTCATTCATCCCTTCCTGCCGGCCAGAAATCGTGCGCTCGCAGAAAAACTTACAGTGGTCGACGTCGTCGTGAAGCTCTAATACCTCCCGGAGTTCGCTAGAGAATTAAGGAGATCAGATGAAGTACGTTCTTTCGCTGGACCAGGGCACCACCAGCTCGCGGGCCATCCTCTTCGACCACGACGGCCGCATCGTCGGCTCGGCAGCGCATGAGTTTCCGCAGATCTATCCCGACAGCGGCTGGGTCGAGCACGATCCCTTCGAGATACTCACCTCACAGCTCAGCGCCGCCGTTGAAGTACTCGGCAAGACCGGCGTTCGGCCACGCGATGTCGCGGCGCTCGGCATCACCAATCAGCGCGAGACCACCATCGTCTGGGATCGGGAGACCGGCAAACCTGTCTACAACGCTATCGTCTGGCAGGACAGCCGAACAGCTTCGCTGACGAAGAAGCTCTTCGATGAGGGAGCGGAAGAAAACGTGCGTCGCAAGACCGGCCTCCTGCTCAGTCCTTACTTTTCTGCCAGCAAGATCGCGTGGATTCTCGACAACGTAAGTGGGGCCCGTGCACGCGCAGAGGCGGGCAAGCTCGCCTTCGGCACGGTCGACGCGTGGCTCATCTGGAACCTAACCAGCGGCAAGCGACACATCACCGATCGCACCAACGCCTCGCGCACTCTGCTCTACAACATCATCGAAGACCGCTGGGACGACGACATGCTGAAGCTCTTCAACATACCGAAGAGCCTGCTCCCTGAGGTCGTCTGGTCCAGCGAGAAGGTGGGACAGGTCACGACTTCTCTCGGCCTGGGCGAGATTGACATCGCCGGGATCGCAGGTGATCAGCAATCCGCGCTCTTCGGCCAGCTCTGCGTCTCGCCTGGCGATGCAAAGAATACCTACGGCACCGGCTGCTTCCTTCTGCAGAACATCGGCAGCAGATTCACTCTTTCAACCGAACGCCTCATCACGACGCTCGCCTGCAGCATCGACAAAAAGCCTGCCTATGCTCTCGAAGGCAGCATCTTTGTCGGAGGCGCTGTCGTCCAATGGCTGCGCGACAAGATGAAGTTCATTCGCTCCTCCTCCGACGTTGAAGTCATCGCCGACTCCGTCCCCGACTCTGGTGGTGTCGTCTTCGTCCCCGCCTTCACCGGTCTTGGCGCACCTTACTGGGACGCGCAGGCCCGCGGGCTCATCATCGGTCTCGAGCGTGGCACACAGATCGGTCACATCGCAAGAGCCGCCATCGAGAGCATCGCCTTTCAGGTTGCCGATGTTCTTCGTGTCATGGATAAAGACTCCGCAAGTCCGCTCAAAGAGCTCCGTGTCGACGGCGGCGCCGCAGCCAACGATGGGCTGATGCAGTTTCAGGCCGATCTTCTCGGCGTCCCCGTCCATCGCCCCGCCGTCATCGAGACCACCGCGCTGGGCGCAGCCTACCTCGCGGGACTCGCCGCAGGATTTTGGAGCGGGGTCGAAGAACTTAAGAAACACCGCGCCGCCGACGCTGTCTTCACCCCCAAGGCCGGCACGAAGCAGATGCAGCGCCTGCAGGAGAACTGGAGAGAGGCCGTCGCGCGCTCACTCCACTGGAACAAGGAGGCCCGATGAATCGCGATGAGATGCTCGCCCGCGTCCGAGCGCGCAAAGAGCCCTGGGACATCGTCGTCATTGGCGGCGGAGCCACTGGGGCGGGAGTCGCTGTCGATGCTGCCACTCGGGGCTACGACGTTCTTCTGCTTGAGCGCGAAGACTTCGGCAAGGGAACCTCCAGTCGGGCTACCAAGCTCGTCCACGGCGGCGTTCGCTATCTCGAGCAGGGCAATTTATCGCTTGTCATGGAGGCCCTCAAGGAACGCGGCATCCTCTTGCGCAATGCGCCGCACATCGTTCGCAATCTGCGCTTCGTCGTCCCTAACTACTCCTGGTGGGAAGCGCCGTTCTACGGCATCGGGATGAAGGTTTACGATCTTCTCGCCGGCAAGTACAGCTTTGGCTCCTCCAAAACTCTCTCGCTAGAAGAGACCCTCAAACTGCTTCCCACGATCCGGCAGGACGGCCTGCGCGGCGGTGTGATGTACCACGACGGCCAGTTCGACGACACCCGCCTGCTCATCCACCTCATCGCCACCGCAGCCGAACACGGAGCCACGGTCCTCAACTACTGCGGTGTCACCGAACTCACCAAAGATGAGGACGGTTTCGTCCGCGGAGTCATCGCCGTCGACGGTGAAACCAACGAGCGCTTCATCATCCCCGCGCGTTCCGTCATCAACGCCACCGGAATCTTCACCGACGAAACGCGTCGACTCGCGGAGCCAAACGCCGAACCCATGATGGTCCCCAGCCAAGGCATTCATCTCGTATTCGAGCGCTCGTTTCTCACGGGAGACACTGCGCTGCTCGTCCCCCAAACCGACGACGGCCGCGTGCTCTTCGCCGTCCCCTGGCATAATCGCACACTCGTCGGGACGACGGATACACCCATCGACTCGATCTCCTACGAGCCTCTCCCATTCGAGGAGGAAATCGAGTTCGTCCTCGAGACCGCAGGCCGCTACCTCGCGCGCAAACCAACGCGTGGCGACATTTTGAGTGTCTTCGTCGGTATCCGCCCACTCGCAAAATCCCTCGGAGCCACTGGCGGCAAGACCTCCGCGATCTCCCGCGACTACACCATCCACATCGACCACACCGGCCTCCTCACCATTGCCGGCGGCAAATGGACTACCTATCGCCACATGGCCGAGGACTGCGTTGACCACGCTGTCACCCTGGGCGGGCTCGACGAAAAGCCCTGCGTCACCGCCACCACGCACATTCACGGCTACTACACCCAGCCCGACGAACTCGGCAGTCTCGCCGTTTACGGAACCGACGCCGCGTCCATCCTCGCGGTCGCGCACGCTGACCCGACGCTAGCCGAACTCCTTCATCCCGATCTGCCCTGTATCAAGGCGGAGATCGTCTGGGCCGCGCGTCATGAGATGTCCCGCACGATCGACGACGCCCTCGCCCGCCGCACCCGTTCGCTTCTTCTCGACGCACGCGCAGCGGTTGAAGCCGCGCCTACTGTCGCGGCTCTGCTCGCTACGGAACTCAAGAAGGACTCCTCATGGGTTGAAGCGCAGGTCAAAGAGTTCCGCGCACTCGCCGCACAATACATCGCGCAGAGCAGCCATTACCCACCGATGCCGACGTCCTAACCCTTGTGCTCCCCATTTCCCGGCGTCGCGATGCCCTGGACCATAAACTCATGCCGCGCACGCCGCAGAAGATCTGTCTTCATCGCCGACTCGAAGCGGTGATCGTACACATAAGCCTTGATCGTCAGCATCGTGATGTCCTTTCGCCGCTCATCTTCGGTCATGTCCACTTCAATCTCCCGGCTCAGGTGTGTGTAGGGGCAACACACCGCAACCTCTCTGCAGATTTCCATTGCCTTGTCTGCATCGGCATCGCTCGGCAGCACGACTTCGGCCAGCACCACTGACTCTGCTACACCGGCATTGGCATTGAAGATGAGTTTCGTCAGCACGTCTGAATTCGGAATCGTCACCAGCCTGTCATCGTCGGTGAAGACCTTCGTGCTGCGCAGGCCAATTTGTTTCACCTCGCCATAAGCCTCTGCCAGCTTGATGCGATCTCCGGTCTGGAAGGGCCGGTCCACCACGACCACCATCCCTCCAATTAGATTTTTGATCAGGTCCTGCAATCCGAGGCCGATCGCTAGTGCAGCCGAGCCTAGCGCCGCTAGGAAGGCATTCTTGGAAGGAGCGAGAATTTCCGCTGAGATGAGAAGCGCAGCGAACCAGATCGCGATGCGAAGCGGCGGTTCCACCTGGCGAAGCAGGAAACGTAGCCGCGGGTTCAGCTTTTCCAGTCCATCGAGAAAGCCGCGCATCCACTTCAACAGTACCCACGCGCCGGCAACAAGGATCGCGACAAACATAACCTTACCGGGACTGAGATAGTCGAGTACGTTGCCTTCGACACCTGTGGTGGATGGAATCAGCAGGAGCAATTCACCGGACATTCTCGGTCCTCCTAATCGAAATTCAAATTCAAGTAAGATTCGTGCCCCGCAGCAAACTGTTCACAAACCTCTGCGCCTCCGGGTTAACTCTCAGTCCTGGATGATCTGGGTCGCGCTCCACTAAGCCCAGTGCCGCGAGGCGTTCCATGCGGCTCCGGCTGTGGTCTCGCGACTCGCAAAGAACCTCGGACAACTCATGCTCAGTCAGCGAACCGTGCTCCTGAATGACCAGCAGGGTGAACTTGTCCTCCTGCGCAAACTCGCTGCGGAACTGGCGGAAGGCGGGATCAAGCGGCTGGCGAATTCTCAGCGTCTCGCCTTGTACCCGCTCGATGGAACTCAGCCACAACTGCAGGGCAGAGCGAAAGATGCCTTCGGATTGCTGAAAGAGGGAATCGAAAAATAGCTTCTGCGGAGCGTCCTCGATGCCCATCCATCGCTTCGCTCGGCTTACGCGCGGATCCCCCGCAGGCGGAGGTGCAAACTCGAGCCGCAGACCCGAGAGCCGGTGCCGCTCCAGGATCGCGCTCTCCAAATCGGCGCGCGAGACATTCATCGCGTTTATTCGATACGAGAAGACGCGGTGAAGATGGGTTCCCGCATCCAACACGCGAAACGACCGGTCGTTCATCACGATGATCCACAACGTCGTCGATGCGGTGCGATGAATCAGGTGCGTCAGATAGCGCGCAGCGGCAAACCCGCCCACCTTCCGCAGGAAGATTCTCTCTGCCTCTTCGAGAATCAAAACGCGGCGCTCCTCCCGGATTGCGCTCTCCACATCGACGCCTTCTCTTAACCTCAAAAGTCTTCGCAGAAAGCCATCCAGCTTTGTTGGAGTCAGAATTCGCTCCTCAAACTCCGCACGAACCAGCTGATGATGCGCGAAGATCTCCCGTGTAGCGCAGTTCAGCAAGCTTGTCTTGCCGCTGCCCCGAGCTCCGATTAACAGGCACGCTGCAAATCTGCCTGCCTCCCAATCTGCGACCGCCTGCTCCAGCCCCGCCAACTCCTGATCCCGTCCCACAAGAAAGCGCCGGTCTTCCACCGGGGCCACGCGAAAGAGCAAGCGATAGAGCGCAGGAAGGTCGCTCTTGGCAGCGGGCAGTGACAACGTATCGCGCAACGTCGTGCGGCGGACTACCGGGGGCAGGGAAGGCTGTGAGGGCACTCTGCCGCCAAACGACTCCATCACCTGATCGACCCGCTTCGAGGCCCATCGGCCAGCACCGTGCAGAGAGGCCTCGGCCTTCAGGCGGCTGGCATCGGATGCAATGTCAACGAACATCCGGCGCCGCGGCCTCTCGAGCAGAGGCACCCACCCATACAGATCGGCTTCGATCGCAATCGAGCCCTTTGTTTGCCACTGCCAAAATGCGTCAGCCGCCTCCGCCTCCAGGCGCGTGATATCAGGGGGAGCCTGCAAATGACCCACGAGAGAGGCGATGGCGTTGTGCCGTGCCTCCGCCATCAGGTCCAACGTGTCGCTTGCACGGCCAGGCGCAGACTCGCTCCAATAGGCCATGATCTCTTTCGACTGCTCAACCTCTCGCAGGGTGGCGGCGCTTCTCTGCCACAGGTGTTCGACCATCGCGTGCATCGACGTGCGGGCATACCGCTCAAAGGCCTTCAGGAACGCAGCACGCACCTTTACGTTGCGTCGCCGAAGCCTCCATCGCTCGGCGGCCAGCAGTTCCACGCGCTCGGGCAGTCTCTGCGCGGCCTCTCTTTCGATGGGCAACGCCCATGTGCGGAGCCGTTCTTCCGGTGTGACTAGTGCAAAGTTCGCCCCTGCGGGCCCGGCGGATTGCGATTCCTGCTCCAGCCAGACGAGCGTCTCAGTGGCATAGGTCTCGAGGTCCTCATGCTCCTGCTGCGACTCATTCATGTACCGCTGAACCGCGTCGAACCACACCACCGTCAACTCGCGGAGAGCAGTTTCAACTTCAAGCGTTGCAGTCAGGGCTCGAAGCTGCCGCCACCACACATCGTAGACATCCTTCTTGGGAGGGGCCTCGTTCTTGCCGGGCTTTGCGTGTTGCGCCCATTGCTCATACCGGTGGAACAAGGCCGAGGCCTCTTTGCTGCGGTCATTTCGGCGCTGTTCCCATGCATCCCGTTCCCGGGGATCGTTCCCGCTGCGCCAGATTCGCCAGGGTTCGCATAGGTCGAGAGCCGTCAGGATGAGCAGCGATAGAAAACGCGCATCTGTGCGTGCCCGGGCACGCGCAACGCCCGGAGGCGTCTCCTGATCGCAGGCACGCATCGCTTCAAGAACCCGTTTTAGGGGCTGAAGCAACAGGCACTTCTGCACAGGATCGACCAGCAGCCTGCGCGTACTCTCTTCATACCATCCGCGAATCTCCTCCAGGTTCGAAGGCTCATTCGGAGCGCCCTGCACCTCTGTGAACGCCTGCGAAATCGCGTCCGCACACTCCGCGAGCTCCCGCCACGCTGTATGCAGTTTGAGGGTGAGGCGGTCGGTGACGCTCGAGACGGGTTGCGTCAAAGGCTTGGGCGATGCAGCCATCGTAAGCTCCAAGCAGGAAGAAAAATTTATACCGGCTGAGTCGACGGCGGCAAGAGCCGGAAGGAAACAGGAATCCGGCGGCCTCGCTCTGGAAGCAAAGACTCATACTTGACTGGCAGAGATCCTATTGGCAAGTCCGGAGCGCGAAATCGCACTCCGGACATGAGATGCAACTACGCTTGTTTCCGTGTATCCGGAGGAGGCACCCGCTGCACATCCACTTGCTGGCGGCGTACCGTGTCGCGAACTGTTTCGACGCGGTCCGTTCCTGTCTTGCCGATAAGTACCTCTTCTGCGATACGCGCCGACTTGCTGACGACGGCCTGTTCGGAGGTCTCCAACACTTCGACGGTCTTCTCGGACCAGTCGATGTCCTTGATGTAGGTAGGATCCGAAACCGCGCGGCGTACCACTTCCGCATGCTCCTCGTGAAGAGTAACCTGCGCTTCCACAGGCTTCTCCGTCACGAAGCGGCGAATGCGCGTCGTTCCTTCTTCCACCAGCCGCTTGCCGACCTCCAACTGCTCTTCGGCCAATCGGATTACCTGGTCTTTGCTGACATCGCTCGTCAGCGGCTTGGCCGGTACCGCAGCCGCGACGGCAGCAGCAGGGGCTACGGCCTCAGCTTTGGAGAGCAGACCAGCCTGCAATGCGCGGTCCTGAACATCGACCACGTTGTGCTGGTTCAGAATCCCCATCGCCTTCGGCACATCGGCATCCATCGTACGCATCGTGAGAACAACGCCGCCCTGCTCGACGGCCTTGCTATAGACCTCAGCCTCATGTTGCTCGATGTCGCTGCCAAAAAGCCTGTGCCAGAGCCCAGGCTCGCGCAGCGCAGTCGCACTCTTCGGTAGCTCGGTGCTGCTGACGATGCTGATCTCATCTGAGGAAAACCCGGCTTTGACCAGGTTGTTCTTCGCTGCGGCGGCGTGGTCCGCTGTATCAAATAAAGTGACGATCTTTTCGTAGGTCATGGATTTACTTCTCCTCTTTGTCTTGGTTTGAGTCAGGTTTAGCCTCTGCTCCAGAGGCTGCCGAGGGGCCGATCGGATGACGGGTGATTACTGCCTCTTGTTTGCGGAGCGTGACACTATCCTGAAACCGCTCCGTTGTCCGGACTCGCCGAATCCGCACCTCCTCTTTCAAAACAAGGTGCCGCTCGACTCGTACAACCTCCTCCACCACCGGAATGACCGTGACGTCTCCTTCCTGACGGATCGACGGCATCGTGTCGATGGCCTTTTCCACTGGAGTTCTTTCAATCTCAATCTGTTCGTGGTGCAGCAGTTCGTCGATCAGTTCTTCATGGCTGTGCGTGACGCGAGAGACCTGCACCCGGCTCGTCGGAACAACATGCTTCGAGACAGACATCGTCTCTTCAAAGAGCGGAATTTTCATCTCGCCATTCTGTTCGACAAGATGATCCGCAGCCGGATTCAAAGCGACCGAAGGTAGATCAGCCATTGGGTAACTCCTCAAGCTCGTAAAAGACCTGGGCACACCGAATTCACGTTGGATCGCCCGCAAGCAGTCGCGATCATGACGTGCATTCGCGCTCGCCGCCGATTGGGCCGTCGCAGAATGGTCTCCTCCAAACCCTGTACAAGCGGCCCGAAGAGATCCCAGTCCAAAAATGGTTTGCTGATGATGTGGGCTGCTCTCTCTCAAGAGAGCTTCAGATTCGCGTTGGGGAGAACGGCATCGCTACTGGTAAAGGCAGAAGCTCGGAGGAAAGCAAAACGCCGGACAGAAGGCCCATCGTACGCTCCGGATCTGGCTTCATTTCCGAAAGCGTTTCCGATTTTACTCGCAGATTTGGAACGAGGCGTGACAGCTAGACACAGTCCGGCAGCTTCCCTGTGGATAATCTCCTGGCATCAACTTCAGCAATTACCATCGCGCAACTGTAGACGCAGGAGTTCTCTCCCGCACACTCTTCAACGGCGGCCCCAAAAAAATCTTTGAAAATTCACCTAGAGCTTATGGCGGAGAGTGAGGGATTCGAACCCCCGATAGCCTTGCGACTATGTCTGATTTCGAGTCAGGTGCATTCAACCGGGCTCTGCCAACTCTCCGCTTTGTTTACAAAATTTTACCGCATCTCGCTACTGCATCGTTTGAATACTTAATCCTAAAACATGTCTATTCAAATTGCGGCTGTCAATGATTTTAGCAATATCCGGCGACGACGTGGCTTTCATAAACGAGGAAGACAAAAAGGAGGAGCATAGATGACAGCATGCGAATTGGTTTAGAGGCGAGAGACCGCGGCGCCATTGAGCAGGCCTGAGAGTGGATTGCACCAAGAATGCGGCGTTGCCGGTCGATTCGGCTGTCAACGGGAATCGAGGGCGCTGTGGCTCTACTCCAGAACAGATCAACCGGCCTGAATTACCAACGGGGAGTCGGCTTCTCGGTACTGATCCTTCACATGACGTTGAGCGTTCCCCAATACCGATCCGGCCATTGCTCACGCCATCCTTTGACAGCTCGTCTACACTACCAGTGGCGGCCAAGGCCGCCCCGGAACACCGAGGACCACCGACCCATGTCGCAGCCCCTCCATACCGGAGTTCCTACTCTCAACGCTCCCAGCTTCTATATCACTGGACGCCAGCCGCTGCCCCCCCGAGCCATCCTGCTCGCTACCGTAGCCGCCGTCGCTGCGCTCTCTTCGGTTCTCTATGCCCTGGGTCACACCAGAGACGCACATTTCACCTCCGACAGCTCCGGCGCTGCCCGTTCCGCCAGCGCCACATCCGGAGCCACTCCTGCTGATGAGAAAGACGATCCATCCCAGATCGACACCATCGTCCTGGGTGATCCTGCCGACGCTCCTGTGCCCGCCCGCCGAGGAGACCACGTCAGCCCCGTTCACCCCACCATCCTCGTTCGCCTTCCCCGCTTCGGCGACCAGGTGGGCCTTATTCCCGACACTCCCGCCGGCCGCCTCCTCTACGGCTGGCTCGCCGCCTTCAACCAGGCGAGCTACCCCGCACTTGGCAACGCTCTACCGAATGTCGCGCTAGGCTCCGCGGCCGCTGCACAGATGGAGCTCAGGCGGCAGACCGGCGGCTTTAATCTCCTCTCTGCGAAAGAGGTCCAGAACGGCGTCCTCGTCTTCCGACTCCGCGACCAGACCCCCGCGGCAAACGAAGTCCTCGGTACCCTCCAGGTTCGTCCGAACTCCAGCCCCGCCGCCATCGCGAGCTTCAGCCTCCGTGCCGTAGAAGAAGCCGGCATCCGTTAGCCACAGGACTTCGTTAGTCCCATCCTCTTCTTTCGGAAGACCTCATTGTCTTTTCCCTGGCGTGGAGTTCCCGCCGAGGTGGAGAACCAATCTCGAAACGTGCTTCTTAGATTTCTTCTGCTTCGTCTCTGGATAGGCGGCGTTCTGGGAACTACACACATTTTATCGTCGGAATAGTCGGATATTCTTCCGGTCGAGTGGGAGATCCGCCAACCGTCAGAGATCACTAATGGCTAGACATTGGCATGCTCGGCCAAACGGGGCTGGCCAATTGAATCGCCATCAGCTGGCCCTCCGGGTAGATTGGGCCTTCTTCTCTGACGAAGGTTGTGGCCTGCCCGCCAATCGTCGAGATCTGAATACTTGGAGGCGCTTTGCCGATGATGGGTATCACTGCGCCAGCGACTCCACCAAGCTTCATGTGGTCACCTAACCGCCAATGAGTTTGATGCCGCCTTACCGGCTAAGGTGGTTTTGCTTGGATTAGCAGTCGCTTTGCCGCAGCTGCGGCTTCGATTTCACTGTTGATTTCGGCACCGACGAGAAGCATCAAGCCGGTGAGATAAAACCAAGTTAGAAGAATGATGACGGCTCCCAATCCGCCGTACGTTACGGAGTAGTCATTGAAGAGGTGCACGTAGATGCGGAGGCCGATGGAGGCCAGAAGCCAGCCGATGATGCCTACAACTGCGCCAGGAGTGAGCCAATGCCAATGGCTGGTCTTTACGTCGGGTGCGAAGTAGTAGATGACGGCGAAGAAGAGTGAGAGGAGAGCGCACGCTAAAAGCCAGCCGACGCCCCTCGCTGTATAAGCGATCATCGCGGCGAAGAAATGATTATAGATGCGAATAAATGCCAGACGGGCAAAGAAGTCTGCACCGAGCAGTACTGCCAGCATAACTGTGACCAAAACCATAAGGAGAATGGTGACACCTATAGCCGATAATCTGGCGGCGACATACGAGCGCGTTTCTTTAACTCTGTAGACCACGTTCAGGCTGTCTTGAATGGCAGAAAAGCCTACAGATGCGGCCCATATGGCAAAGACCAGGCCGAAGGTAAGTTTGCCGCTTGTGGCAGTTGCCGTGGTTTCGTTGAAAGTTTCGAGAACGGTACCCAGGGCCGCGTGGGGAATGACAATGGCGAGGTAGCCGAGAAGTGAGTAATAGATTTGCGAAGCCGAACGCGCCGCCAAGCCGAGAAGCGACGTGGCGGTAAACAGACTGGGAAAGAGGGCGAAGATGAAGAAGAACCCCAGTTCGGCAGCGCGGCCAACCAAGTTGTCGTCAAGTAGGGCACGCCACGTATGCTTTACGATGACGCGCAGCGGGATACCTTCGAGGTTCCAAAGGGAGCGGAGCGGAAAGCGAGAGACAAAGGCCCATATGCGCCGCTGCAGGTGCGGAGGGAGATTATCGTTGCTGGAATCGGCGTCGGCGATGGCACCCTCTCTCGACCCGGTCGGTCAATGCTGTTCTATGGCTTGGTAGATGCTTGGCCAATGACAAACGGTGGCCCTCACTGCGCAAGCGACAGATCAACGCCCTTCACGCTCAAGGGAACCAACGCGGTTGTTGAACTTGACCGGACGCTTACTAAAAAAGATGTTGGCCTTGCGCGTACGGATTTGATTGCTTCCGTCCGTTGGCACAACGACGCGGGCGTTTCATGCATCTGCTAAGGAATGAAGACTTCCCGTTCCGCCATCCGGCTCGCATCCTTTGCGCTCGTCATCCCCCTATTCGTGACCATTGGGTCAATGGCCCAAACTGCGGGCCAGGATATCCACAAGGCCGGTGCGGATACGAAAGGTGCGGCTAAAGACACCGGGCACGCAGTCCAAAAAACTACGAAGACGACTTACCACAAGACGGCACAGGCGACTAAGAGCGCTACAGCGAACACCAAGAGTGGCACAAATAAGGCGTATGACAAGACCAAGGAAAGTAGCACCGTCGCAGCCGACAAGACGAAAGAAACGTCTGTGAAGGGCTACGATCGCAGCAAAGAGGGTGTTCAAAAGGTGGTGAAACCCAACGCTGCGCAGAAGAGCAAAGTCACAGACCGGACGCGTGAGACGAACATGGGCGCGCAGGATAATGTGAAGCAAGATCAGCAAAAGATTGACGATACAAAGCCGCGGTATCTCTAACCTTTGTGTGAATTCTCGTTCGTGCCGTCGAAAAGATCGAGTCCACAATTGCCTCGCGCGCACTCAGCGTCA
>Ga0210391_10002716_pt1 | contig 15208 bp, 13 predicted proteins | sample IncBWC12OmetaG_FD_160573 | JGI IMG/M metagenome (GOLD analysis project Ga0210391, IMG submission 160573) | Forest soil microbial communities from Barre Woods Harvard Forest LTER site, Petersham, Massachusetts, United States - Inc-BW-C-12-O ... | reverse complement strand
CGATCTTATCCAAGCCGGCGCGCCGCAGCAGATTTTCGATGCTACCGAGGGAGCAGGGCTCCAGGTCGATGTGCTGGTGAACAATGCAGGTTTCGGAGAGTACGGTGAGTTTCTCCACTCCCGGGTGGACGCGCAGGTGAACATGGTCCAGGTGAATTGTGCCGCCGTCGTTCACCTTACCCGGCTGTTTCTTCCCCGCATGGTCGAGCGGGGGCAGGGCGCGATGATGATTGTGGCCTCCACGGCTTCCTACCAACCGGTCCCATACCTGGCGACGTACGCTGCTACCAAAGCTTTTGATAGTTTCCTAGCAGAGGCCGTGGCGGAAGAAGTGAAGCGATATGGGGTCCGAGTAAGTGCCCTGTGTCCGGGACCGACAGAATCAGAGTTTAACCAGGTCGCCGGGACCCGGAAAAATGACAAACGGAAGGTGCAATCGGCGGAGGAAGTAGCCCGCAGGGGACTGGAAGGTCTGGCGGGTGGCAAGCCTTGGGTTCTTCCTTACTTCCGCGGCCGCTTGCAGGTTTTCGGCCAACGATTCCTTCCCCGGACATTCGTCACCGGTACGGCCGAGCGGATGCTCCGGCCGGAAAATCTCAAATAAAAATTTCTTCATCCTGATGGACAACTTTGTTCCAGCAAATGCATCCCTATAGGTAATAACAGAGGCTACTTCAAACTCTCCAACCTAGGCACTTGTTTACTCCAATGAAGCCCCGCCCTGGCGGGCCTCTCCTCGCAAAATCCCTGATTCCCCCTCCATATATGCCTCTTAAGCGGGTCCGCCGGAAGGCGGACCCATGTTTTTGAGAAGATAGCCTCATGGCATCGTTAGATGTTGTCCGCGTACCCGGTTGGTCACGTCAGGAATGGCTGATCCATGGATTCAGTACGCGTAGCGGCGGGAAAACCACCGTCTACCGCCCCGGTGACGCAGATCTGAATCTGGGCTTTACCAACTCTGATGATCCTAACCATGTGACAGAGAACCGCAGTCTATTTGTCAGCGCGGCCACTGAGGGTAAAGAGATCCTTGGAATGGTTACGCTGCGGCAGATCCATTCCTCCCTGATCCGGCGGGTTACGGCAGATGACATAAACAAGCCGCTGAAGGGGGATGGTCTGATGACCGACCGGCCCGGGGTTCTCCTGGGCATTCAAACTGCGGATTGCATCCCCGTTCTGGTGGCAGACCGCAAAAACCGGGCGGTGGCGGCCTTCCATGCCGGCTGGCGAGGCACCTTAGCGCGCATCGTGGAAAACGGAGTGGGACGCATGCGGCTGGAATTTGGGTCCGGGCCGGAAAATCTGATCGCGTCGATCGGACCGGGCATTGGGCAGTGCTGCTATTCCGTGGGAGACGAGGTGCGGCAGCAATTCGACTCCCAGTTCACCTATGCCCCGGAACTCTTCCGCGAGGTATACGATTCCAACCCCGTAAAAGAGAAGTATCCCATGCTCTTTCTGACTGCCCGTGCGCCCGGGCACAGCGAACTCGGTCCCGGCATGCACCTGGATTTGGTCGAAGCAAATCGCCGTCAACTACTCGCCGCGGGGCTCAAGAAGGGGTCGATTTTTGTTACCGGGCAGTGTACAGGTTGCAATACAGATCGCTTTTTTTCCCACCGTATCGAACGGGGATTCACCGGGCGGATGATGAGCGTCATCGGCATCGCGCCCGGCTGAGTCTTAGGCGGCTGTCTCCGGCTTCTCGTCAGGTTCTGGCGCCTTGCCCTTGGGATTGACAAGGTCACGCAGTTCCTTGCTCGGCTTGAAGTAGGGGACGCGCTTGGCTGGAACGTCGACCTTGGCTCCGGTCTTGGGATTCCGTCCCGTCCTGGGCTTGCGCTGGCGGATACGAAAACTGCCAAAACCGCGGATCTCGATCTTGTCTCCGGAACGTAGTGCGTGAATGACGGAATCAAAAATCGTATCCACGATCATTTCCCCATCCCGGCGCGTCAGGTCGCCCAGCTGGGTCACTTCCTCAACGAGGTCTGCTTTGGTCATGGTCCGATCTTCTCCAAAGTATAAAAGGTAACCCGTGTCAGCTATAGTAGATGCAGCAATTCGATGGTACATCGGAATCAATCGCAGGGACGCCGCTCTCTGTGGATTGCAGTCTCATAGCAACTAAACCTGCCATTTGGCGTCAAAATGAGTGTGGCTCGGCTGCATATCGGATTGCCTTACAGATGCATCAGTTCCGAGCAGAGTAGCGTAGAATTTACCGCGTATCAATGCAATGGGTTGGACTACGAGTCAGGAATCAATTTTGGAACGACCACTCATCAGTATCGTAATTCCGGCCTACAACGAAGGCGCCCGCATCGGGAAAGCCCTGAACGAGGTTCTGCGCTGCGTTCATGAGCGTAATTGGCATGCAGAAATCCTGGTAGTCAACGACGGATCGACCGACACCACCGGTGCCATCGTGGGCCAATTCGCCCAGTTGCATCCTGAGGTACGCCTGCTCAATAATCCGCAAAACCGCGGCAAAGGGTTTAGCGTCCGCCACGGGGTGCTCCATGCCGTTGGAGAGATCGTGATGTTCACCGATGCCGATCTGTCCGCCCCCATGGAGGAGGCTGAACGCCTATTTCATGCCCTGGACGAAGGTGCGGACATCGCTATCGGGTCCCGCTGGCTGGAACGAAACCGGCAAACGCTCAAGCAGCCACTCTACCGCCAGTTGTTTGGCCGATGCTTTAATGCCATCACTCGTTTGGTAATGGGTTTGCCTTTTGCCGACACGCAATGCGGTTTCAAAGCCTTTCGACGTCCCGTGGCCCAAACCATCTTCCAATTGCAGCGCATTGAGCGATGGGGTTTCGATCCCGAATTGCTGTTTATTGCCTTGAAGCGCGGCTACAAAGTGAAAGAAGTGCCGGTCACCTGGGGACACGATGAACGCTCGCGGCTCAGCTACCTCAAGGACGGACTCAAGATGTTGGAAGAAATAGCTTACATTCGTTGGGAAGCGTTCGCTGGTGCCTACGACCGAACAGTGGTTGAGTTCACCCCTGAGTGGCCAGTCGTCAAGGGCTGAGATCAGGAAACCAGCGACCCGGCGAGAAGCGCAGGTTCGCCCGCTTCTAACTTCGTCGATTTAACGACGACCCGAATTTGCATTTCGCAGGTCAGCTCCAACACCATCGTTTCCGAACAAGGTCCGCAAAGCCAGAAATGTTGCAATCGGCGAGCGCGCCCTCCCGGGGCAGGAACCGGAACGTCTGGATCGGGTAAATCAAAAACGAAAATTCGTCCTTCACGGAGGTAATGGAGCGGCTTGCCGCAGCTGGGGTTAGCACATTGATTAACCATGGTTACCTTCTACTTCCAACAAGTATGAGCGGATAAACGGCACAAGGGTTTTCTCGGCAGCAGCAGGCCGATCCTGGTGTGCGAGAATAAGCAGTTCCCATGCCCATATCGCGGTCGATGTTCATTGCCCTCTCCCGAAATAAAGCCTTGCGGCGGTTCATGGAAAACTCCTCCATTGGGGTGCGGATGTCGTCCCGTTTCGTCGCCGGCAAGACGGTCGAGGAGGTGCTTGCCGCGGCTGCAGCCGTGAATCGCCAGGGGATTTCCACCTCGCTCGACAGTTTGGGCGAGAATGTCCATTCTCCACAGGAAGCGCGGCAGGCGGCCGAAGTCTATCACCGCTTGCTTGACGCCGTCCAACAGCGACAATTGGACGCCAATGTAAGTGTGAAGCTGACCCAGATGGGTATTGACCTTGATCCCGAGTTGGCTCTTTCTTTGGCCTCCGGCCTGGTGGAGCATGCAGCGGCAGCCAACAGCTTCGTCCGCATCGATATGGAAGGCTCCGACTACACCCAGGCCACCATAGACATGGTGAGCAAGCTACACGCGAGCAACGGAAACCGGGGCCGAGTCGGGGTGGTGATCCAGGCTTATCTTTATCGCAGCCAGGCGGACATCGACCGCTTGCTGGCGGAGAAGATCCGCATACGATTGTGCAAGGGCGCCTACCAGGAGCCGGCCAACCTGGCCTTCCCGGAAAAGTCAGATGTGGACAAAAACTTCGTCAGGCTGATGCAGTCCCTACTTCCCAGCGGGGTGTACCACGGCATTGCCACACACGACGAAAAGATGATTGAAGCCACCCGCCGCTTTGCCCGGGAGCGCGGCATCGCGCCCGGTGAATTTGAATTCCAGATGCTTTACGGTGTGCGCCGGGACCTGCAAAGATCGCTGGTAGCTGAGGGATATCGGGTACGGGTTTATATTCCTTTTGGGACTGACTGGTATCCCTACTTTATGCGCCGTCTCGCGGAGCGGCCTGCCAACCTGCTATTCATCGCCCGTAATTTTTTCCGTCAATAATCAAGGAGAACGAAATGAAAACCAAGAAAGCCCTGGAACAGGCGGAGCTCATTCTCAAGCTGTACGAGATACGCCGGGAGACGGCGCTGCGCGCGGCACGGGACTATGTCGGCGGTGAGTTCAAGCCAAAGTCAGTGGACGAATTTGTGAGCCTGGTCAAGGACGGCGGCAAGCCGAGTGGGCACATCCTGCAGGTCTACGGATATTGGGACATGGTGGCTGCTTTTGTGGTCCACGGCGCGCTGGACGAAGCTCTCATCTTCGATACTTGTCAGGAGATGTACTTCCAGTTTGAGAAGATCCAGCCCTACCTCGCCGGCTTCCGCGAACAGATGAACCTACCGGAATTTCTCCGCAGCATGGAGACCGTGGTCACTGCTTCTCAGGAGAGGCGCACACGAGCTGTAACCAAGGCAAAGAAGGTCCGTCCGCCAGCCACTGAGCCGGAGGATGCCACGCCGGACGCCGCCGAGCCTCCAACTGCTTCGCGGTAGAGACCAAAAGACTGTGAGCGCTTCTTCTGTTCAGCAATTTCTCTCTCTGGAAGCGCCGCCCTCCCCTTTGTCATCTCGACCGAAGCGCAGCGCAGTGGAGAGATCTATGTGTGGATGCTCTTTCTTGAAAATGTTTTTCTCGCAGAGCGAATCGTATCAGTGACTGTTCTCGAGCGCCGCGACAGCAAATCCGGTTGCGGCATCGCTCATGAAACGCCCGATATCCGATTTCGGATCGCGCTTCAAATTCACCGACCACGCCGGCCACTTTCCCTCGTCGCGATTTTGATTCTGCTCCAGCCAAGTCAAGCCTCGTTGAGTGGCAGGCCGCGCCAACCCGGTTTGCTCCAGGGCCAGAACAGTAAGCCCGGTAGCGTACCCGTCGCTCTGGGTCTCCAAAGGAGTCTTGTCAATGCGTTGCCATGTACCCAAGTCCGTCAAACTCCAACCGCCATCCGGTTGCTGCTTGGAAAGTATCGTTGCCACCAGCGCGCTGCGTTGGGCCTTGTCCAAAAGCCCGGGCAGCTTCGAGGAAGCCCACAACAGGTAGACCTTATCGATTAAAGGCTGGTTGGCATACTCCCGCCCCAGGTAGCCGCGCAGCAAGCGAAGATTCTCCTGAATCTTAGGGTCGTTGCGGTAGTCGTCGGGAGCTGTGCCCACTGCCAAGGCTGCGAGCGCCGCTCCATAATACTCAGACTCGTTAGACTCCCATGGAGACAAATGAAAATTGAGCCAGTCCCAGGCGCCGGCTTGCTCACCAGACTTGATCTGCAAGGCCCAGGCATTATCAAACGCGCTACGTGTTATGTCGGCCAGGTGATTTTTTTGTGCGTCGTAAATCGAAAGAATCAGTGCGTTGAGCACTGCTTCTGTACCGCGCGATTCCGGCGTCTTCGTGGGCCCCTTGGGATTATTCGCATAATACGGCCCAACCTGGTTCCACATGGTGACTCGCCGCAGCACGTTATTAAGCATGACGTGCTCGGGACCAGAGGGCATCTCTTCGCCCAACGAACCCCTCAGGCTGGACCGGGAAAACGCGTAAGGCAACACGGTATGGCAGGAGACACAAACCGTCTGATGATCCCGCTGGGAAACATCCCAACCTTGCCACCACTTTTGACGATAATCAAGGTAATGAGCCGCCGCAGCCTGGTTCCAGGTCGGATTGGTTGTGCCCGCTGCGTTTTCGACAGCACTGTCCGACGCCCCATTCCAAATAATGGCCAGGCACGGAACAACGATCACCAGCACAAATACTCGGGCGGCTCTCACGTGGGCACTTCTCCTTTGCAAAAAGAGAGAGAACGGGACCCTGTTGAGGTAGCCTATCACAAGGGTTTTAGCCGGCTTTCAATCCCTTCCATCAGCTCGGCGACCTTTGTCTTGCGTTCATCTTCGAGCTCCCGCAGTCCCTCGATAACCCCGAGTCTGTCTTCCACCGAACGATTCTGGTTGAACTTCTGCTTGCCTTCCAAACGCAGAATCTGAAATTCAAAACCAACAATCGCTTTCAGCTGCGAGTCAATGTACACGGCTGGTGCGTCGGTGACCTGCCAGGGAGCGGGAAACGACGCCTCGTGCTTTCTGGTTAAATCGCTGACCATCCTCCTGAGCCACTCCGGGTCCTCGATGAAGGTTATGCGGCCATAGGCATGAATGGCGGCGTAGTTCCAGGTCGGCACCACTCTGCCGGTCTCCTGCTTGGCCGGATACCAGTTAGGAGATACGTAGCTATCCAGGCCGAGGAAAATGATGAGCGCCTCGGCGTTAGGATCGGTTTCCCGCCATTGAACATTGGCGCGCGATACATGTCCGGTCAGGGTTCCATACTCGCCCTTGGTTTCATCGAGCAGCGGCGGAAGATGCGTGGCCACCAGGCCGTTGGTTGTGATAGTGACCAACGTGGCCAGCTCGCTCTGCTTCATGGCCGCATGAAGCATGGGGAGGTCAGTTACCTCAAAAGCTTTGGGCGTATACATGCGTGCCTCCTGCGGGTTTTAAGTGTCTTATACCATTTAGACTTCTTCCCAGGGGGCGAGATGTCTAACAAACACGCCGGTACAGCCGTGGCGAGCACGCAAGCGGTGATTCCCGAACCATCGTTCGCTGAGCGGGCCCGAACTTTGTTGCATCTGGGCCGTGTCGGAAGCCTCTCCACGCTTTCGCGCAAGCGGCCGGGATTTCCCTTCGGGTCGTTGATGCCTTTTGCCCTGGACGGAGAGGGTAGTCCTCTCTTCCTGATCAGCACTATGGCCATGCACACGCAGAACCTGCAACAGGATCCCCGCGCCAGCCTGCTGGTTACCCAAGCGGAAGCCGGCGGTGATCCGCTCGGCGCGGCACGCGTGACCGTCGTGGGGAATGCCTCGGTGCTTGCAGGGGACGAAGCCGGAGAGGCTCGCGGCCTCTATCTCGAACGCCACCCCAACAGCAAGTATTGGGTGGACTTCGACGACTTTTCTTTCTTTCGCATGGAGGTAGTGGACGTTTATTACGTAGGCGGTTTTGGCGTCATGGGATGGGTCGCTGCGCCGGAATATTCCTCGGCCCAGGCCGACCCGCTGGCGGATGCCGCCGCCGGGATTATCGAACACATGAACGCCGATCATCAGGATGCGCTCGTCCTCCTGGTGCAGAAATTTGCCGGAATCGAAGCGCAGGAAGCGGCGATGACTGCCGTCGATCGCCTGGGCTTTCACGTACGCATGAAAACCGCAGACGGCATTAAGGGCTGCCGTGTGGCATTCCTGAGCCCAGTGAGCACCTCAGCGGAAACCAGAAAGATGCTGGTCGAGATGGTGCAGCAGGCCCGTCACTCGTGAACACGCTCTATCGTCCTGAACTGATCTATGACCACGGAGCCTTCACCTCCGGGCCGGGTCGTCTGGTCAGCCCGCAAGGGGCCGTGCTGGCATCCGGTACATCGGCCGAGATCGTGGATCTGCCGCGAAGGGCCCTGTTGCCCGGTTTCGTCAATGCGCACTCTCACTCCTTTCAGCGGCTGATTCGAGGTAAATCAGAATCCCGGGCGATGAGCGGGCGTGATTTCTGGTCCTGGCGCGGGACCATGTACCATGCTGCCGCCCAACTCGAACCGCAAGACGTCTACGACGTGGCGCGGATGGCCTTTCTCGAAATGCTGCTGAGCGGCACCACCACCGTGGGAGAGTTTCACTACCTGCACAATGCGCCCGGCGGGCGCCCTTATGACGATCCCAACCTGCTCAGCAAGCAGATCATCGCCGCCGCTCAATCCGTTGGGATAAGGATTGTGTTGCTGCGCTCCGCGTATCTTCGTTCCGGATACGAATTGCCGCCGGACCCCGGCCAGATTCGGTTTTATGAAACGGCGCGGCAGTTCATCGACAACATGGAGGCGCTGGCCGCTGCCACCAGCGTGCAAATTGGCGTAGCTCCGCACAGTCTGCGTGCTGTCCCACTGGGCGAGCTGAAAGAAATTGCTGCCTGGACGCGGGCTCACAAACTGCCTCTCCATATGCACGTGGCAGAACAGGTCGCGGAGAATGAGGCTTGCGTCCGCGAATATGGCCTGACACCGGTTGCGCTGCTGGGAAGGGAAGGCTTACTGGGCCCTGACTTCACTGCGGTGCACGCAATTCACATCACCGCGGAGGAGATCGGTTCGCTTTCTCGCTCAGCCACCACCGTGTGCTCCTGCCCTACCACCGAGCGAAATCTGGGCGACGGTATCATCGCCGCTGACCTCGTGATGCGCCAGGGCATCCCGATCGCGTTCGGATCCGACAGCCAGGCGCAAATCGACCCACTCGAAGACGCCCGCGAGCTCGAATACCATTTGCGCCTCGAGCGTCAACAGCGGGCCATTCTCGACCAGATTGGAAATCAGACCCTGGCCTCGCGCCTCTTTGATTGCGCCACCGTTCATGGAGCCCATGCGCTCAGGGTCCCATCCGGGTTGGCGGACTTTTTCACCGTGGACCTGGATGATGTATCCATCGCCGGCCACTCTGCCGAAGATCTGCTGCCGTTGGCCGTCTTTTCGCTCAACCGGTCGGCGATTCGCGACGTGATGGTGAATGGCCGCTGGGTAATCCGCGATGGGCAGCATCCCCTGCAGGAGGAGATTGTCTCCCGGTTTAAGGAACTGCACCATAAACTCTGGGGAGGTCGAATTCCTTCAAGAGCGCCAGGAGAACTCGAGGATCCGAATTAATGCCCCTAAAGGCAGCGCAACGCTGGCTACCTGTCACCCTTCTCTTGCTGGCGCTCATTCTCTGCCTGATGCGTTTCGTCTGGCTGCATGCGGACTTTCCCAACCACTCGCCCTGGATGCTGGATTCGTCAAAGTACACCGATGAGGGTTGGTGGGCCAACGCGGCGGTTCGCCATTTCCTCATTGGACACTGGGAAGTCGCTGGGGACTACAACCCGGCGGCGGCGGTTCCGGTTTGGCCGGCCCTGCTAACCATGGTCTTTAAGCTCACGGGCGTGAGTATCATCGCCGCGCGCGCCGTGAACGTGGGCTTTTCCGCTGCAACCGTAGCCCTGCTCTATTTTTTGATACGCCGCTACGGCGGCACGCAAACCACCGCGGCGGTGGCAGCCGTGCTATTGGCAGCGAGTCCTTTTGCCTTTGCTTTTAGCAGGCTGGCGACATTAGACACTATGGTTGTTTTTGAGTGGGTGCTCATGCTGTGGGCAGCTTCTTACGCGGACCGGGAACACACCTGGCCCTTGCCCCTGCTGGGCGTCCTGATGGGCGCCATGGTTCTGACCAAGACCACTTCGCTCGCCTTGCTGCCGTCTATTCTTTGGTTGCTCTGGAAAAGGAACCTGCGAGCCCTGCTGACCGCGAGCATCCTGGCGGGCGCGATCCTCGGCCTATATTTCCTTTTTGTCCTGCGATCCAGATACGCCGGTGATTACCACTACTTCTTCGCCATCAATGCTCTGGCAGACGTAGAACTTGCGCGCACAGGTTCTCTTCTGAAGCAGTTGTTTCGCCATGGTCTTTGGATCGATCGGATCTTGTACCCGGCTTCGCTTGCCGCCCTTGTCCTATCGCTGATCTGGTTGCGGCGGCTTTGGCGAAACCCTTTGTTTGCTACATCCTGGATAGCTTTCGCAGGCAACGCCCTCTATATCCTTCGCCGCCAGGATGACTATGCTCCCAGGTACTTCCTCGTGATGCTGGTGCCGTTGATCCTCGTCCTGGTCCTCACACTGCAGGAACTCGAGAGCCGCCATCGCGGTCTGGCCACATTCCTGGCAGCCACGCTGACCATCGCTGTAATCCTCAATACAGAACGGATCTTCAGCTTCCTCGCCCATCGCCAATACCAGTTCTACGGGGCGGCAAAATCCATCCAGGCAACTGTAAACGCAGAACCTGGAGCAAACCGCCTGCTTCTCGGTACGAGTGCAGACCAGCTTTCCCTTATGATCGGTATCTCCGCGATCAATGATGGATACAGTAGCGAGGATCTTACTGAGAAGGTGTCGCGCTACCAGCCGGGCTGGTATGTAGGCTGGAATGATCTCGATCAGGACATCCTGGAGTCTCTCACGGATTACCGCCTCGATCAGGTCGCGAGTTATCCGGTCTTCGACCACGGAGACAGGAACCGGCTCAAGCTCTACCGTATGGTTCCCCTAAAGGACGAACGCAAATGATGAAAACACTTCTGGCCGCACTGCTGATCCTCGCGGCCGCGGCTTCCGCCTCGGCCGCGACCCCGCTCCATGTCGTCTTTGACACCGACATGGGCAACGATGTCGATGATGCGCTGGCGTTGGCCATGCTGCATGGCTTTGCTAACAGGGGTGAGGTCAAACTGTTGGCGGTCACCGTAAGCAAAGACAATCCCTGGGCGGCCGAATACGTTCGCCTGGTGGACGAGTATTACGGCCGGGGTGCGATCCCGGTCGGTATTGTCCGCGATGGCAAGACGCCGGAAGATGGCTTGTACGTGAGGCAGGTATGCGAACTCCACGGCCGGCGGCTCGACAAGGCTGCCGTATCTGACGCGGTCGAACTGCTGAGGAAGACGCTGGCTGCCGAACCGGACGGCGCCGTTACCCTGATCCAGGTGGGCTTCTCCACCAACCTGGCGAGATTGCTCGAGTCTGCGCCCGATCGCGACAGCAATCTGACTGGGATGGAGCTGGTAAAGAAAAAAGTTCGCTTGCTTACGGTGATGGCGGGGAATTTCGCTGCCGCCAAACCGGAATACAACGTGATGACCGACGTACCAGCCGCGAGCAAACTGTTTGCTACCTGGCCGACCGATATTTACTTCAGCGGCTTTGAAGTGGGAGAAGCGATCTTGTTTCCCGCTGTCAGCATCGAGCAAGACTTCCCGGCGAACAATCCTGTTGCCGAGGCTTATCGGGTTTACCAGAAGATGCCCTATGACCGCCCCACCTGGGACCTGACAACCGTCCTGTTCGATTTGCGCCCCGATCGCGGATATTTTGACCTATCTCCGCCGGGTAACGTCGCAGTCGCACCCGATGGTTCTACCAGCTTTCAACCCAGCGCGCAGGGAAAGCGCTATATCCTGAGCGTCAACCCGATGCAGGCTGCAAGGGTGCGGGAAGCCTGTGTGTGGCTCGCGTCCCAACCCAAGTGAGGAAAATGGCGCCGAAAGTTGAGCCGGTGGCCAAGGTCTCGGGGCAGCGCTAAAACAATCTGCCTAGCTGAAAGAAAATCTTCCGATGATCTTTGCCATTGCCGGCAGCTCCGGCAATCTCGAACGGTCCGACTGCCGTCTTGATCACGATGCCCACGACTCCGTCCATGGGAACACTCGGCTCATTGGGGAGGAAGAAGGTCTTGCCGGCCTCATAGGTGGTCAAAAGGGAAATGGTGTCTCCCAGAAAAGGAGGCAGCTTGGCCAGCGTGCGAATGTAACCCGTCTGGAACAAGTAGTACTGGTTGGTGATGAGTTCGTTTTCTCCGAAGGCGGAAAGTTGCACTCCACCCCCCAGAGAAAATGGAGGGATCCCCGTGTTTTCAAAGCCCAGCGTCGAGCCCCCTGCCGCAGTCAGGTAGGCTGACGATTTCGTATTCAACGGAAATAGAAAACGAGTATGAAGCTCCGTCACCGGAAATGGCTTCTTGGTCCCGGTATTCGAATCCCACCACTCTCCCCGGTAGGTTGCGGACACGCCACGCATGGGCAGCACAGGATCGTCCGTCAGGTTGAGGTTGTAGAGAAATCGGCTGACGCCGATACGTCCGGATTGGACGGGATAAATAACCGTATCTCCAATCACCGGCGAATAGCGTTGATAGGCCGATTGGTACCCTATGCGGGCCTCGGCGAACGGACCGAAAGTGTAGCCAAAATCGAGCGCTCCGCCAAACTGCCGCTTCCGGTATTGCGAGTCGATGTGGTTGTCGAAGTAGAAATAGAACTTCTCGGTGTCGAGCGCGACCTGTGGAGCGATGAAGAAATGGGTAGAGGGAGAGAACGGATGGTAGTATTCCGAGGACAACCGGTAGATGGACCCGGCCACCACGTCGTTGCGTAATTCCGAGCCAAACGAACCGAAGTCCAGAAACGTGATGCGCGCCCCTGCACTGAACAGCACTTCGTTGTAGTTGGTTCCGTCGATGATGATCAACGGCCGTACGATGGGCGGGGAGTAGGCCTTCTCCAGAGCGGAAACCAGAAGACCCGGCTTGCCGTCCTTCTCCGTCAAGCTGTAGCTCAAGGACGCAAAGCGTCCTGTTCCCGCAATCCGTGTGAATTGTTGTTCCAGGTTAACGTTGTCCACCGGCTTGCCCACATCCGGGCTCAGCCTGCGTTGAATCCTGCTTGCCAGTTGTGGAGAGGTGCCCGTCACCGCGATGAATTGGGGAACCGGGGATTCGCGTCTGCGCCCGTCGCGCTGTTTTACGTATTGCTTCCACGCAGAATCGTCGACAGCAAGCTTGCTCAGGATAGCGCTCTTGCCTTCTGCCGCATCGTAGCCCAGGTGGACAATCTCCGCCGCCTTGTCATAGTCGAGAGCGTTGTATTTCTGCAGCGGAACGGTGACCAGAACGTCCGCCATCTGCATGCTCTTGAGCTCGTTGGCGGCGATCATTACGCTTAGTGACTGGCCCAGAACCGAAAACGTGTTGAGTGGTTGTTGCGCATTAAAGGAATCTGCTTGCAGGTAAACAGCGATCGTCAGTTGCGCGCCCATGTTCTTGGCAACATCGACCGGCAGGTTATTGAGCAGCCCTCCGTCTGCGTAAACATTGTTGCCGGAGCGAACCGGGGTAAAGATGCCGGGTAATGACATCGTGGCCCGCAGAGCGAGAGCCAGTGACCCATCATGAAAGACGTGTTCCTTGCCGGTGTTAAGTTCAGTCGCTACGCAGGCAAACGGAGTGGGCAGGTCATTGAAGCTCTTGATCTCGGAATAGGGAAGCGTCACGTGGTCGAGGATGAAACTCACCTCCTGCCCGGCATTGAAGCCTGCAGGAAGCTGAACGCCGTGACGCAGACCAAACTCAATCCGCGTTGGGAACTCTACTTCATCCTCTTTGCGGCGGTAAGAGAGGTCACGGAAGGGCAGCTGCCCACTGAGTGCCTGGTCCCAGTTCACATTCTGAATCAATTGCTGGATCTCTTCAGGAGAACGGCCGGTCGCATAGAAACCGCCAACCAGGCCTCCCATGCTGGTGCCGGCCACCAGGTCTACCGGCACGTGGTGTTGGTAGAGCCATTGCAGTACGCCAATGTGGGCTAACCCGAGCGCGCCTCCGCCTTCGAGCGCCAGCCCTATTTTTTGCCGGGAATCCTGAGCGTGAAGCGCAATGCTTACAAAAAACAACAGGAGCACTACAGGCTTCGCCCGGCGGCTTCTTGATCCCTGATTCATGAACGGTCCATCATCGCCCGGAACTGACTGGCCGCGAAAGTACCATTCTGGGAGCCATGGCTAATCGAAAACCACGGTCTTGTTTCCGTAACAGAGGATGCGTTGTTCCAAATGCCAACGGACCGCGCGCGAAAGCACTACCCGTTCCAGATCGCGGCCCTTTGCGATGAGATCTTCGACCCGGTCCCGATGTGAGATACGGGTGACATCCTGCTCGATGATGGGGCCTTCATCGAGCACCTGGGTCACATAGTGACTGGTAGCGCCGATCAGCTTAACCCCCCGTGCAAAGGCCGCATGATACGGCTTGGCGCCTATAAAGGCAGGCAGGAAAGAATGGTGAACATTGATGATCCTGCGAGGGTAGCGGCTCACCAGGTCCGGAGACAGAATTTGCATATAACGGGCCAGGACGATGAGCTCAACTCGATGTTCCTTCAGCAGCCGGATTTGCTCGCTTTCTGATCCGGCCTTATCCGTTGGGTCGACTGGCGTGTAACAGAAGGGCACGTTGTAAAACTTGGCCAGGCCAAGTGCGTCCTCATGATTGCTGATGATCAAAGCAATCTCGCAGGGCAATTCCCCAATCTGGTGGCGATAGAGCAGGTCGACCAGGCAATGCTGATAACGGGAGACAAATATCGCGATTGCCGGCCGCTTTTGCTCCATGAACACCCGCCAGGTGAACCCATACCCCGTCGCCAGCGGCGCAAAGACGCGGGCAAAGCCAGCCTGGTCGAGGTCGAAGCCGGTCAGTGACCACTGAATGCGGATGAAGAACAATCCTTGCTCTGCATCCTGATGTTGATCCGCGTGCAAAATATTTCCGCCATGTTGAAGCAGGAACCGCGCGATCACAAAGACGAGACCTTTGCGATCCTGACAGTACAAGAGCAATGTGGCGCTGTTTTCCATGGTTTATCTCTTCGTATACTATCCCTGAACGCGCTTTGGGCTCTATCCGCGCCACCGGCGATGGGTGCCCCATTCTTCGCGTAGTTTGCGAAGGTGGGATACGAAAATCTCAGCCTTCCGCCTCCCGCAGCAGCAGACATGGCGGAGAACGATTTGTTCGTTAGGACCGGAGCGCAGTGGATCTCTGTGCGGATGCTCTTTCTTGGAATTGAATGCAAGGACCTCACCCTGGGGGAGTTTTTAATTTTATGTGCCAGCAGGGCGCCGGCGCAGTGCTCGGGGTCTCTTCGGGCCTATGGTATGGCGGACCCAACCAGACATCTCGGTAGAACAAAAGAAAGTGCTGGATATACTAGCTGCACCTTTTTTCCCAAAGGCCTGACCATCATGTCCCTTCGCAGCACGTATCCCGCCATCCTCTTTTTTCTGCTGTTGGTGCCCGGCGCGCAGGCGCAACTCAACTCCGCGCCTGCCGAGGGAACTCCAACTCCCAACGCCAATGGCGGATATATCCGTGACTCCCGCCAGCACCCCGCCGAGCCCTCCCGCAACAATGCCTTTTCCACGACCATTAACCGCTACGG
>Ga0210391_10002713_pt1 | contig 15215 bp, 11 predicted proteins | sample IncBWC12OmetaG_FD_160573 | JGI IMG/M metagenome (GOLD analysis project Ga0210391, IMG submission 160573) | Forest soil microbial communities from Barre Woods Harvard Forest LTER site, Petersham, Massachusetts, United States - Inc-BW-C-12-O ... | reverse complement strand
CGCGGCTTCATCCAGGACGAAGGAAAATTTCGCTTGCGCATCTTCGGGATGAACGAGGAATGTGGCGCGGCCGTCGACTCCGGTGCGCAGCATGCGCAGGCCTTCGTCGGCGGCGTCCCAGGATTTGACGACTACGTAGTTCAGTTCGTCGCGGAGAAAATCTTCGACTACGTGCTCGTAGCGGGGCTCGACTTCGAGGAAGTCGGCGAGCACGCCTACGGGCGCTAGGCCGGATTGCATGACGCCGGATTGGAAGAGGCGGCGGACGGATTCGGTGGAGTATCCGTGTTCAGCGATGACCGCTTCTAGCGAACCTTTTTTGCCGAGCGCGGTTGCGTACTCGGCGCGGAGAACGTCGAGATTGGTTTTGGAGCGAGTTTCTTCCAGTTTTTTCTGTTCGATCAGGCGACGCAGCTGGCTGATTTCTTCGGTGATGCCGCTGACGCGCTGGGTGACGCTTTCAAATTCCAAGGCGAGTTGGCCGCGCTGTCCGCCGAAGGCTTCGACTTGAGTGTTGGCGTTGGTGATTTCGGCTTCCAGGCGGCGGGCTTCGCGGTCGGCTCCGGCGAGACGCTCTTCGGCTTGGGCGAGCTGGTTGCGCAGGCGCGAGGCCGAGGACACCGTATCGAAAATAGCCACGCGCGATTCTTCCTGCTGGCGCTCGATTTCGGCCAGACTTGCGGCTGCGGCTGCGGCGTCTTGCTGGCAGAGAGCGAGGTCACTTTGCGCGGCGGCGAGGTCGGCGGCGGCGGATTCGAGAATCTGGCGATTAGATTCGCGCTCGGATTCGAGCGCGGTCAGGCGATGGCGGGCTTGCGCCAACTCGGCCTCGGACGATGCGGACCGGACTAGCAACTCGGCGCAACGTTCTTCGTTGTGGCGGCGGCGGGCGTGGGCGCGATCGATTTCAAGGGCGATCTGGCTGATGCGTTCGCGGTTTTCGCGCTGTTCGGATTCGATGGAATAGCCGCGCTGGGTGCGCTCGGCGTGCTCGGCTTCGAATTGCTGGACGGCTTCGGTGCGGTGGTGCATTTCCTCGGCGAGCGTGTTGAGCCAGGAGTCGATTTCTGCGCTCTCTTGTTCGATGGCGGCGAACTTGCTGGCAAGAACGAGGCGCAGCTTGGCGCGCATTTCTTCGCGCAGTCTCGCGTACCGTTCGGCTTTGGACGCCTGGCGCTTGAGCGAATTCATCTGGCGTGTGACTTCGTCGAAGATGTCGTTGATGCGAGAGAGGTTCAGCTTGGCGTCTTCGAGGCGGGCTTCGGCTAAGCGCTTCTTGGTTTTGAATTTCGTGATGCCGGCGGCTTCTTCGAGAATCGCGCGGCGATCAGTGGGACGGCTGCTGAGGATCTGGCCGATGCGGCCTTGCTCGATGAGGGCGTAGGATTCGGGGCCGAGGCCGGTGCCCATGAATAATTCCTGGATGTCGCGCAGGCGGCAGAGTTTGCCGTTCAACAGATATTCGCTGTCGCCGGAACGGAACAGGCGGCGGGTGACGACGATTTCTCCGTGGCGGAATTGCTGCTGGTTGAATTTGCGGCGGCGAATTTTCAACACTACGTGGGGAGCGGCGGTGCCGACCGAGGCGGCGGTTGCGGGCGCGGTTACGTTGTGCGCGGGCAAGGCGAAAATTGGCTCGTCGTCGGGGAAGGCTACGGCGTTGATGGTCACTTTCGAGCGTGGGATTTCTACTTCTTCGGTCTTGCCGGGTTGCGCGTCTTCTACGGCTTGATCGGTGGCCTGGGCGGCGCGGGCGCGGATGGAGGCTTCGTCCCAGTTGTCGGTGATGTTGGCGTCGGCGAGGACCTCCTGAGCGGCACTCTCTTGGGGAAGATCGTCCTGGATGTCGATTTCGGTAGGCGCGTTCGCGTCTTGGCCGGCGTAGGCTTCGGGGTCGATCAGGGTGAGGGAGACTTCGGCCATGCCGGTGGGCTTGCGGTCGCGGGTTCCGGCGAAGATGACGTCTTCCATGCGGGCGCCGCGCAGGGTTTTGGCCGACTGCTCGCCGAGCACCCAGGAGATGGCGTCGGAAATGTTGGACTTGCCGCAGCCGTTGGGGCCGATGATGGCCGCCACACCGTCCCCGTGGAACTTGAGTTCGGTGCGGTCACAGAACGACTTGAACCCGAGAATCTGAAGACGCTTCAGTTTGAGCAACGTGAACTCCTTAAGAACCAGGGGCTAGGGATTAGTGGCCAGTTGTTCGTCGGTTGCGCCCACTGCTCCACGCCGACTGCCTGAATCTGCGTGTTTACCAAAGGGATTCCTCCCTTTGAATTTGATGCGGGCTGGACCGCTTTCTAGCGACGCGGCTCACCTCTGGCTGGGCGGGCGAGCACAAAGTTAAGCTACTGTAACGGTGAAATTGGGGCGGGGTCAAGCAATATAACACCATATATGGTGTGGGCTTGCGAGCGACCGCTCTGGGTTGCACAGACATTGCGACAACTGACCGGATTCTGGGTGGAGACGGGAAGGAGGTGGGAGGGATCGCGAGAGCGATTCAATGCTAGCGCAGGGCGATCGACGAGTGCAATGGGGGCGCTTTGCCAATTGGCTTTCATGACGGCACCCGACTCCTTTTTCATGAATGATTGCCCCATGTGTCGTCTTTTGCCTGGCGTTTCCGATTCTCAATGTAGAGGCCATTTCGATGCTCGATCCGCTTCTATTCGGGTCTTCTGGGTTGGGAATACTCAAGTTGTTTCTTAGCGGGATGATCAATTCGGCGGCTGTTTTGCGCAGTTAAGGGCAGAGGGCGATTCCACACAGGCGTGCGTTGAGAGGGTTCAATGACGAAGTTTGGGGCATATCCAATTGTGGTCAATTACAACCTGCACACCCGATTGCGTTACCAACATGACGAAGACGACCTACATCGGGCTGGGCGATACGAGGATGAGAAACAGCTCGACATCAAGGTCAATACCTCCTCTGATTCAACGAGGGAAAATGGCCTTTTTGGGCAGGAGATTAAGGAGTATGAGCAGACGGTGTCCAATTGCCTGCGAAAGATCGAAGGCAATGCGGTAGGGCGAATGGTGATGGGGCTGATCAACAAGGATACTACGGTCTGGATCGTTCCAAAATCGGACGAGGAACTGAAGGTGAAGGATCAATATAACGCGATGACGTGGCCGCTGAACTATGACATACAAAAGGATGGGAGCATTGGTCGAGGAGCAGGTGCGGGCGATACGGTAATTCTCTTCAATCCCAAGCTCGGAGACGATACGCTGCTCCACGAACTGGTGCACGCCTACCGGTACTCATATAACAAGTTCCGGCCCGTGAACGTTTACTACAACACTGACGTCGGAGCGTTCACCATAACCAGCGAGGAAGTTCTCGCGCACCAGATTGAGAACATATATATGTCTCAGGCAAAGCGGCCGTTGACGCTGGATTATATGACGCAGGCGCCTACCGAGAAAAAGGGAATCTATGATTTTCTGTCCAACAACTACTTTCTGCTGCAGGCCCTGAAGTATTTCCTGCGGCACGAATACCTGGCGATGCTGGCGGCACACACGTTTATGTCCACGGAATACAATCCATTTCGCGACTACGAGGCGATCGAGACGGAATATGTCAAAGGTGCTTTTTCATCCGACCTTCCCGAATTGAGCGTACCGTTGGGGCGCTGAGAAGATTTTAGGAGCCGCAAATTCTATCGTAGGCGCGGCGATCTCCGTTAGTCGGTCCGGAGTGCCTGCATGGGATCGATGGACGCAGCCCGATGGGCGGGCAGGTACGACGCAAGGACGGCGGTGAAAAAGAGGATCACGGCTACGGAGATGATCACGGAAAGATCCATGGCGGAAACTCCGTACAGAGTGGTGCTCATGGCGCGGCCTACCAACGCTGAGCCGGCAAAGCCGATTACGAGGCCGATCACGGCGAGAAACGACGCTTCTTTCAGGATGAGCCAGATTACGCGATGCTTGCCGGAGCCAAGAGCCAGGCGCAGACCGATCTCTTGGGTGCGCTGGGAAACTGCATACGCCATGAGGCCGTAGATGCCGACTGCGGCCAGGAGCAGGGCCACGGCCGCGAAGCAGGCGAACAGGACCATGGTGTAGCGATCCTCCGCGAGGGATTCGTACCTGACTTCTTCCATGGTGCGGACGCGGGCCAGCGCGATCTGTGGGTCTATGGTATGCACGGCGGCGGCGATGGTGCGGGTCATCGCGGCGGGGTCTTCGGCGGTGCGGATGCCGATGGTGACGTTCGGCGAGAGCGACTGAGTGAAGGGGACGTTGATCTCGGGATTGTCGTCGCGGAAATCTCCGTACCGGACGTTGTGGATGATGCCGACGATCTGCCACTCGACGGCGGGACCGAGTCTGGGCTGTCCGGGGATGATCTCTTCGATTGATAAGCGCTGCTGGAAAGGATCCAGGCCTTTCAAATAACGGTTGGCGAATTCCTCGTTCACTATCGCGACGCGCACGCTTGATGCGGTGTCTTGCTCATTGAACGCGCGGCCTTTGAGAAGTTGGATGCCGAAGGTTTTGAAGTAGTCGGGCGAGATCGACTGAAAACCTGCGCCCGGACGCTGGGACGGATCGGCGACGGCGGGACCGCCGACCACAGTGAAGGGCATACCGTCGCTGTGAAAGCGGAGCGGCATGCCGGTGACGACGGTGGCGGAAGACACTCCAGAGACGGAATGAACCGCGCTCAACATCTGTTGATAGTACGCATCGATCTGGACCGGAGTCGCGAACCGGGTGGCGGGCTGCTCCAGGCGAAACGTGAGGACGTGATCGGTGCGGACGCCGAGATCGACGCGAGTGAGATTCCAGAAGCTGTGGATGGCGAGGCCGGCCCCGGCCAGCAGGGACAATGCGAGTCCGAATTCGCCGATGATGAGGCCGCGGCGCAGCTTGTGGCCGCCGGCGCCTGTGCCGGTGCGTCCGCCATCTTTGAGTGATTCTGCGGGGTCTACGCGGGACGCGTACCAGGCGGGGGCGCAGCCGAATAAAATGCCGGCGAGTGTGGTTGCTCCCAGAGCCACTGCCAAGACATGAAGATCCAATTGAAAATTCGCTTCGGAGGGCAGGATGCCATCGGGGACAATGCTGAGAATGGCGCGGAGTAGCCCCATGCCTAATGCGATACCGAGTCCACCGCCGATTACGGCGAGGACGAGGCTTTCGGTAAGGAACTGAGTGAAAATCTGTCGGCGATTTGCGCCTACGGAACTGCGAATCGCAATTTCTCTTTGCCGTGCGGCGCCTTTGGCTAGCAGCAGATTGGCGATGTTGACGCAGGCGATGACCAGGACGAAGCCGACCGCGCCCAGAAGAAGCCAGAGGTTTTGAATGCGCTCGCGGGGAAGAAAATCATTTTGCAGGGGCTCGACGGAGGCTCCCCAGCCTTTGTTGGACGTTGGGTAGGTCTCCGCAATGTGGCTGGTGACTGCGTCCATGTCTGCCTGGGCTTGTTTGAGGGTGACGCCGGATTTTAGACGGCCCATGGTCAGCAACCAGTGGTAGTCGTGATTGATCTGCTCCGGACGGAAGGCTAGCGGGGCGGCGAGTTCAAAGTTGAAACGATCGCCGACGCCGGGCGACAAGACTCCGACCACGGTGTAGGGTTCGCCGTTGATGCGCATCGGTTGCTCGAGAATGTTCCGGTTTGCGCCTAGGCGCTTCCACAATCGATACGTTAAGACGAGCTCGTGGTCCTTACCGGGGACATCTTCTTCGGGAAGCAGGTCGCGACCCATGAGGAAAGGGATGCCCTGCATGGTGAACCAGCCGGGCGTGGCACGCATGCCCTCGATCTGCTCGGGCTGGTCTTCGGTCGCCAGATTAAAGCTGCCTCCGGTGAAGGCGGCCAGCTGCTGAAAAGATTTGCTCTGCGCTCGCCAGTCTAGGAAGTCGCCGGCGGACATGGGGTTTCTTCCTCCGCCGACCTTGGACCAGACCATGACCAGCTGATCGGGTTGAGGATAAGGCAAGGGCGCGAGCAGTACGGCGTAGACGACCGTGTAGATGGCGGTGGTAGCGCCGATCCCGAGCATGAGGGTGACGATAACGGCTGCGGTCAAGCCCGGATTCTTGAGCAACATCCGCAAACTGTAGCGAAGATTCCTGATCAGATTTCGCATTTTCCACCCCAATTAAGAGAGCGAGGCACGCCTACTTCTTTACGCATACATTCTGATTGCCAATTGGGGCAGCCAAGGGAGTACTGAAAAGATTGCTGTTAAGAAGTAGTCGGCGGTCTAGTTTCGAAGGCCCTCTGTCCGGAGGCGTAGTTTTGTGTCCGGAGTTGAACAGTTCAAGTATCCTGAATTCTCGGTTGGGAGTTGGATTAGCGAGCATTGGCGCGAAATGACATCGCGAGATAACATTTTGTTGGCGGCGTTTATGGTGGTCGAGTTGCACTCCTATTGGGCGTCCGCCCCTGGGCCCACGGCCACGACAAAGTACGTGGCGGGCGTGGTGCCGACGTTCTTGATGCCGTGCTCGTCGTTGGAATGAACAAATCCTACCGAGCCCGGCCCCATCACACGACTTGTGCCGTTGATCGTGAGCTGTACCGTACCTTCGCGAATGAGCCACATTTCGCTGTGGACGTGGTGATGTGGGGGATGCGGCATCGCGCCTGCGGGCAATGTGGTTTCGTGTACCTCCAACGACTCGGCTGTGGCCAGTTTACCTTTTAAAACCGGGCGGAACTCCGCGCCGTTTGCACTGTTCATGGGCAGGTCGTTGAAGGGATATGTCGCCGAGGGCAGGGAATTGTCCTTGCCCGCAAGACCTTGTAATTCAACCGCACTCGAAACCAATCCGGAGAGTAGAAAAAGCGCTTCGCGTCGAGTTGTCGCCATCCGGGTCCTCCTGAGAAGAAAATTCATGTGGGGTCAGCAGGATAGCAGAGTGATCGAGATTTATCGCCAACGGGTTTCCAAGACATCGTACAAGTCCCTTTTTATGATTGACTTACACCAGTCTCCTAGCCGCAAAAACATTCACGGAACAAGTATGGCTGCTTGAGGCTGATTTGGCGGCTTCTCGCAGCCCAAGAAAAAAAGGGCTTGAAATTTTGTCTTTTGCGTGCCATTTTCGATCCCCTCAGTTACGGCAGGAAGTGCGTTTTAAGAGGAGGAATGGCCCCATGCGGCGAGTGCATTTTGCTCTGGTGTTCCTGGTGCTGGTCGCGGCTGCCCAGCCCCTGGTCGCGGTTACCTATTATGTTTCACACCAACCGACCATGCTCTGCACCAGCAACAAGACCGGATATTCCATTTTTATCACCATCCAGGATGCGGTCACCCAGGTGCCCGCAGGTTCCACCATTAACGTCTGCCCCGGAACCTACCCGGAACAGGTCGTTATCTCGCAGCCGGTGACCCTGCGAGGCGTCAACTATGGCGGCTCGTCTCAGGTGGTCATCGCCATGCCCAGCACGGGGTTGACGCCGACCTCCAGCATTTACTTTGATAACGGTGTTGCGGCGCAGGTCCAAGTAACTGCCGGCCCGGTGAATATAAGCAACATCACGGTGGACGGGACCGCACAGAGTTCCAACTGTCCCGCGAACTTCTACTTCGGGATCTTCTACAGCAGCGGCTCTTCGGGGACGGTGAATGAGGTAGAGGCCCGCAATGAAAACTGTAGCCTGTTGGGTATCGGAATCGGTGCTGAAAATGGGGCCGGTGCCACCGAATCTGTCACCATCGAAAACAGCGTCATTGCCGTCAGCTATGCCGGCATTTACGCCTGTAGCGAAGAATCGCCGTCCACGCTGAGTGCCTCAATCAAGAGCAACAACATCGCAGGCAGCGAGTTCGGCATATTTCTCCCATGTCGCGGCGTGACGGGCAGCATTTCGGGCAATCTCATGAATGTAGTTGCAGACAGTGTTGGTATTTACACCTTCTCTCCGGCGACGGTGTCCGGGAACACAATAATTGGCCCAACAGGCGGAATGGGGATTTCGGTAAATGCGGTGACCGATATCTCGAACAACACGATTCAAGGCGCTCTGTGGGGAGTATATCTTTACGCCGCGGGGACTATCACTTCCAATCACATATCGAATAGCGGTGGCTCCAGTAGCTACGGTGTCTACCTTCAGAGCGGTTTGACTGGCGCGACTGTGAAAAGCAACACGATTACTGGAAGCCTAGTCGGAATCGAGCTCCACTGCAACGCCAACACAGTTAGCGGTAATACCATCAATGGCGCAACCATCGGACTGGACGCTGTTCCGGCGTCATTCAAGGGAGTAAATACGTTCGACAATGTGGCAACCACTACAACCAGCGGCGGCTGCTGATCTGGTACCAAGGGCGACGATTCATCGCCGACTATCGCGTCCGGTCAGATGGAACTGTACTTCTACGGCGATTTGAACCGCGATGGGTGCGCCATTTTTTATTGCGGGAGAAAACTTCCACTGCTTTACGGCGTCGATGGCTGCGTTATCGAAATCGGGGTTCAGCGATCGCGAGATTGTGACATCGGTGGGCACCCCATCGGAACGGACCACCAGTTTCACTTTAACCGCGCCTTCGCGACTTACGTGCTGCTCCGATTTCGGGAACTTGGGATCCGGCGAGTAAATTTGGCGTGGAGGGGTGATGCAGGAAGCCTTATGAGTTCCCCGATGGCCACAGATGAGGGAATCTTCCAGAGTTACTGGGGCAGAGTCTTGCGCATGCGCAAAGGCTGGGAGTGCGACGAAGAGGAGCGCGGCATAGAATGGCTGTTTCACGCTTGGTAAATCTACTCCGAATTCGTTCGCCATTCCAGACAACTCGTGCAGATGCGAGGGTAGGGATCCTTCGACTGCGCCGTGGCATTCGCGTTGCGAATGCCACGGCTTCGCTCAGGATGACAGATTGAAACGGTGTTTTATTGGCACGAGACGGTGAAGCGATTTACTGATGCGCCGTTCCAGCCTTGGCCGCTCGGCGAGCGCGTGTAGAGGATGTAGAACTCTTTATCGAGTACGTTGGGGTTGTCGCCCATGCCGACTGGGACGTCATAGACCGACGGCATGTCGGGGTCTTTGCGGAAATCGTAGAGCACGGTGGGGATGGACCAGTGCATGCCGTCGGGGGATTCGGCGTAGGCGATTAGAACGCCTTGATTGATGAACTCCTGATAACGCTTCAGATAAGTGTTGTAGGCGACCTGCATGTTTCCGCCATAGCCGCCGGTGGGATTCAGGTCCTGCGAATATCCGCCGAGGCCCTGGTCGAGATTCCATCCCTTGTAAAACTTCTCGAAGGCGGCGGCGCGGGGATGCTCGCCGAAGGCGTCGTTCAGAACCGACGAGATAGTTGCGCGCGCAACTGACAAAACTGTGATGGTGGGCGGGGTGCCCCAGTGCGTGGTGCCGTTGGCCAGCCAGTCGGAAAAATAGATGTAGAAATATTTGTTGTCGGGGGAGATTACCAGGTTGGCGTCGCCGATGTCGTACCCGTCCATGTCGGTGCGGTAGGCCTGGTTGATGCGGATGATCTCGCCGAGGTCGGTCCAACTCATGCCTTGATCGGTGGATGACGCGAGGGCGAAGACGGAGTCGAAACTTTGGGTTTTGATGGTGGGGATCTCGGCGTGGTAGACCATGAGCAAGTTGCCCGCGCCCGGCATGCCGGGTGGGACTTGGTAGACGGGGCCTCCACCCATGTAATCGTAGGCGGAATAAAACGGGTTTACCGACGGATCAGGATTGGGCTTGATGGTTACGTCGACGGGAGGCTCGGTGCCGAGAGGATTGTCGAGGGTGCCGACGGTGCGCGTGATGGAGCCGTATTTGTTGTTGCCGTAGTACTGACCTTCCCACATCTGGCGGGCATGATAGCCCCCGTCGCTGCCGAAGAACACATAGCCGTTGTTTGTTTTAACGACGCCGAGTTGCGTGTCGGGCCAGGCGAAGCCGTCGGCGGTGTCGGTCAGCGGGGGCTGGGCGATTTCTCCGGCGGCTTTTCTTTGGGCGGGAGTTACTAACTCTTTGTTGGCTTGGATTTTTGGATTGCAGATCGGGGTGATGGTTTGGGCCGGAGCTAGAGATGATAAGACGAGGGTGCAGAAGATTAGGGTTGGAGCAAGAGGGGCGTGGCGAGTCGGCATGTGAATCCTCCGGTTGAAGTAAGAACACCGGGCGTAGGCGGATGTTGCGTGCATGAGTGGTGGAAGAACGCCTTGCGACAACACGAGTTCGGTTCTGAGTGTAGGGGTCCTTCGACTGCGCAGAGGTGCTCGCTTTGCGAGCGCCTCTGCTTCGCTCAGGATGACATGCCAGAGACTGCCGGATGACAACGGGGAGATTACTTTTCTCCTAGCTTTTCGAAAAAGCGGCAGATGGTTTCGATGCCCCGGTGGAAGTTGGGGATGTGGAACTTTTCGTTGGGGGCGTGGAGGTTGTCGTCGGGGAGTCCGAAGCCCATCATTACGCTGGGAATCTTCAGGACGTCTTGAAAATCGGTGACGATGGGAATCGAACCGCCGCTGCGGATGAAGACGGTTTCTTTCTTGAACGTGTCGTGCAGGGCTTCGGTGGCGGCTTTGATGTAGGGGTTGTCGGTGCCGACGACCGCGGCTGGGCCTTTGCTGTGGACTTTGATGGTCGTCTCGATGCCTTTGGGCGTGAGTTTTTTTACGTACGCGGTGTATTTTTTCAGGATGTCGTCGGCGTCCTGGTTGGGGACGAGGCGCATGGAAACCTTTGCGGCGGCTTTCGCGGGGATTACGGTTTTCGCGCCGGCGGCGATGAAGCCTCCGGGCATGCCGTGGACTTCGAGCGTGGGGCGGGCCCAGGTGCGATAGAGGACTGAATAGCCGGGTTCGCCGGTCAGGACTTTTGAGCCGACTTCGGTTTTGCGGTAGTGCTCTTCGTTGAAGGGCAGGCGCTTCCAGGCCTTGAGTTCGTCTTTGGTGGGGGCCTTCACCTTTGCGTAAAAGCCGGGGATCAGGATTTTGCCCTTCGCATCTTTCAGTTTGCTGATGATTTCGATTAGCGCGAAAAATGGATTGGGGGCTGCGCCGCCGTAGACGCCGGAGTGCAGGTCGGTTTTGGCGCCGCGGGCTTCGATTTCGGTGTAGACCAGGCCGCGCAGGCCGACGCAGAGAGTGGGGAGATTGGGGGCGAAGAGTTCGGTGTCGCAGACTAGCGCGAAGTCGGCTTTCAGCTTGGCTTTCTGCTTGGGAAGGTACGCGGAGATAGACTCGCCGCCGACTTCTTCTTCGCCCTCGAAAATTACTTTCACGTTGATGGGGAGTTGGCCGCCGCCGCTTTGCATCAGGGATTCGAGGGCTTTCACTTCCATCCAGAGCTGGCCTTTGTCGTCGACGGCGCCGCGAGCGTAGAGATTGTTGTTGCGCTCAGTTGGCTCGAACGGGGGAGTGAGCCACTCGTCGAGGGGTTCGGCGGGTTGAACGTCGTAGTGGGCGTAGCAGAGGACGGTGGGCTTGCCGGCGGCGTGCAGCCAGTCGGCGTAGATGAGGGGGTGGCCTTTGGTCGGGATGATCTCGACGTTTTCCATGCCGATGCTGCGCAGGTTGTTGGCGACGTAGTCGGCGGCTTTTTGGATGTCGGGCTTGTGTTCTTCGAGGGTGCTGACGCTGGGAATACGGAGGAGATCTTTTAGTTCGTTCAGGAAACGCTGCTGATTATTGCGGGCGAAATCTACGGCGGACGAGGCCATGGGTCGGTCCTTTCAGGGGAGAAGCAAGATTGCTGGAGCGTGGTGTATGGGAAACAAAACAGTATAGCGCGAAGGGGATGGGGGCTGTGGGGCGAGACGTAGGCGGGTGGGTCTCAACGAGTTGGTCACGTGTTTCTCGGTCGCGAGAAAAATCCCCACTTTTCGCGCACAGAACGCGCGAGAAATGGGGCACCCGGTCGTTGCGGGAGTAGTGGCGGAGAAGCAGGTTCCTCACCGCCGCTTCGCGGCAGTTCGGAATGACATCATCATCATCACCATCGACTATCGCGTGTGGAATCTGGCGGGGGAGAATGCGGTCAGGTCGTGCTCTGGAATGCGGCCTTCGATGACTGCGGTCATGACTTCGGCGGTGATGGGGGCTAGGAGGATGCCGTCGCGGAAGTGGCCGGTGGCGGCATAGTAGCCGGGGATTGCGGTGGGGCCGAGGATGGGGAGGGCATCGGGAGTTCCGGGGCGCAGGCCGGCCCAATCTTCGAGGATTTTGGCGTCGACGAGTTTTGGCACCAGATCGATCGCGGATTTATGCAGGCGCTGGATCGTCGCGGTGTCGGTGCGCTTGTCGAATCCGGCTTCTTCGACGGTGGCGCCGACGAGGAGGCGGCCGTCGCCGCGAGGGATGAGGTAGACCTGGGGAGAGCGGATGACGTGGCGGATCAGGTCGAGCTTCGGCATGATGAGGCAGAGCATTTGGCCTTTGACGGGGCGCGTGGGAATTGTGGGTGGGTCAATCTGCCCGCATGCTATTTGTCCAGCCCAGGCTCCGGCGCAGTTGACGACCTTCGCGGCGTGGAACACGGTCTTGGTTGTGATGACGCCGGTGACGCGGCAGTCGGTTATCGCGACGGCGGTGACTTCGTCGCCGGAGGAAAAATCTACGGCGCGATGCTTGGCTGTTTTCCATGCAGCAGCCGTGAGTGCGCGCGGATCGACGCTGCGCTCTTTCAGGTAGACCGCTAAATTCTCCGAGTCGACGAGCGCGGACTCGATCTGATGCAATGGCGCGAGGAGGGAATGACTTGCCAGGAAATCGGCGCCCAGCAGTGCGTGTTCCGGCGATGGGAGCGCGATCGTTCCCTGATCGCGCAAATCTACTTTCATGCCTGACTCGAGCTCCAGCTCATGCGCGAACTCGGGATACATCTTCGCGCTGGCTGTTGCCAGCGGTTGCAGAGCAGAGGGAGTTTCGAGGGGGCTGTCGACCAGCATGCCGCCGGCGGCGTGGGAGGCTTCGCGGCCGGGTTCGCCGCGCTCGACGACCAGCACGGTGGCGCCGCGCTTGCGGAGGGCGATGGCGAGTGAGAGGCCGATGATGCCTCCACCGATGATGATTACGTCCCAGGTCTTCACCGTGGCATTGTAAAAGAGCGTGAGTGGGAACGGTCAGTGAGTGACTAGCGTGCACCGCGTCGCCGGTGCAGGCGGGAGATCCCTCTCTCCGCCTGAAGAGCGGCTGCGCTCGGGATGACGCCGCTTGGGAGACGAGATTGGCCAGAGTTGGATGACGCGGAGATGACAGGGAGCGCGGGGGTGCATAAAATGGCTGGCATGAAAAAGATCTTCTTTTCCGGAGTCGTGATGGCGGTGCTGGCGACGGCCAGCGCGGCCTGGGGGCAGCACGATAAAGATGTCGAACCGACGTCTTTCATTTATTTTGCCGTCGTCAAGGATGAGAACGGGAAGCCGGTGCGCAACGCGGCGGTGATCATGCACGAGGTGAACCCGAAGGGCAAGCAGGAACGCGGGGGTATGGAGTTGAAAACCGATCTCGATGGGAAAGCGAATTTTGACGGCGTCCCGTACGGCATGCTGCGGGTGCAGGTGCTGGCGCAGGGATTTCAGACGTACGGGGAAGACTATGACATCGAGAAAGACAAGACGGAGATTACGATTAAGCTGAAACGGCCGCAGGGGCAGTATTCGGTGTATGACGATCACCCGAAGGATCCGAACGCGGCACCGAAGACAGATACGCCAGCGCCGGCGGATCCGAACAAGAAGCCGAACTAGGACGGGTCGGCGCCTGCGGCTAAAGCGGCTATCGCGTTTGCGGAATCTACGGCGCGGCTGGAAGGAGCGCCCTTTCAAAAGCTATTTCTAAAGGATTGGGGATGCGATGGATTATCTACTGAAGACGGAGCCGTCGACGTATTCGTTTGCGGATTTGCAGCGGGACAAGACCACAATATGGGATGGGGTGTCGAATCCGGTGGCGCTGAAGAATTTGCGCACGATGAAGCCGGGAGAGCGGTTGATTGTTTATCACACGGGCGATGAGAAGAGCGCGGTAGGGACGGCGTCGGTGGTGTCGGTGGATGCTTCGGATGTGAAGAATCCGCAGGTGAAGATTAAAGTTGGCAGGGCTAACGCGAAGCCGGTGACGTTGGCGGAGGCTAAGGCGAATCCGTTGTTTGCGGAGTCTCCTCTGGCGCGGCAGGGGAGGTTGAGCGTGGTGCCGTTGAACGAGGCGCAGTTTAAGTTTCTTGCGGGGGAGTGAAAGTCAAAATTCCCACCCCTTCGGCTTCGCTCAGGGCGGGTTCTAACGTCGCAGAGGGCGCGACGTTAGAATGGGGCACCCTCATTCACTCAATCCTTCGCTCGATTCTTTGCTCAATCATCTACCCAATCCCTCATGAAAAATCCCCACTTCTCGCGCACAGAACGTGCGAGAAATGGGGCAGCCGCTTCATCTCCGTTACAAACTCTTTAGGCGCGGGCGTCGCGGCGGATTAGGGCTGAGTCCAGCAGGTAGCCTAGGCCTAGCGTGAACGGGATGGCGCCGAAGGCGGAGGCGATGAGCGCATCGGGTTCGATTCTTGAGACGATGGTGAAGGCCAGCATGTAGCCGACGGCGCCGGCGATCAGTAAAATTCCGGCGCGGCGGGAGTGGGCCTGCTCGGTCAGATCGGGCTCGATGGGGACGCTTACGCCCCGCTGCATGGCGGCCAGGCGCTCTTCGGTGCGAAGTTTGCGAACGCGGCAGAACGTGTACATTCCTAGTACGGCCGTGGGCATTCCGAAAATCATGACGACTGCCGCGAGACCGGTGAGTCCGTCCATGATGGTTCTCCTTCCTGGTTGCGCTGGGTGTGCGCCGTTACTTAAATCGCTTACGATAATGGGTACGGACGCTGTGGCCGGAAAGTTCCGCTGGGCGGGCCAACTTCCGGCGGCGCAGATGCTTCCAAACGAATGAGTAGCTGCTTTGGGGCAGTGCCGGGTCGTCCTCCTGGAGAAAAAATGAAATTGAGAAGCTGGTGTCAGAGGCGGGCAGGGGCGGTGGTTTGCGTGGCTGTGGTTGTGGCCGCTCAGGCGCTCTGGGCACAGGAAACGAAGGAAAAGGTCACCGTGGACGACGTTGACCGGACTTTCATGGTCCGGCTGCCGAAGGGCTACGACGCGAAGCAGCATTATCCGGTGGTGATGCTGTTGCATGGCATGAATCAGGACGCGGAGGATATGGAGCGGTTGACGGGCTTCGATGCGCTGGCCGACAAGGAAGGCGTGATTGCGGTTTATCCCATCG
>Ga0210391_10002711_pt1 | contig 15217 bp, 15 predicted proteins | sample IncBWC12OmetaG_FD_160573 | JGI IMG/M metagenome (GOLD analysis project Ga0210391, IMG submission 160573) | Forest soil microbial communities from Barre Woods Harvard Forest LTER site, Petersham, Massachusetts, United States - Inc-BW-C-12-O ... | reverse complement strand
TCCATGGAGGCGCCGACCGAGTCTGTGCACTTCAGCTCACTTTTTGTGGATGCCCAATTAGACCTACCGAATCGATTCTTCGCGAGATGACATTTTTGGTATTGAAACGAAGCGGCGCGGGCCAAACACCGGACCGGCGCCGATAAGTGGGCGATTTGTAGAGCGCTGCGCATGCTTGGTCTTACTGCAAGCTTCCTGTGGTCGTGTTGATTGGGCTTCCGATGGCTTCGCCGGACACGAGAAGTTCGACTCTCCGGTTCTGCTGTCGTGCAGAGGAGTTATCGTTTGAAGCTATTGGCAGTGTATTGCCGAACACTTTGGCCGACACTAAATTCGTCGCCACGCCTTCCTGCACGAGATAGTCCCGCACCGATCCAGCACGATTTTCCGGCACAGTTTGATACAGGAGAAGTGGCGCGGGCAGTCCGGTGGTGCGCCACCAGAGGAGCAAACAACATGGCTCGGGGAATTCCGCATAGTTCCTTCGCACCCGCTCGATCTTTTAATCTATGGAGCAGCTCGCAATGGAGTTTCGGATCGATTGCGTTTGTTCGGTTTTCGCAAATCGCGTGAACAGCTGACACGGCGCAGACTCAATGGTCAATACGACACAGTATTTGGTCTGAACTTAGGTTACCGTTATCAAGCCGGGACATTGATAATAAGGGTGCCAATCCCCACAAAGACGTTGTAAGTGTGTTAGCCCGCCGGATACAAACCTCAAGAGACAGTCCAATCGCATTTCCAACGAGAGCCAGTGCCAAGCAAGTGGAGGTTCCCCATGGCAACACATAGAGTTTTAGTGGTCGAGGATAATGAAGCTGTTCGTATGCTGCTGCATGAAGGGTTACAGCGCGACGGGTTCGAGGTGGTAGTTTCTTCCAATGTACGCGATGCGCTTAAGTTCATTGCGACCGAGAGCTTTGATGTTCTTCTCACGGATCTGCACATGCCGCTCGCAGGGGACGGGTTCACTTTGGTAAGTGCGATGCGTCACACGCACCCACGTGCATTGACCGTCATTCTCAGCGGGTACCCAGCCGTAGACGAGGCGATGTCCGCGATTCTTTCGCAAGCCGATGAGATTTTTACAAAGCCTATCAAGATCGGCGCACTCAGGGAACTCATTCACAAAAGACTAGCCGAACCTCACACCGCAAAACGTGTGAAACCGGAATCTATCGCATCCATCCTGGAACGCGAGACCGAAACTACAATCCAGAATTGGCTGGATGCTGTGGACCAAGATGCCGAGCTGACATGTATTCCGCTGGGCCGCAGCGAGCGCACCGGGCACCTTCCTAAACTGCTTCGAGACCTCATTATTCGCCTCCGCCTAGACTCGGGATTAAAGGCTCCGATTTCCATAGCAGCAAGGGAGCATGGAGCGATGCGACTGCACCAGGGTTATACCGCTGCCATGGTGGTAGAAGAGTCACGCATCTTACAGGTAAGCATCTTTAGCACTTTGCAGAGAAATTTGTGCGGCGTGGATTTCAGCAAGTTATTGCTGGACGTCGTGACTATTGCGGATGAAGTCGATTCCCAGTTGAAGCAGGCGATGTTCAGCTACGCGCCGACAACCTTGAAATCCCCACCGTTTGGACTGGTAGGGTAATCTCGCCGACAAAAACATCTCGATAAGATGCCGGAACGATTAAACCGTGACTGTCCAATATTGCACAGATTGTTCAACAGCTCTAAGACTAAGCTATTCTCATTCGCAGTATCTGATCTTGGTTCGAACGTGGGAAAGCCAAGTAGCTCGGGATTGCGCCTGGGAGGGCGTCATCTCGAGGTTTTTTTTCGTGAGGAAGGAGGTCTCTGTGTCGAAAAACCTTGAACGGTAGCGCTCAATACATTTCTAGCATTTGGATTATGTAGTTGCTTCCGGTAATAAATCGTTCTGATTTGTCTGTAATCCTTTGATCTGCCTAACTCTCTGAACAACTCAAGCTGATGTTCATGAGATAACACCCACTCGAAATTGGCCGGAATCTGATATTGATCGTAGGCGAGCGTTAGTGATTGTTTAATTGCCTCCACCAATTCACTAGGCGCCACAGTTGTCAGCAAGGCAGTAGCTTCGGGGTTACGCGATTCCTTCGCGAGAAAGCACGCACGCATCGTTTCCGGCGGATTCGGGGCATTATCGGAAAACGCACTGCAGCCTTCATGCGCAATGCTCCAAATGATGTGGGTTTGCAAAGTCGCTTGTGCGACGGCCAGCCGAGAACCTGAGAGCACAGCTACCGAAGCGACGAATACGACGCTCACGATTGAGAGAGATTTCATGGCGTATCAGACTGCACCGCTTGACATGTGTACTTCTCGATGGGAGCTCCTTCGATTAGGGAAGGGGCTAAGACGGGGGACCTTCGTCGGGTCTGCGATCGGAGCGCAGCCGCTGCACTGCAGGGAGCATCCTTGAAGCGAGCCATTGCTCACCTCCAATTCATTGGTCTGCCCCCTCAGCAGAACTGGTGCATGAATCTGATCTATGCTTGGCAAATCGTCAAGGGGAACTTTTGCGGACAGGACAACCCCTAGACGCGATCATTGCAGATTGCGTGAATGTATTTTGTGAGGTATTGATGGCTCTGATCGCGAACATTTGCGATTGGTTCATCCGCACTTACGCCCAAAAGCGTGATCCGGTCACGAATAAGGAACTTTACGAAATTAGGTGCCTGATTCTCGTCAAACTCCACCGTCGCACCGGGGGAAAGTTCAGCGACAAGCCGTTGGATTCTGCCACATTTGGGAGGGCGTATCTGAGCTAAGAGAGCAGCCAACTGATAAGCACCGGTTCAGATGCCGCGGCTTTGCTGCTCAATTTTGCACCCGCGTCTCAGAGTGACGAATTCGGTCAACTGCCAGAAGGACCGTGAGTGCTAGGTTGATCCATGTGAGTTGGCTAGTGTACCAAAATGACATCGGCCTTCGACGGAATGGGAAATGGTTTGCCCTGAACTTCAAACTTCAACGGGTTGTGCTCAAGCGGTTGCCAGATGTTCGAACCCGGAAGATTGATGAAGACATCCTCCAGCCTCCATTTTCCGGGCACTACGGGGGTCGGCAAGTTTGTTTTCAGTGTGACCTTTGTCCGATCCGGGTTGTCGGGCGTGGAAGATTGCAGCACAATGAGTTGCGAGACATCTTCAGGCCTAACGCGTGCTATGACCGAAGTGTCGGCTGGTAATGGTTTATCGAGCTTGATCTCTAAGATCAGCGGTTTCCCGCTCTCAATATCGGGAGCCCGACGGTACCATTTGTACGGCAGCCGATTGCTGAGCTTGAATGGCGATTACCACAGCAAAGATCGAGCACACCAACAGACTCGAAACAAGTACCACTCTTCTAGAGTTCATGTTTTCTCTTAATGTCTTGACGCAGAATTTGATCAGTTCACACCTGTGGAAGCGAAAAGCGAGCCGCTGTCCAGTCCACAACTATTACCCATGACGATTTACCCGTTTCGGCGGCAGCCGCCTGAGCTGCGTTGTACGCCTGCTCAAGAGTTGCGGTCGTCTTCTCAACCACGTAGGTGCCCGTGGGTAGCTGATATTTTTTCCCGTCATTTGCCACGATGGCGTGCACGAAACCGCGCTGTCTCATCGCCTCGTGCAGCGTCTCGTAGTCTTCGTACTTCGCATCGTGCAATTCCACCCGAGCGAGATAATTCGCCATTTATTTGTCCTTAGCCATGAATTTCACTCGCACTGGCTCTTTCACTTTCTTCCTGGCCTCAAACGAAACCCGCTCGCCTTCGCGAGTTTTGAACTTGACTGGTACCTCTTCTCGGACTGTCCGGTGTGCCTCGAAATCCACTTTGTGTTTTCTGCCCGCCATGAGTGTTTTCCCTTCGAACCTTGGATTTGCCCCTTCTCGGGAAAGAGGGCGCGAAGGAATCCTACTTCGAAAACGGAGAAATTGTCAACTATGGAATAGTTGAGTTTCCATTGGAAACCTAGTCGGGGATGGCAACATCTTGACAGTGTAGTTATAATAAGGCCGTGCCGTCGGCGCGTGATCCTGAAGCCCTATATCGAGTCTTCGGTCGTAAGCTTCGCGACCTTCGCGAGAAAAAACACGTGCCACAGCAGGAACTGGCAACTCTCTCAGGATTAAATCGGTCTTCCATCGCAAACATAGAGAGCGGGAAGCAGCGAGTGCTCCTACACCAGGTGCTGCAATTCGCAGAAGCTCTACATGTAACGATAGGTGAGTTGGTGCCTTCCACGGTCGATTTGCCACAAATCCGCACGAACGAAACTGGCATTGAAAAGCACGCCTACTTGGAAAAACTCCGGAAGATGGCATCTGGACGTACCGAAGGGGAGAGTTCACGATGAGCAAGACGCCAGAACAAGTTTTGGAAGAATGTGGAATATCTGACCGTCCTGTTCCGTTGGACCTGATAGCTCAGCATTACGGCATTACCCAGGTACAGCTTTCCGCGAGCGGCGACATTTTTGGAGCGATAGTGCGCGAGAACGGCAACGTGATGATTGCCGTCAATCCCGACCAGCATCCCAACCGCCAGAGATTTACTACTGCGCACGAATTGGCTCATTTCTTCTTGCACTACGCAGACGGGATGGAACACGTCGAGCATGTGGACACTGATTTTCGGGTGAGCTGGCGAAACAGCGTGTCATCACAGGGTGTGGACTGGAATGAGATCGAAGCGAATCGCTTTGCTGCCGCTCTGCTCATGCCCGAGCAGATGCTACGAAAGGACCTAGATCAATTTCAATCCTTGGATCGTGATGCAGTGCAGCATCTCGCATCAATGTACAAGGTATCGCGATTAGCGATGCATTTTAGGCTAGTGAACCTGGGCCTGCTGCCGCCTGACGTGGACCCGTCGGCCGATGGATGACCCATAGTGAAAGCACACTGATATGTCCGATTCAGAAAGCTCTTCGATGCGAAGCCGTATGTTTTGAGTGAGCTCCAAGCAAGCCTAGGCCGCCGATTCCTTTTCAGGATCATCCGCTGGAACAGCGTCTTCATCCGAACGGCAGGATGCGGCCTCGCCGCGCATCCATTTGGGCCAAGACGAGACTTCCTTGTAGTTGTCTTCTAAATAGCTCCAAAATTCTTTAGTTTTCGGTGAGCGGGAGTCGTTGAATGCCACGTTGTTTCTCCTCGAGTCTTTCCACTGTTGACAGGAATCTGGCCGCCGACAGTTTTTCGCGCTGAATGTATGACGTCGGCAGCATTTGGATGCGTGGCTGGCTTTGATCACGTTTCCACTGGACGGTGCTACCACTTTCCAGTTTTCGTTGTATTGGGTAACCGCTGCTCATTTTCATTGAGAACAGATCGTAGAATCGGCGAGGTCCAACTCCAACGAACGGTTCAAACGGAATCCGGTTCTTTCCATCACGGTTCTTGAACGCTCGCGTCCCCGGAAGTTCAATCGCATCCTTGTGCAGCTTGGATGCCATGCTCTTCGGATACGGTTCAATATACACGACTCTTTTGATCCCGGAGGCGATAATGTGGCGCGTGCAATTGTGGCAAGGAAACGTTGTGGTAAACACAGTGCTTCCGACTGTGCTGACCCCGGTGCGAGCGCAAGTGAGCAGCGCGTCCATTTCCGCATGGACTGCCCGTCCGTATTCGCTAATGTCCATGAGCCGACTGTTCTTGAGTCGCTTGAGCGCAGTGTCGATGTCCATCGTGAGCGAGAGACGCTTCAATAAATCCTTTACTATCTTGTTTTGCTCCTGATCGTTCGAATCGAATCCACGTACGTGATCTCGGGCGTCCGTTGGCCCGGGCCAAACCACCCCCAGCTGCCGGCACGTCATTGCAACCCAACGCAACTATGTCTCCTCCCGCAGACCTGATTGCGGCACCGACCTGCCTTGCCAGTTGACCGGAGCGCAAACCAGCTGAGTACGCCAAAAACATCGCATGTTCGTCCGGTTCCGGTGTTAGATAAGGGTGTCCGAAAAGCAAATCCAAGAATCGTTCGAGCTGCTGTTTGTACTCGTCACCTTTCAGCTGAATGAACACATCCGCAAGTTCGAAGGTCTTGCGGGAGCGTTGTCCGTAAGGGGCATCTTCATCCTGATCCCGCTCCATCAACCGCCATGCATCTTTCCAGGGGATGTTCTTGTCGCGAGTAAGGTATTGCAGACGATCCGTTTCTGAGGCAAAGACACCGATCAGGTAGAATCCCGATCCATATACCGCCCGCAACAATTGAACTTCCTCTGGCCGTTTCAACGAGAGCAAAATGTGTGCAGTCTTGGGAATCGGCTCTTGAGTGGACGGTGGCACCGCGAGTTTGCGCTGACGGCTGATGTCGGACACGGCTGCAGAAACTAGGAAAGCCTCATCCTCGGCTTTCTCGCACAATTTGTTCCCGGCAGTCATGCGCGAATTGATGCGAGCCGCCTCGCTACTATCGTCTAGGGGAACGCCCACGTTGATTTTTTTCAGGATCTTGTCGATGTATTCGCTGAGACGGATTGGATTCGGTTTGTAGGTGAATCTCTTGACGTAGTTCTCAAGCGTGAGTTGTACGCCTGAGTAATCGGTGCCTGCCGGATAAACCAATCCGAGGACAAGTTCGGCCTCAGGGTAGGTGAGTTGAGGCTCGGGTTGTTTTTGCTCAGATTCCAAGGTCGGGGTCCACTTTAACACCAACGAGATTCACGTGTACGAAAAGCGATTTTCGCAGTGAGGGCAACCCACACGAATCGCGGTGAATTATCGTCAGCGATCTGATTGTTCAGCGATCTCAATCCTTCGCTCATCTTCTTTCTTCCGCTCCGAATTCGTCCCTGAACCTCTTTTCGTGGTTGCTTCCGTAGATTCGAAACAGGAGGGAGTCATGCACATACCGATAAAGTCCGAACGTCAGCGGCGTCGAGCGTTGCGCATATTACTTGAGATCGAGGGCGAACACGTAGCCCAATGTGAGTGTCCTGAAAACTGCAAAATGCTGCGGGAACTGCGTGAGGAGATAGTCGAGTTGAAGCGCCAGGCAGATCGCGGACGCTTATGCCGGGATTTTTGCTGCCCGATTTTGCTCCCGCGTATTAGAGCGCCGGAGCAAGACTAATCCTCTGCGCGTGTCTCCAAAGCCAGCCCAACTCCTGGAATCCCTCGATAGCAACCGCGGACAGACGGTCTGTAGACACAGCTCTACTCGTCTTGGCTGTCATGGTAGTTACGGGACAGTTGCAGAGGGCGCGGCCAGAGCTAAGGCTTGACTTCTGTTCCACAAACGAGGGCGCTTCGGGGCATTCCAATTGCTAGCCAACTTCACCGCTATGGTGAATTGTGGTGCTATACTTCGCTGAGCGAGCATCCGATTGGCAAAAGGCGCAAGGCGAAGAGAAAAATCCCCCTCGGGTGAAAGCTCGTCCATTCGCGCGACCATCAGCTTTCCACCTGATCTCTATCGGACTCTCGAAGAAATCGCACATCAGAAGAAGGTTTCGCTGGCTTGGATTGTTCGCGAAGCGGCGGAGCAGTACATTGCGGACAAGTGGCCGCTTTTCCGGCGCAAGACTTGATGCACTGCCGCTGGGGCCGCACGGCTTGGCCAGTGGCTGGAAATGCCCGGTCGTCTTAGTTCTATGATCAGGTCGGAGACATCACCTACTGCGGGAAAGGATGACTACGGCATCCACCTCAACTTTCTGCCCGTTGAGCTGAGCGGTGCACACTTCGTTATTTTTCGTCGCAAATGCACGTCGCCACAGGAACTGCGCCCGACCCCGCAGGCGAGCGCTCACAAGCTTCCGGCAGCTTCCGCCGACGAAAAGGATTGGCCATCCTACTGGGTTCTTCCCGAAGTGTCGGAGGGTTTTGAACCGTTCGATTTCCAACCCGGCTGGAACGGTGACATAGCGAGACGAATTATCTTCGGTTGCCTCAGGCGATCGGTGGTATCTCAGCTGAACACCGCCGAGTACCGTTTCCCTGAGAACAGTTTCATCGAAGAAGTCGCCTTCAGCATGCGGACGCATCCCGAAGGAGAGGAGGAACTCGTGGTCCAGCCCTACTCCCTCAAGGCGACCCGACAGACGGGCTTTCTCGTTGACTTCCACTTCAGGCTCGGCAAGAACGTCCCATTCAACCGGAAAATTCAGCAACTGAGCTTGAGCCTCGACAGAAACTTCCGGCGAAATGTCGATTACTACGTTGATCGATCTTCGAAGATTCGGGGCTTCCTCGAAAAGAGATGGCCGGTCTTCGAGAACATGATTCTGCCCGGCAGTTCTGACGAATTGCGGACATCCAAGGAATTTGTGACGCTGCCGGCTGAGCGGCTTCGCCCAAAAGTTTATGTATTCGCGGGAGACAAAGAGTCCAAAAGTCAGTTTACAGGTCTTCGGGATTTTGGACCTCTCCAGCCGCTAGACCGGCCACCCAAGTTGCTTTTCGTATTCCGGGAACAGGACAGGCTGGCAGCGCGACGCCTCGCCCTTTCGCTAAAAGGACTGAAACAGCGGGGCCAGTTCAATTTTCCCGGCTTCAAGGATCTGTTTAAGACCGCTTTGGACATCGATGCGGACCCGGTGATCCTCCCCGATCTCAGCGACAAATCTATGGAATCCGCGTTGAAGCGCGCGGAAATTGTGCGGAAGAACTCGCCCCAGGTTCTGCCCGTCATTGTTCTGCCGAACGAAGAAGACAATGGTTATCTTGCCCAGAAGGCGCATTTTTCGCACGCGGGCATGCCTACCCAAGTATGCACGCTCCGCATTCTGGAGGACGAGGAATCATTGAAATGGGCAATCGGAAACCTAGCGCTGCAGATCTTCTGCAAGGCCGGTGGAAAGCCGTGGAAAGTCCGTCCGACAGCAGAACATTCGCTCATCATCGGAATCAGCCAGTCTCACAAATGCAGGGTCGTCAACGAGCAAGTTCATGTAGACAAGTATTTCGCATTTTCGGTGCTCACCGACAGCAGTGGTCTGTTTCAACAGATTCAGGTGTTGGGGGATTCCCAAGATCACTCAACCTATATTAGTGCGCTTCGCGCCAATCTGAAAAAAGTCCTGGAGGACAACGCCGGCGCATTCAATCGCGTCGTCATCCACACGTCGTTCAAGCTGAAACACGAGGAGATTAAGGCCATTCAGCAAACTACCCACGATGTAGCCGCTGCCACTGACCGCGCGAAATGCAGGTTCTCCGTCATCAAGGTAAATCACAAGAGTAGGTTTTTCGGCATCAACCGCGCGGTCAACAGTCTCGTTCCTTACGAGGCGACGAGAGTGCGGCTGAGTTCCAACGAGCACCTGGTTTGGTTTGAAGGCATCTATCCGGACAAACCGAATGTAACGAAAGCCTTTCCCGGCCCCACGCACCTACAATTCCTTCGCGTGAATGACGACCCAGCAGAGCCTGCCGAGCAGCGAGAGTTGTTGCAGGATCTGGTGAATCTTTCAGGAGCAAATTGGCGAGGATTTAACGCCAAGAGTGCCCCAGTATCCGTTTTCTATTGTCATCTGGTTGCCGAACTCGTTCATGATTTTCATGAGCGAGGACTGCCGATGCCGGCGGTGCAAGACATTCGACCCTGGTTCCTGTGAGCAAATATGACGAGCCGCTCTAAAGACATCATCTTTCTGTTGGGTGCGGGGGCCAGCGCCGAAGCGGACATCCCCATATCGGGAGCGATGATCAGTCGTGTGGAGCAATCGCTCCAGCCGGGAGGGACGGAGGAGGGCCTCTACAATCATATTAAGAGTGCTATCCATTTCTCAGCCGGACTGAAGGGGCGGTTCGGAAGCGCTGTGCCGTTCAATATCGAAACCCTTGTAAATACTTTGTATGAGCTGGAGAGAAACGAAGAACATCCTCTATATCCGTTTATTGCAGCATGGAGTTCGCGATTCGTCGCTTTGGCGGGAGCGAACTTTTGCGAAGTACGTAAGTTTCGGCAGCGTATTCTCGCTGATTTAAAACAGTGGATGTGCCCGGAAGACACGGCCAAAGCTGATTATTACAAAGGTTTAATAACGCTCCAGCGCGATCTGAACTACCCGTTGCATGTTTTCTCTTTGAACTACGACCTATGCGTCGAGCGCCTGAATGGCTCAGAGTTTCGCGTGGAAACTGGTTTCGCAGGTTATGGCCCCAATCATTTCTGGGATTGGGAGCGTTTTGTGGACATGGAAACCAGCAATAACGTCGCGCCGCATCTTGTCCTCTACAAGCTGCACGGCTCCATCAACTGGAAACGTAGTCCAGAAACTAAAGAGCTATTTTGCGTAGAGCAAATCGAAAATGTAAATGCCGAGAAAATGGAAGTCATCTTCGGACGTGAGTTCAAGCTCGAGGCCGCCGATCCATATCTTTTCTTTGCTTACGAATTCCGGGCTCTTTCGCTGCTAACGAAGGTCATCGTCACTCTTGGCTACGGTTTCGGCGACGCCCACATCAACAAGATGCTTACGCAGAGCCTGCGTACCGATTCGGAACGTCGTCTTCTTGTGATCCAGCGTTGCGAGGCGAAGGATTGCGCAGCAAAAGCAGACGAAATTGTCGGGTTATTGGAACTCGATCCAGCTCAGATAAACCAAGTGGTGGTTAAACCTGGGTCGGTGAAGCAATTCTTGGAAAGCCCGAAATTAAACGAGCAACTTATTGAGATGATCCCGCCAAGCAAAGACATCCCGTTCTGAGCCAAGTCCACTCGGCTAGATAGTTGAAGGCACGGCCTTGGGTATTTGGGTGCAAAGGAATAACAAATGAGGATCAGCGAGATCGCTGCCTCCTGCAGAAAGCTGTGGTCGATACCTCCGACCTGCTTTAGTTCAGCTCAGCGATTGATACGCGAAGCTGGGTCGCCGCACAACATTAAAGGTATCAAGGAATCGAATTTCAACGTTTTGATCCGCATCCGCGACAGCTTCGGCAAGCAATTCGCCGGGACTATTGCAGTCCCACAGTGGATGCACGAAGATCACTTGCTTCCGCCCGATGATACATCCGGGGAGGCGTGCGAAATCACGGCTCCTGCCACCAAAGGAAAGCGCAAACGAATCCCGAAGGGAACCAGTCCACTCACGCCAGCCTTCGATTTCCGGTAGCGCGAAGCTACCGTCAATGCCGCATCGAGTTGTGATGGAAGCAAGAATCCGCAGTGCAGCCAGGCCTAGACGCCAGTCAAGCAGGCCGTGGTAATTCATGTTGCGATATTGCCGGAGACAGTCATAACACGAAGAATCACATCTTGAACTGTGCGAAGTCGCAACTATGGCACCGATAAAGCAGTCGTCGGGCGGATAGGCAGCGGTCGCGCCAGCAAGAACGTTTCGCAGGTTTTCGGATAGCCATTGTGTGAATCCGGCACCGTTGGCCAGGTGATCGCTAAAAACGATTTCGCCCACAAACTGGTTTTGCAGGGTCGCTATACGACGCAAGTTGCTGATATCAATTTCCTCGGGATCAATATCAAGCTCTTCGCCGACTACCGACCGCAACATAAAAGCTGCTGAGAAGTAGGCAGCCCTTATTGCCGCACTTTGAATGCGCCCGACCAATGGGTCAAGGCACAGACCGACAGGCGGGGCAACGGGGCTAACACGTACGACATCCGTCGTCTTCGGTGCCGCAAGCGCCACCTCCTCGTTGACACCTGGGCCGGTAAACTGAACGCCAATCTGGGTATTCTGATACCGCTCATCAATCCACTGGCCATCGAAGCGGTTCCGCCCATTGGCAAGGGACGCCCTGCCCACGGCACCCCGGAATAGCCGTCCTCGGCGAGTGTTCAATCGGAAGACCCGACCGGCGGGACTAAAAGCTAGCTGAGTGTTTGTGCCGGGAAGAGCTTGAGGAATGGCGAAATCAGACTGCGTGACGATACCCGAACCGCTCACCAATATCTCGACGTCCTCTTTGGCATCCTCTCCTGAGCCGAGCTCAGTGCGAAAACCAAGGGGCACAATAATTTCGAACACCCTAAAACCTGGCGTCACGCCGCTGGTAGTGCCACATTCTCCGCAAGCCACTGCATCCGGCCTTTGAGCTGATACTTGTGTGTCATGGCACCGTTCGCATCGGGACATCCAACGTCGCCATGCGATCGGGTTTGGTTCGGCAGGGGCTAAACGGTTGCCAGCCAGAATGTAAGGGGCAGTGAAACCGATGCTCGTGTATATACGCTTGTCTTTGGTTTTTTGAGAGCCTGGCGCGAACTCCGTGATCGCGAGGTCGAGATCTCGGTCGACACTAAATGCAGCCCGATTGCGAATTCCGTGAAACAGATCACGCACACGGGAAGGCATACCGAACATCGGCAACACGGCACCTTCAGCGAGTCGCTCCGCAACGCCCTCTCCGGCGAGTTCTGGATTTTGGGCGCACTCATCGATCCGGTTCATTAAGTCTCTGCGAACTCGCGTCTCCAAGTCCGCCGCGGACACGGGACTGAACCCGCCAACGAGGAGAGCTGCCGCGACCGCTGCCACCTCAGGACTTGTTTGCAACCAGGCTTCAACGGCAGCACGGCGGGGTTGGTCTTGCAACCAACCTACCACCGTCCCGAACTCCCCATGACTGTCGGGCGGCGTTGGACTGTGCCACCAGCGGACGCCCGCCGCCAGAAATGCTCGTCGTAGGCATTCCTTCGATAGCAATCGAAGTGGAATTTCTGGGCGTGAGAGCGAAAGAAATGGAACCGGCGGGCGATCACCGGTAATTCGTTCTGGAAAATTAAAGTAGAACTCATCGTGGCTTCTGCCACGGCAGAGTGTGAGCACAACTGCGAATGCTTGCCCTCGTCGCCCGGCACGCCCCGCACGCTGCTGGTAGTTAAAGCGCATCGGGGGCATGTTCGCAAGCATGACGGACTGCAAACTTCCGATGTCAACCCCCACTTCCATGGTCGTGGTAACGCTCAGAACATCGATCTCGTCCACCTGCGAGTAGAAGGGTCGTGGTCCGCCGCCAAGATTGACGACGACATTACGGAAGTGTCGTTGTCGCTCTGCCTGATCGTCCGTTTGAGCGGTAAGCTCCTCGCAGTGCAGTCGCATCGGTGTCCGAAACTCCACCGCTTCTTCGGCGTAGTAGTTTTGCCGATGTAAGTCTACGCAGGTGGCGTCCGGTTCCGGCAACAGCGAAGTCAAGCAACGAGTGCAGACGCCGCCGGCTTGGTGAAGATGTGGTCGCCGACACGATGGGCATCTCCATACCGGATCAGTCGGCAATGCGATGCGCACCAAGAGCCGCCGAGGATTCAAGATTAGTGTCGAATGGCCGGCATCGCCACATATGGCCTGCCATAAGGCTGTCAGTAGTTGCTGGGGGTTGCTGTTATTGCGAACGGCGCACTCGCGCGCATAGTTTCGTAGCAACGCGCGAGCATTGCTCCAGTCTGGCCATGCGTCAACGGGATACTCTTGTGGTTCCTGTCGATATCGATAGAGGTCTCCCAAAACGCGGATGGTACCATTACAAATCTCGACGAACACTTCGTCGTTGATGCCGCACGCCAATGCCCCGGAACGGGCGGCGGCTGGTGACAAGTCAACAGACGGAAATCCCAGTCCAGCGGACTCAAATCCAAAATACAATCTGCTGAAGAGTACATCGCATACTTCTGACACAACTTTGGCCCGAAGTTTGTCCTCTCGTCGCTGACGCGCAGCAGGCGAGATATCTTCGCGCCAACAACGATCCTGGTCAGAGAAATCGAAAAAGGCAGTCCAATGATTCTCGAAGCTGCCGTCGTAGAAATACTCCTGATAGAGGACGTCACAACCTGCAGGGTTTACGCCAAGTCGCTTCAGCCGGTGAATAAGCAACCCTGGTCCCGCCGGGTCTTGAGCGTCTGGGCCTTCGAACAGGACTCGGAGAACAATCATCCGTCGCGTTGCTCGATCTCGAATTTGTGCAGTTTCATCTCTGGCGCGTTCACGCCTGCTCGTCAGCTCCCTCTGGAGGTCTTCGTCAAGTCCTCCAGGAATTTGTCGGCCTCCGTCAGCGATCAAGCGGCGGAGGCGAGCGGTTGCAGCAGGCCACCTTGTCGCGAAGCGTTGAGCAGTTGGTTGAGTGGGTGTTCCCAGACGTTCAAGGTCGTCGAGGAGCGACCCTTCACCCATGACAGCGGTACTTAGCTCGTCGTACATAGCCTCGCGGACGAGGTCCAAATAGTGTGTGCGTTCCATTCCATTTGCAATGGCCGCTGCATCTTCGCGGCTGTCGGAAAAGACTACGAGCTTTCGAGCATCTCCTTCAGGCAAGGAGTAAAAGAGTTCCTTGGCCAGGAGCTGGCTGAGCTTCGAGAAACCAGTCCGAAACCCGCGCACTGGGGATTTTTTGTATCGGCGGCGCGAATAGTCACTTCCGCACGCGGGGCACAGGGCCGGCAAAGCAAAGTACCGTTCCTGGTCTACGGGAGTAGTTGTCGGCAAGTGGAAAATGAAACCCTGAACCCAACGACCATTCGGGTATGAAGGTTGCTGTTCTCCTAGGACTACGCGTCCGCTTTTTACGTCCATTGAAGCACGATCCCATCGGGCGACGGCACTTTGGCCGCCGTCTGAAGCAGGATGTCGCCATTGACCCTGAGCGTCTTGATGCAACGGAGTTTGTTGCGCAGCCCAGAAGACACCAAATTCTGCGTAACGCCTCCGGTCTACAAAGCGCGCAGCCTGCCGATCTGGGATACCTTCAACATCTGGATCTGTCGCCAGCAGTTCCCATCCGGTGTTGTCACGCAGTGTCAACCTGCTCCCGCCCACAAAAACCACGCCACACTGTTCGCAATACAAGCTCTCCAGGACTCGATGGGGATCAGCAGAGTTCTCACAGAGAATTCGACTGTTCGAGTACAGCTTGCCGATTGGTCTTTCACCAGCGTCGCACTGACAACCAGGAGCAGTGCAAGCCCATAGACCCTCGATGTTGCGAAAAAACCAGTGGAATCTGAAGGAAGGTAGGGATGAGCCTCCGCCGTCCTCACACGCAGCTCGTGCTCGCATCAATCTCGCGATGCACGTGCAACAAGCGACGGTTCCGCTTCAGGCCCGAATACGTCCCGTCCAAATTGTCCAAGCGAGACCGCACGAGTCTGGCCGTCGACTGAAGACGCGCGAAGTAGCCTCCCCTCCAAGGACACCGGGCCTGATTCCAGCGCCTGTTTCATCCTCTCTCTTGGCGTGCCAGGCACCGTTGCGCCACCCAGGTTGTCAGCCACCGCGTTGAAAGCAGCTTCAAGTGTGGGCAG
>Ga0210391_10002709_pt1 | contig 15223 bp, 9 predicted proteins | sample IncBWC12OmetaG_FD_160573 | JGI IMG/M metagenome (GOLD analysis project Ga0210391, IMG submission 160573) | Forest soil microbial communities from Barre Woods Harvard Forest LTER site, Petersham, Massachusetts, United States - Inc-BW-C-12-O ... | reverse complement strand
ATCGGTGAAGTAAAGGTTGCCAGCGATATCGAACGCGATTTGGCCGATCACGCTGCCGATTTCGGCGTTACCGGCCTGGCCGCCGTCACCGCTGTATCCGCAGGTTCGGGTACCGACGATCCTGGTGTACGTTCCGATGTCATTTTCCGCGTCGTAAGCCGATTGGCTGATGATCTCGCAGTTCTCGGTGGAGCTTGGGGCCCACAAGGTATAGAGGTTATCGTTGGCATCGATGGCGAAAGCGTCGCTATAGGCTTCCTGATAAGGGAATGGGTCGACGAGAGTGATGAAGGTGGCCGGGACAGGCTGCACTGTGGACAACGCGGCGCCGCCGTTAGCGTTGGTAAAGAACAGATTGTTGTCGCGATCCATGCTCATCTGGCCGGGAGAATCCAGAGCTTCATTTTCGATGAAGCAGGGGGTTGACACTGTGCAGGAGTCCGTGCCGGTGCCACTGATCTGGTCGAGCGGACCGTAGTCAAAGATCTCGTCCATTGTGTTGGCGGTGGTTTGGTCGAAGTAAACCTCGCCGAAAGTATCGACGGCGATGCCGACGGGGTCGGTTAGACCGGTAGCGAGGCTGGTAATGGTGCCGCTGGAGTCGATGTAGCGGATGATTTTGTTGCCGGTGTCGGCGATATACAATCCGTCGCTGCCATCAACGGTGAGGTTTTGGGCGCTGGTGAGCAGGCCGTGACCGGAAACATAGGTGCCGGCGACGGTGGCCGTGGTGGACGGAGTGAAACTGACGACGGGGGCATAGCCATTGCCGCCGAGGCCGAAGGAGGCAGGTGTGGCGGAGGCGGAGTGGTTGATGGTGATGTGGCCGAGGCGTGGGCCGGCGCCCCGCGGGGTGAAGCGAACGAGGAGGATGCAGGTGTCGCCCTTGGCGAAGGACTGGCCTTCTCTGCAGCTGCCACCCTGCTCGATGGTGAAGTCCTTCGTGGACTGGATCGAGGTGAGAGTGGTGGGGGCGGCGAAGCGGAGCTTCAGGCCTTCCACCGTGGAGGGCTCGCCGACCTTTGCCGAGGCGAAAGAGTAGAAATTGGCGGGCGGGTTGGCGTAGGGAGCTTCACCTTTGACAGGTGCGGTGGCGCCGGGGTGCAGCGTGGTGGGATCGAGAGAAATGACCGCCGATTGTGGAAGGGCGGCGTTGGCGGCAAACATCGCGCAGCACAGCAGTGTCGCTGTGCGCAGGAGATGACACAGTGGACGCAGATTCATGGGATTCTTCCTCAGGGGGGTTCAGGGTTGGAACTTGCCAGTCTCCCGGCTTACGTGAAGGGAGATCTGAACGGCGGCGCCAGGAAGGAAGAGCAGGGCAGCAGCAGAATGCTATTGGGGGGTCTGTCCGAGGGGCGTGTGAGCGAGACTCGACCGAGTGGCAAAAAGGGTAATGGCGAGAGGAGCGATTGTCGAGTAAAAAATGGGCCGGGTGGGGGAGGATGCAAGTGCGGGCCGCTTCCGCTCAAGCCAAAAGAGGGCTTGCATGGGCCACCTGCCAAACAACGGGCGATCGCCGGCGGGAAGCGGGTTTCGTGAAAATGCTCATACGTTTTCAATTGCGAGGCAAAACAAGGCCAGCGTACAATCGCCTAAATTTTTCCGGTACTTTGCGTAATAAAGACCCGCGATTCGCCCCATGAAAGAAGGGAATCCCCCTATGAAGCTAGATCGCATTGGGATCTCAGCAGCATCGCTGTTGCTCCTGGCCGCTCCCCTGGCCGCCCACGGGCTATCGACCCACACCTGGGTTTCGGCCACAGGCAACGATGCAAACTCAGGCACGGCAAGCAGCCCTTACGCCGACTTCGCTACCGCCGCAGCCAATACCGCCGCCGGTGGCACGGTCTCGGTGCTGGGTCCCGGCGACTACGGTCCCGTGACCATCACCCAATCGATCACCATTGACGGCACCGGCGGAGGCAGCATCAACTTTGCCGGCTTGGGCGAGGGCATTTATGTTGACACCGGCGCGGCTGCAAACATCGTGCTGCGCAACATCAGCATCAATGGCGGCGGGACAGGGTCGGACGCGATCTATATTGCCAGCTCCGGAACCACCAACGTAATCAATGTTGTCATTGACGGCTGCCTGATATCAGGATTTAGCCAAATCGGTGTTGGACTGGGAAGCGAATCCCCGATGTACGTGACGGTCAGGAACACCACTATCCAGGGCGGAACACTGGGTGTACGCACGTTTCAAAACGGTATAACGGCGCCGGTCACCAACTACGACCATGTGTCGCTGGATCACGTTACCGTCCAGGGCGCCACGTCCGCGGGCGTGTTCACACGCAACGGAAACCTGGACATCAGCAACTCCAACATCTCGGGCAACACGGGCACGGGCGTGCCGGGAATTGAGGCCGACACCTACGCCACGCTAAACGTGCAGAACAGCATGATCACCAGCAATACCAATGGCGTGTGCATTTTTACAAACTCCACGGCCGTCGTGAACGAGACCAACGTGGCCGACAACGCGACCAATTTTGAGGTGTGCGGCGGGGAGGTGGAGGGAGCCGGCGGAGCAGGGCCGGCGCCAGCAGAGGAAGGGGCGCGCTCAGCGACGGCCGCGGTACCGCCTGATAAACCCAGACTCAGTAAGCTCAGAAAGTGAATCGGCGACGGAGTTCCCACTCAAGCCAAAAGAGGACTTGCCTGGGCCACCCGCGCATCTGCCAAAAGAGGGCTTGATGAGATCATCTCGTTGGTAGTTCCTCGGTGGCAATGGTTAAGGGAAGCAACTCGAGAGGAACATTGAGCGATGGCGCCGGAGACTTTTGGTTTTGATTTCAATTTCGAGCAACAGGATCGCACCGCTTTATTGCATGAAGCGGATCAGGTCATTCGCGGTCTCACCCAGGAACTCGGGCCGGGAAATCGTTCCGCGCCTGTGGAAGAGGCGGCCGCGACCCGATTACTGAAACAGCTCGACCAGGAAGTTGCCCACTTTGGAGAGCACCCGGACGTGCTGCAGCTCACGGCCAAAGACTTTACTGAGCATGGCCTGGGAGTACCGGTACAGTTCACCGATCTCCAACACGATTATTCCTTTTACTGGATGCGCATTCCCCTGGTTCTGAAGGCGCTCGATGGGCAGCCCTTCGTCCGCTTGAAATGCGCGCTCGAATTCAACCCCGGAGGTGATGCGCATCTGCGGCCCAGAGCCCGCATGATCCTGCCCGACCGCAAATTCAAAACGCTGCTCGAGGTAAACGACAGCGTCGAGCTTCGCATTGGAGAGAACTTCGAATTTGAGCCCAACCTTCCAAAGCTCCCTATAGGAACGGCAAGCGTGAATGCGAAAGCGGCGGCTCAACTGGGGTTGGTTGCGGGGCCGTTTAATTACCGTCTGCGCAGAGCGCAGGTAGACCACAGCCCGGCAGGCTCGGCTACAGTTTTTTGGAGTTTGGAAGGTTCTGAGTTCTTTCAGGAGAATGATCAGGATCTAATCGTCGTTCTTCAGATCCCGCGCGAAGTCAAACAGGTCAAGATTGCGGCGGCGATGCAGGCTTATCACAGCTTCAGGTTGCTGTCGGCAAGTATAGGAGAGTTGTTTTCGTATCTCAGCCGGCGACTCACAAACTTCTTTCAAGTCGGCGCACCCGTAGAGCACACCACAGTATGGGACATTAGCCCGAATCTCAGCCCGCGTGAGATAGATTCAGTCTAAGCTGCCTGATGGGGAGCGGAGCATGGCTAAATACGAGCTAATCGTCACCGTGGAAGACAGCCATAAAGTGAATGCACGCACGCCCGATGATGAGGAGGCCAACGCGGATTTTGCGATGGATCCGCTCACACGCCGGACTATCGCAATTTTCGAAGGATGGTTGCGCAACGGAAAGATTACCCACTCAAGCGAGCTGCAGGTGCTTGGCATGCACCTTTACCGCGCGATTTTTAATGGTGCGGTGGAGGCCCTTTTCGAGAGGGTTTTCCGCCAGGCCTGCAGCCAACAGGAACGATTGCGCGTGCAGCTCAGCTTCAGGCAGGACGTTGGAGAGCTGGCGAGCCTGCCGTGGGAGTACCTCTATTACCCTGACACGGACGCCGAGCCAGGATTCTGTTTCGCTACAGCTCTCACTCTGGTGCTTTCGCGCTACATGCCTTCCACATCCAAACGGGATGAAACACTTCGGTCCACGGATAACAAACTTCGCATCCTGGTGGTAGTGTCGCAACCTACAGATTTGGGCCCGGTTATTGCCGAACCGGTCATCGAGCAGATCGAAAAACTGAAAGAGCAGTTACCCATTGAGCTGACTGTGCACACGGACACCACGTTGGACAGTTTGGTGGACAAGATCGAGGAGGTGAACCCGAATGTGGTTCATTTTATCGGCCATGGCCGTTTCAATCGGGACGAGGCGCAGGGACAAATTGCGCTGCTGGCGGCGGTGACTAACGTCGCTGAATGGTGCGCGGACGACCAGTTCGCGTCCGTCTTTACGCAGGTCCGCGCCAGGCCGCGGTTGGTCTTTTTGCAATTATGTGAGAGCGCAACCGTTGAATTGAGCGCCTTCTCGGCTACGTTCGCGGGGCTCGCGCCCAAGTTGATTCAGGCCAAAATTCCCGCGGTTCTAGCGATGCAGTACCCGATTAGTAACCTCGCCGCCATTGCATTTAGTAAGGCCTTCTATGAATCACTCGGCAAAGGGGAGGCCATCGACGATGCTGTACAAAAAGGCAGATTCCGCATCACCACCCGAGTAGCCGGCGCTATGAACTCGCGTGTCTTCGGAACGCCTGTGCTGTATATGCGGAGCCGTGATGGCATCCTGCTGCCGCAAAACAATCCGCTTTCGGGAGCCGCGGGAGGTAAGCCGTGAACGCAGGAGATGCAGGCGATCCGCTTATCGCCGAGCTTGCGAACGCCGTCGAGAAAGCGCGTGCAGAATTCGGCGGCGATCGTTATGACTGGCATCCGTCTCAGTGGCTCGACGAGCTTCTGTCGATGGTCCGGCGAACCGACGATTGGAAAGGCCTGGCCGATTCCGTCAGCGCGCAGCTCCAGCGCATCGAGACATGGCGCACGCAGGTGCAGGAGTTCCTCAATCAGACCGTGGCCACCGTCGCCGAGCGAGAGAGGCGGGAGCGTTATACGGGAGGCTGGTGGCAGCGCAAGCTGAGGCTCATTCGCGAAGCCTTTCAGGTGAGCAAGGAAGAGGGGCTCGCTAAGCTTCTGGCGGTTTACGCCGAGGCTCTTAACGCCTGGGCGCTGGACATCTGTTCCCAGATTGTCTCGGAAGCTTACCCGGTGGAAGCAGCCGATGAAACTCTCGAAACGCTGCGAACCGGGAATCAGGCGATTACTGGCGCGAACTATCCGCAAGCACTGACACTTTTGCGGAAGTTAGCTTTCGCTGAGGGGACGCTCGATGTTCCTAACCGCGCCAACATGGCAGTGTTTGCCGGACGTATCTATTGCCGCTATGACCTGAAACCTCAGGGGCTGCAAGCCTTTCAATATGCCATAAAAACAGCGCCGGATGAAAGCAGGGGTTACGCAGCCCTGGCTGACTATCACCGACTGTCGGGAGAGCGTGACCTGGCAGAGCAGTTTTGTCGTGACGCGTTCGAACGCTCCGCAGAGAATCCGGATGCCTGCATCGAAATGGGCTTGCTGGCGGAAGAAAAATCAGACTGGGACGAGGCAGACGAGTTCTACGAAAGGGCAATTCAAAGTGTCCGCGGTCAATCGCATCCCGTCGCCGCGCTGAGCAAAATGCTTGCTCCGCTCACAGGCAATTTCTATCTGCAGCTGGCCAGAACTCTTAAGACCGAGAATCCGGGCGAAGCCCTGGAGTCGGTGAACCGGGCCATCGCCATGGGCGTGAAGCTCGAGGGGAATTATCCCGAGCGTGTTGCTTACCGGATCAAGGCCGAGATTCTCGACGCGCTCGGCAGCAAGCTGGAAGCCGCGGAGGCGTACTTCGAGGCAGGGTCACGATTTGCTTCCCGCAGCGATTTCCTGGTGGCTGTCGACCTGCTCGAACGGGCGCGACAACTGAATCCTGAGCACCCATTGACAGATTGGCATCTAGCCGACGCGCTGTATGTCGCCAGTTGGGTGTCTGAATATCCGTATGTTCGGGAAGCGCCGGCAAAACGTGGCGCCGCGGTATGGGATGAACGAATCTGCCGGGATCTGCCAACCGTGGATCAAGCATGGGTATACATGACCCGCGCCGGCCTTTGCGACCAATTGGCTAAATTGCCGGATGCAGATCGCGCCGCGCTTTGGTGGCAGGGCGCCGCTTGCCTGGAGAGGTCGGTTCTGCTGTCGCCTTCCGCCGACGCGTACGCGCGACTGGGCTTGATGCATCGGAATCTCAATAACGAGGCGAATGCCCTGGAAGCGACCCGGAAGGCGCTGGATCTCGATGACAAAAACCTGGGTGCCCTGGACGAACGAGCTGCCATTCTGGCAAACGTGGGCCAGTTCGTTGAAGCGGAAGCGGTGATCGATAAACGCCGGCTACAGGCCCCCAACGAATTTGCGGACGCGGTCAAGGCTTATGTGCTGAGCCGCCAGCGAAAGTTTGAAGACGCTCTCGCGCTCATGAATTCTGTGATCGAACGAGTGCCTACCGAGATCTGGTATCGCGATCTGCGGGCATTGTGCCTCCGTCTGCTGCACAAGCGAGAAGAAGCGCGGGCCGAATACCAGTGGATTTGGAAACGCTACGACCCCATGGACGCGACTTCTGCAAGCTATTTTGGATCTGCTGCCCGTGACACGGGGAATCTCGACGCGGCCATTTCAATTTTTGAGAAGCTCCTGAATGATCCAAGCCAGGATCCGATCAGCGTGAGCTGGTCGTTAGGGGCAAGTTACCTCGAAAAGCCGGATTTCCCGCGTGCTGAAGATTGCATAAAAAGATGCGTCTCAGGCGCGATCAACCTTCGGCAGTTAGATGATCTGCTGCTCTTCGGTTTTGCGCTTGTTCTGGAGGATGCAAAGGAATGGCCGCATGGCCCACAGGTTCGAGAGGTGCTGGCGCGCTTCGAGCAGTCGATCGAAGCGCGAAGACAAGTCCTGGGCCAGCCGCGGTCCGCAGTCGAGGAGATGAAAACCGTTCTGGCGGAAACCGGCCACGGGAACGATCTCACCAGTTGGAGAGAAATTGCAGCCTATGCGGCGCTTGGACGGTTATACCAAACGGAAAGCCGGTGGTCAGACGCGATTTCTGTGTACCAGCAACTGAGCAGCGAATCCGCCCGTTTCCCTGAGGCGCGTATCGCCCTTGCGAATCTGACCACGCAAATTACATCCTCACAGCGACCAGGGGAAGAAGTGCCCGTGCGGAACTAGCCGCGTCGCTCATCACGCAGAGGGTTCCAGCCGGAGGTAAGACGGCCGGGAGACATTCCGCCGATGTCAGATGGATATCCATTGCTCGCCGCACGACCGTGTACGGCGCCTTCGCATACATGACGTCCGGCATAACCTGGACGGCTACTTCACCGCCGGTTCCAGGGATTGTGGAGCATCTGCAGATGAATGGAAACTTTCCGCCAGCCGGCCGCTGACATGGAACTCCGCGCGATGTGGACAATCGATTCATAAGGAGATCCATGCGGAATGCATGGAACTGTTGTTTTTTAGTTTCACGACAGATCAACGGTTATTGGAAAATTCGTTGATCCAGTGGAAGCCCGGATTGTAGAGCCGGCATTTTGATGGGTCGATTTTGCGCAGTTCAAGGTGGGCTGGCTGGCCGTTGAATGTTCCGTTCACAATCTAAGGAACTGCGATACTCAAACGCCACCTTTCGCCAATTGCCGACGGTGACTTCGGAAATCAAGTTCCCTGTAGGGTCTCGCCCCGTGCCCTCCACGTTATAGATTGCCTCCCCTGCATCGCGGCATCAGACGGATTCGAATCTGCCAGCCAAGCCACGGCAACTACAAGCGAGCAGGACCGAATTTCAACAAACTCCCAGAGGCAAGGACCTGTTCTTCGTCAGACTCAGCGTGAATACCGTCCTTTGAGGATTCGATTCCTCGAGGCAGACGCTGCCGCCGTGTTCTTCAGCTATTCGTAGAGCCAGGGTGAGCCCCAGACCGGTTCCGTTGGGTTTTCCTGCGGTCACAAATGGATCGAACAACGTCCTCCGCACCGAGGCAGGGATGCCGGGACCATTGTCCAGGACTCTGACGCAGATCTGCTCATTGACTTCCGTAACGTCGACCCTTACTTCAGGAACGTGCGTTGAGCGTGATGCGGCCTGGCAGGCATTGAGCAACAGGTTATAGATGGCGCTTTCAAGGTTCCTTGCATCGATGTCTGCTTCCGCCGGCGGGAACTTGCCGACCGTGATGTACACGTTCCGTCCGTCTGGATGAAACTTCGCTGCTGCAATAGCTTTCTCGACAACCAGGGAAACGGGCTCATGAACGAGGGGATTCTTCCGTCCGCTGCTACTAAATTGCAGGAGTGAATCAATGCGCTCCGTCATCGCGAGCACTGCTTCCTGAATTTCGAGCAGCAGAGCTGTCCGCACGCTCGGACATAGATCACAACGCTCGAGGAACTCGGAGTTCGCATAGATCGCCGTGAGCGAGTGGCGCATGTCGTGGGATATCGCGCATGCCATCCTGCCGATAGCCGCCATTCTCTCTGCTTCCAGCAGTTGGCGTTCTGCATGGCGCTGCAGTTCGTCTCGCAGATCCAGAGCAACACCCTTATCCATACACTTGACTGCCGAAGTAAAACGCTCGAGGGTGCCAAACTCAATTATTTGTGCCATAGACAATATCCAGTCCTCTCATCTATCGTCCGTTCGTCCGGTCGAGAGCGATCAACTGCTCATGACGTACTGCCAGTCTTTAACACGTTTCCCTGACTTCTCCGCTCTTGAAACGGGGCCCTGCCGTAGCGCCGACGTCGTTCGCTCAGCCTGTTTCTCTGTCCATCCACTCGCGAACGTACGCCGGACATTTCTCAAGCTTCACGCCGTCCGCCTCGCAACTCCTTAGAAACCTGACGGCGTCGCGATCCGCCAGCCTCAGGTCCCGCAAATCCAGAATGATGTTTCGGTAGTCGCAATCGAAAAGCTCCTTCAGTGCGGCGACCTGTTCCGCCTCCATACGCCCACTGAGGCTGAACACCGTGAAACTCTGCCACGTTGATCTCTCGATTCTCAAGGTCATCGGTTCTCGTCGTGATGCTCTGCATTGACGTCATTGCCGCCACTGATGTGATGGGAAGCAAGCAAGAGGCCAGACGCAACATATTGAAAACACGGTGGTAGGGGAATCAGTCAGATGACGAGATTTCGGTAGTTGCCGATTTTTCGGGAATTGGAAAGGAAAGGGGGATTCCTACGACTCAGAAATATAGTCGTGCTTTCTGATCTTCAGCTGCTTAATTTTTGAATCCAGGGTGGATCGCGGAATTCCGAGTTTCGCCGCCGCACCTTCGGGGCCAGCGACTTTGCCGTTGCACTCAGCTAATGCGGCTTCAATCATTTCTCTCTCCCGGTTCTGAAGAGTGTCCGGCAAGGGACTTTGCAACTCCTGCCGAGCTGGCTGCGGGCCGGCCAGCCAGGCTTTTTCGATCGAAAAGGTATCGCCGCTGTTCAGGATCACCGATCTCTCGACGATGTTTTGCAGTTCACGGATATTTCCCGGCCAGGGATATGACTGGCACTGCTCCAGTGTGTTGATGTCGATCCGGGAAATGTGCTTGCCGGCTTTTTCCGCGTAGCGTTTTACGAAGTACTCAAGCAACATCGGAATATCCTCCTTCCGCTTGCGCAGAGGAGGTACCTCAATCGGGAACACGTTGAGCCGGTAAAACAAGTCGGCCCGAAACGTTCCGGCGGCAATGGCTGCCGTTAGATCACGGTTGGTTGCGGCTATGACGCGAACGTCGGTGGAAATAACCCGGTTCCCTCCAACTCGTTCGAACTGCCGCTCCTGCAGCACTCGCAGCAACGCAATCTGGGTCTCTGCGGGAAGCTCGCCGACCTCGTCCAGAAAGATCGTGCCCGAGTGCGCGAGCTCAAAGCGGCCCTGGCGGCGCTGCACCGCCCCGGTGAAAGCGCCTTTCTCGTGGCCAAACAGCTCCGACGCAATCAGGGAGGAAGGAATCGACGCACAGTTTACGCTGATGAACGCCTGGCCGGAACGTTGCGAGTGCTTGTGAATGGCGCGAGCCATCAGTTCTTTTCCTGTGCCGGTTTCCCCCGTGATGAGCACAGTGGAATCGGTGCGCGCCACTTTCACAATGCTGGAGAGCACGGTTTGCAGCGCGGGTGAAGCGCCCACAATTTCCTCGAACATCGATGCTTTGACGATCTCTTCGCGGAGCGCAACGTTCTCGTGGCGCAGTCTCTCTTCCGATCGTTTGCGATCCTCAATGTCAATCGCCGGAACAACCCAGCGCGTAATGCGCCCCTGCTCATCTCGGAGTGGCTTGTAGTAGAGGAATAACCAACGATATTCACCGTCATTCCTAAGGAAGCGCGCCTCGATTTTCAGCGGAGATCCGCTTGAGAGGGCCTCCTTCCTTTCGCGCGCCACACGTTCCGCATCGTCGGGATGAACGAGCTCACGAATATCCCGTTTCAGCCACTCTTCAAGGGTAAGACCCAGGAAGTCGAGACTGGATTGGTTGATATACAGATGGCTTCCATCGCTGCTGAGCACTGACAAATGTTGGGGAGCGGCGTCCAGAATCTGACGGAGCTCCACTTCCTGCTCCCGGATCTTTTCCTCAGCCTGCCTGCGCTCGGTGACGTCCATCGCGGTACCGACTAATTCAATGACATCGCCGGAGGCATTCACTACCGGATGCCCGACCACGTGAATGTACTTAGCCGGTCCGTTTGGCAGAAGAAGCCTATGGTCGGTCTCAAAGTCGGATCTGTCCCGAATGGCCTGCTCGATCACGCGTATGTAATTGGGCGTATCCTCCGGGTGCAGCCGCTGGGCTACTTCCAGGTGAGATGGTGGCGTGGAATCAGGATCGAAGTCAAAGATTCGGTACATCTCCTGTGACCAATAGGAAGCGTTCCAGCCGAACCCTGGGAGCACTGTAGACCCCGGATTGGCGTCTCCCTGCGGGATTTCCATCGGATGGACCTGCACCGCCCAACTGCCAGTGTGGGTCAATGTCTGTGCTTCCGCCAAATTCCCCTCGCTCCGTTCAAGTTTCCTTTCTGCGTTTTTGCGTTCGGTAATATCTCGATAAATAAGGTGGAAGGCTAGCTGGTTGTTGCCAAGCCAAATGCCCTTTGCCACAACGGAAACGTCAAAGAGAACTCCGCCTTTGCGTTGTCGAATGACCTCCAGCTCGACCCTTTCCCCGGAAGTGAGCGAAGCCCTGTATTTGAGGGCGTCAGCGCGCAACTCCTCGGGTACGATTAAGTCCGGAAGCCACTGTCCCGCCGCCTCATCTGCTGTGTACCCGAAGATTCTTGTGAATTCCTGGTTGACCCGCAACACGTGAAAGCCATCGTCGGTCAGGAGTACCGCATCGGGCGATAGCTCAAACAGTGCATCGAGCTGCTCTTCCCGCCTGCGCAAATCCTCATTCGCAGCCGTGAGCTCTGCAGTTCGGTCGACGATTGCGACCTCCAGAGCTTCCTTTTTCCGTCGTACCCAGATCATGAGGACGGCAAAGAGCAGGAAGACGAGATCATAAAGCCCGCGGGAGAGGCCGCTGGTTGCCCCTTCGACGATGAAGCTCCGGATCAATGTTGAAAGCAAAACTGCCACAACACCGGGCTTCGTGCCGCCGTACCAAAACGTGATCGCGATCGCGGAGAGTGCAAACGCGGCAAACGTATGAGGCAGATTGAAGTGGTGAAACAGTAGATCCAGCAACAGAGCGCCGGCGACCGAGGCGAAAGCCAATCCATAGCGGCGCGCGGACGACGCACCTGGCCCTGTCAACTTTTCTGTTGCAGCTGAATCAGGCATGGTTCAGCCCTTTACTCATCCTCAGATTAGAGCCGCGGCGGTGTCCGTACTGGTTATTACTGTAGCTCCCTTGCGGCGCAGGGCGCGAACACCACCCCGAAGTTGGATGCCCTTACTGATGTGACCTCAGCGGCGCCCGCGCAGGGGTCCGGGCATCTCCTGTCTCGACGTTTCCGTGTGCCGAAGCGCAAAACAGCGGTCGTGCAGATTCAGCGAACGGCCAGGCTTCCTTCAAGCGGCGTGTTATCCGAGGAGCCGCCGACGAAAATGCCATAATCGCCGGACTCGAAGTTCCACTTGCTATCCGCTGGTTCAAACGTTTTCAGAACTCGGGAATCGATCGGCACGGTTACAGTCTGTGAGGCGCCTGGTTGCAATGTGATTCGCTTCCAGCCAACAAGCCGCCGGTATGAGGATTCGTGCGTGCCCTCGGGAAGGCTGGCATAGACTTCCGCGATTTCCGTGCCAGTTCGCTTTCCGGTGTTTGTCACCGTGAAGCGGACACTCTTTGACGCTGAGTCGACGCTCAGTCCGGAATACGCCCAGGAGGAGTATGACAGGCCGAAGCCGAAGGGAAACAGTGGCTGTTTATGCTGTGCCTCGAACCACTTGTAGCCGACCTCCGGCCCCTCATCGTAATGAACCGCGTAGGTGGAAGGATGCGTTGAAGGATCTCCAGTCAGGTCCTGGGCAGGCACGGGAGGAATGGAGGAGCGGGGAAGGTCATTTTCGCTCTTTGGGAATGTGATCGGCAGCTTGCCGGAAGGATTGACGTCGCCCACGAGGACGTTGGCCAGAGCCTTGTCTCCCGAACTGCCCGCGAACCAAGCCTCGACGACGCCAGCGGCCTTGTCGATCCAGGGCATGGTGACCGCTGTGCCGCTTTCGAGGACAACGATGGTGTGAGGATTTGCTGCCGTTATCTGTTCAATGAGATCGTTCTGATTGCCGGAGAGCGAGAGACTGGGCAGATCCATGTCCTCCGCTAACCATTGGGAGGCGAAGACGATGGCCAGATCGGAGTTCCTGGCGAGGGCCGCGGCCGATTGCAGGTCCGTGCCGGGATCGAAAGCGACCTTCGTGTTCGGCAGTTTTGCCCGGAGCGCCCTGAGGGGAGAAGTCGGAAACCAGATGTGCTCCTGCCAGATGGTTGCACCCTTCCCTGGGGGCATGATGGCATTGCCGCCCGGTGGGTCAACCTGCGCCGATCCACCACCGGAGATCATTCCAACATCGGCATGCCCGCCAATGATCGCGATACTGTGCACCCGAGAGGGGTCGATGGGGAGTACGTTATGGTCATTCTTCAGGAGGACAATGCTCTCCTCTTCGACATGCTGCGCAACTTCCAGTCCCTTTTCCACATCGGGAACGCTTGTTTGTGGAGGATTGTCAACGATGCCGGATAAGAACTCTGCATACAGGACTCGCCGAGCATGGTCGTCTATTTCTGACACCGGCACCTTGCCGGCCTCGACTGCTTCTTTGAGCTTCGGACCGAAGTAGTCGGCCAGGGGCTGTTCCTGATCGAGGCCGGCTGCTGAGGCGGCGATCGTGCTGTGGGTTCCTGTCCAGTCGGAAATGACGAAGCCTTTAAAGCCCCATTCCTTCTTCAGAACTTCATTCAGCGTGTACGGATTTTCGCAACCGTACACGGCATTGATCCGGTTGTAAGAGCACATCACGGCGCCAGGATTGGCGGCGGCAATGGCGATATGGAATGCAAGCAGGTCCGACTCCTGCATGTCCTTTTGCGAAATGATGGCATTCACGACGAAGCGGCCGGTTTCCTGGTCGTTCATCACGTAGTGCTTGATGTCGCCGACGATGTGCTGCGCCTGTTCGCACTTCATCATGCTGCCGTCCATGGTGCCGGCGAGGAGCGGATCTTCACCCGTATATTCGAACGTGCGCCCATTTCTGGGTTCGCGAACGAGGTCCACACCGCCGCCCAGGGTCATGTCAAAGCCCTGAGCCCGCAAGTCCTGACCGATCATCTCGCCGTAAGCGCAGGCCGAATCCGGATCCCAGCTTGAGGCAGCTCCCAGGTTGGAAGGCATGGCTGTTGCATATCGCCCGTTGGCCCCGCTGTCTCTCACGCCGTAGGCCGCGTCGGAAATGATGAGGGGCGGAATGCCGAGGCGCTTCACACCCTCGACGTATCCAGCGCCCCCATTCGCAAGCGGTGTCAGCGGCATGGTCCACTGCGGAACGTGGGCCATTCCATTTCCGTGCAGCAGGGCCAGCTTCTCATCGAGGGTGAGCTGCTTCAGGACCATCTCTGCCCGTTCGTCCGGCGCAAGATTGGGGTTCATCCAGGGTCGCTCTGAGTCCTGTGCGGCCAGTTGGCTCGACTGAGAAAGGATCGCCGTGAGGGCGATCAGCGCAAGGACAAAGTTTGAACCACTCTTCCGAATCTTCATAAACCTCCAGGTGCCGGCGCGGTCCGGCGATCGTGCAGCCCCGGCTCATTGTCGTCGAGGCTTCAGCGCAGTTCTTCCGTGCGGACGATGACAAACGCAGGATCGAATGGCCGATGGCTGTTGAGGAAGGCTCAACGAGTACAAGGCAGTCGTAGTAATACTAACCCCCGTGGAGCCTGACAGATACGAGAAGATCCAGGGATCGGAATACGGTATGTATGATACGAGCCGCAGGTCCCGTATTTGGGATCTGCGGCTCGGGATGTCCGCTATTTCGGTGCGCTCGGCGTGCCCGGAAGGATGAACGTCTCTTTCGTCGTGTGAAAATCCTGCAGGTACGTGACGCCGCCCTCGTCGAAGGTGGTGATGCCGGCTTGGGTGTGTTTTTCTTCGATCAAACGCGCCGCGATGGTGATGGGCTTTTTACCGTCAGCTTTGAGGGTCACCTGCACCTGCGACCCGGAAGGCTCCGTCCAGGTCATGTTGTATTGACCCTGGGAAATTTGAAGGTCGCCGACCCGAACATCAACCGGTACGAAAAACCCCGCCGAATTCCTTGCGGCGGCGAGCGGCAGCGAGCATGAGGCCAGCAAAAATAGAAGCGCAATTCCCCAAATACGTTTCACAGTATCCTCCTGGGCTGAGAGCAGAACCCTGCGAAATTCGCCGTGAAGCTACAGCCCAGACGAAGACTAGCCCGGTCGCCGATCCGCCGGAAGCTGCATCGTGCAGTAAATGGGAAGAGAGCGGGCTAATGCCTTCCTAGGAAAGGGACATGTCGCTTGCGAGGGAGTTGGGTTGTGGGCATGTATGATACGGCGCTTCGGGGAGAACAGTGCTTCTACCAGGTCTCGACA
>Ga0210391_10002708_pt1 | contig 15225 bp, 15 predicted proteins | sample IncBWC12OmetaG_FD_160573 | JGI IMG/M metagenome (GOLD analysis project Ga0210391, IMG submission 160573) | Forest soil microbial communities from Barre Woods Harvard Forest LTER site, Petersham, Massachusetts, United States - Inc-BW-C-12-O ... | reverse complement strand
GCCCGGTGTGATGATGCCGGAGCAGGGGCGCAACACCACGCACGTCGAGGGCGTCGTGCTGATTGAACAGTGGGTTTCCGCTTTGCGCGGGGCCTGCGATACCGCTACCTAGGATGTCTGTACCCACGCTTTTAACAGAGGGCGACGCTCATGACCGATCAGATCGACACCGGTACACAGGACCTTCTGGCGAGGTTGAATGAAGGCGTGCTGACGCTGACCCTGAACCGGCCCGAGGCGCGCAATGCGATGAGCGAGGCCATGAATCGCGCCTTGGCCGAGCAACTCGCCTGGGCTGAGGTGGCGCCGTCGGTGAAATGCGTGGTGCTGACGGGCGCCGGCAAGGGCTTTTGCGCCGGCGGAGATGTCAAAGGCATGGCCGAGCGCACCCAGGAGTCGGTGCCGATCACCCCTGATGAGGCGATATACCGCCAACGAGTCAATCAGCGTGCGACGGCCGGACGGTTGTTCAAAATGCCGAAGCCCACGCTCGCCGCGCTGCCCGGCGCGGCCGCCGGCGCCGGGTTGGCATGGGCGCTGGCCTGTGATCTTAGGATCATGTCGCGTACCGCGATCCTAACCACGGCGTTCGCGCGCGTCGGCTTCTCGGGCGACTACGGCGGCACTTACTTCCTCACGCAGCTGGTGGGTTCGGCGAAGGCGCGCGAACTTTACTATTTGTCCGAGAGAGTGGGTGCGGAGGAGGCGCTCAAGCTGGGGCTCACCAACTGGATCTGTGAACCGGAAGAGCTGGCCGCACGCACCCACGAGATTTCGAGCCGCTTGGCGCGCGGGCCGAGCATCGCCTATCGCTACATGAAGGAAAATCTCAACCGCGCCATGGGTGGGGAAGTCGACGACTGTCTCGATCTGGAGGCGACCCACCACATACACTGCGTTTCGACTGATGATTACCGAGACGCAGTGCGAGCGTTTGTTGAGAAGCGTGAACCAGTGTTTCGCGGCCGCTAACGATGCGACTCAGGCAAATCGCGCTCGTCGCCACGGACCTCGCGGCGGCCCGCGCTGACATCTCGGCGGTCCTCGGTGTTCAATATGCCTTCGATGACCCCGCGGTCGGCAAGTACGGCTTGCGCAACGCGGTCTTCCCCATCGGGGATACCTTTCTCGAGGTTGTTTCACCGAAAGAATCCGGCACGACGGCGGGCCGACTGTTGGAGAAACGCGGCGGCGACGGCGGCTACATGGTGATCTTACAGGTTGACGATTTGGCGCAAGCGCTCGCCCGGGTCAAAAACGCCGCGGCGCGCATCGCCGATCAGAGCGACAAGGACGGTGCCGCCTTTACGCATATTCATCCCAAGGACATCGGCGGCGCGATCCTGTCTTTGGACCATATGGTTCCCAAGGAGCGCTGGGAATGGGGCGGTCCGCATTGGCAGTCGCACGTTTGCACCGACACGTCGGTGAAAGTGGCCGGGGCCGAGCTGCAGGCCAAGGATCCGGCGCAGATGGCGGCACGCTGGGCGCAAGTTCTCGGCCGCGCGGCCACTTTGGACGCGGGTGTTTGGCGCATTCGATTGGACGACGGTGAAATCCGCTTCACCCTCGAGCGCGATGGCCGCGGCGAGGGCCTCGGCGCCTTTGATGTCATCGTTCGCGACGTTGACGCGGTGCAGGCCAGCGCTGCAGCCCGGGGTTTGCTCGCTCCGGATGGCGCCGTCGTGCTCGCCGGTACGCGCGTGCGATTGATTCAATAACGCGTCAGCCGCGATCCGCGCTATCCTGGCTGTCTCACAATTCGGATGAAAACCATGACCGAGAATTCTGGAACCGCGATGTCGCGGCGCCGTCTGTTGACCATGATCGGCTTAAGCGCCGGCGGCAGCGTGATGTACCAAGCCATGCACAGTCTGGGGCTGGCGGCGGAAACGAATTTCAAGGGCCCGATCCGCTTGAGCGCCGCACCGAAGGGCGCCTCGGTTCTGGTGTTGGGTGCCGGAATTGCCGGACTGGTCGCCGCCTACGAGTTGCGCAATGCGGGCTACAAGGTGCAGGTGCTGGAATACAACGCGCGCGCGGGCGGCCGCAACTGGACGCTGCGCGGCGGCGATCGCTACACGGAATTGGGAGGAGAGACCCAGGAGTGCCAATTCGATCCCGGCCTCTACATCAATCCGGGTCCCTGGCGCTTGCCGTATCACCATCGTGGCATGCTCAACTACTGCAAACGCCTGGGCGTCGCGCTCGAACCGTTTGTGCAGATCAATCACAACGCCTATCTACATGGTCGCGAGGCCTTCGGCGGCAAGCCGCAGCGGCTGCGGACCGTTAAGGCGGACTACGATGGCCACATCGCAGAGTTGTTGGCCAAGGCCACCCGAAGTCATGCGCTCGATGCCGAGGTGAGCACCGAGGATCAGGCGATATTGCTCTCCGCGCTGCGCTCGAGCGGTGCGCTCGACGAAAATTATCGATACCTCAAAGGGTCCGACAGCAGTGAGCGGCGCGGCTTCGACCGTGATCCGGGCGGCGGCTTGAGCGCCAGACCTCAGTATTCGCAACCGGTGGGCGTAAGCGACTTGTTGAAATCAGGTCTTTGGGGCGCACTCTCCATTGGCGAGCTGTACGACATGCAAACCACGATGTTCCAGCCGGTGGGCGGCATGGGGCAGGTGGGCCAGGCGTTCGCGCGCGAACTCGGGCCGCTGATTCGCTACAACGCCAAGGTGATTGACATCCACCAGGACGAGCGCGGTGTCAGCGCCACGTATGAAGACGCCAGCTCCGGTTCCAACCGGCAGACGGCAAAGGCCGACTGGTGTATCTGCACGATTCCGCTGTCGATCCTGGGCCAGATACCCATGAACGTCGGCGGACCGATGACCAAGGCGATCGCCGCGATTTCCTACTGCACCGGGCTCAAGGTGGGTTTGCAGTTCAAACGTCGTTTCTGGGAGGAGGACGAGCAAATCTACGGCGGCATCACCTATACCGACTTGCCGATTGGTCAGATCAGTTATCCAAGCAGTCGATTTTTCGCCGACGGCAAAGGCGTGCTGCTCGGGGCGTATATCTGGAACATGGTCGATTCCATGGAATTTACGTCGATGTCGCCGGCGCAACGCGTGTCCAAGGCCGTTGAATATGGCAGCCGAATTCATCCGCAGTACACCAAGGAATTCGATAATGGAATCGCCGTTGCCTGGCATCGCGTGCCTGCCGCAATGGGTTGCTTCGCCCTCTGGTCGGACGAGAATCGCGCCGAGCACTACGACAATTTGTGTGCATTCGACGGCCGCATTGTGCTCGCCGGAGAACACGCCTCTTATCTGCCGGCTTGGCAGGAGGGCGCTGTGACTTCGGCGCTGGATGCCATCGAGCGGCTGCACCAACGGGCGCGGCTTGGCGGTGCGGCATGAGCCGCGGAAAGTGGTCTGCAATCGCTGCCGCTGCGCTGTGCACGGGAATTGCGATGGGGACGGCCGGCGTGAGCGCGCTGCTGGTCCAGACGCCGGTGCGCGCCGATAGCGCGGGTAATTCAGACCCGGTGCCGCTCAAAGCGATGGACGGCCGGCAGATCTATGAGCACATTTGTCAGGGTTGTCACATGCCTGATGGCGCAGGCGCGGTGGGGGCGGGACATTATCCGGCCCTGGCGAAGGATCCGACCTTGGTATCGCGCCAACACATGGCGCTGACGCTTTTGAAGGGAAGGCGCAACATGCCCGCGTTCGGCGAAAAGCACGCCGTCGGCTTCGGTGGGCCGCCCGTGATGCTCAGCGATGCGCAGATCGCCGCCGTGATCAATTACGTGCGTACGAATTTCGGCAATCACTACGCAGACTCGATCACCGCCGCCGAGGTCTCCGAGCTCGATCAGAAGACCCGCTGATCAGCGCGGCTTTTCCTCGAGGCCGGAATCGTGCGCCGCCAGTTGACCGATCGCGGACCAGTCCAACGCCTCGCCGCCGCGAGCGATCAGCGTCAAAAAACGATCGCGAAGTAAACTCGCCAACGGCAGGGGAACATTCAGCGTTTCCGCGGCCGCCAGCGTCAGGCGAATATCCTTTTGTCCCAGGGGAGCCGCGAAACCGGCCGGCTCAAAGCGCCGCTCCACAATCAGGCGGCCATACGTTTTGTACACCGGCGCATCGAACAAGGTCGAGGTGAGTAGATCGATATACTGCTGCTGATCGAGGCCCGCTTTGCCGATGAGCGCCAACGCTTCGCCCAGCGACTCGATCACGGCGGCAATGAGAAAATTGCCGCTCAACTTCACCAGGTTGGCATTCTCGGCCTGACCCGACATGACGAAGGTCTTTTGCCCCAGATCCTTGAATAGCGGCATATAAGTGTCGACCAGCTTGGGCTGACCGGCCACTACCACGAATAGTTTGCCGCTTGCCGCGGCATCCGGACGGCCAAACACGGGGGCGGCCAGATAATGCTGACCGGCATCTGCATGGGCGGCGGCGAGGCGCTTGGACAACGCGACGCTGATGGTGCTCGATGAAATATGCGCGGCGCCCTTTTTGAGGCTGGCCAGTATGCCGCCCTTGCCGAAAACGATTCCCTCCAGCGCGTCGTCGTCGGCCAGCATGGTGATGACGACTTCTGCCGCGCAAACCGCCTCAACGCTGCGCTGCGCTTGCGCGCCGAGACGCACCAACGCTTCGGCCTTGCTGGCGGTTCGATTGTAGACGCCGACCTCGTGGCCCGCTTTGAGCAGATTCGCCGCCATGGCGGCACCCATTTGCCCGAGGCCAATGAATCCGATTTTCATAGCAGCGCCTCCTCAGTGGTTCGTGTTGAGCGATCCATCGCCGGCAGGAAAGCAGCGTCGCGGCCGATCAGTCGCTCGGCACAAAGATAGCGAGGAGTATATAAACCAACAAGCCCGTTCCCGCGCAGAGGAACAATACCGTAAAAAATAGCCGCCACACCCAGGACTCCATGCCGGTCAAGCGCCCGAGGCCACCGCACACACCGGCGATCCAGCGGTCGGTGCGGCTGCGGCGGAAGGTATTGACTGCCGAGACGAAGGGCGGAGAAGAATTGGTGCTCGCGGTATTGAGCAGCCGCTCCTTCGCGCGCGTGAACTCCTCGTCCGTCAAAGCGCCGCGCGCGCGCAGTTCGTCCAATTTGTTGAGGTCGTCACTTAGCGTCATTGCGATCTCCGTTATGCGCGGCGGCGTTGGCGGCAGGGCCATTTTGGGCCTGGGCGTTCTGACGTGCCTCTTTGTCCTTCACCTTCTCACGATGATGCTCAATCACACACCCCGCGGTAGCCCCCAGAACAGCGTGATGTCCGGCGACGTGGCCGACGACGCCGCCAACGGCCGCGCCTTTCAGGCATCCTTTGGCATATCCCATGCTGGGCAGCATTGCGAGACCGACGCAAATGGCGAGACAGGCAGTAATTTGGCGCATTTTCATTCCCCTGACGAGTGCCGATAGGCTAAATACACCTGACGTATGCAAAATTGCGCCTTCGAAACGAGTTTTTGAAGCTCCGAGTCAAAGTCGCCTCATGCGGGGTGCCTAAGCGTAGCTAAAACAGGGTGTTAGGACCAGGCTCGACGCAACGGGGGTTGGCTCCCAGCGGCAATACGTCGATACTGACGCGAAAATAAGCAGCTTCATAGTTCCCAAGGACATTTTTACAATGGCGAGCAAGAACAGCACGTTGGGCAGTCTGATCCGTTTGGTGCGAAAGAAGAACTCCTGGACCTTGCGCCAGCTGAGTGAGCGCGTCGGAATTCCGCTCTCCACGCTGGCCAAAGTGGAGACCGACAAGCTCTCGCTCACGTACGACAAGTTGCAGCAGTTCACGGGTCGGTTAGGTTTGAGCATGACGGAGTTTCTGGCGCAAGCAGAGATGCCGGCCGCCAACGCGTTGCCGGTTTTTACGGCGCGCCGCAGCCTCACCAACAGCGGCAACTCGATCCAGATCTCAACCCCCAACTATGACTATGAGTATCTGTGCGCCGATCTTCGAGAAAAGCGCATGGTGCCCATCCTGACGCGCATCAGGTCAAAAGACATTGCCGAATTTGGTGAACCCTTGAAGCACAAGGGTGAAGAGTTCATCTTCGTGATCGAAGGCACGATCGAAGTGCACTTGCAGTTCTACAATCCGGTGCGCCTCTCCGCGGGCCAGGGCATCTACATCGACAGCACCATGGGGCATGCCTATGTAGCGCGGGACTGCGAAAGCGCGCTCGTGCTCGGCGTTTGTTCGAGCGAGGATCCCAATCTGGCGACAGAGCTCATCAGTCTTGCGGCTAATGAGGCGCAGACGAACGCGTAGCGGCGGCGCTGAGCGGCAGCGCGCGATCGCGATTGAGCCAGAAGCCAATTGCAAACAAGACAATGATGAGCGGCACGGCGACACCGAACTCGTCGATCGCATAGGGCGTCAGGGTGCCTCGAGCGCCGGTTAACGGCGTAAAGAAACCCTGAATGAACAGGTTGTGGCTGGCATGCAGAATGGCGCAGGGCCAAACGCTGTTCGAAACCAGGCGAAACCACGTCATGATCACACTGCATCCAATCGTGAGCGCGCAGAAGCAGGGCATGGAGAACCACCACGGCGTTCCGCTGTTGTAATCCGCGAACAGCAACAGCGGCATGTGCCACGCCGCCCAAATAATGCCGACCGCGATGCTGCCTTTGGTGAAGCCCAGACGCTCCACCATCAACGGGGTGAGCAGGCCGCGCCAGCCGATCTCCTCTCCCAGGGCGTGAGCGAGGCTTGAGATCATTTGCGTCGTGCCGATCAGGAGCAGGTACAGCGGAATAAATGCGATCGGGCTGGTCACCGTCCAGCCGAGTTTCTGCGCAATCGCAGCAATCGCAGTGGGATCCGGGAAGAACCCAAAGCCGAAGATCCAGATCAACCCATAGCCAATCGTCGCGTAGGCCAATGGCGTCACGTAGGAAAGCAACGCGTAGCGCGCGCCGCCCCAGCGCAGCCCGAGCGCGTTGAAATCCACGCGCCTGATGTAGCAGGTCGCGATCGCGGCTGCGCCGGGACACCACATCAATCCCGCGACATAGAGGCCCCTGCCGGCGCCGACGTGACCCGATGCGATCATCAAAGTCCAGAAGACACTGCTGAAACACGCGGCGAGCGCCAAGTAGCAGAGAATCGTCACGGTTTGCGGCCTGGCCATTGCAGATCCTCGACGCGCCGCTCTTGGAGTTGAAATGTGCGGCTGCGACTCTGGCTTAGATTGACAGCAATTCTCTCATCAGGCTAACTATCGCGCAAGTTTCTCCAATTAGGCCATGTTTTTACGCGACGGGGCGATAAGAAAATGACCCGCATACCATTGATCGCGTTGGTGATGACATTCGCCGTTTGCGCGCGCGCGGCCCCTTCGGAGCAGGAACGATTGCCGCCCGATGCGCAGGCCGGCAATTACGTCGGCAGCGATGTCATGATTCCGATGCGCGATGGCGTCAAGCTGCACGCCGAAATCTGGCGGCCGCGCGGCGACACCTCCAAGCTTCCCATCCTGATGCAGCGGTCTCCTTACGGCTTTGGCTTGAGCAAGGTCAAGCGATCGATGGACGCGGAATTCAAAGAGCTGGCGCAAGAGGGTTTTATCTTTGTGCTCGAGGACATCCGCGGCCGATTCGGCTCCGCGGGCGAGTTCGTGATGCTGCGCCCGAAGACCACAGCCAAGGATGGCGTGGATGAGTCCACCGATACCTACGACAGCATCAGTTGGTTGATCAAATCGCTGCCGAATAATAACGGCAAGGTGGGAGTCTTTGGCGTGTCCTATCTTGGCTGGACCACGGCAATGGCCACGGTGGGTGCGCACCCGGCGTTGAAAGCGGTTTCCGTACAAGCCTCTCCCGAGGATATGTTCATCGGCGATGACTTCCATCACAACGGCGCCTTCCGCTTGCAGTACGCCTGGGAGTATGCGGCGGCACTGGAGACGGACGGGCGAACGCTCAACGCATTCGACTTCAAGAAGGAAGATCCCTATTCCTGGTACTTGAAACAAGATGATCTTGCGACTCTGGATCAGCGCGCCCTAGGCAGCCGCCTGCCTTCCTGGCAGAACTTCGTCGCGCACCCGAACTACGACGCATTCTGGCGCTCCGCCGTGACTTCGGCGGTGATGCCGGCAACGGTGAAGACGCCCAATCTCATCGTCGCCGGTTGGTGGGATCAGGAGGACTTCTACGGACCGGTCACGATTTATAAGCGCCAGCAACAGCACGATCCGCAGCATCGCAACTACCTGGTCATCGGTCCCTGGAATCACGGCGGTTGGGCGCGAGATGCCGGCAATAAATACGGCCCGCTGGATTTTGGGTCCGACACCGGCAGCTACTTCCGCGCGAACATGGAGACGCCGTGGTTTAAGTTTTGGCTGAAAGGCGAGGGCAAGCTCGACCAACCCGGCGCGTTTATCTTTGAGACGGGCAGCAATGAGTGGCAGCGCTTCGACGCCTGGCCGCCACGAGAAGGCATATCTAAAAAGCGGCTCTACTTGCATCCCGACGGCAAGCTGTCCTTTGACCCGCCGGCCACGGCCGATGGCAAGACCGATCACTATGTGTCGGATCCGGCGAATCCCGTTCCCTATCGCACGCGGCCGATCGCCACGACATTTTCCGCGGACGGGGCTTGGACCGTGTGGCTCGCCGATGATCAAGCGCCGTTTGCGAAACGTGCCGATGTCCTGTCTTGGCAGACGGATGTATTGCAAAACGACGTGACGATCCGCGGCAATGTCGCCGCCCAGCTGTATGCCAGCACCACCGGCACCGACGCGGATTGGGTGGTCAAACTCATCGACGTCTATCCTGCCGATGACGCCGCGCCGGCCCTGCGCGGCCGGCAACTGATGATCGCCAACGACGTTTACCGCGGGCGCTTTCGTTCAGGGTTCGAACATCCCACGGCACTGGTTGCGGATAAGGTGCTCGAATATTCGGTCGATCTGCATTCCGCGTCGCACGTATTCAAGAAAGGTCATCGCATTGCCGTGCAGGTGCAGAGCACTTGGTTCCCGTTGATCGATCGCAATCCCCAGACTTTCGAAGCGAGCATATTCAGCGCCCAGGCGGCCGACTTCAAAGCCCAAACGCACACCGTGTATCACAGCCTTCAGTATCCCTCCGCCATCCTGGTCGACATCGCCGCCGCGGCGAAGCACACGAATTAGCCAAGGAACATTCGCAATGCACATCTCCACGCGTTTTCTACTGGGCAGCTTGACGACGGCTGCATTTATGACGCAACTGGCATTTGCGGCGCCCCTTGCGACGCCGGTTCCCATCGAAGAAGTCATGCAGGCGCCTTATCCATCGAGTTTAGTGGCCTCCGCAAAGGGAAATGCCGTTGCGTGGGTGTTCGATACCAAAGGCTGCCGGAATATTTGGGTGGCGCAAGGCGCTCACGCGCGGCAGATCACCCCGTACACATTGGATGATGGATTCGATATCGGCGATTTGGCATGGTCGGCGGACGAGACTCAGGTCGCCTATGTTCGCGGCGGATCCATCGAAGACGATCAGCCCGCCAACGTCAACAATTCTCCCGAGGGTCCTGCGCCTAAAGAAGTCTGGGTCATAGCGACCGCGGGCGGCGCGCCGCGCAAGGTGGGCGGGGGCCACTCGCCGAGTTTTTCGCCGGACGGCACTCGCTTGGTGTTTGCGGATAAAGGCAAGATCATGACGGCTGACGCCACGGGCGCCGCTCCCACGCCGCTGATCGTCGATCAAGGCCGCATCGCATCCATGACTTTCTCGCCCGACGGCCAGAAGCTGGCATTTGTGAGCGGACGCAAGGAGCACTCCTTGGTGGGTGTGTACGATTTTGCCACGCGAACCATCACCTGGCTGAGCCCGAGTCTCGATCACGACACTTCGCCGGTATTTTCTGCCGCCGGCAAAGAAGTCGCATTCATTCGCACCCCTTCAGAGAAAAATCCGGGCTTTGTCTCGCATCGTGCGGGTCAACCTTGGTCCATTTGGGTTGCCGATGCCGCGAGCGGCGCGGGCCGGCGAGTTTGGGTGGCGGACAGCGGCGTCGGCAGCGCTTTTGCGCCCACACTGGCTCAGAAAAATTTACTCTGGAATTCGAACGACGAGCTGGTGTTTCCTTGGGAGAAGACCGGTTGGCTGCAGCTTTACGCCATCCCTGTCCGCGGCGGCGCGCCGCGATCGATTACTCAGGGCCAATTTGAAGTCGTGCACATGGTGTTGAGTCCGGATCGGCACCGGTTGGTCTACTCCTCGAATGAGGAGATCGACCGCATGCATGTATGGACCGTCGACTTCAAGGGCGGCAAACCGACCCTGGCGAGTAAAGACCATGCGATCGAAGATTACCCGCAGATCAGCGGCGACGGCACGATTTTCGCGCTGCAAAGCGATGCAACCAAACCGCTGCAGCCGGTGATGTTGGCCGCGCCCGGGCGCTGGCAGCTGCTGGTCCCGGAAGCGTCGGCAGCATTTCCCTCTGCGAAATTGGTGACACCCGAAGCGGTGACCTATGCGGCAAAGGACGGACAACCGGTGCACGCTCAGCTGTTCCTGCCGCGTGATGCGGGGACGAAACCGCATCCCGCGATCATGTTTTATCACGGCGGCCCTCGCCGCCAGATGCTGCTGGGTTTCAATCCCATGGGCGCCTACAACTGGATGTACGCGCTCAATCAGCGCTTAGTCTCAGAAGGGTACATCGTCATATCGGTCAACTATCGCGGCGGTATCGGTTACGGCCTGGATTATCGCGAGGCCAACAACTTTGGTCCGGACGGCGGCAGCGAAACGAACGATATTCTGGGTACGGTGACCTATCTGCAGGGAAGGAAGGATGTCGATGCGCGCAAGATCGGCGTCTGGGGCGGCAGTTATGGCGGCCTCATGACCGCCTTGGCGTTGGCACGCGCATCCAAAGACATCGCGGTCGGTGTGGACTACGCGGGCGTGTACAACTGGGACTCGATGCTCGCATCGCTTGGCGCGCCGGTAGAGCCCGGGGAGGCCACGCGACGCGGCTTCGATTCATCACCTGTCGCGACCATCGATCAATGGCATTCCCCGGTTCTGGTCGTCCAGGCAGACGACGATCGGAATGTACCGTTGCAGCAATCGGTGGAATTGATTCAGGACCTGCGTCTGCATCACATCGATCATGAGGTCATCATGATGCCCAACGAAATTCACGACCTCGCCCACTACTCATCCTGGATAGCATTGTTCAAAGCCACCGATGCGTACCTGAACCGATATCTTCTTCAGTAGCGCGCGGGGCCGTGGCCCGTGCCCTATAATCGGGGCCGGGCTGGCTTGCCGGGGATGAAAATGCTTTCCAAATCAGTGGCTGCGGCTTGCTTCGCGCTCGCATGGTCGATGGCGGGCGCCGGCGATGCGCAAACCTCCGACAAGCCGCAATTCGGCGCGTGGGGATTGGACCTGAGCGCCATGGATAAGCAGGTCCTGCCCGGCAATGACTTCAATCGCTACGCGTCGGGCGCGTGGCTTGCGCGCACGCAAATCCCTGCCGACAAGCCCATGGCGTCGCTTCGATATCTCATGACTGATCGCACAGAAGCGCGCTTGCATGAACTCATGGGCAAGGGGGCGGCGACAGCTTCGCAAGAACCCAGGGATTTGGAAGGGAAGGTCGGCGCCTTTTACAAGGCGTTCATGGACGAGGCGCGAGTCGACAAGCTGGGCGCAGAGCCGATAGCCGCGGAACTTGCGGCCATTCGCGGCGCTTCCGGCCGCGATGACATCACCGAATTGATGGGCCGCAACAACAGCGATTTCTTCGCGACGATTTTCACGCTCGGAACTGACGTCGATCTCAAAGACGTCAAGCGCTACGCGCTCTATGCAACTCAGGCAGGGCTGGGTCTCCCGGACCGCGATTATTATCTGCAGCCATCATTCGCCAAGCAGAAGGCGGCCTATCAGGCCTATGTCGCTGAACTTTTAGAACTCATCGGCTGGCCCGCATCGCAGGCCAGTGCCGCCGGCGTGGTTGACTTCGAAACCAAGATCGCCGCCGCGAGCTGGACCAAGACAGAGCAGCGCGATGTCGATAAAATCTACAATCCGATCCAGACGCCGGATCTTGCCGCTCTCACGCCCGGCTTTGCGTGGTCTCGGTTCCTCACGGGAGCGGGGCTTGGCAACCTAGATCGCGTCATTGTGGCGGAGAAATCCGCCTTCGTGCGCATCGGCGCCGTGTACCAATCGGCGCCGCTCGATGTGTTGAAAGCCTGGCAGGCATTCTCGGTCGCCGACAACGCCGCATTTTATCTTTCGAAGCCGTTCTCCACCGCTCGGTCCGGGTTCCGCGACAAGATTCTTTCCGGCCAGCTGGTTGAGCCGGTGCGATGGAAGAGAGCGATTCACGCCGTAAGCGGCGAGGATTGCACGGGCGATCGCGTCGATTGCTTCGGAAACTTAGGTTTCGGCGTGGGGCAGTTGTATACCGCGCGCTATTTTCCTCCCGCCGCCAAGGCCAAAATTGAAGCACTGGTGGCGAACGTCAAGGCCGCCATGCGGGCGCGCTTGGAGCGTCTGGATTGGATGACGCCGGCCACCAAAGCGGAGGCGCTAAAAAAACTCGACACCTATCAAATCAAGGTTGGCTATCCCGATCATCCGCGCGATTACTCCGCGGTGCTGATTCGCTCCGATGATTTGCTCGGCGACGTGCGCCGCGCGGCCGAAGCGGACTGGCATTTTTACTTATCGCGGCTCAATGGTCCCGTGGACCGCACCGACTGGAGCATGACGCCGCAGACCAATGATGCCTACAACGGCTCCCTGCGCGACATCGTTTTTCCCGCCGGCATTCTGCAGCCGCCGATATTCGATGCCGCGGCCGATCCGGCCATCAACTACGGCGCGATCGGCGGGGTGATCGGGCACGAATTGACGCACGGTTTCGATGACGAAGGACGCAAGCTCGACTCCTCGGGACAATTGCGCGACTGGTGGACAGCGGCTGACGCCGCGGCTTTTGAGGCGAGAGCGAAGAAACTGGGGGCGCAATACTCGAGCTATGAGCCGGTTCCCGGTGCGCACATCAATGGCGATTTGACCATGGGCGAAAATATCGCAGACCTTGGCGGGTTGAATGTGGCGCTGGAGGCATATCACCGCTCATTGAAGGGTGCGCCTGCACCGGTGATTGACGGATTCACCGGCGATCAGCGCGTGTTTCTCGGCTGGGCGCAAGCTTGGCGCGGCAAGGTTCGCGAGGACTATGTGCGCAAGCAAGTCGCTTCCGATCCCCACTCGCCGCGCGCCTTCCGCGTGATCGGACCGACCCGCAACATCGATGAGTGGTATGCAGCCTTCGGCGTGAAACCCGGAGAGACCTACTATCTGCCCGCGGATCAGCGTGTCCGCATCTGGTGACGGGATCCTTCGCGGGCGCATGCCGGGGTACCAGCCAATGCGTTTCACCAAAGCAATTGTGCGTCTTCCGGGCGAGAATTTCTCGCAGGGCTTGACGATGTCGGGATCGGCGTCCGCGCCCGATTTTCGCAAGGCACTCGAGCAGCATGCCGCGTATTGCCGCGCGCTGGCGGCGTGCGGAGTTGAAGTGACCGTGATGAGCGCGGATGACCGTTATCCGGACGGCACCTTCGTCGAGGACACCTTCGTCATCGCGGAGAGAGTGGCGATCGCAACGCGACCTGGCGCGAAGACTCGTACGGGTGAAGTCGAGTCGGTGGCCAAGGCGGTGCGTGGCTTCAGGCCTCAGTTGGAGCGGATCGATGCGCCGGGCACAGTCGATGGCGGTGATATATGCCAAGTGGACGATCATTTTCTAATCGGGCTATCCCAGCGCACCAACGAAGCAGGCGCCGCGCAACTGGCGGCGATTCTGGCGCGCCATAGATACACTTCATCGACGCTGGATATACGCCAACATCCCTCGCTGCTACATCTGAAGTCGGGTATTGCGTATCTCGGCGAACGGCGTTTCCTGATTGCTCCAGGGTTCCCGTCCACCGATGAGTTAGCTCACTGCGACGTGATTGAAGTCGACGCCAGCGAAATGTACGCCGCCAACGCAGTTCGCATGAACGATGAGGTTTTCATCGCGTCGGGATTTCCCAAACTGGCCGGCACCCTTGAGCAGCTGCAATACCGCGTTCGCGCGCTCGACATGTCCGAATATGCCAAAATGGACGGTGGTTTGAGCTGTCTGTCGCTGCGCTTTTAGTATTGGCCGCCGTCAAGGCGGAGCGCCTTATTGCACCGATACCACGCGATCGTCGCGCGAGCGTGATGAGGGTATCGTCGTTACGTAAGTCGCAATTTTAGCAAGGCCGTGGAGGAGCAACGGCAGCAGAAACAGATCGTCAACGACGCCCAAAACCGGAATCGCGAAATTAAAGGGATCTAAGGCGAAGAACCCCAAAGCGAGGGTTGCCGGTAGCAGCCAAGTGGGGCGGTTCGGATGGCGCAACGCCACCCACAGGAGCCGGATATCGCTGCCAGCCAGTCGCCACAACCTGAAAATCCTGCGCATAAAATCCTCACTTGGATTCGCCTATCTTTGTTCGACTTCGCGCGTTGAAAGTCGTTCAGTCTCGAAAGAATGGGCTTTTCGGATATGATGCCCTCGGGAGGGGGCCCCATCTATGGTTCGTACGATTTTCGCTTCAATTCTCTTCTTAAGCGTTTCGCTCGTTGCGTCATCGCAACCGAAGTTGCTCGAGCACATACCGCTTGAGTGGAAGCCGACGTCGAGCCTGCGGCTGGGTACGACGCAGATGTCTACTTCGACGGTGACGATCGGAAACTTTACTGACGGGCGTGACAACAAGGAGGCCATTGGTGAGAACGTAGAGGACAGCAATCCTAAGCCGGTGACGACGACCGCTGACGTTGGGGCGTTTGTGGCTGTTCACATCCGGCAGCTATTTGACGAAGCGGGCATTAAAACGGTCGACAGCAGCGGCGCGGTACTCATCAAGGGTGAGGTGACCAAGTTTTTCGTGCGCGAGGGAAACACTTACAAATCGGAAGTGGCGCTTCAACTTGTCGTAAGCGACGCGGATGGGAAAACGCTGTGGAAGGGTCTGGCCTCTGGTGAGGCCACACGGTTCGGACGGTCTTACAAGGCGGAGAACTACTACGAGGTACTGTCCGATGCTCTGGTTAACACCGTGAGTTCAATGCTGCAAGCTCCGGAGTTTCAGAGAGCGTTATCGGGGCAGGCAGGGACTTAGGCGCACGGTCGCAGCCCCGTAGATC
>Ga0210391_10002705_pt1 | contig 15245 bp, 20 predicted proteins | sample IncBWC12OmetaG_FD_160573 | JGI IMG/M metagenome (GOLD analysis project Ga0210391, IMG submission 160573) | Forest soil microbial communities from Barre Woods Harvard Forest LTER site, Petersham, Massachusetts, United States - Inc-BW-C-12-O ... | reverse complement strand
CCACGACATGACGAACACGATGCCGCCTTGAATCAGGCCGAACACCAGAAATGCCTGTTCGTATCCCGAGGACTCAATCATGGTTCTGATCGGCCCGACGGTCAGCGCCGCGCCCGCGCCAAACCCGGACGCGGTCACTCCGGCGGCAAGTCCGCGCCTCCCTGGAAACCATTTGAGCGCATTGCCGACGCAGGTTCCGTAGACGCAGCCGGTGCCGATGCCGCCGAGCGCAGCGGCGAAGTACAGCAGCGGCAACGACCCGGCGACAGAATTCAAGAGCCAGGCGCAAGCGACCAATATTCCGCCCGCCATGACCACCCAGCGCGGGCCAAACTGATCCACCATGTAGCCCTCGACCGGAATGAGCCAGGTTTCGAGCAGCACGAACAGGCTGAATGCCACTTGTATCGCGGCGCGTCCCCAGTGGTACTTCGCATCAATCGGATTGACGAATAGCGTCCAGCCATATTGAAGATTCGCGACGGCCGCCATGCAAATGACGCCGATGAGGAGCTGCACCCAGGGATTCGCAAACGGCGAAGTCGTGCTGCTGTTTTTCGCGGCGGCATTTTTCGAAATGTCGTTGCCGGCCATCCAGTAGTTCTCCCCACAAGACGATGCGCGCACGTACTCTGCATGGCAAAGTCCGAAGAAGTCAAGACCGAAGGGTCACGAATCAAACGATTAGGGTTCTGAGCCGAGCGAGCGGCCGTAGTTGCTGAGCAGAACTTGGATGCCGAAATAGCCGATGAATTCCGGCTGGCCATTCGCGGTGCCGCTGACGCTGCGCCCGGCCATGAAAAGCGCGATGAATGCCGGCGCCAACTTGTAGCGGCCGCCCAGGCCCAAAGTGGTCTGATCCGGCGGCGCGCCGAACGCGTGATCGTTATAGAGCTCCACGCCAAGATCCAATCGTTCCGTCATCGAGCGGCCCACCACGAGTCCCAGGATTCGCTCGTTCACACCGTGCTTGGGAAAAAAATAGCCCGCCTCGAAATCGACATCGACTGGGCCGACGCGCTTGGTGACCTCGAACGGCAGCAGAAAGCGCGAGCCGGGAACCGCGATTCCTTTCTCCTGAGACGAACTCGGTGCGTTGGCTTCCATCTGCGGAAACACCGAGAGCTGCCAACCGCCCTCCCCCTGGTCAAAGAACCGCCACTTGACTCCGGGGAAGGCATTGCTCCAACCGCTTTGGCGCGATTGGCCATCGGCGGTCTGCACCACGTAGGGAACTTCGTAGGTCAGTTGCACTCGATCGCCAAGGCCGTAATTCAGGTCGATTTGCGGCACCTGATAAGACGCGACGCTTCGGCTGATCGTTTGCGCGCCGGCAATGTTGATTTCCCAATTGGCGTTGCCCGGGGTGCCGGGATCATTGGTCAAGAAAGGTGGACCTGCCTGCGCGTGAACGGCGATCGGCGCACAAAGAAGCGCCGCAAGAAAGTACGTTGAGAATCTCATCGAGCGGTCGCGGTTCCTAAAGCGCTGTGAGGATGACGCCGCCCGCGATGAGCAGCGCGCCGATCCCGACTTTCCAAGTCAGCCGCTCACCTAATATCAATACCGCGAAAAGCACCACCAGCACAACGCTGAATTTATCGATGGGCGCGACTCGGGAAGCAGGTGCCATTTGCAGGGCACGAAAATAACACAGCCACGAGAGTCCCGTGGCGATACCGGACAACACCAGGTAGCTGAGCCCTTTGTAAGACAAAGTAGCGGGGGCCTGCCATTCGTGGCGCGCCGACACGAGCAAAGCGCTCACCGCCAATATCACAATGGTTCGATAGAAGGTGGCCAGGTCCGAGTTGATATCGGACACGCCGACCTTGCCGAAAATGGCGGTCAACGCCGCAAAAAAGGCAGAACCGAGCGCGAACAAGCGCCAATCGATGCTCATCGGGCGACTATGCACTCACAAGATGCTGGCTCGCAACTGCGGCGAATCCCGTCCTTGGGAGTCTTGTCGCCGCGAATCCGCCCAATGCGATGAGTACGGCGGCACCGTGCTCATCGCAACGTGGCGATGCCGTTGGCGGCGTCGATGACCTTTAGGTTAGATTTGCAATGTGACAGTTAGGCGAACGCCATTCGCCGCTGCTCAAGATTTATTTTATTTTTTGGAATTTTTATTAAATTCTCGGCCATGTTGCAGGCTTTGCCCCACAGAGTGGTCGACTCCGTGTAGGCTTTGACTTGCAGACTGATGTTTATAAGGAGCTTCTGATGTTATCGACGCGAACGGCCTTGCGGTTCTGGCTGACATTGATCTTTGGCGCGGGACTGACCACCGCTTTTATTGCCGAGGGGGCCGCCGCGCCGAACATGGAGTTGCTGCAGCACTGGAAACTCGGCGGTACCGGGGGGTGGGATTACCTGACGATGGACTCGGCGAAGAAGCGACTGTTCATCAGCCGCGCCACCCGCGTCGATGTCGTCAGCGTCGAGTCCGGCAAGCTGCTCGGATCGATTCCCGATACTCAAGGCGTCCACGGCATCGCGCTTGCGCCCGCGCTGAAGCGCGGCTTCACCAGCAACGGGCGCGCGAACACCGTGACGGCGTTCGATCTCGATACGCTGAAGGTCATACAAGAGGCGAAGGTCTCGGGGCAAAATCCCGACGCGATTTTGTATGAGCCTTCCGGCAAGCATGTGTTCACGTTCAACGGAGCCTCCAAGGACGTGACCGTGCTCGATGCATCGAGCCTCGCGGTGGTGGCCACCATCCCCGTGCCGGACAAGCCTGAATTTGCGGCCCAGGACGGCCGCGGCCAGATTTTCGTCAATATCGAAAGCGACCCGGGGCAGATGGTGGTGATTGACACTCAGAAACTAACCGTCAAGAGCACCTGGCCGCTACCGGGTTGCAACAGTCCATCCGGCCTTGCCATCGACAGGGCGCATCGTCGCCTCTTTTCGGTCTGCGACGGCAAGGTGATGGCAGTCACCGATGCGGTCAGCGGCAAACAGACGGCCCTGGTAACGATCGGCGAGCATCCCGATGCCGCCGGGTACGATCAGAAACGCGGCCTCGTTTTCAGTTCCAATGGCGAAGGGACCTTATCGGTCGTGCGCCAAGACTCGCCTGACCGTTATACGGTCGTTCAGACCTTGCCGACGCAGCGCGGCGCGCGCACCATGGCGCTCGACGAGACAACCGGCAAGGTCTATCTCGTGACGGCGGATTTTGGAGCGGCGCCGGCCGCCACGGCGGAGCAACCTCATCCGCGGCCCGCGCTGATTCCGGATTCATTCGTCCTGCTGGTGGCCGGCGAGCGATGATGACCAACGCGCAAAGCGAAGCAATCACCAACTTTGTGATACAAAGTATCGGCAGACGCGCAGAGGCGGCAACCGAGGCTATTTTTCACCGATTGCTGCAGCGCAAGAGTACTATTTACATTTCTTGACACTGCAGCCCATTTCCTTTGCAATCCCAAGTGCCGGGGGCTTTTTTGCACAGGACTGCGAGATTTTATCGTATGACAGAACTGCGACAGGCGCTGGATGACATCAACGCTATTCGAAGCCAGGTCGCACGCGGGACGCAATTTCGCGGCTATGGTCCCCTCTCCGTCGCCTCGAGCGGAGTGCTCGCCTTGGCAGTCGCTGCGGCCCAGGCTCGCTGGGCTCAAAGTTCGGAACACGACCTGCGGCTATTTCTGGTGGTATGGATATCGACTGCGGCGGTAGCCGTCTCCCTGTCAGCATTGGAGACCGTGTTTCGCGTGCGGCGAGTTCATTCTGGACTCGCTTTGGAAATGATTCAGGCGGCGGTGGAACAGTTCTTGCCGTGCATTGTCGTAGGGTTACTGCTGACCGTGGTGTTGATGCGCGTCGCACCCCAAGACTCCTGGATGCTGCCGGGCCTGTGGGCCGTAATCTTTAGCCTAGGGGTGTTCGCATCCTGCCGTTTCCTGCCACGGCAAATGTTCGCTGTTGGGGCCTGGTACCTCGCGGCCGGGCTCGTCTCGTTGTTGGTTGCCGCGGGCCACCATGCGTTGCTGCCATGGAGTATGGGAATATCGTTCGGCGTCGGGCAATTGCTCGTCGCCGCGGTTTTATATTTTGGATTCGAGGACGCCGTTGAAGAGAGTTAACCGAAAATCACAGGCTGCTTCCCCATTCGCCTACGATGGCTTGAATCGCGTCATTCATGAGCGTGCCCGATTAGGCGTGCTGACTTGCCTGGTCACACACCCAAAAGGGCTGCCTTTCCCGGAAATGAAAAAGCTCTGCGCGCTGACGGACGGCAATCTGAACCGTCACCTTCAGGTTCTGCAGGAGGCCAACTTGGTGAGCCTTGCCAAGGGTCCGGACCGGGATCGGCCGCAGACTTTCTACAGAATTACGGCCTTGGGACGCAGGCGCTATCTCGAATACCTCGCGGTCCTGGAGCAAGTGATTCTCGATGGTGCGGCTGCGACCAAGGCGCCGCTGTCGGAGCGCAGTTCGTAGCCGAGGCGGATATAGCGTGATCCAACTTCAAAGGATGATTGATTAAGTGCCATTCGATGCGCGCCTGGGTTTGGTGTGGTTTGGTTATGCCGTTGCACTGGCGTCGATGGCGTACAGCCTGATCACGGCGTTCGCGACGCGAAGTAACTCGTCTGCCATTCCCCGCGATCGCGCGACGTTTCCGCCCGTTACGATCTTGAAGCCCCTGTTCGGCGCGGAACCGGAAACCTACGAGTGTCTGCGCTCCTTTTGCCAGCAGGCTTATCCCCACTATCAGGTGATCTTTGGCGTCTGCGATCCGCAAGACCCCGCAGTTGCGGTGGTCCATCGGCTGCAAAAAGAGTTCCCGGATCTCGATTTGGTATTGGCGGCGGATCGCAAAGAGCACGGCAGCAACCGCAAGGTGAACAATCTCATCAATATGATGGCTCTTGCGCGTCATGACTACCTGGTCATCTCGGACAGCGATGTGAAGGTCGACCGCGACTATCTCGCCAAGCTCATTCCACCGCTGCTGGACGCCGGCGTTGGCATCGTGACCTGTGGCTATCGAGGCATTGCCCGGCCGGGAATCTGGTCTCTGCTGGGAGCGATGTACATTAATGCCTGGTTCATGCCGTCGGTGCGCGTCTCCGCCATGATGGGTTTCCGATCTTTCGCCTTCGGGGCCACCATCGGAATCAGGCGTGAGACGCTGGTCAGGATCGGCGGTTTCAATTCGGTGTCAAATCAGTTGGCCGACGACTATCGGCTGGGAGAATTGACCCGCCAGCAGGGTCTTCGCACCATCCTGTCCGAAGTAGTGGTCGACACGCTCGTCAAGGAATGTACGGCCGCGGATCTGGTCGCACATGAGTTGCGCTGGCGCCGCACGATACGCAGCTTAAGTCCCTATGGATACATTTTTTCCGTCGTCACGCTTGGCCTGCCGGTCACAGCCTTGCAGCTGCTGCTCACTCAGGGCGCCGCGCCGGCCGCGGCAATTTTCTCCGCGACGGCCCTGGCGACTACGCTGATTCACTTCAACGCGCGCCGGCCCGGCGCATCGAAAGCCGTGCTGCTGCTGGTGCCATTTCGCGATCTGCTGCACTTCGGTCTTTGGATCTGGAGTTTCGCCACGCGGCGGGTGCAGTGGGGCAACAATCACTATGAAGTGCGCCGAGACGGCGACGTCCAACCGATCGAGGGTTGATGCAGCGGCATTTGATCGTCACCGCTGATGATTTCGGCCTGCACCAAACCGTCAACGAAGCCGTCGAGCAGGCGAGCCGCGGCGGGATTCTCACCGCAGCCAGCCTGATGGTGGCAGGACCTGCGGCGGCCGATGCGGTGCGGCGGGCCCGACGCCTGCCGAATCTTCGCGTCGGTTTGCACATCGTCCTCGCAGATGGATTATCGTCGCTGCCGCATCGGCAAATCCCCAGCATCGCAGACGCCGAGGGACGCATCGGCGAGGATATGTTTTTCCGAGGCGTACGATATTTTGCGAGTGCCGCCGCTCGCAAGCAGCTCGAAGCCGAGATCCGCGCCCAGTTCCTGGCATTTGCGCGCACCGGACTGCCTCTCGATCACGTCAACGCACACAAGCATTTTCATTTGCATCCCACGATTCTCGGTATTCTGATTCGCGTCGCGCGCGAATTCGGCGCGCGCGCCATGCGGGTGCCGGATGAGCCGTTCTGGTTTGCGGCGCGCACCGGGTATTGGGATGCCGCCGCCGGCACGCTGCTCACGCCCTGGCTTATGCTCATGAGGCATCGATTGCGCGTCGCAGGCATATTCCACAATGACAGCGTGTTCGGAATCGCCAGCAGCGGTTCGATGGATGAGGAGCAATTGCTGGCGATTTTGACGCGGCTACCGCGCGGTGTGACCGAGATATATTTGCATCCGGCCACCACATCTGGCGCCGCCGTGGCTCCATCCATGCGCCGCTATCGGCACGCAGATGAACTCGCCGCGCTGCTCAGCGCGCGAGTGCGAGAGGCCATCGCGGCGCTCAACGTTCGGCGCGGCGGATACGGCGACATCTTGCGGAGCATCGGCCGCTCGCTCGCCTGAACTCGCGCGGACGTATACTGTATTGCATGATTTCCGCTATTCGTCTGCCTGGTGCATTGCAGCGCTATCTGAACGGCGCGGTTGACGCTTTGCTGGGCGGAGCGTCCCAGCGCGACAGCGATTTCGCTCGGCCGTTGCGCGAGGAAGCTTTGGTGTCCGCGGATTCGGTATCGTGGCGCGTCTTCAAGAATCCCATCGCTCTGTTCATTGGCGGCACCGCGGCAGTCATTCTCGAGCTGGCGGAGCCTGCGGTCCGCGCCGGCGTCTGGGAGCACTCTTCCTTTCGCAAAGACCCCTTGAATCGTCTGAAGCGCACCGGCTTAGCGGCCATGATCAGTGTCTATGGCGCACGCAGCGTTGCCGAACTCATGATCGCGCGCGTCGTGCGCATGCATGCATCGGTTCAAGGAACCACTGCCGCGGGCATTCGTTACTCGGCCAACGATTCGCGCCTGCTCACCTGGGTTCATGCCACGGCGGCTTTTGGGTTCGCCGCGGCCTACAACCAGTACGTTCAGCCATTGAGCGCGCAGAATTTCAACGACTTTTATCGCGAGGGCGCGCCCGTTTCGCGGCTGTATGGCGCCATTGATTCCCCGCACTCGCTTCAAGAAATGCAGGCGCTGTTTGAGTCGATGCGTTCCTGGCTCGCCCCGTCTGCCATCATTTTCGAATTCCTGCAGATCATGCGCGAGACCGCCGCCTTCCCACCGCCGCTGCGGTGGATGCAGCCCATGCTGCTGCGCGCAGCGGTGGAGCTGATCCCCGAGTGGCTGCGCGAAGTCTTAGGCCTGTCAGAACATTACGGGTTGCGCGCACACGAGCGCCGGCTGGTGAAATGGGCGGGCGCGGGCGCGGACCGGATCGTTTTGCCATCGAGCCCGGCGGTGCAATCCTGTGTTCGGCTTGGATTGCCGATGAATTATCTCTATGCCTAACGCGTGCCGACGAAAAAGCTGATTGAAATGATGAGCAGCACCAATGCGGCGATGGCGCCGTAGCGGTAGTCACGGGCCCGCAAAAAGAAAACCAGCATGACGGCGACGCGCAACGCCGGAAGCAGGATGAAAAGCGCGATGCCGGCGGTAGCGACGCCCATTCCCAACGGACCCGCTGCAACGCTGAGCGCGAGTCCCAACGCGATGATGCCTGAGGCGGCGAGCGTCCCATAATGCAGCAGCTTCGCGAGCAGGTTTTCCAATTGGCCGGACAAGGCCGCCTTGGCGTTCAAGACCTTGGCCCGATGAGATTGATGCCGAAGGCAGCCAACAGCATTTGCGCCGCGAGAAGACCTAAGATGCCGATGAACATCAGGCGCAACTTCTCGTTGGGCACGTTCATGAGGATGTGCGCACCGAGCACCGCCCCGGCGACCGACCCCAACGCGATGGGCGCTGCCACCGAAGTGACGATTTCGCCGCGCGCGAAATACGCGGCGGCACTGGCCGCGGCCGTGACGCCGATCATGAAATTGGAGGTTGCCGAGGAGACTTTGATGGGCAGCCGCAGCGCTGTGTCCATGGCCGGGATTTTCAGCACTCCGCTGCCGATGCCGAGCAGAGCCGAAATCAGTCCGGCGCCGTACATCAGTGTCATCCCCAACGGCAGGCGCTGTATGGATGAGGAACCTTCCGAATCTTTGCGCCGCGCCAGCATCTGCTGCGCGGAGAGCAACAGAATCACTGCGAAAAGCAGGTACAAATAATGGGTGGGGACCAATCCGGCCAAGAACACGCCGCACAGCGCGCCGGAAGTAGTGGCGGTTTCGAGCAAAATCGCCAAACGAATGTTGGTCAGTCGCTCCTTCAGGAACGGTGCGGCGCTTCCGCACGAACAGGCGATCACCGAAACAAGGCTTGCGCCAATCGCGGTGTGAATATCGACGCGGCCGAACATGGTCAGAACCGGCACGATAAAAATTCCGCTGGCCATGCCCAGCACCCCACCGAGCATGCTGGTGCCGAGCGCCACCGCGAACAACCACAATTCAAGGCCGATCGGCACTAGCCTTGCGCTCGCACGCCTGAGGGCGCGCGGCGCGCCAAGCGTGTGACAAAGCGGATGTGATCACCTCGGTAATACAGCCGCTCGTAGTCCACCGGGCGGCGATTTGCTGAAAAACTGGTGCGCTCGATCAAGAAAATCGGACTGCCCGCCTCCATTCCAAGCGCGCGCGCCACCGTGCCATGCGAGGCGACGGCCGCGAGCCGATACTCTGCCTCGAGCAAAGGCGTGGCGTATTTCTGTTCCAGCAACGAAAAGATCGGCTGATTCTCCAGATCATCGGCCATGATCTTCTCCCCCAGTTCTTGCGGCAGGTAGGTTTCGTCGAATGACAGCGGGATTCCGTCGGCCAAACGAACACGCTGAATTCGTGCCACCGTCGCGCCTCGCTGCAGCGAGAGCTGACGCGCCACGGTTTCACTGGCTGCTACGAGGCGCCGATCCAAGACGCGCGCAGAGGGTTCGCGTCCGAGCGCCTGCATGTCCTCGACGAACCCAGTGAGTTCGGTCAGTTCCTGAGTGATGGTCGGTTTCGTGACGTAAGTGCCCTTGCCGCGCCGGATCTCGACCAGGCCGCGCGCCACCAAACTTTGGATTGCCGTGCGGATCGTCGTGCGGCTGACGGCGTAACGTTCGACCAACTGATCCTCGGCGGGCAGGCGCGAGCCCGGAGGTAGGACGGCATCCGCGAAGCTCCTGCGCAGTGCCTCCTCCACCTGAGCGTGTAGCGGAAGTTGCGAAGTGGGGTCAACGTCCATGTAGACATTGTGACATCATGATGTCGTAATGTCTAGAAATTGACCATTCAGCGGCGTAGATGCTCGATCAGGGACAATTAATTCAACCTGGGCTGCCACCGAAGTGGAATACTCAAGGTCAGCGGACGCGAGCCAGGATTCACAGGGAGCCTAAAGAATGGGACCGATATTCAATGTCGTTATGCGGATCGTCAGTAGCTTGGCCGGCGTGGCAATGATTTTAATGGGGACGGTGTGGATGCTGCAGGGCCTCAACCTGGCGTTTCGGGTCGGCTTCATGGTGGGCAACTACCATTGGACCATTTATGGCGCGATCCTCGCACTGGTAGGCGTCGCGCAAGTCGTGTGGAGCAACATGCGGCAAAAACTCTAAAGAGACGCGTTTCTACCCGAGCAGCGTGATACCCGGGGCTGGGTGTCGTCACTCGGTCAGCGGATGCCCCTTGGGTAGTTGGTGCGCATACCAAGTTGCGAGCCGGTGCCGGATGGTTTTCTCACTGACCTGATCCTCCGGCATCGGCGCAATCACCTTGTCGTGCACCAGCAAGCGATACACGTAAAGAGCCTTGAGGCTCGCGGAATCGGTGGCTTCGAATTCCACCGCCTTACGCCCTTCGGCATATTGAACGCCCGCCTGCAACGCCGCCTTGAACAACTCCGATTCGTGCTTGAGCTTTTTCATGCGCGCATCCTCAGCGGCCGGACGATAGGTGAATCACATCCTCGGCGTCGCCATCGACCGCGGCGCGGCTGAATCTCAAGGGGACGTACGATCCTTGAGCCCACATTGGAAACAGATCCCGATAGTGCGCGCTCATCGGATCATCCGACTGTCCCGGCGTGTTCATGGCAACCGAATTGTCCCACGCACCCACGTCCATCACCAGGCGCACCGAAGCGCCGGCGATCACCGAGAAATCGCTGGGCCTGTAAGCCTGCGCGCGCGGCGTCGAAGAGGAGCCCGGCGTTTGCAGCGGCCCGACCGACATCTGCGCGCGCAACTCCGGGTCGGCCAAGACGGCGACCGCCGGCTCGAAGGTCGCGCGATGCAGCCGGCCCCAACTCCACGTCGTCATGTCGGGGCCCAACCGTTGATTGAGTTCCGCCAGTGCGCTCTTCAAGCTCTCCAGAAGAATGGCATCGCGCGCCGCCGCAGGATCGGCGCCCAGCGCGCCGTCAGGATGTTCAAGATATTCGATCACTGCCTGAAGCTGCCCATTGTCGATCAGGCGTGCCGCTTCGGGCGCCGCTTTCGCGACCGTCGTCTTGCCCAAGTGTTTCGTCGCCCACACCTCGTAGATCGCCGCCGCCGCGCTGCCGGTGCTCTCCTCGTGATTCCACCCCTCGAGCAGCTTCAGCGCCTGCGTCAGCGCGGCATCTGGCGAGGACAGCGAAGCAAGCAATGCCACCGCGCGCCGCGACTGCGCGCTCACCGCGTCGGTCTGGATCGCCATCGAGTCGGCGAGCGTCATTTTTGTCTTGGTAGCCAACAACTCGTTGATTCGATCGATGCGCGAGCGGTCGGTCCACTCGAACGCAATTCTGTTCCGCTCATTCGGATAACCCGAAGGCAGGTTCATCTCGTTCGCGGTCCCGAAATAGCCTTGCTCGGGATTCAGGAGCGAGGGCAGCACATCCTTGCCGTGAAAGCCCGCCCATTCGTAGCGGCCATCGCCCGGCACCGGCAGGAGACCATCCCAGTTCTTGCGGATAGGTGCGCGGCCCGACGCGGCCCAGCCGATATTCCCCTGAGTGTCCGCATAGACGATGTTAAGCGGCGGCGCGCCCCAGGCGTTGGTGGCAACCTTGAAGTCATTCCAGTTCTTCGCCATGAGCAGGCGCGAGGAACCGAAATAACCCGCGAGGCCGGACTCGTTCCACACGGTGCGCATGGCAAAGGCGCGATGATTCGCCGCGTCTAAGCTAAGCACCGGGCCATGTCGCGTGAAGCGCAACTCGACTTCGCGCGCGGCGCCGCCTTTCACGTCAATGGTCTCGCGCACGATTTGCATTTTTTCCCAGCCCGACTGGTAACGATAGGCGTCAGGGTTGCTCTTACTCAGCTCATAGACGTAAAGATCTTCTTGATCGATCGCGAAGATCGTGATGCCGAAGGCAATATCGTCGTTGTGTCCGAGGGAGATTCCCGGCAACGCGGGTTCGCCTGCGCCAATGATGTTAAGACCCGGCGCATTCAATGCCACGATGTAGCGTAGCGACGGGCTCCCAAGCTGGCGATGCGGGTCGTTGGCGAGAATCGGGCGGCCGGTCGCGGTGCGCGAGGGTGCAATCACCCAGTTGTTGGAGCCTTCCGTAGACTGCGTGTCGAGCGCCGCCGCCAGCTGACGCTCGGCAGAGAGGTCGGCGTGCTGCGCGGTTGCGGTGAGCGCACGAAAATCCACTTGCTTGGTCGCCAACAAATAATCCTTGAGCACATCGGCCGGCACATCGCAAGGATTGAGGCCCGGCGGTATCGTGACTTTGTAGCCCAGCGGCTCGATCTTGCGGCGCAACTCGTCGGCCTTGAGTCCGCCCGCGCACACGACGCGGGCGCGCGCGACTTCCGAAGTGACATTGGATACCAGCGCGTGGCTGCGGATGCGAAGCACATCCTCGGCGCTCCACGTCTCGGGCCGGCTGTCGGTGAGCTTGAATTCGACCGGCAGCGGCCGCGCGCCGCTCTGCACTTGCGCGACATAAGCGTTCACGCCGTCAACGAAGGCCGTGACCCACTGACGCGAATCCGGGGCATACGCGGCCCACTCCTTCTCCATGCCGCCGCGATAGAGGAACAGGCGCGCCGCGCGGTCCTGGTCAATGTATGCCGGACCTAAGGACTTCGCCAGCAGTCCAAGGCCGCGCTTGCGCCATAAATCGATCTGCCAGAGGCGGTCCCGTGCGGCGTTATAACCCTGCAGGAAAAAGGCATCGTGAATGTTCGCGGCGAAGATGTGCGCGATGCCCCAATGATCGATGACGATATCGGCCGGCGCGTTTAAACCGGCGACGTTCCAATTCTGTTCCTGGACGGCCGTTGAAGTCGCGGCCGGCGCGCTTGGTGCCAGCCAGGTCCAGGCGAGAACGGCCCAGCTCAGGTGTTTTATCTTCAAGCGCATTCTTTTTCTCCGCCCTACAGTCCGCAAAGGTTGGCCTTGGGCGCCGCGCTTGTCAAAGAGTGCCCTGAGCGGCGTGGTGTTAGACTGTGCGCATTCACAATTAAATAAAGGGGATCGTTATGCGTACGCTTCTAGTGTCGGCAATTGCAGCGGCCGTGTTGTTGGCCGCCGGCTGCGATAGCGCCAAGTCTCCGGACACCGTCGCCAAGGATGTCGCGGCGGCTGAACAGAAAGCCGCGACCGAAGTGGCCAATAGCGAGAAGGCGGCTGAAAAGGATCTAAACAAGGCTGCGGACAAAGTGGATGACAAGCTGATCGCCTTCAACAATGCGGCGGCCAAGGACGCGTACGATCTGGCGGTCGCCAAAGCGGACGGCGATCGAAAAGTCGCACTGGCGAATTGTCTATCGCTGGGTGGCGACGCTCAAAAATCCTGCAAGGACCAGGCGGAGGCCGACTACGGCGCGGCCAAGGCAAATGCAAAGGCTGCCGCTCAGTCTGTAAAGGAATAACCTGTGAGCTTCAGGAGCAGCGAACCGGCCCGTGCCGGCTCGCTGCTGTTGGCTCGCACGCGTCAGGGTAGATATTCTTTGGGCAGCGGGGCGGTGGCTGACTCGGCCTGCCACATGATGCCCAGCACGCGCCAGCCGCCGGCCTCTTTGATCGCTTGAATACTGTTGATGCCGCGCGCGACTTGCTTGCCGTCGCTGTGCAGCGCATACGTGCTCCATAGGTGCACGATGTTGCCGTAATTCTGGATGTGAAATTTCAGTTGCTTCTCTTCCAGCAAGGCATGGCCGCGGGCTTTGACGCGGGCAATCCAATCGTCCAAGGTCAGGATTGTGTAGCTCGGTGCCCCGTCCGCGCCCATTGAAACGACGATGAGGCGCGCTTCGGGTATGAACAGCGCCTTCATGCAGGCACGATCCTTGTCCGCGGGCCCGGTAATCGCCGCATCGATCGCGGCGGGGATGCCCTTGGCTTCCGCAGGCAGAGCACAGGCGGTGTCCGCCGATTGCGCCTGCGCCATCGCACTTCCGGCGAGCGCGCCGGCCAGGATCGTCGCTGAAAATAGTGTCCGCAGCATTTTTTCTCCCGTAGGCAAATCGATCGAACAATCATAACACCGGCGATCGCTGCGCCTGTTGCAGTAGGATCCTGAAGGCGAGCCCGTGCGTGATCAACAAAAGCGGTACCACGAGAGTCGGAAGAAAGTAGGCTGCGCCGAGCTGACCCGGCATGAGGCTGACATGGGCGCCTTGGTAGAACGCATTCAACAGATCGGCTGAGCCCCAAAGGTTCCAGATCCATGCGATGACCACGCCAACACCGCGCGACAGCGATGCCAGCGAAAGCAACGCGAGTGTTGCGGCAACGATGTCCCCATAGGCGTCGGCATGCGCGAAAGCAGACGGCAGATCGGGCGACACGACGCCTGGGACCAGGAAGGCCAGGCCGATAAAGCGGAAGCTGTGCAGGATGAGAATCGGCCGCAGCGCTTCGGTCCGTTGCAGCAGGCGCAGTTTCGGCCAGATGTAGCGCTTCGCGACGATTCCCCACGCGATGAAGGAAAAGGCAACGCTCGCGAAAAAGCAGAGTTGCGGCAACATGAGTCTCTCCTCGTTATTGAGAAATGAGCGCGCTGCACGGGTCTGTGAGCGATATGGTACCCATTGGTACCGCCATGAGTGTGGTACTATGCAGTACCAACTGTCAAGGGTGACCGCTTGATGATTAGGGCAGCGCTGACGAAGGAGCGTAAAGAAAGCGACGAAACCGCGGTGCGCTCGCGCATCCTCGATGCAGCCTTCGCGGCGTTCATGGAGAGTGGCTATGCGGCGACCAGCACGCTCGAGATTGCAACGCGCGCGCGCGTTTCAAAACGAGAGCTGTACGCGCTGGTGGGCAACAAGCAGGAAATGCTCGTCACATGCATCAGCGCGCGTGCCGGGCGACTGAAAGTGCCCGCCGACTTTCCCGTGCCACACGATCGGGAGAGCCTCGCGCGCGTACTGGCATCCTTTGGGGCGCAGCTCGTGCGCGAGATAACGGATCCGGCGGTCATCGCGGTATTTCGACTGGCGATCGCGGAGGCGGTACACGCGCCGGAGGTAGCGCAAGCGCTCGATTCCATCGGGCGCGAGGCGAGTCGTGCCGCCTTGCGGCAAATCATGGCCGGGGCTGAAGGGTCTGGACTTCTCGTCGGCCGCCCTGCCGAACTTGCCGAACAGTTTGGCGGATTGCTGTGGGGCAATTTGATGGTCAGCCTGCTGCTCGGTGTCGCCAAGCGACCGAAATCATCTGAAGTCGCAGCACGTGCCCGCGACGCCACAGCCGCCTTTCTGAAGCTTCATCCGCTACCGGGCTAGGTTTGCAGATGCGCGAGCGGAATTCGCACGGTGCGCTTGATCGTCTCGAGCACCACACTCGACTGCAGGTCGCGAACATTGGGCACCCGAATGAGTTTCTTCAGCACGACGTTGCTTAGCGCCTCCAAATCCTTGCCATAGACTTCCAGGATGAAGTCGTAGCTGCCGGTCATGGCCAGGCACTTCGTGACCTCATTCATGAGCTGAATTTCGCGCTCGAACCGCGCCACGGTCTCGTCGGTGTGTTCGGTCAACTTGACTTGCACGATGGCGAGCACCGCCAGTCCCACGCGCGCCGGGTTGAGGATGGCGGCGTAGCCCTCGATAGCGCCTTCGGATTCCAACGCCTTGATGCGCCGCGCACAGGGCGTGGGCGACAGACCAACCAATTCGGCGAGGTCTACCACAGACAGGCGCCCATCGCGCTGCAGTGCGTCGAGTATTTTTGCGTCGAAACGATCAAACTTCATGTTTCA
>Ga0210391_10002702_pt1 | contig 15248 bp, 15 predicted proteins | sample IncBWC12OmetaG_FD_160573 | JGI IMG/M metagenome (GOLD analysis project Ga0210391, IMG submission 160573) | Forest soil microbial communities from Barre Woods Harvard Forest LTER site, Petersham, Massachusetts, United States - Inc-BW-C-12-O ... | reverse complement strand
TTTAGCTCCGATAAGGTTGTGCTGAGCACCACCACTGGCTTCTGCGCGTACGGCCAAGCGTCGAATTTCAATACCGTCTCAAGAGTCTTGCGGCCGATCACGAGGGCATCCACAGTGGCGATGAACTCGTCGTAGCCGTGAGGCTCTCCGCCGTTGACTGGGAGCCAGTCCAACGCCCCGTCCTTCCGAGCGATGAAACCGTCGAGGCTTGTCGCAATGAAAACAGTGGCTTTCATATCACCCTCAAATTCACCTCAGTCTGAGGCAGACTCATGTTGGAATCGATAGAGCTTACTGCGGTCATCAATCGGCTGCCTCCGAGTCCTGTCATCGTTAACCAACGTATAAAGCCACCCACGAATCAGAGTTCCGCTGGCGTTGAACTCCGAGTGTCGTCACGAATCGAATCTCGCCAAAACCGGCACTACTTCATCGGCGAAAAATCCGTCGGACGCATGTACGTCGAGTCTATTTTTTCCACCAGCTTGTCGGCCTGCTCGGATTTGATCACTTCTTGAAACTCCGTGTCGGCCATCATCGCGTCCCAGTCCTTGTTCGCTTCCTCTCGGCTGGGATAAGCCGTGATATCGACGAATGTATTGTCCCAAGCGGGTGCATCCTCGGGTACCCAGTAACCCACAACCTTCAGATCGTGTTTGGCGAGTAGCCTTGAAGTCGTGTCGCGAAACCGTGACTCCAGCGCCGGCAGTTTGCCGGGAACAGCATGATAAACGCGAAGTTCGAAGACGCGGTTGCTATCGGCTTTCACCTGTTGTAGTTGGGCCAGTCTGACAGTCGCGAGCGATCCAGCGGCGAAGCAGACCAGACCGATGCCGAAAACGGTCCAACGGTTCAATTTCCAAAAGTTAGTTTTCATAGTTACCCTTCTGCGGCAAATCTCTAGTCCGCGATGGTCCCGATGGTCCCGGGCCCATTTACGTGACAGTTCCTTGTTGCTTTAGGCGTCCAAACAGTGTCGGCGGGATGATCACCGTCAGGGGACCGAGTGTGAGAAATCCAAACTGATACCACCACGGCACCGGTATGCTGCAAACCTTTACGTCGATCAAAATGGCAACCGTAATCGTGACCATCAGTGCCAGGAAAATCGTTGCGCCCCGGCGGATTCGTGCAGCGACGCAGCCACCGATTACGGTTGTCGTGAGAAAGACGATCGGCGCAAGAACGACATGCGTCGACTGATCTGGGGCAACTAACTTCGAGATCATCCAGTCCGCAGCAAACTTCAGTGTTCCCATGAAGATGTACACGCCTATAGCGATGCTTATGCTGATGAGACAATCGCGGCTCCGAAGCAAGGACCAGACCGTGGGCGGTAAAGATCGACAGGCTTGACTCCAAAACCAGCGAGACGCGGTGAATCGCGAGGTGGACTCGATCCGAAGCGCGTATTCCTCGATCAGGTCGCCTAATGCGGCCTCTCGATACGGGTCCGGCAGAAGAGACTCGAGAAGCCAGCAAGCGAAAGTCGGCGGCGAACAGCGCCTCATATCGTCCCCCAGTGGCCTTTCAACCCAGCCGTCATGCTGCGAATAGTTTGATTAGATGTCTGCAGCGCCCGTTTGCCTGCCGCCTCGACGCGAAAGAGTCGTTTTGCGCGGCCCCCGCGCTCCGGCGTCGGTTCGCCAGTGAATGAGCTGACATAGCCTTTTGCCTCGAGCCGCTCCAGAGTCGCGTACACGGCGCCGATAGAAAGATTGCGACCGGTACGTTCTTCAATCTCGCGTCGCACGATCATTCCATAAGCATTACCATCCAGACGCACAAGGGCAAGCAGGATTATGTGTTCCAGAGATCCGAGAAGTTCTCCCCGCTTCATTTCTTATGCAATATAGAACAAATAGGCGGAGAGAGCAAGGGCCAAAGGCTTGGTGCGCCCGAAATTGGGAAATGAGCCATATTGAACAGACTTCCAAGGTTCTATGCGCTAAGGTGTCTCCGTTGCAGGACCAGCGGCGACCGAATTTTACTGGGAGGAACGATGAGCACAGCCGGGATGATGGGACGGATTGCAGAAGTGTCGCCGTGCCCCAGCGCCAGAATTACCGGCATCGTTTATTTCCTTTATTTTCTGACGGCAGTCCTCGGCGAGTTCTTCCTTAAAGGGATGGTGGTAGATGGGGACGCCGCGGCTACAGTGCAGTGGACTTGACCTCATATCGGCAGCGCTTTGTTGGCGATAACAAGGACCTCGGCGCAGCCTTCGACGACGAAACATCACACCTGATCAAACTCGCGTTCGAAGAAGCCAGTCTGCGATAGATGGAATTTGTTTCCGCAAACTAGAACGAACGGGGTGTGCTTCTGCCCCATTTAGAGGGATGCCGGGCTCAAGATCCTGTCCCCCGCAACCGCGGCCATGTCACTTTTCCCGTTGGTTCTGGGTGAATAACCGGCTATCCGTAGAAGTGCTTGTGACGTTGCTCATGGCTACCAACTGTCCGACATGCCGACTATACAGACAAGTGAATTGCACTTACTCAGCGGTGAGCGCCTGGCGATTTGGCGTAAACCGACCTGAAATGGAAGGGCCCTTTGTCGATAACGACGACGGCGGCTCAGAGGATCCGCGCAACCGGCTCCGCGCTATTGTCGGCGGAACATGCCTGTTTCAATAACGGCCCTTCACACTCCTCTTCATCAGGCTTCGTGAAGCGTCTCGATGGGCTCAATTTGCGTCGCGCGCCAAAGCGGGACCGCCGCTGAGAGCAATACGATCAGGAATGCGATCAGTGCAGAAGAGCAGAAGACGACTGGATCGTGGGTAGAGACTCCGAAGACGAGGCTATTCAGCCACCGCGATGCGCCCCAGCTTCCAGTGAGCCCTACAACTAACCCAATCACGCCTAACTTCGCGGTTTGCCTTCCAGTACGATGTAAGATGGCGATGGTCGGAGCGCCCAGTGCCATACGAATGGCGATCTCCTGCCTTCGGGAGCTAACCCAGTAGTTGAAAACACCATAGCAACCGATGCCGGCAAGGATCACCGCAATCGCGGCGAAGAGGACCAGCAGAAGCGTGGTGAAGCGCCGCTGTACAAGTGTGGCGCCGAGCCACATATCGGCGGTTTTCAACGACTGAATCGGAACGTTGGCGTCGATGGAAGCCAATGTTTGCCGCACGGTTGCAATCATGCTTTCCGGGTTACCCCTGGTCCGTATCATTACCACCATTGCGCCGTCGACCCGTTGAGCGGCCGGCAAATCAATCTCCGGCAAGGGCGGGCTGTCCAATCCAATTTGGGGCACATTGGCCGCGACGCCGACGATCTCAATGACGGGACCTTTCATATAGGGTCCCCCGAGTTTAATGTGTCGACCGAGAGCGGAACGGGGGTCCTTCCACCACGCGCGCGCAATCTCCTCATTGATCACTGCAACCGCCGGTCCGCCCGTCCTGTCTTCATCGGACAGAGAGCGTCCGGCTATGATCGGAATGCGCATGGTCTGGAAGTACGCCGCATCCGCCATATTAACCATCGTGACGGGCACATCCTGCCGGCTGGGCCTGGGTGTCTCGACAACCGAATACCACCAATCTCCACAGTCGCCAGCTGCCGGAGGACAGTTCACTGCGCCGACCAATTCGACTCCCGGCTGCGCGCGAAGTGCTGCTTCAAGACGCGCATAGAAGTCGAGAATGGACCCCTCGCTTTTGTACAGTAAAGGCGGCAATTGCAGTTCGAGTGCAAGCAAGTGCCCGGGCTCGAATCCGGGATTCAGGGTCTCGGCGGCCCATAAGCTCCGCAGCAGAATCCCCGAAGTAAAGAGCAAGATGACAGCCACGGCGATCTCCGCGATGACAAGCCCTCCACGCAGCGTGTGCCCAATCCGGCTGGCGCCCGAGCCTGTGCTGCTCTCTTTCAGCAGAATCGTCAGATTTACCTTGTCTAAGCTGACCAGGGGCACCAGGGAACACACCAGCGCCACTGCCAGAGTCAGCGCCGCAGCGAAGATCAACACCGGGAGGTGCAGGCCGGCTTCAGAAAGCCGCGGAATATCGTGTGGCCCGAGCACCTCTATGCCACGTAGTCCAAAGCCTGCGAGAAGGACTCCGAAGGCGCCGCCTAAGAGTGTAATCAGTACGGTCTCCGTCAGGAGCTGCCGTGCAAGCCGGCTGCGCCCTGCGCCAATCGCTGTCCGAATTGCCATCTCGCGCGCGCGGGTCGTCATGCGAATCAGCAGCAGGCTGCCGATATTCGCGCACGCCAGAACCAGGACCAGGCAAACCGAAGCCATCAAGAGGACGAACACGTGCCTCAGGTCGCCCGTTCGCTGCTCCGTCAGGAACTCGGCAAAAGCGCGATGATCGTCTTCGGGGCCCGGATCTACCTGCGCGAGCCGCTGCATGATCGTGTCCAAGTCCGAACGCGCCTGGGATAGCTTAACTGCAGGCTTGAGCAGCCCCAGCACGCGCATACCCCCGTGTGCATCACGCTTTGAAGCCTGCGCAGCGGTAGGACGGAGTGGAAGGTAGTAGTCGATCGTTTGTAGGAAGAAGTCGGGATCACGGGCGAGTACGCCGATCACGATGTACGCACTCCCATTCAGGGTCATCGTCTTGCCGACGATCTGTGGATCGGCGGAAAGGGTTTTGGCCCAGTAAGCCCTGGTGACCACGACCGTCGCAGCGGACTGCGGTTCATCATCGCTAGCGGTAAACAGCCGGCCCATGATCGGACGGGAGCCGGTGAGCTGAAAGAATTCGTTGGTTACGACACCGGCGCGTGTGAGCACTGCCTGACCGCGGCCCGTAAGCGTCAGATCCGCTTTTTCGAAGCCGGCCATCGACTCGAAGGAGTGATTCTCCATCCGCCAGTGTTCGAAATTGATCCAGGTTACGCTGATGCCGCTGGCTTTCGCGGAGGACTCGCCGAGCCACGCCAGACGCTCACCCGAAGGGAAAGGCAGCGGCTTGAGAAGAACGGCATACACCGCGCTGAAGATAGCGGTGTTTGCGCCGATTCCGACAGCCAGCGTTAGAATCACGATGAACGAAAAGACACGCGCTTTCCAGATGCCTCGCGCCGCGTAGCGAAGGTCTTGAAGGAGCGATTCAAATGTAGGGAATTGCCACGATTGATAGGTTCGCTCGCGCGTCGTAGTTGCATTGCCAAACTCGCGCTGCGCGACTGCACCCGCCTCTTCAAGCGTCATACCCTGTTGCCGATTCTCATCAATCAGGAACTGAAGATGGGCGTCTATCTCCTGCTCGAGCTCGTCGGCGAGGTTGCGTTTTCTTCCAAGCACGCGTTCCAACTTTGACCACCATTGAAGCATTGACTCATCCCTTCCGGTGCCAGAATTCTCGCCATTGCATAAGCGAATCGCTGCCACTTCGAGGTCGTTCTTAAAAGTTCCTTGCGACCCGATCTTGCATTCACCTAGAGCATTTACCGTTATTCTCAAGGATCGGTTGCATGACTTCCTGAAGTGCATGAAGGCCAGACGAGACAGGCTCCAGCTGAATTCGGCTCCCCAAATCCATCATTTGATTTGAACTCGAGTCGTAAACGGGCCACTCGGGAAGTCCCGGGCCGCCGGGCTGGCCGGACTTCGCAAAGTTCGTCCAGTACCGTCGCAGGGTCTCTCCGAATCTCCTTTCCCCATCGATCGATATCCAGTCGGACGGAAGACTGTCCCCCAGAAAGTACAGCTCTTCTCCATGAAAGGCTCCAAGCCGCGCTCGTTTGCCGGCACCAGTCCAGGTGAAAAGATAGAGATACGCTGGATCACGTATGCGATACATGGCTCGCGCCATGGACCATGCCCCGTACGCGAAGATTGCGTTTTGAAGCTTCAAATATTGACCCGGAACCTCGACATCTGAAGCGGCCGGCCATAGCCGAAACTCTCGCTCTGCGCAGACGCCCGTATCTTCTCGCAAGTACTTCCAGTAATCGGAAACCGTCGTTGGCCCGGGTGCGAAGACCGTTGCTTCGTCGGCATTGCTGCCAACCAGAACAGGGACGTGTGCTTGCCTTCCTTCTTCGAAGATCCTGGCGGGCTGATCGGGAATCACCCATCCGTCCACAATGGCGTCGAACTCAAGCTTCTGATCGTGAATCCATGTTTTCAGAATTGTCTCTGCGGGAATGGCGCGGAGTCTTCGTATTGCGTCGGGGCTGTTCATCACCCCCAGATCGGCGGCGAGGCGTTCCCCGTCTGCTTCGCCGGCGGCGGAAATTTCGTTGTAGGGGATAGGAGTGCGAATGTCTTTGATGAGGGTGCCTGAGCAATCGCCGCTCTCCATGATGGCCTGGTGGAAGAGACCGCGGGCGAGCGGAGAGGCCATGAGAAGGCAGATGTCGAAGGCTCCCGCGGATTGGCCCATGACGGTGATGCGTGCGGGATCTCCGCCGAAGTGCGCGATGTTTTCGCGCACCCACTTGAGCGCCTGAATTTGATCGAGGAGGCCGTAGTTGCCTGAGGAGTGATGCGGGGATTCGGCGGTGAGCGCGGGAAGGGCGAGAAATCCGAATGGGCCGAGGCGATAATTCGCGGTGACGACTACGACTCCCATGGGTGACAGCACGGTGCCGAGGGGATGGAGTTGACTGTAGCCGGCCCGATTGGAACCCCCGTGAAAGTAGACAATGACGGGCAGCGCAGCTTTGGTGGAGAGTGAGGTGGTCCAGATATTGAGGAACAGGCAGTCTTCGTTCCAGGCAGGATAGGGCAGCCAACCTGCCGGAAGCTGTGGGCACGCAGCGCCGAATTGGACAGCTTTTCGGGTGCCCGACCACGCGAGCGGCAGCTGCGGCGGCTTCCATCGTAAGTTGCCGACGGGCGGAGCGGCGTAGGGAACGGCGAGAAACGCAACTTCATTTTTCGGCGCAGGCACGCCGATGCCTTCAAGGATTCCGGTGTTCAGCGTGACCTGCGGAGGAGATTGTGCACTGACGCCAGAGGCGCTGAGGATGGCGAGCGTGAATGCGCAGAGCGCGAAGCAATGGAGTCGTCGAGGCATTATGTATTCCTCCCTTCTTCTCTTCATGGGCCTTCATGGGTTTCTGCGCGAGTATTCGCCGCGGAATTCCGTGGACCAGGTTGTGCCGTTGTCAGTGGATTTTTGCCAGACCTGCTCAGCTTTGCCGGGGCCGAGGCCGACGATTCTGACGCGGTTGAGAACTGCCTGTCCGTCAGGACCGCGGCTGGGTCCTGAGAACTCGGCAGAGCCGGATGAGACTTTGCCATTGAGGAAGACGTGTACCCGGCCCTCGTTGTCGGCGAACATTCCGTGCCAGCTCTTGTCGTCCGGGCTATAGGCAAAGATGTTTTCACCTTTGTGACCGCGGCCTCCGTCCCAGCTTTCAATCACCATGCATTGGTCGAGCGCGAGGGAGACGGTGCTGACGGCGTTTGCTGAGCCGGGGGCACTAATGGTCCAGTCGCCGAGCCAGAAATCGAGCTGGCGGCTGTGCGGGTTGGCAGCACATGGCGCGGGATGGGCGGCGAATGCAGGCGGCGCCTGGCACAGGCCTATTGCGAGGGTGGCGAGGACAAGAGAAGTACTGAAGCGTGTCGATGATTGCAGATTCATCATTTGATTCCTCCTGGGGCTAGATCTTTAAAAAAGCGGATTGGGTTAAGCGGTCGCGCATGTCGTCGCGCGATGGACGCCGGGCATGGAACCGGAACGCTTCGCGAGACTTTTCCAATTCGAGAACTTCAAAACCAGCGGCCTCAAGCCGCGCGGCGAAGGTATCCGGATTGACGAGAACACAGGTGTCTCCAATGTGAATGAGCCGCATGAAGGGGCTCCGCAAACTGTCGCTGCCGACGAAGACTCCTCCCGGCTGGAGGACACGCCGTACTTCGCGAAGCATTTTGTCCTGCAAAGCGCGAGAGGGCACATGATGCAGCATGGTGAACGAGACGCACCCTGAGAACGTTGCATCGGAGAAAGGCATCGCGGTGGCGTCGCCGGTGATGATCGTGACGTTGCCGCAACTTATGCGCGAGCGCAAGGACTCCGCGAGGCCAGGATCGGCTTCGATCGCGGTGAGGCGCTGAACCCTTGAGCGCAGGAGGTTGGTTGTGAGCCCGGGACCGGGACCCGTTTCAAGCACGTCGCGTCCGAGATTCGCGGAAGAGATTACCCATGGCACTCGCTGCTCGACGACTTTTTGCCAGTGAGCTGAGCGGCAGAGCCAATGGTGGATGCGGTTCATGCATATTTCCTTTCAAATTCAGGATAAGCATTGCTCAGGCTACGAACTTTCGCTATTGTGACAATCAATGTCGAATAACCGACAACATGGGATTTTCGACAAGCTGGCGAAGAGCGATGCGCGGATCGTCACGCTGACGCATGATTATCGGGCGGGGTATGTGATCCCGCTGCATTTTCATGACAGGGACCAGCTGGTCTATGCTTCGCGCGGTGTGATGACAGTACGGACGGAATATGGAGCGTGGGTTGTTCCGACGCACCGCGCGGTCTGGATCCCGACGGGTGTCCCGCACTCGATTACGATGTCAGGCACAGTGGCGATGAGAACGCTGTATCTGAAGGCGGGACTGGCGCGGTCTCTGCCTCGGAATTGCTGCGTTGTGAACGTGCCGCCGCTTCTCAATGAGTTGATTCTGCATGCCTGCGCGATCGGAGCTCTGAGACAGAGGATTGACTGGCAGCGACACCTGATCGAAGTGATACTCGATCAACTGCGTGCAATTCGGATGGTGCCACTTCAGCTTCCAAATCTCTCGGACGGAAGGGCGCGACGAGTTGCGGAAACTCTTCTGGAGAACCCGGGCAATCGCCAGCCGCTTGCGCGAATCTGCAAGGCGAGCGGCGCGAGCGGGAGAACTGTTGAGCGACTCTTTGAGGAAGAGACAGGAATGACTTTTGGGAAGTGGCGGCAGCAGCTTCGCCTGATGGAAGGGATGCGTCTGCTAGGTGAGGGCGCCAAAGTTACGCATGCAGCTCTGGAGGCGGGATACAGCACTCCGAGCGCGTTTATTGCAGCCTTCCGGAAGGCGCTTGGTACCACGCCAACGCGGTACTTCCAGGACGCGCCTTCAAACTGACGCTCTCGTCGTAGCACGCGTGCTCCTCTCGATTGGCGCTTTCAGAGGTGGGTGTTGAAAAGGTCGATTTTTCTGAAAACGGACTCGAAATGGGTGACCAGAAATGTATAGGCCGCAGGAGAAAGTCGTTTGTACGGCATCCTTGCGGGATGTTTTTTGAGCGCGATTTCTGGGAGCGAGTTTTTCAACAGCCACAGAGCGAAGCACTCATTGAGCGATTCAAGTCGATCAAACTACTCAGCAGGTGAACGTAAAACCGGTTCCCAGCGCTGCCGTTGGACAGTCGACTCAGATCTAGCCTAGTTTTGTCAGATCCTACCCGATGACAACCAACGCTCAATTCGATCGGCGTAGGTGCGGCTCGAGCGATGCCCCGAGCCGTCCGAGAGCTTTAGCGTGAATTCGCGGTTGTCGATGGATCGCAGTTCCAGTATGCCTTTTGACTGCACAATTCGGGAGCGGTGTATGCGGATAAACTTTGCTGGGTCGAGCCTCTGTTCGAGAGACGCCATCGTCTCGCGTAACAGGTAAGAACGACCGTTGACGTGGAGTTCAACATAGTCACCAGCAGCCCCAATCCACTCAACATCCTCCGCAATGACGATTTGAATGCGGGATCCAGCTTGCACGGTAAACCGGGACGCGAATCCATCTGAGGTGCGGTCCAGCATTTTCATGACCCGCTGTGCCATGTCGGCTTTTAATGCGGAGTCGACCAGATCACGAGCTCGACTAACCGCTGCCGCGAAGCGTGTGTCGTCCACCGGTTTCAACAAGTAATGCAGCGCATGAACATCGAATGCCCGCAAAACATGTTGCTCATACGCTGTCAGAAAAATGAATGCGGGCAGACTTTCTTCAGGCAACGCCCGCAGCACCTCAAAACCGTCCATTCCGGGCATCTGGATGTCGAGGAACACAACATCGGGAGATCGTTCCAGAATTCTTTGTACTGCGGACTGCCCATCTGCGCATTCCCCAACAATCTCGACATCTCTGAATTTGCGTAGCCTGAGAACGACGCCACGACGCGCCAAGGGCTCGTCGTCGACGATTAGAGCGCGCACGGCGAAGCCTCCAGCAGGCTCCCAGTCCTGCGTAACGGCAATTCCAGCACGACCTCGCAACCGCCGGCTTCAGGCCACCCAAGCGAGAACTCAAAATTCGCCCCGTAAAGTGTTTTTAGCCGCTCCGCCGTGTTTCCGAGACCGATTCCATTTCCATTCTTCTTCTGCTCGCCCTCCCGCCGTCCGGAGTTCCCGACGACAATTCGCAACCTGTCGCCATCGAGCGCGCTCTTGATCGCAATCCACCCACCCTCGATCAGCGGCGCCACCCCATAGCGTATTGCATTCTCAACCAGCGGCTGCAGCAGCATGCTGGGCACCAGGGCATCCCGCGTTTCCATTGGAACAGCCATATCGATTTTCAGCCGCTCCCCCAGCCTTGTTTGCTCGATCGCCAGGTACCCTTCGGTAAAGGCCAGTTCCTGAGAAAGCGTCACCTCTGCTGTGACTTCGGAATCCAGGCTTGTGCGCAGAAGATCCCCGATCTGTGCCAGCATCCGCGTGGCCGCAGGCGCATTTCCATCCAGAACGAGAGTGGATACGGCATTGAGCGAATTGAACAGGAAGTGCGGATTCAACTGATAGCGAAGTGCAAGCAGACGCGCCTCTCTCACCTCCGACTCGACGCGAAGCAGTCGCTCCCTCTCTTCGCTCGATTGCTGCCATTGCTTAATGCTGAAATACAAACTGCACCAGATAAAGAGAATGAAACAGGACCACATCGAAACTGCAACCAAAGCGTGCCAGGGTACGTGCTCGAAGGGTTCCAAAATGAGGCAGGCTGCGCAGGCTACGGGAATCGATGTGACCATGGCTGCCGCGGCTGCTTTCAATTCAAAAGCGATCCATGACTGCGACTGTCGCAGCAGCCGGCGGCAAAAAGGACGCAGCGCGCAACTTCCCAGGAACATGAAGAAAATAGGCACCGTCTGTTCCTCGATCGACACGCGCTGAGTCAAGAAGTTATGAATGGACTCCAAAAGGTTGAAGAGATAGAAGCAGCACCATCCAACGATCTGGATTTGCCAGAATGACCGCAAATTCAGGACATTCTCTCGATTCATGAGTGCATTTTAGCCTAAGTGGAGTATCGGCATTCCGCGTCCTGGCGCACGAAACCCTCGGCTCATCGCATTTGTCAATCGCCCGGCAGATTCGCTCTGGCCGGTCAAGTTCATTGAGCTAGGCTCTGAACACCGCTCGAGGGTCGATGTAAATCGACGCTACGGAGTTAACCAACGCGACGCCCAAGCTTGAGCGAACGTGATTCAGGCGCGACGACATTACCGGAGGAAAAGAGAGGATATGAGGATGATTAAACAGTTACGGAGTTTCTGGATACTGTGTGTTACGACGATTGTTCTGGCTTGCGCCAGCACTGCATTCGCTCAACAGAGCTACAAGATCACCGATTTGGGCCTTAACAAAAGCACGGACAACTTTAGCATGGTCATGGGACTCAATAATCAAGGCTGGGCAGAGAACATGGATGGGGTTGTAAACCCGCCCATCACTTCGACCTCGACGACCATTGCAAGTGGCCGCGCGGTAATAAGCATCTACGGACTCAACATCGACCTCGGCACGCTTGGAGGAAAGAACAGTTGGACTAACTATGGCGGGATCAACGATCGCGGGGAAGCTGTCGGTCTGGCCGAAACATCTGTTCCAGATCCAGACGGTGAAGACTTTTGCGCCTTCGGCACACACCTTACGTGTCGTCCGTTTCTTTGGCAATTCTTCCACATGAGCGCTCTCCCCACGCTCGGCGGAAATAACGGGCAGGCCAGTGCTATCAATAACCGCGGACAAATAGTAGGCATTTCAGAAACGACGGTCCAGGACTCCGGATGCCCACCTAGCAAGCCTGGAAAGATTATATCGCCGGTATTTTGGGAAAGAGGTGAAGTCCGAGCTCTTCCTACGGTGGATGGCGACCCAGACGGCTTCGTACAAGGCTTGAACGATCAAGGCCAGGCCGTAGGCTCCTCGGGAACCTGCTCCAACATAGCGACGCACGCCGTATTGTGGGAAAACGACACTGCCTTCCAGCTTCCAGACCTCGGACGCGATGGAAATGACGCCTACGCCATTAATGACCACGGCCAAGTTGTTGGGTATGTCTCGACCGCTGACGGCACAACCATCGTTGCCTCTCTTTGGCAGAACGGCGCACGCAGCGCAGTCACAAGCCTCGGCATTCTGCCGGGAGATGGTGCCGCCTTTGCCACAGGCATCAACAACCGGGGCCAGGTGGTGGGAAGCACCTTCAACTCCATCGGCTGGTCCCGTGGCTTCATCTGGCAGGACAATGTGATGACCGACCTGAACACGCTCATTTCGAGGGATTCCAACCTCTTCATCATCGCGGCCAGCAATATCAACGAGCGCGGACAAATCTCGGGCATGGCAACGGTGCTCACCGGGCCGGATACGGGCAAGATCCACGCCATTCTATTAACCCCTGCAAGCGAGGAGATCGGCGAGTCGGTTGCAGATTTCGCACGTACACACCCGCATTCCACTGTGCCCGCGAATACCTGCCACTCTTCGCAGAGATTCGGCCCCGGCCGATTCGGTAAATAAAGGGCTTTTTCGGAGCTTGCGCACCATCCTGCTCATGTTGCGCTGGCGCAAGGCCGGAGATTGTGCGAGACAACCTGGGTCACGCGAGCGTCGCCGTGACCCAGCAGTGCCGGCGACCGACGGGAGAAACCTTAATATTCCTCGAACCCGCACTCCAGCTATAGCCAGATATCCTCGTGCATCTTTTTCTTGACGAACTTCATTGGCAGGATATGGCGAACGGTCTCACAATCATGCCCAAGAGCGAGATTTCACGATGACAAGGAATGCGGCGCAATGCTCCAGAATCGCAGGCCGGAAGAGCGGATTCACGCTCGCGAAGAATTACGGACCGAGGACCTGGAAATCTTGGGAGGTTTTTGTAGTGGCTGCATGCGTCGCCATTCATGGCCAGTCATCGCCCAAGCAGATGGCAGATCCGGCGGTGGCGGCGCTAGGAAGTGGATTCGTCTCCGATACCGCACAAGTGAACGGAGCAACACTCCACTACGTGTGCGGCGGGGCTGGGCCCGCGGTCATTTTGCTGCACGGTTTTCCCGAAGACTGGTACGCATATCACCGCATCATGCCGCTGTTGACGAGGCAGTTCACAGTCGTCGCCGTTGATTTACGTGGCCTAGGTGGCTCTATGCCGACTGAAGGCGGGTACGACGCCGCCAATATGGCGGAAGACGTTCACCAACTGGCGGAACATCTGCATTTGGAGCACGTTTACGTGGTCGGGCACGACATCGGTGGCATGGTTGCGTATGCCTTCGCCCGTCGTTATCCGGAGACGAGCCGCGGGGTGATGATGCTTGACGCACCGCTGCCAGGCCTTGGGCCATGGGATGCGGTTAAAGCCAATCGCATCAGTTGGCATATCAATTTTCAGCAGACGCCGGGCCTGCCGGAGCAACTCCTTGCCGGTCGCGAAGCCATTTATTTGCGTCATTTTCTCGATTCTGACACTTTCAGCGATGCGGATGTCGCCCGCTACGCCCGGGCATATGCCGCTCCCGAACATCTGCGTGCGGCGTTGGAGATCTATCGGGCCTTTCCGGCGAATGAGAAATTCAATGCGGCGCAACAAAGCGCCATCAGCGTGCCCTTGGTACTAGCTCCGGGCAGAAACTCGCCTTTCGAGAAGCTCATACCAAGCTACGCCGATGCGTTGCGGGCGCACGGGTGCGCAAACGTTGAGATCGAAGTCATCGAGAACAGCGTACATTACGTCGCGGATGAGCAGCCCGATGCTGTGGCTCAACTCATCGAGCGGTATGCCTCGTTATAACGACGATTACAGAGTGTTATGCGGAGGCACACGAAGAACTTACGTCGCGTCGCAGGTAGGGAAAGGGAGCGTCAGCCGACCAACGGTGCTCGACGATCATGGATTTGGAGCTAGATATTGATTCGGCATCACAAAATCTACACCACAAGGATTCGAGAAGAGAACCGGATGAATCGAGAGACAGTTAAGGTGATGGCACCGTGGGCCTTGGCGCTGGCTCTTGCCCTGAGTACAGCCCGGAACGCGCAGGCACAGGACGCCAAAAATCCGTATCCGAGCATGGTTCCGATTGAAAAGTATCTGATGGATCGAGACGCCGAGATCGCCTTGGCGCGAAGCGCGGCCCCGCCATCCATTTCCAGCGATGCCACGGTTGTGATCCTAGGGAAAAATGGCTACGAAACGGCGGTCGAAGGCAAGAACGGCTTTATCTGCATTGTAGAGCGCGGTTGGATGAATTCTTTCAACAGCCCAGAGTTTTGGAGCCCTAAGACTCGCGGCGCGGAGTGCTTCAATCCCCCGGCCGCGCGAACGGTCGTGCCGTACACCTACTTCAGGACAAAATTAGTCTTGGCGGGAAAATCGAAAGCTGAGATCAAGCAAAGTATTAAGACCGCGATGGGGAAAAAAGAATTGCCCGCTCTCGATGCCGGGGCGATGTGCTACATGATGTCGAAAGATGCATATCTTAATGATGGTGGTGGGCACAACATGGCCCATCTCATGTTTTACACGCCGCTCATGGATGGTGCAGTATGGGGCGCAAATCCGATAGACGACTCAAACCATGTCTCGTCTAAATTCCCGAACTCTCCGATATTTCTAATTCCACAGTTCCTAGGTGACCCGGAACCGATGGATAATTTCGTGGTTCCCACCCGAGTGTGGTCGGATGGAACTCCGGATCAGATGTAAGGCGGGCCATCTGAGTGGAGTCTCGGAATCATTGAGTGACGAAAGAGCATGATGAAAACTGGATTCGAGAAAGCGAAAAGGATAGTCGGGGAGTGCCCGAGGCTTCTGCGGGCTGCGTTGTTTTTACTCTCCGCAAGTGCACTGGGACAAACGCAACCGCCGGCAAAGCCGGAACCTGCCCCAATCCGGCCGTTCAAAATGCATGTTCCCGAGCGTGTTCTAATTGATCTTCGCCACCGTTTGGCGGAAGCCACCTGGCCCGATCAACTTCCGGGCACGACCTGGGAGTACGGCGCCGACATCAAGAAGGTTCGGGAACTCGCGGACTATTGGCAGAACGGCTACGACTGGCG
>Ga0210391_10002700_pt1 | contig 15255 bp, 14 predicted proteins | sample IncBWC12OmetaG_FD_160573 | JGI IMG/M metagenome (GOLD analysis project Ga0210391, IMG submission 160573) | Forest soil microbial communities from Barre Woods Harvard Forest LTER site, Petersham, Massachusetts, United States - Inc-BW-C-12-O ... | reverse complement strand
TCAAGCTTGGCAACGTCAACGGATTTTGCGTATCGCAGCACTTCGTCTTCGGTATATGCCTGATCCTGTGCCGCAGAGAAAGCGCCTGAGATTAGAATCACGAACACGGCGAAACATGAGGTAATAAGGCGCATATATCTGACACTCATACGCCAGCAACAAGAGAAAGTAAAGACTGGCGATTTACAGTTTCGACCGCCCGGTCGCTGAGCCAGTGGGGAGCGGCGGTCAAGCGAACCAGTTTCCGGGCGAGGGTTGCATCTGCTGAATACCAGCGCCTTTCACGGCGCACTTTTTCGCCAATCGATTGAGTCCACTCAGATGGCTGCGTGCAGTACCTCCAAGGACATGCCGCCGCAACTGCCGCCGCCCGCTGCTCTATTCGTTAGCAACAGTGCATCCCATACTGCTTTTTCGTTAACCTTGATGAGTAAATCAGTGGAATCGTAGGCACTCCCACTTTTCAGAGCGCCGCCATTGAAATGCAAAACATAGGTCCCGTCTGGTACGTCAGGGAATGTAAAATCACCTTTCTCGTCCGAAATCGCTGTATAGGCCACGCCCGTCAAAGCATTCTTTAACGTTGCGGACGCACTGCTGATGGGTGTATCGACACGGTGAGTCATATTCCACAGCATCGTTCCGCCAGTGCCAGCTTGCGAGTCGATGATTCTGCCGACAACTCGTCGCGTTGTGGGAGCGTAGTCACCCCACATAAATGTTAGGCGCTTCTTCGCGTGCCTTGATGGATGGCTTTCGACGTGGAAGCATTGGTTTGCAGCCGAGATTCGAAAGTAATTAACCTTCAACCAGTAGTCGCCCGCTGGCAGATTACTAACATAAACGACACCATCACGACCGGTAATACCTGAAAAAAGCTTGTCATTGCTGCCATTCGTTACAACGTCAACAGCAACACCGTCAAGCGCCTTACCCTTGTGAGTTATCTTGACGGCGAATCCCGGTCGCAATTCCTTCCCGCGACCCATGCACGAGTCTATCGAGCAAGCACCAGCAGGAATGGAGGGACAAAGAGCCAGAGCCAGCATCGTAATTGCGGTTCTATTCAAGTGCTAGCCACGACAGCAATTTACGCTCAAACAGCCATAGTTTCCAGCACCGTGCATAGTTGAAGCAATCAGGCATCAGTGCGCCGTGAACAGTGCAAGTCCACAGCGGGATGAAAGGCCCGCCTGCCCGCCTGCAATGAGTGGTGCTCACATGTTGGCGTTCAATAGGCTTCGCATTGATCACGGCGATGGTTGTCCCGCAGTGGAGTACCGAATCGAGGACGATCACGTGCACAGTCGTGTTCTCGGCAGTCGGTGGTACACGCAGACCTCCTCCGCCGCATCCGCAAATTGGGTGAGGGGCACGAATGGGTGTTCCGATCCCGTGCGGGTACGCCAGTGAATCCGGCAATGCCTTGCGGCGTTATTTGCACCCGGCTACGAGAGCCGTAGGCGTGCGGATCGGTGGCTGGCACGATTTTCGCCATACGCTCACCCGTATGATGCGGCGTGGGGGCGAGAATCCGATTGTCATGCGGGACACCCTTAGCCACAAGCGGGTGCAACAACAAGAAGGCTACGATCTGGCCCAGCGGATCGAAGTCGGGAATGCGCTTCGCAATGTGGGCACGCAGTTGGCACCAACCGTGGCACCAAATCCGTCCGTCCAGTGAAAATTTGTCAACTGTATAGGAGATGGTGAGCGCGGTAGGAATCGAACCTACAACCTACTGATTAAGAGTCAGTTGCTCTGCCAATTGAGCTACGCGCCCGCTGCGAACGGCGGAATGGGGACAAACCGTGATTATATCATCCAGTTTGCGACGCCTGTTCTACGCCGGCGGCGCTCGCATTTAGAACGTGATCGTTTTTGCGTGGCGTGATGCATTTTTCCGTCTACGCTGAATTACGAGATCGGTTGCAGGAGAGATTCTTGTGTCGTGGAAAAAGGTTTTGCTTTTCGCGCTGCTGTCCGGAAGTGATTCTTTCGGCGATGGTTATCCAAAACGCCAATGCCCAGGCTCCGAACGCCGCTCCACCCTCGACGTCTCCAGGTTCCAAACCTCGGGCTTGATGCCGGAGACTTGAAGGGTATCCCGGCGGAATTGAAACTCGAAGGCTGTACGCATGCAGATTGCCTCACCGGCTATCGAGCGGGAACGTGGAAAGCGGGATTCCCACATTTGTCGGCCGATACTAGAGCTATCTTCCGGAAGAAGATCGGTACAGTGACGTGGCAAAGCATCTTCGATAGGTGGCCTGCGCTGCGGACAAAAGTGGGATTGTGAGGTCGGCTCATGTTCGTCGCAGGCGTCGGTCGAACCCTGCTGGCAGGTCGCCGGAGTTTCCAAGACGGCGATGCAGCAGCGGCGCGTCCTCGCACAACAAACGCGGCAGGAAGGGGAGGCGGTGTGCGCGAACTCGTCGCTTACCATCCCGCAGAAGCGGCACGAAATCCAGCAGATTCATCAGCGGGAGCGGCAGGAGATGGAAGCCATTGACACGCCCGCTCAGCAAGAGGCGATGCGCTCTTGTCAGGAGGAGCGCAACAACGGTCGCACCGGAGGCGGCCATGCCGGAGTCGCTTGGTAACCCTGCGGCGAAATGCCTTCGGGCCAAAAGCCCGCACCGCAACCGGAAGACGAGACGACTCCGAACGATACGGCGAAGCCCCATTGCATTGTCCGCGGTTGTATTTGGATCACGTTGAATTTAGAGCAAACGATCAATCCGATCGTAGCGGAGATCACGTGGCTGCCCGCGCAATCTCAAGATCATGCCGAGGCGGCTTCGCGGCTTGGCTCCGCTGCAGCGGGTTGCGCAGCCGAAGCGGGTTTGCGAAACGGCAGCACCTCGGCCTGAGCCGTCGCGCGCCGCTCGATTTTTCCGATAACCGGCCGATCGTGCGCGCCCACTACCGACACCGACACGAACCTGTTCTCGTTCAACAAACGATCGATCAAGCGGAGCTGCCACGGGCGCAGAACTTGCTGCGGCAGCGAGAAAAAATTTCGGAACGTCCAAATCAGATAAGCGCGTTGCACGAAATTCGGCTGTACGTATCGAGGACCGATGGGCGTGTCCAGCTCCAAAACGCCATCGGTAAGTTTTTCAATCCACATGTCCTACCCCACCTGGAAAAGGGCTACTAACCCCACAGTTTCAAAGTGGGACATTATTGCACCGCGCACGGGGCATTGGGAAGCAATCTTTTTATCTTTGAGTACAAATTATTTGCGTTAACTGTTTCAAGTTGAGAAAAGCGGAATAAGGCTCCGCCTAAGACGCGTCTGCCACTCGTTAGCTGATTTCAGGCAACAGGGCGATGCGGTCGAGGGTGGCGGCGATGCCCACGCTCTTACCCTCGGATTTCTCCACGCGAACGACCGAAGCCTCGCACAGCGTCCAGCCGCCGGGGCCGAGTCCCAAATCAGGCGGGAGCATGATCACCAGCTCCAGCTTCGATCCTGGCTTCATTGAAGACCCTGAATAAAGAAAAATTCCCGATGAACTCAGATCGCGGGTCAAGCCTTCGTGCTCTTGCCCGTCGAGACGAACCTTGACCGGCACGCGGACGGGCACGCGCTCACGCGAACGCCTTTCATTGGGTGTCGGGGACGTCGGCGATGCGGACTGAGTCGGCGTAGTCTTCTCCGTCATGATGTGTGAAAGTGTAACCCAAATCGCGGAGAACATGGGAGCGGCCAGACTCACCACGAGCTTAGTAACAGAGAAAAATGCTCCCCCTGCAAAATCCGCAGGAGGAGCCGGGGAAGAAACTTGTTGTATCCCTAAAACGTCGCACCTAGAAAGAGAAGCGCGCCGCCACCTGAATATCGCGCGGCCCGCCGCCGCCAAGAAACGGATTCTGCGCGCCCACGTCGGGGGTAACGGTGAGCGGGAAGAAGCCAACACCTTGGCCGGTATTCGGATTGATTCCGTTGTCGTTCCACAGCACATTGAAGCTGGGCAGAAGAGGATTGGCGAAATTGGGATGGTTAAAAAGATTAAAGAAATCGGCCCGCAGTTGCATGCTGACACGCTCGGTGAGCTTCGTATCCTTGTTCAACGAAAAATCTAAATTACGGAAGTGCGGCCCGTAGAATCCATTACGCGCCGAGGTGCCGAAGTGATAATTGCCAGAACATGCAAAGGTCGGAGGAGTGCCAACTGGCCCTCCAGTGCACGACGCCGCGAATGCGCTCAAGTTGAGGTAGTTCGCAGGGCCACTGCTACCCGCCCACGGATTCCCCACGAGATCAGGCCGTTCATAAAACTCGCCCGTGTTATTGAAATTGTCATAGTCGAGCACGCTGAACGGCATTCCGGTGACCAGCGAAACCACGCCGCTGATGCTCCATCCACCACTCACTAAGTGCATCGAGTGCGCTTCGGGAATTCTGTAGTCCCAGAGCCAACTGAATCGCTGCCGCACGTCGAATCCGGAATTGCTGCGATCGCCGCGCGGGTTGAAGCTGTTCTGCGGTTGCGCCTGGAAAGGAGCGTAGTCCTGTCCGTCGCTGGCAGTATCAATCGAATGGCTGTAAGTGTAGTTCGCGGTTGAAGTGAACCCATGAAGGTCGCGCACATTCAGCCGCATTTGAAGCGAGTTGTAATTGGAAATGGCCGACGATTGAAAATCGAGAACGTATCCATACGGCAGCCCTAAGTTGGTGAGTGGCCGAATGCCGGTCGTCGGGTTTCCCTGGTTGAGATCGATAAAGCGAAACAACTTGCGGCCGGACGATCCCACATAGGCAATCGAGACCGCGGTTTTCGAATTCAACTGCTGCTCAATATTCAGATTGTAGTTCTGCACGTAAGGCGTCCGCAGACCCTGGTCAACCGTGAACACATCGACTGGCCCGAATCCGCTGAAGATCGGCCCCGTGCACAGACTGCTGTTGGGCACGGGAATAGCAAGGTAACCGCCGCAGACCTCTGGCTGCAAGACATTGGCTGCGGCTGAACCGTAACTAATCGGGCTGGGCCCCGCGTCGTTAAACAACGGGCCCGCATTGGCAGAAACATACGGAATCTGGCCCGCGAAGAAATCCTGCGAGAAGGCGTCGTACGCGAACCCGTAACCAAGCCGGAAAATGGTTTTCCCAGTTCCGAACGCGTCATATGCGATGCCGAGCCGCGGCGAGAAATTATGGTAGTCCTTCGGATAAAGGCTGCTCGGAGCGCCGCTCGTCCCAACCTCCACCAGGTTGTACGATGAGTTCAGGATGCTGAACAGATCGTTCTTCTCTCCGATGACGCCGTAGTAGTCCCAACGCAATCCGTAATTCAACGTGAGTCGATGAGATACTCGGAAGTTGTCCTGAAAATAGAAAGCGAAACTGTTCTGATAAGTGTGACGGTGCGAGGATCCAGCGGTCTGGCTACCGCTGCCAGTGATGTTGCCCATCAGAAAGTTTTCTAGTCCGCTAGTCACAATAGGCTGAGCCGGCGGCGGCGGAATCACCTCGCTATCGCTGAAATCCAAGATGCCACGATGATTCAAGTCAAAAAACTGGTTGACCGTTGTGCGGCGAAATTCGTAGCCAAACTTCCAATTGTGCGAGCCCCGGTTGTAGGCAAAATTGCTCAGGTAGTGCACGTTGCTGTCGACGCGCCCGCGAGGGTCCGACTTGCTCGAGCCCAAACCAGCAAAGGAATTATCCGACGAGAAGCCATTGGGATTGCCTACGTTAATTACTGGCAGGCCGTTGTCGGCGTCGGTGAAATCTGCATTCGTAGTATTCAAGCCAAGGCTGACGGGGTTGAGGTTTCTGTCCTGTGCTGAAAATGATTCCGCAAAACGATTCCATCCGCCACGAATCTCCGACAATAGACGCGGCGTAATTACGTGCGTGTAAGACAGAGAAACAACCTGCACGCGTGTCGGGACAACCGTGTTGAATCCTGGAAGCACGTCGCCGCCGACGATCGCCAGCGGAGCGCTCTGGCTGCTGTCGCCGAAATAATAACGACCCGTGAGCAGATCGTTTTGGCCTATATGCTGGTCGATTTTGCTGATGAGGCTGTCGAGCCGGTTGGTCGCCGGCGCATTCACCTCTTCCGTGAACGAACCATCGGAATTATTTCCCGTGGCCGGAAGAACTCCCCACGGGTTCGTGTTCAGAATATTTTGAATGATCGGATTGACGCCGCCGACGAGTGCGGCCGCGGTGTTGATTTCCGCTTGCGACGGAATCGTCGCCTGCGAAGGAAACCCCACAATTTCGCGCTGCCCTTCATATGAGAAGAGGAAGAAAGTTTTATCTCTTATGATCGGGCCGCCGAGCGACCCGCCGAACTGATTGTTGTGGAATGCATTCTGCGGCGCGGGACTGGCGTTGAAATAATTTCGCGCATCCAGCGCATTATTTCGGAAGTATTCGAACACCGACCCATGAAGACTGTTCGTTCCCGACTTCGTCACGATGTTGACGATTGATCCCGAGTTCCTGCCATACTCGGCCTCGGTGTTATTCAGAATTGCCATTTCCTGAATCGCATCCACTGGCAGCAGCGTGGCAGGGATTCCGAATACGCCGCCTTCGTTGATGGCATTGTCATTGCGGAAACCATCGTTCATGTCCGTGCCGTCGAGCAGAAAGTTGTTCGACCGGCCGCGATTGCCGTTCACCGAAAAGACTCCGAACGAGCCGGGAGAATCGTTAACAGAACTGGGATCGGCATTCGCGCCTGGTATCGCCGTCAACATCTTCATGAAGTCGCGTCCATTGACTGGCAGATCCTTGAAATCTTCTGCCTGCAACGTGCCGCCAAGGGTGTTGCTGCTGGTTTCGACCAGCGGCACGTCCGCCTGCACCTGCACGGTTTCGTCGACTCGTCCCGGCGTCATCGTAAGGTTCGCGCGCTGCGGACCTTCGACCGCCACCACGATGTTGGTAGCGATCTCTGTGCGAAAACCTTCCTTAGTGGCGGCGATCGAGTAGTTGCCCAGTTGCAACTCGCTAAAACTGTAGTTGCCGTCCGCGTCGGTGATGCTTTCGCGCACCAGTCCCGTCTCGGTATTGGTGGCCATAACTTTGACCCCGGCAACGGAAGCGCCAGTTGAGTCAGTGATCGTTCCTAGAATTCCACCGCGGAAACTCTGCCCCAACGCAACCCCCGCCAACAGGAATATCACCGGCAACATCTTTCGCAGATTCATTGCTTCTTCTCCTTCAGCGCGTGTCGTCGCTGCGAGCAAACCCTCGCTCTGCGACGACGAAAAAAGGTTTCTGTGAGATCGCGGAATTATAAACGAGTACTCGCCAAAGGTCAGTGTTCAACTTCACGGAAAGAAGTAAAAGAAGTAATGGAAGGGATCGGCAGGAAGAATCCGATTCGCGCGAACACTAAAAGCTGAAAGCCACGCCGCCGCGCGCCGAGCGCGCCGACTGCACCAGATAAAGCGTGCGGCCATCGCGGCCCATAACAGGAACATAGCCCTGCGCGAGAAGGTTGCGCAGGTCCATGAGAATTTCCAGGTGACCGGCAAAAAATCGGGCGGGAATCGGTTGCCGCAAGCAGACGTTCAGATAAGGATAGGCTTGGCCCGGCGATGTATCGAAGAGATCGACCGGCGTCAAAACGCGACCGCCAGTATAGCGATAAGAAACGGTCCAGCGCGTCTTCGACTTGGGAATTGATCCGCTGAACTTAGCCGACACAGCCTGGCGCCGTTCAGCACGAATCCACTCGCGGGCATCCTCCAGTTGAACATCGGGGCGCGACAAATCGAGCACGCTTCCATAGGAATACTCTAACGTTGCCGCCAAATCGGAGTAGATCTTCTGCTGCAACACTGCGCGCATGCCGTTTGTCGCGAAGTCGTTGCCCTGATAGCTGAAGGTGCCGGAATAAACATCCGGCAGCACATCCCCCAATCCGGCGCTGCTTTCAGCAGCCATTTCGCCCACTCCGGTCAGCACCGGGTCAACCAGGTGATCCGAATACACGGCCACCTGCATGCTGGTGTTGCCGAAGCGCTGCGAGAGCGATACTTCCTGATGATGGGCTTTCTCGACTGCGGGAGTAAAGCTGGTGATGCTCATACGCGGCGCAGTCTCGCTCAAATCCCCTGACGCCGACTCGATGCCATCGTCCAAATGATTCTCCACGCCCATATTTGGAACGGAACTGGCATATTGGTATTCGACAACCGTGTTAGGCGTGATGTGCAGATCGGCCGAACCGAAGGGCTTAAAGGCACGCACCCGCCCCATGAACTGTATGGTCTGCAATTCGCTTCCAAGCTTCATCTCCAGCCGATCGCCGAGGACGATCCGATCGGAACTGGTCACCGACAGCGCTTGCAGCGACTCGTCCGGCATGTAGTTGGCGTCCGGCGAATTCAGCCGCAGAGCCGTTATCGCCACCGAAGGCTCAAAGACGCCGTTGAAGCGATCGGTATATGCGGTTCGCAGAACCGCCGAGGGAATGCTCTGGCCGTCCGCGTCATAGCCGAGATTGCCATTAAGTTGCAGGGTGCCCGTGGATAGAAGCGACCGCTCGACGGCGAAGCCCGCCGTCATGTCGGAGGGGCTGCCGAAACCCTGGCTTGGCGAACCGCCGAGAAGCGTGACTGCGCCTTTCAAGCCGTGATGAGCATCGCCGCTCTGCTCGACCACCGTTGTACCATCCGGAAGCACGCGCAGAATGGGACGGTTGGCGACTGAGCGTAGCGTCCATTTCCAATCGTCATCGTCCACCGGACCGCGCAGCGGCACCAACTGGATGGCCTCGAAGAGGGTGGTTAAAGTGACGTTCACGATCAGCCTCGCGCCGGGGCGCACGCCAATTTCTTCGCGCAGAGTAGGCAGGAACGAAGGCGCGCTCACCTTGACGCTATAGGTTCCGGGAAGCAGACTCGGGACCGAGTAGAAGCCGCGATCGTCGGTAAAAACCTTGAGGGTAAAGGCTTTCAGCGCCTGGGCGGTGGAACCGAGAATTTCCACTGCCGCGCCCATTTGCGGGGCCCCGCTGCCGTCGCGAACGTATCCGGATATCGCGCCCGAGACTACGCCGAAGGCTGTGCCGGACCAGGCCGACAGAGCCGCGACCACAGTGACAACGGTGACGATGGCACGGAACCCGAGCTTCTGAAACATCTCGCCCACCACCTCTGGGAACCAGGCAGCCGTTTACTCGACAGCGAAGGTCGCCGTCGGATCCACTGTCTGCTTGGAGAGCTTGTCGTTCACCTTAATCTCGATCTTGTACAAACCCGGCTGCAGGTTCGCGGCGGAAAGTGTCTTTTGAAGCGTAACCTGGTCACCCACATTCCCCATTGTGTCGGTCGACTCCACAGTGTGGATGACTGCCTTGTTGCTGGCATCCGTGACATTGTACTCGATTGTGGCCGAAGGTTTGTGGGTCTTTTCGTCCACGCTGAGATTGTAAACCTGCATCCAGAAATTCAGTTTCTGATTGCGCTTGAATGAGATCGGCTTGCCGTCGGAAGAAGCCACGCGCGGCCGCACTTTTGTTGTCCCAATTACGAAGTTGCCGGTGCCCACGTTCTTCGTCGCGACCGGCTCCATCTGGTCGGCGATGATGAGAGTTGAGCTGCTCAACTTGTCTTCGCTGAAGTCCGGGATTACGATCGCCCGCTCCCAACTCCCTGTGCGGTCGCCGTTCACATCCTTCACTACAATGTCCAAACGGTAGCGATTCTGGCTCATGCGCAACGGCAAAGCCTTCCAGTACACCGAAGAGTTCTCGGCGGTCTTCGGCAGCAATTCCACCGGCACGTCGACCTGTACGGTGTCTTCAAAGGTCTGCACGATCTTGCCCGTGAGCGTCGTCACGCGCCCGAAGATGTTGACCGTTCCTCGCTCGATTCCTTCCTTGTTCTGGAAAGTAATGTCGCGATTCTTGATCTGAATCGTCACCGGAACCAGCACCGTATCGCCAGTAACCCTGACGAAGTCTGCGCGCACGTCAAAGGGCATCAGGTTAACGCTGATCTTGTGGCTGACCACTTCCTCGAGATCCTTAAACTTGACTGCCGGAGCGGCCTGCAATTTGGCAAACTGCTCGAGGCGGTCGAACTGCTTCGACTGCAAATCCTGATTGAAAGGCCCGGCGCCGAGTTGCTCAAGACCCCCACTGGTGAAGCGGGCTGACTTGTTCGACATGCCCATTTGCTCGTACAAAGTCAGGCCAGCGTTTGGCGTCATCTTCAATGCGTCTTTTTCCGAACGGTCGAGCGTCATGTGATAGTCGCCGCACATGCAGGTGTCGACAAACTCGATCATCACTTCCTGCCCGATGCCCTCGATGTAGCGGTAGCGCCAGGTTTCAAACGGAAAAGTGGAGGTCTCGCCACCGCCTTCTTCCATGGGCCGCTCGTAGGAACCGCCGGATGGATGGGAGTCAATCTCATCCGCCGGTCCAAACACGATGTACATGCGGCCGCGATCCGTCTTCCAACCCGGCACGCCGGCGGCAAAATGCTCGTTGGCATAAGCGATGCGGCGATAGTGCTCTTCCTTGAACTCGTTTTCTTCGGTGTCGGGTGTGGGATCGCGGCGCTGCCAGAAGGCCTCAATGAACTGGTCGCGTTCTTCGTCGTTCGATAGCTGCATGAAAGCAGACTTTTCCTGATCGGTGATGATCCACCGTACGTCCTCGTCGAGCCATTTGCGATAAGTCTTGCTTAACTCGATCTTCAGCGCTTTGGCGTTGGCTTTTCTTTGTTTATCCGGGATCGGACGCTTGAGCGGATCGACCTGGCTGCCCTGGGCTGCACTATTATTACTATTGTCCGAGTCTTTCGCATCCTTGTCCTGGTCCTGAGCTTGAGACGCCGCGGCAAAACCTAGCGACATTGCCCCCGCCAACACTACTACCGAGCAACGATTCCAGAAACCTGCAGAGAACATAGGAAGGCTAACCTCACGACAAATACGAGTCGCCTAATTCTATGTTCATTGGATACAACAAGGCAAGAAGAAGTGGCCTGCCAGAAAAAGATTTCTTGCGTCTAGGCTGGCGAGTAAATCCCTTAAGAATCCGCACCTTGCACCGAACGCACGGCGACCCTTGCTCGGGTCCGAGGCGCCGCCGGCAAAGGAAAATGCCGTAACCCGCCCGCCGAGCCAGCTAAGGGCAGGGCACGATATAATGAATTGCGCCGCAGGTCTCCCGGAGTAAGCCGACCAAAGCAACTTGGGATATGCCTGTTTCGCAGAATCTGGGAACTTTCCTCTCGTCTGAGCGTAACTATTGATGGGCAATCGTGGTGCGTTCTCGCCGTTCCATAGGCGGAGCACGAGACTAAAACCTCACGAGACTAAAACCTTAAGGAGATGAGGCTTCCCGGAAACCTAGAACGCTTCGATAAGAGAATTTAATCGTCATCATGAAGACCTGGAAGAAAGTGTTGATTGGCCTCGGCGCAGCCCTCGTGCTGATCGTCATCGTCTCCGTCACCGTCTACCAGAGCCGCAAGAATCTGGTGACGGTGCAGACCGGCAAAGTTCAAAAGCAGAATCTGGCCTCGATCGTGAGCGCTTCCGGTGAAATCAAGCCCAAGACTTACGTGAACATCGGAGCTAACGCTTTCGGCAAAATCATCAGGCTGCACGTCAAGGAAGGCGACCGCGTGAAGAAGGGACAGTTGTTGGCGCAACTCGAGAACGTGCAGTCCTCCGCCGACGTCACCGCCACGCGCGCCTCGGTGCAGGCGGCCGAGACCGATGCCGTTGCTGCCGCTGCCGCCCTGAACACCTCGCTCGCGGACTTGAACCGCGCAAAATCCGACGCCGTCCACGCGAAGCTTGATTGGGATCGCGCCCAGGGCCTCTTCAATGCCGCTCTGATCGCCAAGCAGGATTACGACATCAAAAAAGCTGCATGGGAGACCGCCGAGGCCGGATTGGCTCAGGCCGAGGCCAAGATCGCGCAAGCCAGGGCGCAGAAAGATTCCGCCGATAAACATATCTCGCAGAATGAGGCGAACCTCACGCGCGTCTCCGACGTGCTGCAAAAGACCACGTACGAAGCGCCTTTCGACGGCGTAATCACCAATCTCCCCGTGCGCGAAGGTGAGACGGTGGTCATTGGAATTCAGAATTCTCCGGGCAGCACGCTGATGACGCTCGCCGATATGTCCGTCATCACCTCCGAAGTCAAGGTGGACGAAACCGATATCGTCAACGTTCGTCTTGGTCAGCCCGCGGAGGTGACGATCGACGCCATCCCTCGCAAAGTTTTTCACGGCATCGTCAGCGAAATTGGCGACAACGCGATTGTGCGCTCGACCGGTGTCGCTACATCGCAGGCTACTTCGACCAGCGAAGAAGCAAAAGACTTCAAGGTCGTCGTTACGCTAAGCGATCCGCCGCCCGATCTGCGCCCCGGCCTCTCTTCAACCGCCAAAATTACGACCGCGGTTCGCAGCAGCGTGGTCAGCATTCCCATTCAGGCGCTGACCGTCCGCACGCAAGCGGATCTCGCGCCCCAGGATGCGAAAAGCAACAATAATGTGCAGGCCGCATCCAGCGCGCCCGTCGGCGCCGCCAAGCAGAAGGAAGAAGTGCAGGGCGTGTTCGTGATCCACAACAAGAAAGCCGAATTCGTTCCGGTCGACACCGGCATCAGCGGCACCACGGATATCGAGGTTCTCAAAGGCTTGCAAGAGGGTGACGAGGTCATCACCGGCAGCTATAAAGTTTTGCGTACGCTGAAGCCTGGAACGAGCGTCAAAATAGATAACTCGGTTGCGAAAAAAGAAGATGAGAGCAGTTAGAGAAAGGTCTTTTGGGCCTTAGTCCTTGGAAAGTATCAAGCGCAAAGACCTAAGACCTGAGACCTAACCTCTGCCAGGTTAGAACGTCCAAGAGAGAACGGCTATAGGAGCGCGCGTGCCCGAGCCCGAAGCGCATAAGGAGAGCAAGATGGCGACTGCCGAAGTATACCCAATCGATAAGCCCGCGAATTGGACTGCGCCCAACTCCTACATGATCTCCACCGAAGATCTGTGGAAGACTTACGACATGGGCTCCGAGCAGGTCCACGCCCTGCGCGGCATCAACCTGCAAATCCAGCGCAACGAATACGTCGCCATCATGGGCCCGTCCGGCTCCGGCAAATCGACGCTGATGAATCTGATCGGCTGCCTCGACTCGCCCTCCAAAGGCCATTACTGGCTCAACGGCCAGCTGGTCAGCGAACTCGACGACGACGAACTGGCCCGCATCCGCAACAAGGAAATCGGATTCGTCTTCCAGACTTTCAATCTTCTCGCCCGCGCCACGTCGCTCCACAACGTAGAACTACCGCTCATCTATGCCGGAGTGCCCTCCGATGAGCGCGCCGAACGAGCCAAGGCCGCACTCACCTCGGTCGGTATGGAATCCCGCATGAACCACAAGCCCAACGAACTCTCCGGCGGACAGCGTCAGCGCGTCGCTATCGCGCGCGCCCTCGTCAACAAGCCCGCCATTATTCTCGCCGACGAGCCGACCGGCAATCTCGATTCACAAACTGGCAACGAGATCATGGCGCTGTTCGATCGCCTACACTCCGAAGGCAACACAATCGTCCTCGTCACTCACGAGCACGACATCGCCGAGTACGCCCACCGCATCATCTCGATCAGAGACGGGGTCGTTGCCAAGGATGAAGTGAAGCAGTAAGCATCGCGGCGACGCACGGCCGTATACCGAAACCCGGACGCGAGTATGGTTTTCTTGAGTTCGGTTCGGAGGAAAACTATGCGCACTGCCCTCGCGTTACTCCTTTTCACGATCTCAGTCTACGCTCAGGATCCCGCCGCGATTTCTGCCGCTCAGGCTGCCTGTGGCCCCGGCGCTGTGAACTTCGATGTGAAAACCGACGACTCCCAGCATACCGTCGCGCAGCCTGAAGCGGGCAAAGCTCTGGTTTATGTAATCCAGGACATCGGGGTCGTGAACTGCATAGGAGCCTGTATCACCACGAAGATCGGTCTCGACGGTGCGTGGGTCGGCGCCAATCATCACAATTCTTATTTCTTTTTAGCAGTCGAACCGGGCGACCACCATCTCTGCGCCAATTGGCAGTCTCATCTCGCGAGGCTATCCCGTGTAGTCGCTTTGGCCCATTTCCATGCTGAGGCTGGAAAGGTTTACTACTTCCGAACCAGAACGTTTGGCGATAGAACCCAGTTACTTTTTGATCTCGATCCAATCGACGGCGACATGGGGAAACTCTTCGTTGCCGATTACCCGTTGAGCGTCTCGCATCCCAAGAAGTAAAGGAAAGTCAGCGGGCAAACCTCGAATCGCAGCCCGGTCCAGATGAGGACACCCTCGCGACGGCGGTCACTCGTTGCTTAGTACCACTTCGACCGCTTTCCCAGCGGGCGCCGAGAGATGTCCAGTCAAATTGCCTCTCCGCGCGTGTATCTCAACCATCTGCCCCTGGCCCGCGTGCGCCGGCAAAACGAAATTGCCTTTCGCGTTGGTCACGGCCGCTTCCGGATAGTCGCCCACCGAAACTCTTGCACCAGCTACCTCTGCAAGGTTTTCATCCACCACGACTCCGCGAACCATCGCTGAGGTCTCGGCAACCATTTGAATCGTGGCGGTAGGGTAATAATCCTGCGCCAGGACGACCATAGACTCACCCTTCATAAACTCATCCTTCGCGATGGCGGACAGTCTCACTTTGCCGTCGGCCGGCCGCGCTTGCTGCGGAACGTCGAGTTCCCACCCGCCTGCGACCATCTTCAATTCTCCGCCGTTCGAAGATTTCACCTGCGCAATATCCACAACCGACTGATCCGGCCGCAGCAGAACGACCTGAACGTAATAAACGCCGCGCGATTGGAGAAACGAAGATGCGGCAAACGGTGTCACTCCTAGAACGACGATTCCAACCGCCGCGAAGCCGCCCACCACCGGCCTTTTTGTGCGAAGCGCAAGCGCGAAGACACATGCCGCGGTGACAAATGCAACCGCAGCCAACCTACCGGGATGTCCGATGTGGCCCACTATCCGCAAGAATTGAGCTAGAGCCTGTTCATCCATAAGTCAGAGTAGAACTCGCGTGGGCTGAGAGCCGCAAGTTACGGAAAGGTGGCAGAATCACCCAATGGTCACCGGGAATCGGACGGGGTTTGCTGGAAGCTATCTCACAAATCGGTTTGGGTAGGGCACGGCTTCAGAGCTTGCTGAAAAACTCGACTTTGTCCTTGCTTTCGGGTGGCGCAGCGGTTCACCGCTGCGATACAAGGCTTCTTTTCCAATACCGGCCT
>Ga0210391_10002699_pt1 | contig 15257 bp, 15 predicted proteins | sample IncBWC12OmetaG_FD_160573 | JGI IMG/M metagenome (GOLD analysis project Ga0210391, IMG submission 160573) | Forest soil microbial communities from Barre Woods Harvard Forest LTER site, Petersham, Massachusetts, United States - Inc-BW-C-12-O ... | reverse complement strand
TTGGCGAGGCGGTTCTGCACTGTACCGCGCGCGACGCCCAGGGTCTTGGCCAGGGAGGCCACGGACAGTCGCGCGTCATCTCGCAACAGGGACAGCAGCTGGCGGTCGGTCGAATCCATGGGCGCCCCTCCCGGGGAAGCAGGCAAATCGTCAGCGAGTACTGACGATATGATCGATATTACTCGCTTTTGGATCAGCTTTCTGTCTTTTCTTTGGCTCAGCCGCCCCTGAAACTAGCGATAGGCTGAATCGGGGGCAAACATGGTGGATTACATCGGGACTGCGCGTCTCCAAGAATTGATGTCTCGAATCGGGACCGGCGCGTTCATCGAGCAGCTGGCCGGCGAGATCGAGTCGGACTATGGGCGCTGGGATGATTTCGAGAAGTCGCCGCGCCACGCCAGCCACTCTGCCGTCGGGGTCATCGAACTCATGCCCACCAGCGACGGACGCTTGTACTCCTTCAAGTACGTCAATGGTCACCCCGGGAACACGGCAAAGAATCTGCTCACGGTCACTGCCTTCGGCGTACTCGCGGACGTGGCGACGGGCTATCCCCTGCTGCTGTCGGAGATGACCTTCGTGACGGCGCTGCGCACCGCCGCGATCTCGGCGCTCGCGGCACGCCGAATGGCACGCCCGGGTAGCCGGGTGATGGCCCTGATCGGCAACGGCGCGCAGAGTGAATTTCAGGCCATCGCCTTCCACCGAATCGTGGGGGTTCGAGCCTTGAGGCTCTACGATACGGACCCGCAGGCAACCGCCAAGCTGATGCGCAACCTCTCGATGCTGCGGCTCCCTGATCTTACCGTCACGCGCTGTGCTTCGACGGCCGAGGCCGTGCACGGTGCCGACATCGTGACCACCGCCACTGCGGACAAACGCAATGCCACCATCCTCACGCCGGACATGATTGCGCCGGGGATGCATTTGAATGCCGTGGGCGGCGACTGCCCCGGCAAAACCGAATTGCATGCGGACATTCTGCGCATGCGCGATATTCGCATCGTGGTGGAATTCGAGCCGCAGGCGCGAATCGAGGGAGAGATTCAACAACTCGACGCGGCCGCCACAGGAGATGCCGCGGTGCCGGTCACCGAACTCGCCGACGTCGTGCGCGCCCGGCGTCCGGGACGTGCGCACGATCGAGAGATTACCTTGTTCGATTCGGTGGGATTTGCGCTCAATGATTTCTCGGCATTGCGCTATCTGCGGCGTCTGAACGCCGAGCAGGATGGCGGCCTGAGTATCGATCTCATCCCCGAGCTCGACGATCCCAAGGACTTGTTCTCGGGTCTCTCCCAGCGCGCGACGGTGCGCCGCCGCCGGGTTGCGTGACGCCATGATCCGAACCGCCAGTCTCATCGGCGCACCGACCGACATCGGCGCCAGCGATCGCGGCGCCTCCATGGGTCCGGAGGCGCTGCGCGTCGCGGGCATCCATGACGCGCTCACCCAGCGTGGACTCGACGTCGTGGATTGCGGCAATGTCAGCGGCCCGCCTAATCCGGGGCTGATCAAGGTGAACGGCTATCGCAATCTCAAGCAGGTGACTGCCTGGAACCTGGAGGTGCACGATGCAGTGTCTCGGGAGCTCGGCGAGGGGCGATTGCCGGTGCTGCTGGGCGGCGATCATTCCTTGAGCATCGGCTCGATCTCGGCGGTGGCGCGCCATTGCCGCGAGGCCGGCAAGAGCTTGCGGGTGCTGTGGGTGGACGCGCATGCCGATTTCAATACCCGGGAACTCTCCCCCAGCGGCAGCCTGCACGGCATGCCGGTGTCCTGTCTGTGCGGCTTCGGTCCGCGTGAACTGGTCCAGATCGGCGGGGCGACGCCGGCCATCCGCCCGCAATGGATTCGCCAGATCGGCATTCGCAGCGTCGATGCCGGCGAAAGGCGCTTCGTGCACGAACAGGACCTCGAGGTGTTCGACATGCGCTCCATCGACGAGCTCGGCATGCGGGCGGTGATGGAACTGGCGCTGCAGGACATGGACGCCAATACCCACTTGCACGTGAGCTTCGATGTCGACTGCCTGGATCCCGAAATCGCACCCGGTGTCGGGACCACCGTGGCGGGCGGTCTGTCGTACCGCGAAGCACAACTGTGCATGGAAATGATTGCCGACACGGCCCAGATGGGGTCGCTGGACATCATGGAATTGAATCCCGCCCTCGATGTGCGCAACAAGACGGCGGTGCTCGCGGTCGACCTGGTGGAATCGCTGTTCGGCAAGAGCACGCTGATGCGCAAACCACTGGCAATCCCGAGCGCTCTTGTCGATACTTGACAGCCCAGCCTAAGGGATCCGCTATGGCCGCTCACTTGAACGAACCGCCGCAAGCTCCGGCCTTGGACGAACTGCGCCGCGCGATTAGAGATCAAGGCGACTGGCCGGAAGACCGGGCGGTCACGGCTTTGCTGCACGCGCTGGAACTCACCGGCGGGGCGCGCCATCGCGCCGTGGCGACCGCCATGGCGCTGGTCGACGGGGCACGGGCTCGGCGGGACGAGCGGCCGTTTCTCGACGCCTTCCTGCAAGAGTTCGGACTGTCGAATCAGGAAGGCATTGCGCTCATGTGCATCGCCGAGGCGTTGCTGCGCATTCCCGACGATGCCACCGCCGACCGGCTGATCGCCGAGAAGCTGGCCACCGGCGACTGGTCCGCGCACGCCGGCAAGTCGGAGTCGCTGTTCGTCAATGCCTCGACTTGGGGGCTGATGCTCACCGGCGGCATTCTCGAGCTGGACCCTTCCATCAAAACAGACACGGCCGGATGGATGCGCAAGTTCACGCGCAAGGCCGGCGAACCCCTGGTGCGCCTGGCGGTGCGGCGCGCCATGCGCATCATCGGCGGGGAATTCGTGGTCGGACGCAGCATCGAGGAGGCGCTGGCGCGAAGCGCGCGTGAGCCGGAAGTGGGGCTGTGCTCCTTCGACATGCTGGGCGAGGGGGCGAGAACACAGCAGGACGCGCAGCGGTACTTGAAATCCTACGAACACGCCATCGACGTCATCGGCGCCGCCGCGGCGGGACGACCGCCCCAGGAAGCCTCGAGCATCTCCATCAAATTGTCGGCACTCGAGTCGCGCTACTCCCTGCTGCAGCGTGATCAGGTGATGCGGCGCCTGGTGCCTCAAGGGTTGGCGCTGGCACGCCGCGCGGCCGATCTTGGCATTCAACTCACCATCGATGCGGAGGAAGCGGACCGGCTGGATCTGTCGTTGGATGTGATCGAAGCTTTGGCAAGAGATCCTGCCACCCGCCATTGGCCGGGATTGGGGCTCGCGGTCCAGGCTTACGGCAAGCGCGCCCTGGGAGTCATCGACTGGGCGGCGGCGACGGCGCGCGCTCACCATAGGCGCATGACGGTGCGCCTGGTGAAGGGCGCGTACTGGGATTCGGAAATCAAGCGTGCCCAGGAGCGGGGCCTCGACGGCTATCCGGTGTACACGCGAAAAGTGACCACGGATGTGTCCTATCTGGCCTGCGTGGGGCGTCTGTTCAGCCATCGAGACGCGATCTATCCGCAGTTCGCGACTCATAACGCGCACAGCATCGCGTCGGTGCTGGAGCTTGCGCCCGCGGGCGCAGACTATGAATTTCAGCGGCTGCACGGCATGGGCCGGCTGCTGTATGCGGAGGCGGCGCGGAAAATCGCGCGCTTTCCGCGGGTGCGCGTCTATGCGCCGGTGGGCGAGCACAAGGACTTGCTGGCATACCTCGTGCGGCGGCTGCTCGAGAACGGCGCCAATACCTCGTTCGTGAATCGCTTCATGGATGAGGAGGTGCCGGTGGCGGAAATCGTCCGCGACCCCATCTCCGAAATCGAACGCCTGGAAACCTACGCTCATCCGCGGCTGCCCCTGCCTGCGGCGCTGTTTTCCGATCGGCGCAATTCCCACGGCGTGGATCTCGGCAATCCGCTGGAAATCGAGGCGCTGCGCCGGGAAATATCGGCCTCTCGTCCGGCGAAGCCTGCGGCGGGGCCCATCATCGATGGGATTTTGCTGCCCGGAAATACTCATGCCGTCACCAATCCCGCGGACCGGCGCGATCAAGTCGGCAGTACGCGCGATGCGACCCCGGCGGAAATCACTCGCGCATTCGATTCAGGATGCGCGGCGCAGCCCGCGTGGGATCTTGCGGGCGGCGAGCATCGCGCGGCCTTGCTCGAAAAGGCGTCCGATCTGCTCGAGGCTGCCTCCGCTGATTTTCATCAGCTCCTAGTACAGGAAGCCGGCAAGACCCTGTCGGACGCCATCGCCGAGGTGCGCGAGGCCGTGGATTTCTGCCGCTACTACGCGCTGCGGGCGCGGCGGCAATTCGCGGCACCAGACCGGCTGGAAGGGCCCACCGGCGAATCGAATGAATTGTCCCTGCACGGGCGCGGCGTGTTCGCCTGCATCAGTCCGTGGAATTTTCCGCTGGCGATTTTTGCCGGCCAGGTCACCGCCGCGCTCGCGGCGGGAAACGCCGTGGTCGCGAAACCGGCGGAGCCCACGCCGCTGATTGCCGCGCACTTCGTCAAGCTGCTGCATGAGTCCGGCGTGCCGCCGCAGGTGCTGCACCTGGCGCCGGCCCCGGGGCGACTGTTCGGTGAGGTGGCGTTCGCCCATCCGGCCCTCGCCGGGGTGGCGATGACGGGTTCGACGGCCACTGCGCTCACCATCAACCGCAGTCTCGCGGCGCGCGGCGGGGCGATCGTGCCCCTGATCGCGGAAACCGGCGGAATGAACGCCATGATCGTCGACTCCACCGCTCTGCCCGAACAGGTGGTCGACGATGTCATAAGCTCGGCGTTCATGAGCGCCGGGCAGCGCTGCTCGGCGCTGCGGCTGCTGTTTCTGCAGGACGATATCGCCGATCAGGTGCTGGAGATGATCGCAGGCGCCATGGACGAATTGGTCATCGGCAACCCGGCGGATTTCAAGACGGATTTGGGGCCGGTGATCAACGCAGCGGCGGCCGACGGGTTGGCGCAGCACGTTAAGCGAATGCGCCGGGAGGCGCGCATCATCAAGGCCTGTACTTTGGGCGAGGCGCACGCGCACGGGAGTTTCTTCGCTCCGCACCTCATTGAACTCGACAGCGCAGGGCAGCTCACGCGCGAGGAATTCGGGCCCATACTGCATGTGGTTAGGTACAAGGCGGCGGATATTGCCGAGGTGCTGCAGGGGATCCGCGACACCCACTACGGCCTCACCTTGGGCGTGCAGACGCGCCTGGAATCCTTCTGGCGGGAAGTGTTCGCCAACACCTCCATCGGCAACACCTACGTCAATCGCAATATGATCGGCGCGGTGGTGGGGGTACAGCCCTTCGGCGGCACCGGTCTCTCAGGGACGGGGCCCAAGGCCGGCGGACCGCACTATCTCTCGAGGTTCGCGGGCGAGCGAACCCTCACCGTGAATACCACGGCGACGGGCGGCAACGCGGCACTGCTCAACCTTGGCCACTGAGCCGGCCGAAGGGTCGGCTTGGCCGGTATTGCTGGCGTCGTTGCAATTGGGGTGCCGCTCCTTCGGCGGCCCGGTCGCGCACTTAGGATACTTCGAGCGCAGCTACGTTGAGCGCCGCCGCTGGCTGGATGCGGGGGAGTACGCCGAAATCGTAGCACTCTGCCAGGTGCTGCCGGGACCTACGAGCAGTCAGGTGGGTTTTCTCATAGGCTGGCATCGCGCCGGGTGGCGCGGGGCGCTCGCCGCTTGGGCAGGATTCACGCTGCCCTCGCTGCTGCTGATGTACGCCTACTTCGTGTTCGCGCCCAAGCTCGCGGGACCTGCGATGACTGTCGTGCTGCATGGATTGAAGTGGCTCACCGTCGCCGTGGTGGCGAGGGCGGTGTGGAGCATGGCGCGAAGTCTTTGCCCGGACCTGCCTCGCGCGACAATTGCCGTACTCGCCGCGCTGGTACTGTGTTTCGCGCAACGCCAATGGCTGCAGGTGAGCGTATTGATCATGGGCGCCGTGGCGGGAATCTTATTCTGCAAAGACGTTCCCATCGCCGTATCGAAGCGCGCGCCGCCCATCGGGCCGCAAACGGCGTGGCTCCTGATCGGGGTTGGGGCCGCGTTGTTGCTGGTGCTGCGGGTTCTGGCGCTGCAAATGCCGCACAGCCTGATCGCGCTGGGGGATATTTTTTATCGGTCGGGCGCCTTGGTGTTCGGTGGCGGCCATGTGGTTCTGCCGCTGTTGCATGACGCGCTGGTGCCGGCGGGATGGATGTCGAACGATGATTTCCTGAGCGGTTACGGCGCCGCCCAGGTGCTGCCCGGCCCGCTGTTTTCGGTGGCCGCGTACTTCGGTGCGAAGAGCGCACCGGGTGGTGCGGCTGCGCTGGGTGCGAGCATCGCGGTGGTGTGCATATTCCTGCCCGGCCTGCTGCTCGCCGCCGCGGGACGCGCCGTTTGGAATCAGGGTGCGCGTCTGCCGAGGGTGCGGGCGGCGTTGGCGGGGGTCAATGCCGGAGCGGTGGGCATTCTCGCCGCCGCGCTCTACAACCCCGTGTTGACCGGCGCCTTGGCCACGTTGGGATGACCCGGCCGTCCTACCTGCGCCTGGTTCCCGGCGACGTGAACGGGTTTCTCGGATTGGTGGTCGATAATTTGTCGGTGCTCGCACTGCTCGCCGCCGTGCTGATCGGCGGCTTCGGTATTCCGGCGCCCATCGTGTTCGGGCGGATGTTTCCGGGGACGGCACTGGGCGTGCTGATCGGCGATTTGATCTACACCTGGCTGGCGCTGCGGCTGGCACGGCGCACCGGCCGCGACGATGTCACGGCCATGCCCTTCGGTTTGGATACGCCCTCGACCATCGGCATGGTGCTCTTGGTGCTGGGACCGGCCTTCGTGAAATTCCGCGCGGCGGGATTGGATCCGACCGCTGCGGGTCTCGAGACTTGGTACTTGGGGATGGCGGCCACCGCCACCATGGGGCTGGTGAAATTCGCCTTGGCATTCGGCGGCCGGGCGGTGCGCCGCCTGATTCCCCAGGCGGGATTGCTCGGTTCATTGGCGGGCATTGCGCTCATGTTGATCGGCTTCTTTCCCATGGTCGAGCTGCTGCAATTTCCCATCGTGGGATTCTTGAGCTTGGGGCTGGTGTTGTACGCCTTGGTCGCGAAGGGCGCGGTGCCGTTGAACATGCCCGGGGTGCTGTTCGCGGTGATCGCTGGAACCCTGGCCTACTACGCGTTGGGCCATTGGGGAGTGGCGGGAATGCACATCGACGCGCCCGCCATGCCCACCTTGCGCCTCGCGCTGCCGCGGGTGGATGCGGGGATCCTGCGTGGCTTTGCCGGCGTCGCCGACAACCTACCGCTCATCGTCCCCTTTGCTCTGTTGACGGTGGTGGGCGGAGTCAACAACACCGAGAGTGCGCGGGTCGCGGGAGATGACTACGACGTCCGAAGTATTTTACTGGCCGAAGCCGCGGCCACGCTGGTGGCAGGACTTACGGGGGGCGTCGCACAGACGACGCCCTACATCGGTCACCCTGCCTACAAGCACATGGGCGCACGCGCGGGGTATACCTGGCTCACCGGTATTTTCATCGGCGTCGGCGGAATGCTCGGATACTTGTCCAACTTGATCGAATTGATTCCGCTCGCGGTGCTCGCGCCCGTGCTGGTGTTCCTCGCGCTCAATATCACGGTGCAGGCTTTCAGCGCCGTGCCGCCGCAGCACGCCCCCGCGGTGGCGATCAGCTTTTTCCCACCGATCGCGCGTCTCGTGACCATCGAGCTCGGCAATCCGACCTTCATCGCGCCGCAGCGCTTCGCGCAATTGATGACCCTCGCCGAGCATGGGCTGCCTGCCCTCGCTGTGATCGTTGCGCTCGGCAACGGCTTCATCATCACTGCGACGATCTGGGCCGCGTTCGTGGTCGAATTAACCGAGCATCGCCTGCGGGCGGCGGCGGCGTACCTGGCGGCGGGCGGGGTGCTGTGTTGCTTCGGCATCATTCACTCGGTGCGCGCCGACGGCAGCGCCTACCTGCCGTGGCAGCTCGAGGGGGTGGCGCGCAGCGTCGCGGTTCAGTTCACGGCGGCGTACCTCGTGCTGGCGGCGGCGCTCGTGTTGCTGTCGATGCAGCGGCGGCGCTAACGCACCACCTTTAGTGAATCTTCTGGCTGAGCCACAGGCCCGGCTTGCCTTTTTCATTGAGCCCCAGGCTGACCCGCGCCGACTTGTTCTCCCAGAGACGGGCGACAGGCAATCCTTCGCGGTGCACTCGGCGTGCAAACTCCTCCGCGCGGCTGGGTATGCGGGATTGCGTGACATTGGCACCCAGATCGGGAAGCTGAAGCTGCGGCTGTGCCTTCAAGGTGTGCTGATGCACGGATGAGGGGAAGGATTGAGAGGGTTCCTCGGTCTGCGGCGTGGCGGCGATCGGGTGCAGATCCAAGCGAAGTCCACCTCGCGGCCCGCTCGGCGGAGACGCAAGAACGGCAGTCATCGCGCCCAGTCCGCACAAGCCCAGCACGGCGACGCGTTGCAACAGACGATTGCCATTTCTGTCCATGCCGGCAGTCGACCACGAAGCGCTGGCGCTGGCACTCGGCCGGCGGAACTTAGACGCGTAGGAGGGTGCTTTGAGGGCGTAGGACGATTCTCACATATTAATTACAACGTGGCGCGGCCCGGCTTACCATGGGGTCGCGTACTGGCGAGAATCCAACAATACAAGGACCTCAGGGATATGACCTTTATCGACGCGATAGGAGTTTGTTTCAAGAAATACGCGGATTTCAATGGCTGCGCATCGAGGTCGGAATTTTGGTGGTGGTTTCTATTCACCGTCATCGTGACACTCGTATTTCGACTCGTCAGCTACCACCTGGCCGGGGTGTTCTCGCTGGTGACGCTGCTTCCGAGCATCGCGGTGGGCGTCCGGCGTCTCCATGACACCAATCGAAGCGGCTGGTGGGAACTGCTGTATTTCATTCCGGTGATCGGCTGGATCATCCTCATCGTGTTTTGGGTGGAGCCGGGACAGCAGAGTCGTTACGCCACGAGTACCTGAGGGCCACGCTCGGCATGTCCCTTTGAAGGTGGCGCCGGTGACGTCGACTACTCTCCCTGACCCATCGCTCGGGCGCGCGTGGACCGTGGTGGCGTTGGTGTTCCTGTTCATGGTGATCAATTTCGCGGACAAGGCAGTCGTCGGGCTGGCCAGCGTGCCGATCATGGAGGAGCTGCATTTAAGCCGCGCGCAATTCGGCATGCTGGGCAGCGCGTTTTTCCTGCTCTTTTCAGTGGCTGGTGTGGCGGTGGGGTTTCTCGCCAATCGCTTCAGCACCAAAACCATCATGTGGGTCATGGGCGTCGTTTGGGCCGCGGCGCTGTTGCCGATCAGCCGAGTCTCGAGCTTCGCCGTGCTGGTGGGGAGCCGCGTCATTCTCGGCGCCGCCGAGGGGCCGGCGTTTCCCGTCGCAGTACATGCCGTGTACAAATGGTTTCGCGATGAGCACCGTGCACTGCCCACGAGTGTTGTCGCGAGCGGCGCGGCCGTGGGCGCCGGCATCGTCGCGCCCATGATCATCTGGGTCATCGATGCTTTCGGATGGCACGTGGCATTCGGTACCTTGGGCGTGCTCGGCCTTGTCTGGGTTGGCGTCTGGCTGGTGCTGGGGTCTGAAGGGCCGGTGGCCAACCCTGCTGCCGCGGAATCGGGGGCAGGCCGGCGCGTGCGCTATGGACAGCTATTGATGAGCCGTACAGCGATAGGTGTCTATGTGGCGGGCTTTGCGGCGTATTGGATCCTCGCGCTCAATCTGGTGTGGCTCGGCAATTACCTGATCAAGGCCCTACGGATGGCTCCTGCGGACGCGGCATGGGTGATTGCTCTGCCGTCCGCCATGCAGATGGCGCTCGCGCCCGGGATTGCCTATCTCTCGCAACGCCTGTCCCGGCTGGGAATCCCGAGTCGAATCTCCCGCGGCTGGGTGGGCACTCTCTGCGTGGTCATTGCCGGTGTCTCAATGGCCTGTTTCCCGTTCGTTGAGATGGGGGCACTCAAGATTTTCTTGGTGGGCCTGGCATGCTCGATCGGCAGCGTCATCTTCACCCTGGGTGCTACATTGATCGGCGAAATTTCCCCTGCATCGCAGCGCGGGGCGGCGCTCGGCGTCACGAACTCGATTGTTACGCTCGCAGGCCTGTGCGCCCCCATTGCAATGGGCCGCATCGTGGACATCAATGCAGATCCAAGCGCGGGATTTCGCACGGGCTATTTGTACGCGGGAGCCCTGGTCGCCACGCTGGGGGTGGTCGCGGCGATATTGATCAATCCGGAACGCGATCTGCGGCGCTTTCGGCTCATTGAGGAGGCAGGCTAGATTGCGAGAAATCCACCTCACGTATCTCAACGGTCCGGACGTCGAACGACTGGCGCTCACCGATGGGGAGATTCTCGACGCCGTCGAAGCGGCACTCGATGCGCAGGGCAGAGGTGCCGTGCTCATTGAACCGCGCGTGCACTTGGTCCCGCAGGACTCGGCGGCCGGGCATTTCAATGTCTTGCGCGGCGTCGTGCATCCGCTCGGGCTCGCAGGAGTCAAAGTGGTCGGCGACTTCGTCAACAACTTCAAGGTTGGGCTGCCTTCCGAGCTGGGTTTACTGACGCTGTTCGACCCATTGACGGGTGTGCCGTTGGCCATCATCAATGCCACATCTCTGACCGAGATGCGCACGGGGGCCATGACGGCGCTGGGTGCCAAGTACCTGGCACGCAAGGGCAGCAAGGTTCTTGGGCACATCGGCGCCCGCGGCACGTCCTATTGGAACATCCGCCTGCTCAATCATTTTTTTGATTTCGATGAAGTCCGTGTGCACTCCAAGCGTACCGAGAGCCGCGAAGCCTTGGCCGCGAGGTTGTCCAAGGATTTGGGGAAGCGCGTCATCGCCGTGAGTACTTGGGAAGAATGCGTCAGATCCGCGGATATCGTCGTCGAGGCTTCGCGCCTGCCCAAGCCGGAGCCGCTGCTCAAAACCGAGTGGATCAAGCGCGGTGCGCTCGTCATTCCCTACGGCACGATGAGCGCTGTGGAATTATCACTGACGGACATCATGGACAAGGTGGTGGTGGACGACTGGGGCCAATGTCGCAAGGGACTGCCCTTTGGGGCGCTGCGCCAGCACGTAGATTCAGACAAGCTCACCGAGCACACATTGCATGCGGAGTTGGGTCAGATCGTCGCGCACTTGAAGCCCGGGCGGGAAAGCGATGAGGAGACGATTCTGTTTTGGCACCGCGGGTTGTCGCTGAGCGATATTGCTCTCGGCAGCGCGTTACTCCATAAGGCGAAAGCTAACTCGATCGGTCAAGCATTGCGCTTCGAATAGATCCCTAAGAGTTAGGAGTCGCGGCGAGAGCGCAATTTCGGCGGCATTGGAAAGGGCGTTGGCTGCGGCGATGGAATTCTTGGTGATCTCCATAGTCGTGATAATTGGCGGTTATCACATCTCAAGCGCGGCTCGTGTCAGCGTGATGGCCTTTTCAGGGCAGGCGGCCACGCACAACCCGCATCCGCGACACGCATCCGCGTTGGGCGTGTATGCGACCTGCATGCCGTGCACGCGCAGCTTGAATTTGTGCATCAGACCGAGGCGTTCGTAGTCCGCATTGTCGATGCGTCGAACGTGGAAAACATCTTCCGGACAGACGCGAACGCAGTCGCCCTTGCCCTCACAGCGTTTGAAATCGACTATCGGCATGATAGTCGCTGGTTGCTGTTTGCAAGTGGTCGCAGCCGGTTGGCTCACGTATCATTCTCCCTCACCTGTCCGCAACGCGATTCCGCCGTCTGTTTGAATTGCGCGCGCTCCTGTGGCGTCATGCCTTCCCATCGGCGCCAGCGGCGGCCATCATGCCAACCGCCACGTCCACGGAACCCGCCAAACAGGATTCGGCTCAGGATCAGTAGGCCGAGCGCATGCGGATAATCAACCAAGCGGGTGCCCGGGAACATAAACGGGACGACCGCGTTCCATAACGCCATGACGATCCCGCCAAGGACCGCGATCCCGACTACCACTAAGAGGGCCTTGCCCAAAAACCTAGCTCTGTACTTCACTGTCTGCTCCTTCCAATATCCAAGTCGCTTTACCTTGTTGCAAGCGAATGCGCTGACGCGAGACCGCATGGTCCCTATGCGCCCGCAACGTATTGATGACGAAGCCGCCGAGAAACGCGAATTCCTTGAAGGTGCTGCCAAGTACAGCCGTGCCCATCATAAAGAACACCGCGCTTAGCCAATACCTCGCTCTGTCTGCGAATCGCCTAGTCATTCAGAGATCCAACTCAGCGAAGACCGCGTGCAAACGAGTGCGCAGGCTTAGGACCGCGTAACGCTTCCGGGCCAGCAATGTGTTGACGGCTACGCCGCTGCGCGCCGCGATATCCTTGAAGCTTTGCCCGTCAAGTTCGTGAGCGACAAAGACCTCGCGCTGCTCTGTTGGCAATTCGTCGAGAGCCTGTTGCATTGCCATTAACACGGCCGATCTCGCGTACATCGCCTCCGGTCCTGTTTCGATCGGGGGAAGTGCAAGATCGAGCCAATAATCGCTTTCCTCAATATCTGAACTGCTTAGTATCTCGGTCGCCGGCAGAGATCCTTTCTTGCGGAAGCGATCTATGATGCGGTTGCGGGCGACGCGAAAGAGCCATGCAGCAGCCTGTTCGATTGGCTCTGGAAGGCGATACGCGCGAACAAAGTCATAAAATACGTCCTGCAATATGTCCTCAGCCTCGCTCGGGTCTGGCACTCGCCGCCGAATGAAAGACCAGAGCTTTGCGCGTTCGCGCAACACCGCTGCGGTGATCTCGCTGTTTCGGTCATTCATGAGCAATGCATGGGCCGCGTCCATACCAGTGAAGACGTTTCTCCAGCACAAATATTGTGATGAGCCAGAAAGTCTCCAATTACTACAAATACCCGTGTCGTTAATTGGCAAGCACAATCGCGAGATAACTCAATGAGTTACCCAGATATCTGAGCAGCTATTCCACTGATCGACCTGTGCGAGAAACGTAGGTCAGCTCTATTTATTGCCGCTGTTGACGGCAGGTTGCCAGCACCAAGCCTCGCAGCCAGCGATGCGCCGGATCGGCGTCGAAGCGTGGGTGCCACATTTGTGAAACCGTAATCGCCTCTGTGCGAACCGGCAGCGGAAAGCTCCTGATTACCGCGGGACCGGACTTGGGCTGATGTCCCTGCGTTGCGTTAAAGAACGAGCCAGTCACCAGCGCCACTAGATCGGATGCGCTCGCAACCGCTAAAGCTGCTCGGAAGCTCGGCACTACTACGACCACCGTGCGCGACAGGCCAAGGGCCGCCAATGCTTCATCTACGGGGCCGTTCTCGTGACCGCGGCGCGAAGCGACCACGTGACCACACGCCGCGTATCGCTTGGCCGTGATCTTGCCTCTCCCAAGAAAAGGGTGGCTCTCCCGAACTGCGCAAACAAAGTGGTCGCGGAACAGGGTTTGTAAGCGTATCTCCGGGCCCGACTTCCCGAGCACGCCAATCTCAAGATCTACCAATCCCTCTCGCAGCGCTCGGACGTCCTTGTCGGGCTTGGGCGCGAAATGCAGGCGCACATTCGGTGCTACCGCAGTTACCGCTGCAACGAGCTGTGCAGCGAAAACCTCTACAAAACTCTCGTTGGAACGAATTGTGAAGGTCCGTTTCAAATCGGCGAGATCCAAAGAGGCGACGACGGGACGCAGCACGACGTGAGCATCCTGTGCCAGATTGCGAACGCGTTCGCGAAGTTCTGTAGCGTGCGGCGTTGGCACCATGCCTCGACCCGCGCGCACGAGCAGCGGATCTCCTGTCGCCGACCGTAGCCGCGCGAGTGTCCGGCTCATCGCCGACGCACTGAGGCCCAAGCGCCGCGCCGCGCCCACCACACTACCCTCGGCAAGCAAGGCGTCCAACGAGGTCAACAGGTTCAGGTCGATATTCGCCATCGGTAGAAGATAGCGTACCGGGCCATGGCGTCTGGTGCACGTATAAAGTGTGGCCGATGCGCCTTCCGCAACGGTCACCGCCGCTATACCTTGCTATCTACTCGGTCAGATTTGCCCGGTCCCTGACGGAGCAGGACATTCTGCCGTTCATTCATCGCTCCCTAAGGAGAATTGCAAGTGGCCACTCCATCGTCTGATAAACAGCTCCTTCTCATTGGCGCGTCGCGCGGCCTTGGTTTCGCCTTGGCTGAGGAGTACCTCAAGCGCGGCTGGCACGTTGTGGCCACCGAGCGGAACAGAACCACATCAAAACTGCACGATCTATTGCGAGTCGCGCAAGGTCGACTCGAAATCGCGACCGTCGACATTACTTATCCAGATCAGGTTGCCGCGCTGCGGGCGCGTCTGGCATCGAGACAGTTCGACATGCTGTTCGTCAATGCCGGCATCGGTACTCGTGACATGCTCGCCGACATATCCACCGACGAATTCATACGCATGATGGTAACCAACGCCCTGAGTCCCATGCGTGTCGTCGAGAGCTTGCAGGACCTCGTGCCGCCAACGGGCACGATCGGCATCATGTCCTCGGGACAGGGCAGCATCACAAACAATGAGAACGGACACTACGAGGTCTATCGTGGAAGCAAGACGGCGCTCAACATGTTCATGCGCAGTTTCGCCGCCCGGCACGCCGATGATCCGCGAACGTTACTGCTCATGGCGCCGGGCTGGGTGCGAACGGAACTGGGAGGGCCCCAGGCACGTCTCAGCATCGAGGAAAGCATACCCAACCTCGCGAATACGATGGACGCGCAGGCTGGAAAAGCGGGTCTGCAGTATCTGGACTACCTGGGTCGGAAGGTTCCGTGGTGAGTACGAACATGCGTATCGTCGCTGTCGAAGAGCACTTCACCTGCCCGGATCTTCTCAGTCGGATCGATTGCACCACTTTGGTCCGAAACGGATGGCCCGCGCCTGGAACGACTATGTTCCAGGCCATCAACCCACCGGCGCTGGCGGATACGGGCGAGGGCAGGATCGCCGCTATGGACATGGCCGGCATCCGTATGCAGGTGCTCTCCGTTCCAGGACCCGGGGCCGAGATTGTCTCAGGTCCGGACGGCATCGCAATCGCTAGAGAGTTTAACGACAGAATGGCGCGACTCATTTCGGGCCAGCCCGAACGCTTGGCAGCGTTTGCACATCTGCCGATGAGGAGCCCGTCGGCTGCAGCCGACGAGCTGGAGCGCGCCGTAGTGGAGTGTGGGCTGAAGGG
>Ga0210391_10002698_pt1 | contig 15260 bp, 9 predicted proteins | sample IncBWC12OmetaG_FD_160573 | JGI IMG/M metagenome (GOLD analysis project Ga0210391, IMG submission 160573) | Forest soil microbial communities from Barre Woods Harvard Forest LTER site, Petersham, Massachusetts, United States - Inc-BW-C-12-O ... | reverse complement strand
AACGATGTCCAAGACTTGTCCGGGAAAGCAAACGACATGAAACTCGGCTCACTTGCATTGAAGCTTTGCGCCTTAATCTGTACTCCGTATTTCCTCGCCCCAAGCGGGGCGGCTCAAGTTCCTCCATCCCCGTCATCGGCGCAGCGGGCAATCACGGTGGACGATGTCTTTGAAATCCGGGACCTGCGCGATCCCCAAATCGCTGCGGATGGCAAGTGGGTTGCCTACACGGTCGCGACCGCCAAGTTGAAGGAGGACAAGACCGAGACGCGCGTCTGGATGGCACCGGCTGGCGGAGGCGAAGCCATCGTCATGACGGCGGAAGATGTGTCCTCTTCGCATCCACGCTGGAGTGCGGACGGAAAGTATCTCGCGTTTCTCTCCAAGCGCGACGAAGGCAAGACGCAGGTGGGGCTGGTTAACCGCATGGGCGGCGAGGCGCAACGGTTAACGGACGCGATTCAAGATGTGGACGATTTTGCATGGTCACCTGACAGCAAGCGACTCGTCCTCGTGCTGCGAGATCCCTCTCCGCAAGAATTAGACGAGGCCAGGACGAAAGAAAAAGGCAAGCCGGGGGGCGGCGACAAAGATAAAGATAAAGATAAGGACGCGAACCCGAAGAAACCGAAGACACCGCCTCCCTTCCTAGTCGACCGCTATCGATTCAAGACCGACACGGTTGGCTACCTCGACCGGCGCCGAACCCATTTATATGTGTTCGATGTGGCCACCAAGGCGGTTGTACAGATTACTTCCGGTGATTTTGACGACAACGAACCGGCCTGGTCTCCTGATGGCAAACTGCTGGCGTTCCGCAGCAACCGCTCGACGCCGGATCCCGACCGCACCTACGACACGAACATCTGGGTGGTCGCCGCCGACAACACCGACAAGGGCGCCCACCTGACGCAGGTCACAACCAACCCGGGGGCGGACGCCGAGCCCTCGTGGTCGCCCGACGGCAAATGGATCACCTACGTCACTCAGCTTGAACCGAAGCTGCTTGTCTATGCCACTCACCACATCGCCGTTTCACCGGCTGAGGGAGGCGAGGCCAAAGTGCTCACCCGGGCTTTCGACCGCATGTCGCGGATGCCGCTTTTCTCCCCTGACGGTGAGTTTGTGTATTTCATTGCCGACGATGACGGAAGGCAAAACCTGTTCCGGATTCCGGCTACCGGCGGGGAGATCACGCGGGCTATCTCGGGGCAAGTTGTGGTTTCCGGCTACACCGTCGCCAAGTCGGGTGACGTTGCCGCCCAGGTCGCGAGCATGGACCGGCCCGGCGAAATCTTCACCCTGCCTGCGTCCGGCGCGCCATTGACGCGCATCACCCACGTGAACGACGGGTTCATGGCAAAAATCAGAATCGTGACTCCGGAGTACGTCAAGTTCAAGAGCAAGGACGGCACCACCGTTGCGGGCTATCTGTTTAAACCTTTGGATTATGTCGCAGGGAAAAAGTATCCCACACTGCTTCATCCACACGGCGGGCCGGTGGGTTCTTATTACGGCGACTTTAATCACTTCTCGCAACTCTTCGCGGCCAACGGATATGTCGTCCTCGAGCCCAACCCGCGCGGCTCATCCGGCTACGGTCAGGATTTTTGCAAGGCCATCTTCGCCGATTGGGGAAACAAGGACTATCAAGACGACATGGCCATGGTCGACTATGCCATCGCGCAGGGCATGGCTGATCCTGACAAGCTGGGCGTGGGCGGCTGGTCGTACGGAGGCATTTCGACGGACTTCATTATTACCCAGACCACGCGCTTCAAGGCGGCTATTTCCGGGGCGGGCTCGGCATTCTTGGCCGCGCTGTACGGGCATGACCAGTACATCCTCGACTACGATGTGGAGCTCGGGCGCCCATGGGAGAACCGCGCCGTGTGGGACAAAGTCTCGCCCTATTACAGGGTTGCAAACATCACAACGCCGACGCTGTTCATGGGCGGCGACATAGACTGGAATGTTCCCATCCTTGGCGGAGAGCAGATGTACCAGGCTTTGAAGAGTCTGGGCCGCGAAACGGAACTGGTGGTGTATCCCGGCGAGTACCACGGTTTGAAGGCGCCGTCCCATATCAAAGACCGTCTCGAACGCAACCTGAGTTGGTACGCACACTACGTCAAAGCCGACGGCAGCCCGCCACGGCCCGCGGCGAAGACAAACTAACGCGCGTGGTATACCGCGGAACGTTTAGGGAAGTACCTCAATCCCGCGCCACGATCAGTGTGCGGCCACAAAAAAATGCGGATCGGGGTCCCGTCAAGGTGACGATCAGCCACGCCTGCGCCACCTTTTGCATTCACGTGCCAATGCTCGACGTAAGGGATCCGATCCAAACGAGGCGGAAGTTGCGGTGGGCCAGAGCGATGGCAATGCGACCGGGTGCAGATCGAATAACGTCGAGCAGGTCGACAAACCATCTATAGCTTAGAGGCTTAGTTGCTTCAAAAGCCGGACCTGGGCTGGAAGGAGCCGTTCTGACGAACCGGCATCGCATAGAATCGGAACTCGGAGGGACTCCCGCAGATCTGTTGTTTTGTCGAAGTTGTGCAGGCTGTCGTCGGCGACCAAGAGGTCTGGCGATGGAGTCGCTCTCTCCATCGGCAAACAAACTGAGAATGCGTTCCGGCGCTTTCCGGGATTTCCCGCCATCGGGTCAGAAACGCTTTGGTTAGATGCTCTGGTGGTAAATGCTTCGCGACTACTCAGTCATTTGCTACACTCTTGCACACGCAGAGCGTAGAACTTTCTTTGATTCTGCCGGAATAACCACTCCCATCGAGGAATACCAGTGAATTTCAGCCGCCGTCGGGTGTTGCAGGGAATTACCGGGTTAGCCGCGGTTGCAGCAGCAGGGAAACCCTCTGCATTCGCGGCCGAGTCCGTGAATTCCAGCCCGTCCGATTCACTTCACTGGCCCCGGCCTCTGGGCAGTCCGGTCACCGAGAGCCTGCGGCCAGTCATAGCGAACTCGCGCGATGTGCGCACCAATTACGAGAAGATCGTGGAGATCGCAGGCTGGATGGCATACGAAGAATTGCCCATGCCGAATCTGGCGGTGCCTTATGGATTGGAGAAGAATCCCGATGTCGCCATCGATTTCGTTATGGTGGCCAATACCATTGATACGGCATTCACCGACTTCAAGACCCATGTGAAATTCCAGACCGACTACGCGAGCGCTCACCTGTCGGATTCCGAGGCAATGTTCGCCTGTCTGAAACGCGCCATGGATAACGGTATTCCCATTCTGGATGGCAAGTTTCTGGCCAGCATCACGCGCCGCGACATGGAGAAGATCTTTGCCGGCAACATGGAAATCCCGATGCTCGAGGAGAAGATGGGGCTCTTCCGCGAGACGGGCGCAGTGCTGGCGGCAAAATATGGAGGGCGTTATTACAACTTTATCCGCTCGTGTCCTCCGCGTCTTTATGACAACGGCAAGGGTCTCGTGGAGCGGTTGGCCCTGGAGTTCCCACGCTACAACGACGTGAGCCTGTACGACGGGCACGAAGTGAAATTCTACAAGCTGACACAACTCGGCTTCTGGCAGATCTATTCAGGGTTGGGGCCAGCGGGAGGCTTCGGGCTGGAAGATCCGCAGAAAATGACCGCCTTTGCCGACTACATTGTGCCGGTGGCGCTGCGGTTGATGGGTATGACAAGCTATTCGCCCGCCCTGGAGCGCGGGATCAATACTTACCAACTGATTCCGCGTGACAGCCGCCAGGAGATTGAAATTCGCGCTCATTGCCTGTATGCGACCGCGCTGCTGGCAGATGAGATCAACAAGCTGCGTCCGTCGGACCACCAGGTGATCATTCCGCAAATTGACGCGCGCCTGTGGACGCACTACCACACCACGCCCTGGCCGCATCACCTGACCCGCACCATCATGTACTGACGCTGGCCGGGCATTTTTAACGTTCGTAAACGAGATCGGGTTTGGCACCTAGTTCTTTGGCGGTCAAAAACCGCAGTATCTCTTCCATTACACGATCCGCCTGCTCGCTCTGAAACAAAAACTGGGCATGCGCCGATCCGTCGAGGATAATCAACTGTTTGGGTTCTGGAGCTTTGTCAAACCAGGCACTGATGCGGGGTAACCGTGGTCCCTCACCGCTGGCGTCATCTCGTGCGACGATCACTAACAATGGAGACTTAATCCGTTCCGCCGGACCATTTCCCTCGGCCGCAAGCAGGATCAGCCGATCTATCTCACCCGGTTGAGACGCAATCGATGCGTCCGCCGCCGCGCTCCCTCCAAAGCTTCCGCCCATTACGGACACCGTTTTCGCGCCATTCTTTCGCAGATACCGGACCGCCGCCAGCACGTCGAGGTGCATTGGAGCGGTGTACATGTCTGTGTCTCCGGGGCCGTGCGACTTGCCGAAGCCTCGAAAATCAAATGCCAGAACCCGAAAGCCTGCTCTTACCAGCGATTCCGCTTGCGGTTGCCAACTCTCCTTTGTAAAACGCCCGCCATGCGCAAGCACCACCCCGCGATCCCCGTGGCCATACACGTCGGCATAGATGAGCCCACCATCTTCTGTGGCCAAGGAAATATGCTCAATCGTTAGTTCGGGTTTGTCGGGTGAAAGCACAAACGATGCTGCTTGCACTTGAGTGGTCAGGATGCAGCCACACAGAATCAGAATCGGATTGAGCGCGTGCACAATGCTGCGCCTCATCGTGGGCTCGTTCCAGGGCAGTATAGCCGGTTGATAATCGCGGTAACTCTCAAAATCCAGCGAAGTCAGCTCTGGACCGGCCGTCCCCTCCTTCCGATCAGTTCCGTGCGGCCGACAACCTGGAACTGGAGACCCGTCCCGTTATCTTGACACCGTCCTCTCAGCAGGGCAGTACGGTTTTGATCGTACTGCCCTCACCGACGGGGGAGCCTATCTAGAAGTGGAACCCGAGTTCCGCGGTCAGCGCGCGGGGTGTGACGTAGTGCGTGCCACTGAAGGTGGAAAGGAAGTTGTAGAGCGCGTACTTGTTAGTGACATTGATGGCAGTCAAGGTAAGACTCCATCTGTAATGATCGCCTTTGAGCAAGTTGTCGTCACCGACGGAAATATCGAACAGGCTGCGGGGCGCGATGCGCGGCGGCCTGTGGTCATCATTTTCAGTCCCTGGCGCGGGCACGGATATCAGAGACGAGCCGAACTGGGAGGCGAGACAGGTAAACGGCAGGGGCACAGTCGGCGTGGCACGCGCGCCGTTGCAAGTAAACCCAGCCTGGAACTCCTGATCGGCGGTAAAAGGTGTCCCGAAGGCATCTGTCATGTTAACGGCGGGCTGTCCGCCCAGCGTGGTTGATTGAGGACAGTCATTGGCGGCGCCTACTCCATAGCACGGTGACGCTCCGGCCACCAACCCGCTGTCATATCGCCAGTTGAAGCCTAGCCACGGGCCGCGCTTCCAGGGTTGATATTGGAAGTGGGTCGTCTGGTTGAACTTTTCGTCGTGGTCAATGCGGAAGGGTGTGCTCCCCGAGTTAAAGGCTACCGACGGAACTGCCCCCGCGCCGCCGATCTGCGGTGTGAAAAAACGTGCTGCCACGCTCGATAAAACCACCAACGCCGAGAAGCCATGGAAATCCGGTACGCTCACGCGGACAGCATAGCCGGGAATTTTCGAATTGTGCCAGTCAATCGGGAATGTAATCGGGGTCGCTCCCAACACGCTGAAATCGTAGGCATTGTGCGTGTATTTCCAAATGTAATCCCCGCTTATGACCGCATATTTGCCCAACGCCTGCTGCAGGCCAGCATGGAAGTCATTGCGATAGCCGGGATTGAACGGCGTCGCCCCGGCTGAGGCAGGCTGAGAACAGAGAAGAAGTGGATTCAAGACAGGATTGGCGCAGCCGGTGCTCGAAAGCACCAGATTCTCATTGAACGGACTTTCCAGCGTGCGCGCGTAGGAAACTCGCAGGATCGTATTGGTCCGTTTGATGTTGTAAGCAGCACCGAGGCGAGGCTCGGCCTGACGAGCCACCACAAGGCCGTTGTAAAGATCGCCCCGGAGTCCCAAGTTGAAGGCCCAGTTTCCTTTGCTGATCGAATCCTGAATATAGAGGGCGAGTTCTTTTATGTCTGTATGCCCGTGATATGCATACAAGCCGGTGGTGGAACTGGCACAACCGTCAGCCGGCGAGGGTGTCGATCGCGTCAGATCGTAGCAACCGAGCAATGAATCAAAACCGGGATTTGCGACGAATGGCGTCGGGTAGAGGCCTGGGTTCGTGGAGCTCGCCCCTGCGCAATTGCCGGGGTTATTTACCCCCGGGTTCCCAACAAAAACTGGTACGCCATTGGCATCCAAGCACGGTGCGTTGAAATTTGGGTCGACGATTCCGAGCTTGTCGTTTTCGTTGAGAAAGGTCTGTTGATAGGTGACTCCCGCCTTGATGTTGTTGATGCCCACCACATGGGTGACATTTGCGAGGACACCCGTGTTCGCCAGTGTCCGGTATTGAGAGATAGTTTGCTGCTGCAGATTTGATGGGCCGAGGTCCGCAAACGGATTGTTGCTTGGATAGTAATTGTAGCCATCCCGTCGGACGAAGCCGCCGAAGGTAAACACGGTGGTCGGGTTGATCACGCGTGTCCAGGTTGGAGCGATGTTAAAGGTGTCGATCTTCGAGCGCTGGTCCGCGGGACCGACCGGGATGCCATTGGGACCAAGCCCGTTATTGCTGACGCTAACCCCGTTCCACGGCGTCGCGTTTTGCGAGTCGTACGAATTGGGCGTCTGGAACCAGGAGCGGCTAAAGCCCAGGTTGAGGTGAATCGAGTCCTTGCTCGAGAGCTGATAGTCCACCCTATCGAAAATGTTTTCTTCGTTGCCTTTGTCGTGCATCACGACAAATTCCGGCGGGTCCAGGAATCTCCCCGTATTCAGTCCGTTCGCCGAGATGAAATTCCCCCACTTATCACCGCCATAAGCAAGGTCAAAGCCGATATTCGACGAGCCGAACGATCCAAAGGAAGTATTCACGCTGCCATGCGGCGTTTTTGACCCCAGGCCAGAGCGAGTGGTCGCCACGATCACTAAGCTTGTCTTGCCGCCGTACTCCGCCGGCGGAGCTCCCGGAATTACTTCAAGCGACTCAATTGAATCAAGAGGGACCTGGTTTGAAAAAACCTTACTCTGCTGATCGGTAATGGGCTGGCCGTCTACCGAAAACGAGTTCGAGGCGTGGTCGCCGAGTCCGTGAAAAAGACCATTCGAATCTGCCGACACACCAGGCGAAGCCAGCGTGACCAGCGAACTTAACGAGGAAGACTGGCTTTCGAGTGGCACCTTGTTGAACAAATCGCGATCCACGTCGGTATGCCCAGTTGGATCATTCTCCACCAAATCGGCTCCAGCTTCGACCGTGACCGAAGTGGACGAGCCGGTCACCTGAAGACTGACCTTGACACTAGTTGCCACTGCCGACCGAACCTCGACGTCCTGAGCGTTCGGGGCGAACCCCGCAGCCGTCACCGTCATGTGATAAGGATTGAACGGTACGTTCGAGAAACTGAAGTTGCCCTTATCGTCCGTAGTAGTTGTCCGATCAAGACCGCTGACTGCCTGGTGAATCTCGACCTTGGCATTCGCAACCACCGCGCCTGAAGGGTCAAAGACAGTGCCATTAAACGATCCCGAGCCCGACTGAGCGTAAGCCTGGAGACCCAGCGCCACGCAGAATACGACTGTAAAAGCCGCTCGAAGCGACTTTTCATATGAAGCCAGCATGAATTCCTCCCGAGAATTGACCGAAAAGATCAAGGCACAGCCCACGAAAACGAACCGGGGCCTGAAAACATCAGAGGATTGATCTTTATTTAGACGCTAGGAGGGGGGCGAACAGAGAGGGCGAAGGCTATCAGGCGTTGCTTGGTTGCTACCGGCTCCGGCCGAAAGACAGACACCGAGACGAACATCACGCTCGACAAGGTGGTTGTGGTGGTTTTAGGGGAAGCTGAGTGGGCGGCGATACAGACAGTACAAGTCGACGACTCGGTAGCGCCCCAATGCTGATGCGTTGCGAATGCTATCGCTGACCAGATAGTCAGCAGCATGCACAGGCACGCTATCCGCTTCGTTATCGACCGCATGACGGCTACCCCATGGACGCTTAGTTTGAATTTATACCAAAAGGCCAAACAAACGCAACGCAGTTGTACCTGGCCGGGTATGTACGAAACCCTGCTTATGTTTTGTGTTTGCTGGCGGGCAGCGCTAGTGGTGGTGATAGACTAAACCCGAGTAAAAACCCAACACGACGACGACCACTGACCACAGAATGATCAATAGTAGCCGAATGATCCCCTCCGTACGGTTCGCTCTCCGGTTTCGATTCTGACTCTTCTTGAAGCTTGATACCATAAGCTCACTGCGTCGTGCCTCCGAGAGGAACTCTCGAATCCACGGAAGCTTTGACCGGTGTGGATGCCGCACTGTTGACTGTGGCATGCTGAGCGTTAGAAGCACTCTCCTGTATTGAAAGCTCTTCAACGGTTCCGCCAAGCTCTACGAGGAAAAAGGGCTAATCCTGCATTCCCGGAACTCGTGCGGCAGGGCTAACATCTGGCCTGCATCCCGAGACCGGACAGCCCACTCAACCAGGGTTCGGTACTGGTCGAGCTTAACGATATTCCCCAGCCACTCCGTACCCGATGAGCTTGTAATCACGACCACGTTCGGCACATCGCATGGTCCAACACAGCCGCTGATAGTCAGCTGAACTCGCTTAAGCAGTCCCCGTTTCCGCCATTCACTTTTCAGCCATTCCACCGGAACTTCGGGCAAACCACGTTCCACATTGCCGCAACAGCAGCCTCGACAGATCGTGATCTGTCCGAAGACCAGGCGCTTCGTTTTCAATGGACAATCTCGATCCTCGTTCACCGCGTCTGATCCGTTCCCAGTTCTGGAAGCCACTTAATCCAACAGGCCATAGGGGGCGTCCATTTCAATCGGTTTCGGTGATCTGCGAGACCTTGAGAAAATTGCGGCAATGAAAGTCACCAAGCTCGCCAGAGCGATTCGGATTGCCCAAGTTCTGACTTTCCGATTCTGGATCACATGAGCAAGTGCACACTCGCAACTCAAATTCGCTCCAGTCCCGACTCATTGCCCGGATCCAGCCCCACGGGGCAACAATCTCGTGGAATTGAGGATGAATGCCAACTCTGAGGTCACGTGAATAAAGACGGCCAACAGCGGATTCAGGAAGCCAAGGGCTGCCATTCCCACTCCTATGCTGTCCACAACCAGAGTGCCCACAAAATTCTGCATGATGATCCCGCGACAGCGTCGAGCCAGCCGCAAAGTTGCGACTAGTTTCGAGAGATCGCTTCCGATCAAGATCACGTCCGCGCTCTCCCGAGCAACGTCCGTTCCCGATCCCATGGCGATGCCGACATTGGCTTCTACCAGGGCTGGAGCGTCGTTGATTCCGTCACCGACCATCGCGACATTACGACCTTTGCTACGCAGTTCGGTCACCCACTTCGCCTTCTGCTCCGGCAGCAGTCCTCCCACCGCTTCGTCCACTCCGAGATCGCGGCCAACCGACGAGGTTGCGGCTTGCGTGTCTCCGCTCAACAGAACAGTTTTCAACCCCATCTGTCGCATTGCCGCAACCGCATTCTTAGCTTCCGGCCGCAGCACATCCGCAATTCGGATGCTGCCAAGAACTTGCCCCGCACGAGCGACGTAGACCTCCGACGCCCCGCCCGCGCCGTTACCACCTGGAGGCAAACCCCTCGCCATGCCATGTTCGACCAGGAGCGCCAGACTACCAACCAGGATCTCCTCGCCTTGATAACTCACCCTGACTCCCCTTCCGGGCGTATACGAGAATTCATCGGGTTCCTCAAGCGGAATGGCGAGTTCCGTCGCCCGCGCAACCACTGCCCTGGCGAGAGGATGTTCCGATTTGCGCTCCGCAATACTGGCGGCGGCTATGATTTGGTGCTCCGCGAAGCCATTGGCTGAAATGACTTCCCGGATTTGCGGTGTACCGAAAGTTAGCGTCCCAGTTTTGTCCAAGAGCACCGTGTCCACGGCAGACAACGCTTCCAGGTAGAGGCCGCCTTTAATGATGGCCCCCTGATGCGCCGCCCGGCCAATGGCTCCGAGGATTGCGAGTGGGGTTCCAGCCGCAATGCCGCATGCTCCGGCAACAATCACAACCGAAATGGTCGACCTGACATTGTGAGTAAGGATGAATGTGAGAACCGCAGCTCCCAGGGCGAAATACACCAGGTAGCCCGCCAGGCGATCCGCAGTTTTCTGAATCGGAGCCCGCGACTTCTCGGCGCGTTCGACAGCTTCAATGATTCTTCCGAACGTCGTGTCGCGTCCGAGTTTCTGAGCGCCGATTTCCAGAGCCCCAGATTGATTGATGGTTCCGGCGTAGACCGCATCTCCGGGTGTTTTCTCAACCGGCATGGCTTCGCCAGTGATTGCCGCTTGTTCAACGAACGAGCGGCCACCAAGCACGACGCCATCAACCGGGATGCGTCCACCCGGTTTCACGATCACCGTGTCACTAACCTGAACTTGGTCGGACGCAACCTCAATCACCTGATCATTGCGGCGGACTGCGACGGTTCGGGGGAGAAAATCGAGCAGACTCTGGATAGCCCGCCGGCCTCTGCCAACTGTGAGACCCTCCAACACTTCGGCGGCAAGGACGAAGCCGGTGATGACCAGAGCGGTGAAAAACTCTCCAATCGCCAAAGCCGAGAGAAGAGCGATGGTCATCGAAAGTTCCATCGTCATCTTTCGTTCAACGATGTTCTCGAAGGCTTCCTTGAAAATCGGATATCCGCCGATCAGGGTGGCCGCGATGCCGATTACGCTGATGTGCGGAAACGGCTCCCAAAGCCGAAACCATACCGCGACCGCAGCGATGAACACAAAAGCAATGCGGACCAGTTCAGCCCGCTTGACTCCACGCCCACCCTCGTCGTGCTCGGCGTCTTGGTCAGGCTCGTTGAACTCCCGGGCCCCCAACATCCCGGTTAGAGGAGGAGGATTGGCTGGAAGCTTTTCAGTGGTAGGCGAAGTACTCATAGAGGCATATCCTCCATCGTGCGAAAGTGGCAATGCTGGTAAGGTTCGACCATCGCGAACACTTCATGTTCCCTTGCCCAGACCCTTCTGGGCGGCGCCACGAGAAGAAAAGCGGCGCAACAAACCGGTTTCTCTTCAAACGGCATGATACATACCCCCATAGGTATAGTGCAAGTTTTGAACATGGTATCATTCCTTTGCGAATGAGTCATACAATCAAGAACAAACAGAAGCTGATTTTGCGGAGCAAGCGTATCCGTGGGCAATTTGAGGCGCTTGAGCGAGTCCTGGATGAGGGGCGGGATTGCTCGGAAGTGTTGCAAATCATCAGCGCCGCAAGAGGTGCAGTCAACAGCCTGATGACTGAGCTCCTGGAAGGCCACATCCGGCATCATGTGCTTGACCCAAAGCGGAGACCCAATTCGGAGCAGACGCTCGCGGCCGACGAGGTTATCGATATGGTGAAAACCTATCTCAGGTAGCTCGCCTCCGCACTCGAATCAACCTTCCTTGCACGACGCACGTCTGGATTGGTCCCAACAAACGTTAGGTTCAAACGCGCATGGGTTCACGGACCGTCGACTCAAATCGTTGGCCATGCCAAGCAATCCAAGCGGGCTCGAGGAGATTAACCGGTGACCACCCGGGAGCTGACTTCCGGGAAATTCGTGGATGAGGAAATTTAGATTTAGGCTGGAAATCTCGGGCTCTACAACTGGCACGTTGGCTGCTCGAACCGTGGTAATCGTTACCCGCCCAGAGCCGATCGGTAGGAGGCGTCAGACCTGACGACCTGGGCACATCCACAAGCTTTGCAATTAAGTGTTCGTGCCGGCTTATTCTTTTATCGACGCTGCCGGTTCAGCCTCGCCGACCCCGCCGCAGCGTTTGCCAGTATTCTGTTTATCCCAGCGTCGTCCTACTCACTCTTGACTGCGACTTGGCGGTACGAGGTTCTTGAGGTCTCCTGCGGCCTGGATAGCGATCAGGCCAAAGCCACGGTCGGCAGCCTCTTTTTGCAGAGCTTCCAAATGGTTCTTGGCATTCGCACGGTCGCCTAAGTTAACTTCAATTTCTGCCAGGGCCAGCCGCGGTTCCAGTTCATAGGGTACAAAGCCGAGATGATCCGCTCGGTTGGCGATTTCCTGAAAAGTCTTTGCCGCATCGTCTCTTGCAAGATTCCCAGAAACAGCTTGAATGCGTGCCGCAGAAATGGCTACCATCAGTTCTACTTCGCGGTCACTGCATTTTGCTAAATCGCTGGCCGCCCGTTCGATTGCTCTCCGCGCCTCACCAAGATTTCCTTCTCTTAGAAGCGCTTGTGACAAGATGGCATAGGCTAAAGCCGCATCTCGCGCCGCCTTCTCACTATCGAATTGCTCTGCTGCTTTGCTCGAAGCAACCCGAGCTTGCTGTAGCTTACCTTCATCGAGGAGCAGTTCGGCGATCGTCAAACGAGCCCGTGCGGCGCTTTGCTTGTCGCCAATTTCCTCGAAAACAGATACCGCCTCGGACTCCGCTTCTCTAGCTTCTGATGTTCTCCCCTTCAGTCGCAGTGCCCGGCCCAAACTGAACAGTGCGATGGCCACTTTGCTGCGGTCACCCAGCCGAGTGCAGATGTCGACGGCTTCCCGAGAAATCTCTATCGATCCCGTGTCATCGCCCAGAGCCAACAGTACGGAACCGAGGGCACCTTTAGTCAGGCAAACTCCATTTTCATGGCCGACGTCGCGGTAGATGGCCATCGCCTCTTCGTACTTCCGGCGGGATCCTTCCAGATCGCCAAGCGCAAACAAGACGTCACCGAGATCGTCAAGTTCCGCTGCCACGCCCAACTTGTTGCCGATTTGTCCATAAATGGCGAAGGCCGCCTCGTACTTTGTCTTGGCACCAACCGCATCGCCTTTGTATTGCAGCACAATTCCGCCATAGTTCACGCTCCGGGCGACGCCTCGCCGATCCCCCGCCTTGGAAAAGATCTGCTCGGCCTCATCCGCAGCCGCAGCCGCATCGTCGGAGCGTCCCAGATTGGCCAGCGCCCAAGCCTGATCGTCGCGAGCCTGTGCCAGCAACAGGAAGGCCCCAATCGCGTGCGCCTTCTGAGCCGCCCGCACGGTGGACGCCAGATCCCGTTTGAAATCACCCTGCGACTCAGCGGCTTGAGCGTCCGCCAAGTCAATGCGCGGATCATCCCTCAACGGAGGGGGCAGCTTCTGGAGCATGTCCAGGGTCTGCATCGCGTCCCTGCCTCTCCCATTGTTCACCTCCGCATCAACCAGAGCGAGGCCGTAGTCGAGACTGTCTGGGAAAAACTCGAAAAGCGCGCGGTAAATGTCGATCGCCTTCCCCCACTCTTTCGACATCTCGTGATAACGCGCCGCCACCAGTAGGCGATCGGCACGGGGCAGATTCGAAGAAAGCTCGAAGGCTCGCTTGGATTCCCTTCTTGCGGTTTCATCATAGCCAAGCGTGGCCCAGGCGGTGGCCAGAGCGGAGTGGGAAAGCGCATATCCCGGTTCCGCGACGATCGCTTGCTGAAAAAGATCACGGGCGGCCAGCGCATCAAATACCCGAAGCCTCTCGAGGCCCTCCGAATACAGACGCGCAGCGTTTTGGCTTGAGGGTAAGGTAACGGCCGCCTCGGCGGCCTCCGCGCGGCTCGCAGGTTGCACGCCCAGCGCTGTTCGCAACCGTTCCCCGGCTCGCGAAGCCAAATCAAACAGATGCGCTTGCGTACCAGTCTCGGAAATTGCCTCCACGATGCCCCCGGTTCGAGTGTCCTGCAAGCGCAGATCGAGGCGAACCTGACTATTAGAATTGCTGTTGAGAATCGCGTAGGAACCCACCACAACCAAATCCGTCGCAAGATTCTTGCCGACGTTCGCAAGACTCTCGAGACTCAAGCTTCCTACATCTAATGGAGAGAGCTCTATCTTCATCCGGGCAACGTTTTCCGCCGGGATCAGGCGCAAATGCCCTCCCGCCGATAGTTGCGTTGTCAGCCAGTCAGCGAGTGCAGTCGATATCCAGGCTTCATCGGGACGCTCGGAGAGGTTCTTGAATCCCAGCACGGCAACCGAACGTCTGGGTGTAATCGACGTAATTGAATTGCCGATCACCACTGCGGATCCAGAACGCACGTACGAGATAGCCATAGCACAGATCGCGACTGCGAGAACCGCCCCCATGAAATACAAAGCCTTAACTGCCATTGGCTGGGTTGACGAAATCCAGGCTCGCGTTTGAGGCTCTTCTGGCGTGGCCGAACGATCTCCCTCAAGAGCCGATACTTGAAACGCTGGCGATTGTACGGGGTCCTCGTCCTCGTGGTAATGCACTGTAATTGGCGCAATGAAGCGATAGCCCCGCCGATGCAGAGTTTCTATGAACCGCGGGGTCTCGGCTGAATCGCATAGCGCAGCCCGCAGTTTATTAATGGCTCGGTTCAGACCACGATCGAAATCAACGAACGTGTGATCGGACCAAAGGGCGTGGCGCAACTCATCCCGAGTGATCGCCCGCCCGGGATACTGCAGCAACAGAATGAGGACTTGAAAGGGCTGATCTTGAAGTTTGATTCGGAGCCCATGCCTTCGCAGTTCACCCGCACCGATATCGACCTCGAACGTGCCGAACCGTAGAGTCGGCGAAGGGTGTCGCTTGGCCATGAACCGACTACCCCCAGGGGATGGGAGGAAACATAGCACGCGGAGTTGACGACTATCAACCCTGCCGTGCAGGGTTTTTTGGGGCGCCGTCCCAGCAAATCGCCTCTTGCCAGCTGGAGAATTCTCTCCCCGGCGAAACTGGAGATCATTCCCGGCAAGTTGCATCTCGTCAATAGTTTACAAGGAAACAAACAGAGGATGTAGCGAAGCCTTGACCCTCAGCTAGTAGAGAAGCACTATGCCCACGAAACCGGAGGGGTGTTATGTGCAGACGACTAGCCATCGCTTTCGTGTTGGCTGTGGCCTTTATCCTCACCGTAGCGGCGGTCAGCCATGCTCAATATCACGTGAACGGCAGCATTACCGGCACGATCACCGACCCATCCGGTGCTGTTGTTGCGGGCGTGAAAGTTACGGTGAATGATGTAGCCACCAACGCGAGCCAGTCGACCACGACAAATAGCTCGGGTGTGTATTTGTTTTCGGACATAGCCCCGG
>Ga0210391_10002695_pt1 | contig 15273 bp, 14 predicted proteins | sample IncBWC12OmetaG_FD_160573 | JGI IMG/M metagenome (GOLD analysis project Ga0210391, IMG submission 160573) | Forest soil microbial communities from Barre Woods Harvard Forest LTER site, Petersham, Massachusetts, United States - Inc-BW-C-12-O ... | reverse complement strand
GCCCAGCAGACCGGTGATCAGGCCGGCGTTGAAGCAGTCGCCGGCACCGGTCGTGTCGACGACTGGTCCCAGGCCGGGGCCGGGAGGTGGCTCGATCCAATGCGATCGGCTGCCATCGACGCACAGCGCGCCACGAGCGCCTAGCTTGACGACGACCTTCGGCCCGGCAGCCGTCAGCGACGCGATCGCTCCATCGAGAGTCGGCTGGCCGCTGAGGTGCCTGGCCTCTTCCTCGTTGGGCAGCAGGACGTCGGTCTGCGTCAGGATGGCCCGCAGCTGATCGTCGGCCCAGCGTCCGGCCGGATCCCAGTTGGTGTCCAGCGAGGTCGTCGTGCCACGGGCACGGGCGGAGGCGAAGAGCTGTTGGAGGCCGGGTCCGAGCGAGTGCTGAACCATGAAATAGGAGCTCACATGCAGATGTCGGGTGCGGCGTAGCAGTTCATCGGGCACGTCAGCCGCGACCAGCGCGGTCATGGCGCCGAGCGCGGTCAGGATCGCGCGGTCACTGCCGTGCGAGAGCGCGACGGTCATGCCGGTCGCCAGGCCCGGTCGCCTGAGCACCGCCGTAGTGTCGACGCCCTCGCCGGCCAGCTGGCCCAGCATGAACTCGCCGGCCGGGTCGCTGCCGATCGCGGCTGCCAGCGCCACCCGGAGTCCGAGCCGCGCTGCGGCGACCGCAGTGATCGCAGCAGATCCGCCGACGACAAGCGAGATGCTGCCGACGAGCTTCTCCTGCTGGCCGAAGGCCGGAGCTACGTCGTCACCGAGGACCAGTACGTCAGGATTGCAATCGCCTAGCACCAGCAGGTCCAGGTCAGTGGCCGACTCGCGCTCAGTCATGCCGTGATCACTTTCACCCCGGCGTCGGTGAACCTGGCCTTCGCTGCATCGGCCATCCTGCAGTCGGTGACCAGGACATCGACTTCGCCCGCCGCGCAGATCCGGGCGAAAGCCCGGCGGCCGATCTTGGAGCTGTCTGCCACCACGACGACCTGGCTTGCCTGGCTCGCCATCAGCTGGTTGATGCTGGCCTCGCCTTCGTGCTGGGCCATGGCGCCGACTGCCGGGTCGATCGCATCGACGCCAAGGATGGCGACATCGATGCTCACCTTCTGCAGCACTCCGGTGGCCAGCGGCCCGGTGAGCTCGTAGGACTGCGGCCTGGCAACGCCGCCCGTGACGACGATCTTGATGTGCTGGCGGACCGCCAGCTCGGTGGCGATGTTCAGGGCATTGGTGACCACCGTCAGCGTCGGCACGCCCGCGCCGTTGCTCAAGTCACTGCGGATCGCGAGTGCCCTGGCGACTTCGGTAGTCGTCGTACCGCCGTTCAGGCCAACCACCTGGCCTGGCTGGACCAGTCCGGCTGCCACCACCGCGATCCGCTGTTTCTCCGACGGATGACGCTCCGACCGGTACCGCAGCGGCAGGTCGTAGGTGACGCCCTGCGCGACGGCGCCGCCCCGGATCCTGGCCAGCATTTGCTGGCTGGCCAGGTCATCGAAGTCCCGCCTGATTGTCGCGGTCGACACGCCGAGCACCCGGGCGGCGTCCTCAACCTGCAACTGGCCGTCGGCGGCCAGCAGTTCGAGCAGCTGATTCCAGCGGCTGTAGCGGCTCACTGCAGGCTGTCTGCGTCAGCGTGGAGCACACCGAGCAAGCGCGATACCTCAGTCGCGACGGCTTCCCGGCCTGCGGTGAGATAGCGCCGCGGATCTGTCATCGCGGCGTCGGCGGCGAGGCAGCCGCGGACGGCGCCGGTGAATACCTTGTTCAGCTGAGTGGCTATGTTGATCTTGGTAAGCCCGGCAGCAACGGCGGCACCGAGCATGGCATCTGGCACACCCGACGAGCCGTGCAGCACCAGTGGCACCGGTACCGCTGCGTGGATGCGCCTGACCAGGTCGAGATCGAGCACCGCGTCCCTGGTGATCATGGCGTGCGAGCTGCCGACCGCCACCGCCAGGGCATCGACGCTGGTCGCAGCCGCAAAGGCAGCTGCCTCAACGGGCTCGGTCCGGGCACCTGGATCGTGCACGCCGTCTTTGCCGCCTACCTCGCCGAGCTCGGCCTCAAGCCAGATCCCGCTGTCATGACACCAGGCGGCGATACTGGCGGTTGCGCTGACGTTCTCCTGGTAGCTGAGCCGGGATGCGTCATACATGACCGAGCCGAATCCAAGGCGGGCCGCCTCCATGATCAGTTCCGTGCTCGTCGCATGATCCAGGTGCACGGCCGTCGGCACCGACGCCGCCCTGGCAACCGCGAGTACCGCGCGGCCGATCGGCTCGAGCGCTCCGTGATAGGCAACGCAGTTCTCGCTGATCTGCAGGACCACGGGAGCGTCCGCCGACTCAGCGCCGGCCACGATGGCCTCGGCGTGCTCGATCCCGATCACGTTGAACGCTCCGACGCCGCGGCCAGACGAGCGCGCCGCGCCGATGATCTCGGCGACCGTTGCTGCGGGCATTAGAACCGCTCCCCGTAGGTAATCTGCAGGCAGGCCAGGGCCTGGTCATAGTCAGCCGGGCGGAATTCGCCGGCCACCGGGGCGGCCACCGCGGCTGCGCCAAGCGCGGCCGCATGCCCGAGCCGGTCGGGCCACGAGCGGCCCAGCACAAGGCCGTGCACGAGCCCCGCAGCTGCCGCATCACCGGCGCCCGTCGGGTTCCCGGCGACAGCGCGCGGCGTCGCAAGCCAGGTGCCGTCGGCTGTCACGCCGAGCAGTCCGTCGGCCGACAGCGTCACGACCACAGCCTCAGCGCCGCCCGCCAGGAGCTCGCTGGCTGCTCTCACTACCGCGGCCGGATCGCCGGCCGTCGTCCACGGTACGGCGTGGCCGACCGCGGTCTCCAGCTCGGCCAGGTTTGGCTTGACGATCGCCGGCCCGGCCGCAACGCCGAGCCGGAGTGCCTCGCCCGAGGTATCCAGCAAGGCCGGGACGCCGGCCGCGGCTGCCATGGTGATCAGTTCAGCGTAGGCATCGGCCGGCAGGCCGGGCGGGAGGCTGCCGGACAGCACAACCGCCGAGCTGCGCGCGAGTGCCTCGGCGTACGTGCCGACAAACCCGGCGTATTCAGCCGACGTGACCAGCGGGCCCGGCTCATTGAAAATGGCAGTCTGGGCCCGCCCGCGATCCACCACAGCGAATGTCCGCCGGGTCTCGCCGGCGACATCGGCAAAAACAGCTGGCACTTTTGCGGCCGCAAGAGCTGAGCGCACCGCGTCCCCGGTTGTACCCCCAGCCAGGCCGACCAGCAGCACGTCCTCCTCAAGGGAGCGCAGCACCCTGGCCACGTTGAGTCCTTTGCCCCCAGGCCTGGCCTGCACATCCACTGGCCTGTTGACACCGGCCCAGTCGACTGCGTCAACGTGGTGAGTGATGTCAAGGGCGGGATTGAGCGCAACGACGAGGATCACGGTTCGGCCTGCGGCTAGCGTGGCAGGAGGACAACCGAGCGGGTCAGGTTCCTCGGCCGGTCGGGATCGAGCCCACGGGCCCGGGCAATCGCTGCGGCTAGCCGCTGCGCCCGGACAAGCTCGGCGAGTGGAGCCTCTAGTGCTTCCTGCGTCTGCCAGGCCAGCCCGCCCGTCGCCGCGACCTCAGCTGCCAGTCCGTCCGGCGCCGGCCCAAATACCCAGACGACGCTGCCCGGTCCGGTGACCGCGGCAGGCCCGTGCCGGTACTCCATCGCGGGGTAGGCCTCGGTCCACAACCCCGCGGCTTCCCGCAGTTTCAGCGCCGCCTCGTTGGCCAGCCCGCAGGTCCAGCCGGTGCCCAGGAAGGTGAACTGCTGTGCGCCAGTCAGCTCAGGTGGCAGCTCGGCGCCGAGTACGCGGTCGGCCGCCGCCGCCATCGGCTCGATGTCCTGGCCGAGGTGGGCAAGCAGGAGTGCAAGCTCACTAGTGGCATACCTGGTCTGCACGACTGACTGCTCGTCGGCGAAGTCCATGGCAATGACCGCGTCCGCTGCCGTCGCCACGGGCGACGCCGAGTCACCAATGATCGCCACCGTGCGAGCGGAGCCTTTGAGCTCGTCAAGTAGCCACAGGATCTCGGTGGTGGTGCCGGAACGAGAGAGCGCGAGCACGCGGTCATAATGGCGCCCGGTCGGCATCTGCGAAGCGGCGAAGGCGTCGGTCTCTCCATGACCAGCCGCCTCACGGGCAGCCGCGTAGGACTGTGCGATGAACCAGGAAGTCCCGCAGCCGGTGACCGCGACCCGTTCGCCCGGCGCCGGCAGCAAGCCAGCAACGTCCGCGGATAGCTGGGCGGCCCGCAGCCAGCATGCGGGCTGCGAAGCGATCTCCGCCTCAATGCTGCCGGGGAATTGCTCGGCCCACTCACTCACGTCCGCTCCTTCACGCAGATCCATCAGGTTCCAGCCAATCCGGTTGCCGCCACCGAGCGGATGAAATACCGCTGCGCGCCGAAGAAAATCAGCAACATCGGGACGAGGCTCATCACGTTGCCGGCCATCAGCAGCGTCCACGCGGTGCTGTGCGCGCTCTGGAACGTCGCCAGGCCCAGCGGCAGCGTCATCTGGTTGGTCGAGTTGATGGCAATCAGCGGCCAGAGGAAGCTGTTCCACGAGTCGAGGAAGGTCAGCGCCGCCAGGGTCGACAGCGCCGGCCCGGACAGCGGCAGTACGATCCGCCAGAGCACGGTCAGTCTGCTGGCCCCGTCAACCCTGGCCGCCTCCTCGTACTCGATCGGCAGCGTGCGGAAGAACTGACGAAGGAAGAACACCCCGAATGCGGTTGCCGCGTTCGGGACTATCAGCGCGCCGATGTGATTGATCCCGATGGGTGCCAGCAGGTTGACACCCAGCCACTTGGTGATGAGGAACTGCGGGATCATCGTCACCTGGAAGGGCACCATCAGCGTGGTCATGATCAGAATAAACAGCAGGGTGCGGCCAAAGAACCGGTACCTGGCGAACGCGTAGCCCGCCAGGGAGCAGAGCACGAGGTTGCTGAGGACCGTGACCACGGCGACAACCGCGCTGTTGATGAAAAACCGGCCGAACGGCGCCGCTTGCAGCGCTTGCGTGTAGTTGCCGAAGTCGAGGTGATGCGGCAGCAGGATCGGCGGGAAATGCAGTGCCTCGGCCGGCGTCTCGATCGAGGTGATGATCAGCCAGAGGAACGGGAAGAGCAGCACGATCGTGGCCGGGATCAGCACCAGGTGCCAGGGGCTGAACGGAAGTCTGCGCTGGCGGCGGCCAGACAGTGCCACTGCCGAGGTGGCGACGGCGGGAGCGGTCATGGCTAAGACCTGTAATGGACGAGCCGGCGGCCCACCCGGAACTGGATCGCGGTGACCGCCACGATGATGACGAACAGGAAGTACGCGATCGCCGACGCGTAGCCGAAGTTGAAGTTAGCGCCGCCGAAGGCCTGCTCGTACAGGTAGTAGACGAGCACGGTGGTGGAATTGAGCGGGCCGCCCTGCGTGCTCAGGTACACCTCGTCGAACAACTGCAGTGCGTTGATAGTCAGCCAGACGACGAGGAACAGGGACGCCGGGCTGAGCAGCGGCAGCGTGATGCGGCGGAACGTCACCCACCGGCCGGCGCCGTCAATCGCCGCGGCCTCGGTCAGTACCTGCGGAACCCCTTGTAGCGCGGCCAGGTAGATCACGACGGCGAAACCAGTCCAGCCCCAGATCGTCATGATCACGATGACGTAGAGGGCCTCCGATGGCGAGCTGAGGAACTGCTGCTGCGGGAGGCCGACCAGATGAAACAGGTAGTTCACGATGCCGTAGGACGGATCAAAGAGCCAGAGAAAAACGATGGCCTCGCTGATCGTGGAGATGGCCATCGTCGCGTACGCGGCCGTCCGGTACACCGAGATGAACCGGATCTTCCGGTTCATGGCAACCGCCAGGAACAGGCCGACCAGCATCGTGCCCGGCACAAACAGGGCGGTGTAGACGAGGGTGTGCTCGATGGCCTGCGCGATGACCGGGTCGTGCACCATCTGCCGGTAGTTGGCCAGGCCCACGAACGGCGTATTCGGCGAGAACAGGTTGTTGCGCTGGAACGACATGATCGCCGACCAGACAATAGGCACGACGCCGAACAGCAGGATGACGACCAGGCCTGGTGTCACGAAGGCCCAGCCGGCTGCCTGCTCGCCGGCTCGTGCTCTGGCCGGGCGGCCGGGGTCCGGCGGCCGCCGCAGCGACCGCCGGGGTGGCCGGCGCGTGAGGGTTGCTCGTGCTACCACGGTCAGGAACTCGAGCCCTGGGCCAGGGCCTGATCAACCTGCTGGGCGGCGCTGGCCAGGGCCGCCTGCGGCTCCGACTTGCCTAGCAGCACGGACACGATCATGCTGCCGAGGATGGTGGAGACCTTGGGGTAGCTCGCCAGCTGCGGCCGGGCCTGCTTGACGTTGGCCAGGTTGGTGATGAACGTGTCGACGCCCGGCAGGGCCTGGTCCATCTTCTGCGCGAATTGCGGCGAGTCCTGCACCGACTGCCGGATCGGCAGATCGCCAGTGGCCAGCGAGAAGGCGGTGGCCTGCGGCGTGGCCGTCATCCAGATCAGGAACTTCTCAGCCGCCGACACGCGCTTGGCGCCGTTGTTGAAGATCACCCAGTTGTCCGGCCCGGAGATCGTCTGGTGCCCGCCGTCGGTGCCGGGATACGAGGGCATGATCTGCACGCCGTACTTCACGTTGGGGAAGCCGGACAGATCCCACGGTCCGGTGACCAGCATCCCGATCTTCCCGGAGTTGAACAGGTTGGCGTACTCGGAGTCGGATGGGTCCAGGTACATGGACTTGTCGGTGACAGCCATGGTGCGCAGGGTGTTCAGCGACTCAAGGCCTGCCGGTGAGTCGAACGCGGCCTTGGTGTTCGTCGGGTTGAGTATCTGGCCGCCGGCTTCCCACAGCAGCGCCTCCCAGTGCCAGACGGTGTCCTCGCTGCCAGGGGTGACGTAGGCGGTACCAAACTGCTTCTTGGCTGGATTCGTCAGCTTCTGGGCATCGGCCATGAACTGGCTCCAGGTCCAGTTCGGTCCTGGCTCTGGCAGGCCGGCGGCGGTAAACAGGGTCTTGTTGTAGACGACCGCCAGGTTGTCTACCAGCGCCGGGATGCCGATGACCTTGCCCTTCACGGTCGCGACGTCACGCTCGCCGACCCAGAAGTCCGACCAGTTCACGCCGGGCTGCTGGACAACCTTCGTGAGGTTGACGACCTGCGGGATCTGCGCAATGTTCGGCGCCCAGGAGCCGTAGACGTAGGCAATGTCCGGCTGGCTGCCGCCCTTGACCGCGGTCAGCAGCTTGGGCAGCGAGTCGTCGTTGTCGACGTAGTAGCTGGTGACCTTCTCACTCGGGTGCGCCTTGTTCCATTCGGCCAGCAGGTGCTTGAACGCGGTGGCCTCCGCCCCGGTGTAGCCCTCCCAGATCTGCAATCCGCTGCTGGTGCCCGCGCTCCCCGAGCCGCAGGCGGCGAGCCCGAAGGCGACAAGTGCCGATGCCAGGGCTACGCCAAGCCAGTGAGTTCTCATGGCCGACCTCTTTGCGACGAGAAACGACGAATCTTGCACGGATTGGGCAAGTTCGAGACATCATTGCTCATCAGTAAGTGCCGTTGTCAATGCCTTGCAGTAATCAAATCCGGATTGAGATGTACGAAGTTTCGCTTAGCTTCTGCGCGCTCTTGCTCATTACGAGCCCAGATGCGACACTCTCGAGCTGTGATCAAGATTGCGTTCATCGGTGCGGGAAGCATCGAGTTCACCCGTAACGTCGTGACTGACTTGTGCAGCTATCCCGAGCTCGCCTCGGACCTGCACCTCGCGCTGTACGACATCAGTCCCGAGCGGCTGGCGTTCGCCGAGGCGCTCACCCATCGCATAGTAGTACAAACAGGAGCCAATGCTAAGGTCACTGCGACTACCGAGCGTGGACCGGCCCTCGACGGAGCGCGTTACGTTATTAATGAAGTTCAGGTCGGCGGATACGCATCGACCCGCGCCGACTTCGAGATACCGGCTCGTTATGGCGTCCGCCAGACCATCGGCGACACGCTGGGCATCGGCGGAATCTTCCGCGGACTGCGCACGATCCCGGTCGTCACGGCGCTGGCGGCCGATATGGTGCGGCGCTGTCCTGACGCCTACCTGCTCAACTACTCCAACCCGATGGCGATGCTGCCGTGGGCGGTCTATGCCGGCACGGACTTCCGCAACGTCTTCGGCCTGTGCCACTCGGTCAGGGATACGCACGCCTTCCTGGCCGGGCTCGTCGGCGCCGATCCGGCTAGCGTGCGGTTCGTCACGGCCGGCTTCAATCACCAGGCGTTCGTGCTCCGCTTCGAGCAGGACGGCAAGTCGCTGTACCCGCGGCTGGCCGAGGTCATCGACGGTTCGCCAGAGCTGCAGCGGCGGGTGCGGGTGGAGTTGTACCGGCAGTTCGGCTACTTCCCGACCGAGTCCAGCGAGCACTCGGCCGAGTACGTGCCGTGGTTCATGCGGCATGACAGCCAGATAGCGGAGTACCGGATCTTTGTCGGGGACTACCTCGCCCGGTCGGAGGAGAACCTGGCTGAGCTGGAATCGCTGCAGGCACAGCTGACAGCCGGCGCCGACCTGGACCTTGAGCCGGCTGACGAGCTCGCCTCGCAGTTCATCCACTCGCTGGAGACAGGAACCGAACGCGAGATTTACGTGAACGTGCGCAACGGCGGGCTGATCTCTAGTCTGCCGGAGGATTGCTGCGTCGAGGTGCCGTGTGACCTGACGGCGGGAGTCGCCACGCCGAAGGCGGTCGGCGCGCTGCCGCCACAGCTTGCCGCACTGAACCGCACGTTCCTTAACGTCGTCGAGCTCACTGTTGCGGCAGCGCTGGAAGGCCGTCGCGACCACGTGCGCCAGGCGGCGCTGCTTGACCCGAACACCGCAGCGACGCTCACGGTCGAGCAGACTGTGGCGATGGTCGACGAACTGCTCGCCGCGCATTCAGATCTGATGCCGCCTGGCCTGAGGTAGGAGCGCACCGCCTAGGGGAGCCCGTTGCTGCAGCTGCGGGCTGTCTTGGCGTGTAATAGACGCACCCGATGTTGTATGGAGGCAGGCTCGATGATGTACCAGGTAGTGAACCCGGCCACCGGGAAGGTCGAAAGCGAGTATCCGACGGCGACTGACGCAGAAGTCAGCGACGTGCTGGAGAGGGCCGAACGGGGCTACACCTCGTGGCGGCGAACTCCGATGGACGAGCGCGCGGCGATCCTGCGCCGGGTGTCCCAGCTGTATCGCGACCGCGCCCCCGAACTGGCCGCGATCATCACCAGGGAGATGGGCAAGGTCACCAAGGCTGCCAGGGGAGAACTGCACTTCGTTTCGGCTATCTACGAGTACTACGCCGACAACGGTGCGGCGCTCCTTGAGGACCAGCCGCTGGCCACTAACCTGCCGGGCTCGGCGTGGGTGCGCAAGTCCCCGATCGGCGCGCTGCTGGGCATCATGCCGTGGAACTACCCGTATTACCAGGTCGCCCGGTTCGCGGCCCCGAACCTGATGATCGGCAACACCATCGTGCTCAAGCATGCGCCGCAGTGCCCTGAGTCAGCCCTGGCCATGGAGAAGTTGTTCCGCGATGCGGGGCTGCCAGAAGACGCCTATATCAACATCTTCGCTAGCAACGAGCAGGTCGCCAGCATGGTCGCGGACCCCCGCATCGCCGGGGTGTCGGTGACCGGCAGCGAGCGGGCCGGCTCGGCAGTGGCCGCCGTGGCCGGGCAGAACCTGAAGAAGGTTGTGCTGGAGCTTGGCGGCTCGGATCCGTTCATCGTGCTGGATGGTGCCGACTTGCCGAAGGTGGCCAGGACGGCAGCAGCGGCCAGGATGGAGAACGGCGGCCAGGCCTGCAACGCGTCCAAGCGGATGATCGTCGCTGATGGCGTCTACGACGACTTCATGCGCGAGTTCACGGCCGCGATGTCCGGCTACGTGACCGGGGATCCGACCGACCCGTCGACGAGCTACGGGCCGCTGTCCTCGGAGCAGGCAGCGCGCAACCTGATGGCACAGATCGACGACGCGGTCAGTAAGGGCGCAACGGTCCACCTCGGCGGGCATCGCGTCGACGGGCCAGGCGCATTCGTCGAGGCGACCGTGCTGTCCGGAGTGACTCCCGAGATGCGGGCGTACCGGGAGGAGCTGTTCGGCCCGGCCGCAGTGGTCTACCGGGTGGCCGGGGCCGATGAAGCAGTGGAACTGGCTAACAGCAGCGCGTTCGGGCTCGGCGGAGCTGTCTTCTGCAGCGACGAGAAGCTGGCCGTGGACGTCGCCGACCGGCTCGACGTCGGGATGGCCTGGGTCAACACTGCCGAACTCGGCGGCCCGGAGCTGCCTTTCGGCGGCACCAAGCGATCTGGTGTCGGCCGCGAGCTTGGCCCGCTGGGAATCGACGAGTTCGTCAACAAGAAACTCATCCACACACCGCCCGCAGCGCAGTGATCGTGCCGTGACCGCAGCCTCAGGCGGGGCTGCGGTCACGGCTACCGAAATAGTGAGGGACGCCGAATAAGTAGGGCTATGTCGGGTAGCTGGCGGCCGTGGCTAGAGCGAGAACTGTAGCCGGGTACGCAGTCCCGGGCATCATCGTCTTCTTCTTCTGGGTGGTCGTCGTCATTCTGGCCATCATCGTGCTGGCGTTCATCGTGCACTGGGCCGGTGGCGGAGTACTCAACCTCAGGCTCGGACACTTCATCCTGAACGTCGGCTTCACCTAATCGGCACGAGGGCCATCGGGCCGCTCCTGTCACTGACGAGGCCTTCGGCCCGGCACTGTTGTTGGTGTCGGTGCCGTGTGCCAGACTCCCCGGCATGACAGGAGCGGACCCCAAGGCCGACCTGCATGATTACTTGCAGGCGGCCCGTGAAGCTCTGCTGTGGAAGCTTGACGGACTATCCGAGTACGACGTCCGCCGTCCGCTGACGCCGACCGGCACCAACTTGCTCGGACTGGTCAAGCACCTGGCCGGGGTCGAGCTTTGGTACTTCGGTGACGCGTTCGGGCGGCCGCCCAGCGGGCCGCGGCCCTGGTCGGAGGACGACGCCAGGAACAACGCGGACATGTGGGCCACTGCTGGTGAGTCGCGGGATCTGATCACCGGGATGTACCGGGGCGCCTGGGCGCACGCGGATGAGACGATCCAGCTGCTCGCCCTGGACGCGCCTGGCTACGTGCCCTGGTGGCCGGAGGCAGAGCGGGACGTGACGCTGCACCGCGTCCTGGTGCACGTCACCGCTGATACCAGCCGGCATGCGGGGCAGGCCGATATCGTCCGCGAGCTCATCGACGGCGCCGTCGGGCTCGGCGCAGATAACGATCACGTGCGGCCAGGCGGCCCGGCGTGGTGGGAGAGGTACCGGCGTCAGCTTGAGGACGCGGCCCGAGAAGCCAGCCAGGGCTAGTGGCCTACTTCCTCAGGGACGTCATACCAGCGGACGCGCTCGCCGATGCGGCTGCGCATGCGCCATGCCCTGGTCTTGGGCGCCTGGTCGATCGTCTGGCGGACGGACTCGATCTGCGCGGCGACGTCGTACGCGGCAGCCGGCACCTTAGTTTCCGCCCACAGCTCGGCGAGCTTGCCAAGATTGCGCTGCGTGGTGTGGCAGAACCCCCAGTCGGCGCCGAGGACCGCGGCGATCCGCTGGCGGCTGATCGTCTCGGGGTCCGAGTCGTCGTCTCCCAGCCGGCAGTCGGCTAGCAGGCAGAGCGCGTCGCCGAGGTCCTTCCGGTTGATCTCCCAGACCTGCAGCTTGCTGAGCAGCAGGTCGGCGAGGGTGATCGTCGGGGCCGGACCATCGAGCCGGCCCCGCAGGTCAAGCCGATGGGACATCGTCAGCTCGTCGATGACGATGTCGATCGACCACTGGCCATCCGGCGCCCCGAAGTACAGGCGGGACTCCCCGTGCAGGCCGTTGAAGAACTTGTCGGGGAGGTAGCCCTCCGCGGTCAGCAATTCCTTCAGCTCGGAGCTCGCGCGGGCGGCGACCGCGAAGTCCATGTCGCCGTAACTGCGCGCATAAGGCCCGGTGCGCACGCTGGGGCAGCGCAGCCAGATAGCGAGGCCGCCCAGCAGTCGTGCGGGCACGCCGGACTTCAGCGCCAGGCCGGCTAGTCGTCCCGCTTCCTCGCGGATGTCGGAAAGGATGCCGTTCCCTTCATCGTCTTCGGTGGCGTCGGTCAGGTGAGGCGCGACATCACTCCGGCGGCAGCTCCTTGTAGACGAAGCTGACGTTGATGCCCCGGCGGGCACGGATGAACTTGGGCACGTAGTACAAGCTGGCGCCGACCACGATCAGGCCTCCGAACCAGGCCGGGATCCACCAGAAGTTGGCGCTGTTGCCGTTCATGACCAGTGCCGGGTACTGCGTCGATACCACGGCCAGCGCGACGAACACGATGATCGAGATGGTCGCGACGATGTACAGGACCGGGATGCCCAGGAACTTGATGTTCGCCGGCGAGGCCCGGTAGAGCTCGGGGCGGCGTGTCGGCAGCGCGATCGCGGCTGCGGCGACGATCACGACGCCGAGACAGCCAGCCAGCACGATCAGCCCGAGCACGAGCTGGAACGCATTGGAGTAGACGCTCCAGATCGTGAGCGCGGCGATCATGACGTTGACCACGACGATCGCGATGATCGGCGAGTGCGTCCGCTCGTTCACGTCCGCCAGTTTCTCCGGCATTAGCCGGTCAAACGACCAGGCAAAGAAGGACCGGATAGGCATGAAGCTGTTGGCAATCATCGATGGGAGTGCCCAGCACAGGAAGCAGCCGAGGATGACCACCGTGATCACCGGCGAGTTCACGGAAAGCGCCGCGAGGAACGGGTAGAAGGGCCCGGACGGGATCGCATAGGCGTGGTTGGGCACGTTGACCGCGTACATGAAGTTGTAGCCGGTCACCTTGAACAGCAGCAGAGCGCCGGCGATCAGCAGCGCGACGTCGAAGCCGAGCGCACCGAACATGACCGACAGCTGGCGGCGGCGGTTCGACGCGCTCTTGAGCTCGCCGGACATGTACACCGACCAGAAGTTCCACATCATGAAGCCCTGTATGGAAAACAGCGTGGGCAGCGTGGCGCTGAGGTTGCTCAGGTGCGGTGCGGCGTGCTGAGCGCTCGCGGTGGAGATGACCTTCTGCACGGTGCCGCCGCCGAAGCTCTTGTTCAGCGCGTTGAAGTGGGTGTCAAAGCCATGCCGGCTGGCGACGGCGAGCGCGATGAAGGCGACGATCATTCCGATCATTCCGATCAGGAACGCGCCGTTCTGCCAGCGGAAGGTCGACTTCGTGCCGCGGATCAGGATGTACGTCTGCAAGACGACCATGAGCAGCGCGCCACCGAGGATCCAGGTCTTGTCTGTCTCGAACGACGACCCCCAGCTGATCAGGGTGCTGTTGTGCGCCAGACTGCCGCCCGCGACCAGCGCCGGGCCCAGGGCGAAGACGGAGAAGAACTTAGCGAAGTAGGCCGCGCCGAGCAGGCCACCCATGATCATGCACAGGTTCGAGATCAGCGCCAGCGGCGGTGACAGGGTCCTGCTGACCCAGACATAGTCGCCGCCCACTCTCGGCATGCTCGCGCCAAGCAGCGCAAACATGATCAGCACGGGGATGTTGATGATCAGCGTGATGACCAGTACGCCGACGGGGTCAGCGCCCGGGAACGCCGCCAGGGTGAAGAAGATCGACCAGGCGAGCGTCGAGCCGATCGGCGCAGAGATGACCGCGTTGAAAATTGTCGCGTCGATCGCTGACGCGGAGCGTACTAGTCCGGTGCTGTTACGAACGAACAGCCGACTCTCGGATTTGTCCGCGGTGGTCATGAGCGTTCCCTCCTGACTGCCCAAGCCCCCCGTTGACGCTGCCCCCCGAGGCTGGCTAAAGTCGAACACAACCAGTAACAAGTGTCAATCCTTCGCACATAAACGAGCATTACCATTTTCAGAAGCGAACAGTAGGAGATGCCTTGCTGGCGGTCGAGCGGCGCATCAAGGTGCTAGAGCGGATCGCAGCGGATCAAGCGGTCGAGGTCAGCAGCCTGGCCCGCGAGTTCGAGGTTTCCGAGATGACCATCCGCCGTGATCTGCGGCGGCTCGACCGCGATGGCTTCGTCCGCCGTACCTACGGCGGCGCGACGACCCGTGTTGTCCGCGCGGCGGGTGCCTTCGAGGTGACGCAGAGCGCCCGGATGCTGCATCACGCGCAGGAGAAGCGCCGGATCGCGCTGCGGGCGGCCGACCTGACAGTCGGCGCCCGCGTCATCTTCGTGGGGGTCGGTTCCACCGTCGAGCAGTTCGCCAGGCTGGCGGCGCCGCGCGACGGACTGCTCGTGATCACCCCCTCGCTGGTAGTGGCCAGCTTGCTCGGCACCCGTCGGGTGCAGGTCATCATGGCGGGCGGGATGGTCCGCCAGGACGAGCTCAGCTGCGTCGGCCCCGCGGCCGTGGAGTGCGTGCAGCGTTACAACACCGACATCGCCGTCATCGGGGCAGCTGGCATCTCGGCCCGCCGCGGCGTCACCGATCTCGATGACGCCGAAGCCGGCGTCATCCGCGCGGCGCTGGACAAGACCGAACGAATCATCGTGCTGGCCGACGGCTCCAAGTTCGGCGACGTGGCGCTGAGCACTGTCGTACCGCTCAAGCGGGTTTCGACGATCGTCACCGACGCCACTGCTGATCCAGTCGAAGTGGACCGGATCGAGCGGGAGGGCGTGGAGGTGATCGTGGTGGACCGCGAGGTACCGGCCCGTGAGGCGCCAGCGCTGGCGGCGGGATGACGTCCGTGCTCCGTGACATGTTCGGTGTTGCTAAGCCGATCATCGCCATGATGCACTTGCCCGCGCTGCCGGGACGACCGCGGCACGACCGGGCCGCGGGCATGCAGCCGATTGTCGACGCCGTTGCCCGTGATCTCGTCGTCCTCCAGGAGGCGGGTGTCGACGGCCTGCTGTTCTGCAACGAGGCCGATCTGCCGTACCAGCTCGGCGTCGGCGTGGAGGCGGCCGCGGCTATGGCGGCGGTCATCGGCGAGGTGCGCAGCGAGATCCGCCGTCCGTTCGGGGTCAACCTCGTCTGGGACCCGGTGTCGAGCCTGGCTGTCGCGCGGGCGACGGGGGCCTGGTTTGTCCGCGAGGTGTTCACCGGCGTGTACGAAAGCGACCTCGGCATCATGCAGCCGCACTATGGCTCGATCGCCGCGTACCGGACGCAGATCGGCGCCGAGCCGGTCGCGCTACTC
>Ga0210391_10002693_pt1 | contig 15276 bp, 12 predicted proteins | sample IncBWC12OmetaG_FD_160573 | JGI IMG/M metagenome (GOLD analysis project Ga0210391, IMG submission 160573) | Forest soil microbial communities from Barre Woods Harvard Forest LTER site, Petersham, Massachusetts, United States - Inc-BW-C-12-O ... | reverse complement strand
TGCAAGACCTGGACGTCGAGCATGATCTGCGGCCGCTGGTTGCCGAGTTGGTCAAGAAATTTGCTGCAAACCTCGACCATTGGCGCGGGGCCGCGCACTTCCAGCGTGTCCACGTTCTGTCCTGAAACGACGAATTTCAGGTCCAGCACGCCTTTGATCAAGTTGACGAGTTCGCTCACGTCTGCCGGCGTGGAATGCGGCGGGAGCATGAAAGTGCGCAGCAGCATGCGGTCGAATTGCTTATGATTGGCGTCGGTATCGTCGGCAACGAAGATCTGATGCGGGCCCAGCGGCGTCCACATATTTCTACTGACCCGGCACGCGAGCTTGAGGGCGGTGGGGAAATCGATGTCATCGACGTTGAAGCGCACCTCACGCGTCTTCACCGAATCGTCGAACTGCACCGACACTCCGTATGCGGCCGACAACTCGGCGAACAGCCCGCGCACGTCTCCGGTGTAATGGAAAGTAGCTCGGCCGTCGGTGGGCTCAAGGTGGATCTCGGCGGAATCCACGGTAGTTGCTGGCAAAGCCCAGTGCAGGGGCGTGGCCGCTGTCGTTGTTGGGGTCAAACCGCGGTTGGCTTCTTCCAGGCGCTCGCGCGCGAACGAGTTTTCTGGATCAAGGTCGAGGGCGGCACGAAATTCGGCGGCGGCCGGAGCGTGCGAATTCTCGAGCAACAGTGCGTTTCCACGCTGCAGGTGGTCGAAGACCAGTTCTGACTTCACCACTTCACGGGCCGTCAGGTACTGCATTTCCTGCGGCACCAGCCGTAGCGCCTTGTCGAATGAATCGAGCGCCTCGGGGAGTCGGCGCTGCTGCTCGAGCTTCAGACCCTCTCGGAAAACCGAGCGCGCGTCTTTCCTATCTTTCTTCGTAACCAGACAGCTGATTCCACCCACAATTCCGTTCGAGCAGGAAAGCGGAGGCGCCGGAGCAGGATCGTCGGCGGCAGCGAAAGCGGACACGCCCAGGCCGGCCGTGAGAAATCCCGCCACGAAAATGAAGGAAGTCCGTCGCATCTGTCGTGATTTTAACTTGCTTTCTGCCGGAACGGCACAGGCCGATAGGACCTCGTACTTACGGTTGTAACCCGCCCCCCCAGCGAAGAAAGAACGGGAAGCAGCCGCAACCTTGCACTCAGATTTATATGGCCGGGATTTTACCGGCCCAGATTTCCGCAGAGACCGTAGCGTCGCTACGACAGCATCAGTCGCTCGATGTTTCGCGCCTTGCCGGTGTCATCGTCGCAATCGATTACCACGGCGCACAGCCGTGCATCGCCGGTGGCCGGTTCAAAACGCACTGGCATTCCGTTCAGGAACTTTCCCACCACCAGTTCCTTCTTCACGCCGATCACACCGTCGTAGGGCCCTGTCATGCCCACATCCGTCACGTAGGCGGTGCCGTTGGGCAGAACCCGCTCGTCGGCCGTGGGAACGTGCGTGTGTGTGCCCACGACGGCGGTAACGCGGCCGTCAAGATACCAGCCGAGGGAAATCTTCTCAGAAGTCGCTTCGGCATGGATATCGACCAGAACCACTTTGGCCCGAATCTTCTCAAGCAACCGATCGGCGGTGCGGAACGGATCGTCATTGGAGGCCATGAACACGCGACCTTGCAGATTCATTACCGCGTATGGAACTTTTCCCTTCACTCCTTCATACACGCCAGAACCCGGCATGTCGGCGGGATAATTCGCGGGGCGCAGCACGCGGCGCGCAGGACCGTGCCCGTTGCCCTCCGCCATCTGAAAGTAGTCGATGATTTCGCGCTTGTCCCATACATGGTTTCCGGTGGTGATGACGTCGATGTTGAGTTCGAACAGTTCCTCGGCCAACGCGGGTGTGATGCCAAAGCCGGCGGCGGAATTTTCACCGTTGGCGATGATCAGATTGATGGCATGATCGCGGACGATGCCGGGCAGCCGCTCTTTGACAATGTTTCGCCCCGGCCGCCCGAAAATGTCGCCGATAAAAAGAATTCGCATGGGATGAGGAATTGAAATTCGATGGTACCACGTGGGCGCGGCGTGTTCGGCGAGTCAGTTTTGAGATACGAGTTCCGCCGTGCGCAGGAAGTCGTAATTTCCTGCGGAATTCAGTTTCAGGTTTCGCACCCGGCGGTTGTGCACAAGAACGTTATCGAAATACCACAGATCGATGTATGGCAGATCGTCGGCCAGGATGTTTTGCACCTCGGCATAGAGCGGCTTGCGTACGCTTGGGTCGATGGCGTCTCGCGCTTGATCAATCAGCGCATCCAGCTTTGGGTTGGAGTAAAACCCGCGATTGGCTCCGTTGGGAGGAAATTTCGACGAGTGGAACGCATATTCGAAAATGTCAGGATCTTCGTTGCCACCGATCCAGCGCAGGGAATACAGTTGGAACGCGCCGTGCTGGACATCCGCAAAGAAAGTGGCGAACTCGAAGCTGCGGATGTCGAGCACAATCCCGGCCTCGCGCAACTGCTGTTGCATCACTGCGACCATCAACCGTGTGTTCTCGTCGGTCGATGTTTTCATGGTGAGGTGAAAGCGTACGCCGTTCACCGCGGGATAGCCCGCTGCGTCAAGCAACTGGTTGGCCTGGTTGAGATCGTGATCGTAGCCGGGCACGCTGCCGTTGTAGGCCCAACTCTGCGGGGGAAGAACGCTGCGGGCCGGGCGCGCCTGACCGCGCCACAAGTATTCGATCATCGGCTGCCGATCCAGGGCATAGGCGATGGCTTGCCGCACGCGGGCGTCTTTCAGAATCGGATCGCGCAGGTTGAAACCCATATACGCCAGCCGCGTGCCGGGTCCGTGTTCAACCTCAAGATTCGGTTCGCGCGTCAGCGTGAGCACCGTGTCGGGTGTAAGCGAATTGATGTCGACATCGCCGCTGCCCTTGCGCAATTCGAGGGCCCGCGTGGTCGCGTCGGGAACAACCTCGAAACGCACTCGCGCCAGTTTGGCGTGATCGCCCCAGTAGTCGTCGTTGCGTTCGACGATCACCTCGCGGTCGGTCTCCTCACTGATGAATTTGAACGGCCCGGAACCGATAGGATGCCGCGTCATTTCCTCGCCTGAGCCCTCGGGGACAATTCCAATCGCGCCGTCGGAGAGATTCCAGAGCAACGTCGCGTCCTGTTCCTTCATATGGAACACTACCGTGACGTCGTCAGGCGCATCGATGTGGTCCACAAACTTGTACACCGCCGCCTTCGTGCTGCGAATCTTGCCTTGCAGCAGGGAATCGAAAGTCCACTTCACGTCGCGCGCGGTGAGCGGACGTCCGTCGTGAAACTTGACTCCGCGATGAAGATGAAAAGTATAGGTCAGCGGGTCGGGGATCTCCCAGCGCTCGGCCAGACCTGGAGCCACATTCAGGTCGTCGCCGCGCGAAAGCAGGTCGTCGAAAATCAGACTGTCGATACGTTCCGACTGGGCATCGAGTCCCACCCTGGGGTCGAGATTCGTCGGGCTCGATTCAATGATCATGACCAGCGTGTTGGGATCGGGCTTGGCAGAACAGGAAGATAACGGGGCGATTGCGGCCAGGCAGAGCAAGGCGAAAAGTCCTTGGATAACGGGGGTCAGCTTCTCACGCATATGAGATTTTTCCCAGCACTGCCGCGCGCTTCGCTCCGGTCGCGGAGGGGACATTCGAAGATCGCCGGTGCCAGGTTTCATAAGCGAGCACGGCGAACGCCACGGCCTCTTTCGCTTCCGAAGGCAAACCGAACTCGTCGGAGAATCGCAGGCGAATTCCCAGCGGCGCAAATTCTTCCGCCAGCATGCGTACGAGCGTGGCGTTTCGAACGCCGCCACCGGAGAGAATTATTTCGTGAAAGGAGCGCTTGGAGGCCGGTTTCAATGTCACGAATAGCTGCACCGCGTCGACGATCGAGCGTGCCGTCAACGCTGTCGCCGTCGCAACCATGTCTTGTTTCGGGGCAGCTCCACATGCGCGCAGAAACTCTCGAATAAACTCCCGTCCGAATTCCTCGCGCCCAGCGGTCTTCGGAGGTTTTACGCGAAAAAACTTACGGCGCAATATCCTTTCGAGAACGGGTTCGATGACTCGGCCCGATGCGGCGACTTTTCCGCCGCGATCAAGTGGTTGCCCAAAGCGCGATTCCATGACGGCGTCGATCACCATATTTCCCGGCCCGGTATCGAATGCGAACACGCGGCTGGCGTCGGCCCCGGCGGGAATTGCCGTGAGATTCGCAATGCCGCCAATATTTTGCACGATGCGTCCAACGGTCGGGTCGCAGAAGAGCAAGTAGTCAAGATACGGAACAAGGGGCGCACCCTTGCCGCCAGCGGCCATGTCTGCGGGACGGAAATCCGAAACCACGGGCGCTCCGACGCGCGCCGCGACCAAGGCGGCTTCTCCGGTCTGCCAGGTCGCGACCACTTTTCGGCCCAGATACGGCTGAGGATCGCCCTGATGGTAAAGGGTCTGACCATGGCAGCCGACCAGATCGGCCTTTACCCGAAATTGCCGCTGCGTGGCCAGCACGGCGTCGGCATATAACTCGCCCAACAAAAAGTTGAGCCGCGACAGATCGCCGACGCGAGCGCGATCTGCATTCATCGCAGACAGCACGGCTGCGCGGACCTTGGGGGGATAAGAGTATTCCGCGTGTCCCAGCAATTTGATCGTGTGCCGCGGACACTCCCTTCGACTTCGCTCAGGGCGAGCCTGTCCGCGACTGCCTGCAGTGTGAACATGCCTCACGCGTGAGCCTGAGTCCCGCGCCTCGCCGATGCGCACCAGGGCAACATTAATCCCGTCGGCGGAGGTCCCGCTCATCACGCCAGCCACAATCATCGCCTTGGTCTTGTTCATGAGCGCGACCGCCGCTTGTCGGCTGCGCGGCTGAATGGTTCCAGACGCACCTGCTCGCTAAACTCCCACAGACGGCGCGACAACTTCTCGACCATCGCTCGTGTCGGAGCCCGTGAGGCGCGAGCACTTCTGTCCGTGCGTAGCATCTTCGCCGACTTCTCTTTGAATGCCGTCACGCGTCGCGCCGCCTCCGCTACGCGTCGCGCAAACTTGGCGTCTTGTCCCACTGTCTTGATCAGCTGTTCGTACGCTTGCAGAATGAAATCCTCGCGATGGCAGATCAGGCATACGTCGCCGCCGGCTCGCACAAATTCCACGGCCGCTTCGCCGATCGGCGCCGCCGCCCGCACGCCGCCCATTTCCAGATCGTCGGACACGATGAGATTTCGGTAGCCGATGCGCTTGCGTAGAATGTCGGTGATCCACCGCTTCGAAAGTGAAGCCGGAGTACGGTCGCCGGTCATCTGCGGATACGCGGCGTGCGAGATCATCACCATCGGGAGTGTGCGGCGGAGCGTGCGGTAGGGAAGCAGATCCTCGGACCACATTTTCTGTAACGGTTTCTCGATCACCGGCAGTTCGTGATGGCTGTCGAGCTTGCCTTCGCCGAGTCCGGGAAAATGTTTGCCGCATCCCAGGACATTCGAGTCTCGCAGTCCCGCCAAAAATTCACGGGCATAGGCGGCGGCTTCGTGCGGATTTGCCGATACCGCTCGCGAACTTAACACGCTGTGGGACGCCTCAAACGCCAGATCGAGCACCGGCGCGAAATCTACGTTGAATCCGAGTGCGCGACAGTTCTTGCCGATGATTTCACCGTGTCTGCGAAACAGAACAGGCTCTCCGGTCGCAAATGCTTCCGCGGCAGAAGGCGTCGCACCCAGCGCGTCGCGAAAGCGATCGACCGTACCGCCCTCCAGATCGACGCAGGTAAGCAGTGGCGTCGTCACGCGCTTCTGGCACTCGCGCAGCAGTCGCCATGTCTGTTCTGGATTCTGAATGTTGCGTGCGAACAGGATGACGCCCGCCGGCTGCAACCGGGTTAGAAGGGAACTGACGCGCGGGGTCATCTCGGTGCCGTCGAAACCGATGATCAGAAGCTGCCCGATGTTTTCGATGTCGCGCGACCTGGATGCAGTCATTTTTCTCGGGACGGCCTTTCCTCAGCGGAACGCAGCGGCCTCTGATTAAATTTCTTTCTTCAACTCCGCCAGCAAATTCAATGCTTCCAGCGGCGTGATGCGGTTCAGGTCCACTTCCCGCAACTTCTCCAGCACTGGTTGCGAGAGGGGAGTAAAAATTGTTAATTGGGTCGGCGGAGGAGTTGCTCCCGGGGATAGATGAGCGGTGGCCTGCTGCTCGGCGAACTCATGTTCTGCCAGCACCTCGCGCGCGCGGAGCACAACTTCGTTTGGCAGGCCGGCCAGCTTGGCAACTTCAATGCCGTAGCTGCGATCGGCCGCACCGGGCTCGACTTTGCGTAAGAATGCGATTCCGCCGCCAGTCTCCTTCACCGAGACGTGATAATTCTTCACGCCTGAAAGCTGTTCAGCCAGTTCCGTCAGTTCGAAATAGTGCGTGGCGAACAGGGTCTTGGCGCGTACCCGCGCATGCAAATACTCAACAGCGGCCCAGGCGATCGCCAGGCCGTCATAGGTGGACGTGCCGCGCCCGACCTCGTCTAATAGGATGAGCGACCGTGCTGTGGCCGTGTGCAGAATGGCAGCCGTCTCCGTCATCTCCACCATGAAGGTGGAGCGGCCGCGCGCGAGATTGTCGCTGGCGCCAATGCGCGTAAATACGCGATCTACCACGCTGAGGCGCGCCGACCGCGCCGGCACGAATGATCCCATCTGCGCGAGAATCACGATGAGCGCCGTCTGCCGCAGGTAAGTCGATTTGCCGCCCATGTTCGGCCCAGTGAGCAGCATGATGTTGTGCGTCGTGCCGTTCAAATAAAGATCGTTGGGGACGAAGCGCTCGCTGCCTCCGGCCAACTCCTGCTGTTCGATCACGGGATGGCGGCCCTCGATTACTTCAATCTCGTTGGCGCCATCACCCTCCACGAAACTTGGACGGCAGTAATTGCGCAAAGCGGCAACGTGCGCCAACGATGCCAGAAAATCCACTTCCGCCAACGCCAGCGCAGATTGCCGGATGCGTTTGGCTTCGCCGGCAATTGCCGTCCGCAACTCAGTAAATAGACGCCGCTCGATGTCGACAATCTTTTCCTGCGCGTCGAGAATCTTGGCCTCGTATTCTTTCAATTCGGGGGTGGTGAAGCGTTCGGCGCCTACCAGCGTCTGTTTGCGTTCGTAGTCTTGTGGAACGAGGTGCAGGTTCGGTTTCGAGACTTCAATGTAGTAGCCGAAGATTGAATTGAACTTCACTTTCAGCGAAGAAATGCCGGTGCGCCCGCGCTCGCGCTGCTCAATCTGCGCCAGCACCTGCTTGCTGTTGCGAGAGAGTTCGCGTAGTTCGTCCAGATCGCGATCGACTCCGGAGCTAATGACTCCGCCGTCCGAAAAACTAAGAGGCGGTTCCTGCACAATGTTTGTTTCAATGCGTTCCCGGACGTCGCCCAGTTCGTCAAGCGATGCGTTCAGTTTCTTCAAACGCTCCGCAGCCAGCCGGGCGAGTGCAGTCTTGATTGCCGGAATCTTTCTCAAGGACGCGGCGAGTGCCAGCACGTCGCGCGGATTCGCGGTCTCAAGCGTCACGCGGCTCAGCAGTCGCTCCAGGTCAAGCACGCCGTCGAGCGCGCGCCGCAATTCTTCGCGGGCAACAGTTTCCTTCACGCCTGCTTCCACCGCATCGAGCCGGGCGCGGATTTCACCCAGATCCAGCGATGGCCGCAGCAGCCAGGCGCGCAGCAGGCGTTTTCCCATTGGCGTGACCGCCGCATCCATCGACCGGAACAACGTTACGCCCGCGTCCGTGCCCGCGAACAAGGGCTCAGTCAACTCAAGATTGCGAACCGTGACCGCGTCGAGCACCATACAACTTTGTCGCTCGTACCAGCCGATGCGGTCCACGTGGTCGAGCGAGCCGCGCTGGGTCGAGCGCACGTAATACAGAATTGCGCCCGCTGCGGCGGCGGCAGCGGTTCGGCCCGCCAGGCCGAAACCTTCCAGCGACAGCACTCCAAAATGATTTTCCAGCAGCGGCAGCGCGTGATCGGGGGCGAAGATCCAGTCGTCCAGTGGGGTCTCCGTGAGAGTGCCACCAGAAGAAGTACGTCGCGACGGACGCATTCGAACGTCCGCGTGCGAAGGCTCCGATCCCGCGAAACCGGGTTGTTTCCCTGCGGTCTGTTCGAACAACGGCGCCGACGAACCGTACAGCAGTTCCTTCGGTCGCAGTTGCTCCAACTCTTCCTGCACGCGCCGCATCGCGTTCTCGCCCGAAAATTCCGTGGCGCGAAACTCGCCCGTGGATAAGTCGAGAGCCGCGAATCCTACGCTATTGCCGGCCTGTGCCAGTGCAGCCAGAAAATTATTCTCATCCGAACCCAGCAGCGAATCGGCCGCCGTCCCAGGGGTCATGACCCGGGTCACTTCACGACGAACAAGTTTCTTCGCCTGACGCGGATCCTCCATCTGTTCACAAATCGCGACCTTGAAGCCTTTGCGAATCAATTTCCCGATGTAGCCCTCGGCAGCGTGGTAAGGCACGCCACACATTGGGACCGCGATTCCTCTTTCTTTATTCCGCGAGGTCAGCGTGATCTGGAGCTCTTTCGCCGCGACGATGGCGTCGTCGAAGAAGAGTTCGTAGAAGTCGCCCAGGCGAAAAAACAAAAGCGCGGTGGGATGTTCTTTCTTGACGGCGGCGTATTGCCGCATCAGCGGAGTGGACGGCTCGGTCATCTTCCTGGAAAGATCAGCCCGTGGGATCAGCTCGTCGGATCGGATCGTCGGATCGTTTCGTCGGATCAGGCAGGGCTTCGGCGGATTATAACAAAGCGTGACGCTCGTCTTCTGCGGCATTTCTACTAGGTCGGCAAACAACTACGGGGAGCAATCGAGGTTGACTCCGGTTCTCTCCGAGTGTTCTCCTTGCGTATGGAACTCCGCAAGGATCCCATTACCCGCTCCTGGGTCATCACTGGGGATGATCCAGCTGAAAGCGCCCCGCGCCCTGAATCTGCGTGCCGTTTTTGCTCCGGCTCCGGGGATTCGCTGCAAGTGATCGCGAAGTCTCCGAACACGCCGGGGGTTCCGTGGTCGGCGCGTGCGGTGGTGCATCCCACGCCGCTCTACCGCATCGAGGGCGAACCAGGTCGGCGCGGCGACGGTATTTACGACTGCATGCACTCGGTGGGCGCGCATGAAGTGCTGATTGAAAATCCGCGCCACGACCGGCATTTGTGGAATTCGAGCGACGATGAGATCGCGCACTTTCTACGCGTGGCCGCCGAACGCATTCTCGACCTGAAGCGCGATCCGCGCATCAAATACGTCAGCCTGTTTAAGGACTACGGCAAGGATGCGGGGCAGGAATTTAGTCATCCTACGTCGCAGATCACAGCGACCATGTTTGTGCCGCGGCGCGTGCTCTACGAACTGCGCGCGGGGCGTGAGTACTTTGTAGGCAAAGAACGGTGCGTGTTTTGCGACATTATTCAGCAGGAGGAGCGGCAGGCCCAGCGCGTGATTGAGGTGCGCGGAGATTACCTTGCGTTGTGTCCTTATGCGCCTCGTGTCCCGTATGAAACCTGGATTCTGCCGCGCTATCACGATTCCTCGTTCGAGCGAGCGGGATTAAACCGGCCGGGTCTACGCACCAACCTGGCCGCGCTTCTGCGCCGCACCTTGCAGCGCGTGCGCTCGGTGACCGAGGATTTCCATCTGGTGCTGCACACCTCGCCCAGCAGTATTCATCCCTCGAAGAACCTAGGCTATTGGAAGACGATTGACGACGACTACCACTGGCACATCGAGATTCTCCCGGTGGTGCAATCGAAGGCGCGGTCGTATACGTTTAAAGAGGTCTACTATTCGCCCGTGAGTTCCGAGACCGCGGTGAAACAGTTGCGGGAAGCGAAAATCGATGGCTGACTCTTGAGCCCTATATCCTAGGGCGCTATCCTCATAATCAATAATCAGCGAATCAGCAACCGACTTCTCTGAAGGTGTTTCGATGCCCAGCCTCTCTTCCTCTTCACGATTCATGTGGCGTGTTCTGACCCTTCTCGTGTCTGTGCTGGCTGCGATGCCAACCGCGTATGCTGCGCCTCAGGAAGACCCCGCCGATGCTCCGGAGAGCGTTTGCTCTAATCTGGGTCAATATATTTTCGTCGGCGGCACCGCGGGTTTCGACGCGCTTCGCGACGGCGCTCAGTTCCCAGAGCTTCTCAAGACCGGCCACGTAGGTTTGTACGAACACGGGAATGCGATCGCTGCCGCGGAGAACCCACCGAGCATCATCAAATCAATCGAGCGCGTGTTTCTCGGGACTGGACCGGGTCAAGCGGAATTGGGGCAAGTGGGCGCGAATTATTTCACGTTGCCACCCGGCTACGGGTTCTATCGGGCACAGTATATTCAGAATGGTTTGCATCCCTCTGAGGCCAATGTGAACACGCCTTCGGATTCGGCTGCTCCGGGGCAATTGGCCGACGACCTGAAACTGTGGAGAGAATATGTGGATGCGGCCCGGAGCGTGGGCATCGAATCCGTGGCACCGATTGTTGGGCCGAATGATCCAAGCGAACCAAAGCTGGGTGAGAATGTCTTTGCGACCAATCGGTTCTATGCGCTCGAGCGCGGCGAGGCGATCTATGGCAACGCCATCGCCTTCGACGTTCCGCCAAATTTCTTTCTGAGCGGCGGCAGCGGACCGGGATACGAGAAATTCATTGTGCAGGCGATTCAGTGGGGAAATGCCCACGGCCTGCGAACTACGGTGTTGCTTTCTCCGTACCCTTGGCCCACGAATTCAGCCGGCAATCTGGAAACCTTCGATGAATTCACCGGCAACACTTTCGCTCACGATACCCAGGTTTTTGTGAACCGGCTGCTGGAAGAGCACGCGGTTCCGTCGGAATGGGCAGTGGACAACTACGAAGATACTTATCCGCACGATGCGCCTGCCATGGTGCCCGAGACCTCTCGCAACACAACGACCGAAGTTGGACTTTGGCTGGCCAGGAACGCACCGGTGTATGTGAGGCGCGTGCGCAAGAAGAAGGATGATCATGACGATGGTGGAGGCGTAATTTGTTTTCCTTAGTCGATCACCGGACAAGACCATGCACGCTAAGGTGATTGGCCTCATTCCCCTCGCACCCGTTGCCGACGTCGAACGCTCCGTCGAATTCTACAAGTTTCCTCGGCATGGAAATTCGCGGCAGCCTGAGGACCGCGTCGGGCCGACTGCAGTGGGTTCACTTGAGCTGCGGGCAGGCTGACCTGATGCTCTCGCGTGCCTCCGAGCCGGCCGTAGCCGGGAAGCAACCCGTGTTGTTCCATCTATATTCACCCGATCTGATCGCACTGCGCGAGCACCTTATGGCGAACGGCGTGAAGGTCTCTACGATCACCTATCCCGAATACATGCTGAAGGGCGAAATCAGTGTCGAGGATACGGATGGTTATTGCCTGCTCATCGGCCAGGCTGGATAGGACATTCTAAGATTGCACTCACTGCTACAATGCCTGCCGTCAGGAGGCTTGCCCCGTGAAGCTCTTGGTTTGCTGCATGCTGTTCGTTGCCACTTGCCTAGCCCAGGCTGCCGCGCCCCTAGCCGGCAAGCAGAAAGTCCTATGGCAGAAGCTCTCGGACCAAGTTCAGGACGTCGACCAGCATCTTGACGGTGTCATGGGCGTGGCCATCGAGGACCTCACTACAGGCGATCATTTCTTTCTGCACGAGGACGAGGTTTTCGCCCAAGCTAGTTCCATCAAGATTGCGGTTCTTGCCAATCTTTATCTGCAGGCGCAGCAGGGAAAGCTGAAGCTCACCGATCTCTACACCGTGCAGTCGTCTGATCTGGTTGCGGACAGCGACATCATGAACGGGCTTACGCCGGGCGTGACCCGGCTTACGCTGCGCGATCTGGCGACCATGATGGTTGCGGTCAGCGACAATTCCGCTGCGAATGTGCTCATCGATCGCGTCGGCATGACGAACGTGAACGCCATGCTCGATTCGCTCGGCCTGACCCATACCCGGCTGCGCCGCAAGATGATGGACCTCGAGGCCGCCAAGGCAGGCCGCGAAAACATTTCCACTCCACGCGAGATGATGGCGCTGCTTGACGCCATCTACCACGGGAAGGTGCTGAACAAAGAGTCGGCTGCTGATTTTTTTGCGATGCTCAGCACGAACAAAGATTCGTGGATTCCTCGCGACTTGCCCGCCGATCTAAAGGTGGCCAACAAGCCTGGCTCGCTCGAAGGGGTGCGCAACGATTCCGGCGTCGTCTTCGTCGAAGGACGTCCTTACGTGATCTGCCTGATGACGTCGTTTCTGCGCAACGAGCGCGATGGCGAAGAAGCGATCAGCAGAGTTTCGTTGGCGGCCTGGCAAATGTTCGACCGTCTCGGCCGCGCTACGGAATATGGGCGAGTTGTCTCCCCGGGGAACGGCGTGCGTTGAGTGCGGGGCAGTAGCAGGAAAATCGACTTCAAGATCAAAAGCAACCGCAACGGCGGCGGACAGGAGTGTCCCCCCCACATTTATTTCGCGCTCGCTCCACTTGTTTTGGCGGGGGCGTTCTGCTGGCGCAGAAATTGTTGGGCTGCTTTCGCTTCCATCGGCTGCGAGAAGAAGTAGCCTTGGCCGTATTCGCAGCCGAGTTCCACCAGACGCTCCATTTGCCGCGGGGTTTCGATGCCTTGGGCGATCGCTTTTAAGTTCATTTTGTGTGCCAGGGCAATGATCATTTCCACAATGTCGCCGGTGACGCGGTCGGTCTGCATTTCCCGCACCAGCGAACGGTCGATCTTGAGTGCGTCTACAGGGAACTGCCGCAGAGCGCGCAGGGACGTGGTTCCGGTACCGAAGTCGTCGAGAACCACGCCAATGCCCATGTGCTTGAGGTGAGAGAGGACTGTGACGGTAAGCTTGGGATCGGCAGCGGCCACGCTCTCAGTGATTTCCAGTTGCAGGCGGGAAGGGTCGATGCCGGTCTGCTGCAGCGCATCCTGAATATCGTTGACCAGGCGCGCGTCGGCAAACTGCCGCGCCGAAATGTTTACCGTAATATTCATGCTCTGCGAATTCCCGGCCTGTCCGGGTGTTTCGGCATCGCGCAATTGCCGGCAGGCTTGCAGGAGGAGCCAGTGACCAATAGAAACCAAAATCCCGGTGTCTTCGGCCGCCTCGATGAAGCGGTAGGGTGAAATCAGTCCTTGTACGGGGTGGTTCCAGCGCAGCAAGGCCTCAAAACTCACGATGCGCCGGGTGTCGAGCTGCACCACCGGCTGGTAATAGACGCGGAACTGGTGCTCGGTCATCGCGGTGCGCAAATCGGCTTCGAGGCGCAGTCGGCCGACGGCGCGCGTGTGCATGGCTTCGTCAAAGACTTCGCAGCGCGATCCGCCCAGAGCTTTGGCGCGGCGCATGGCTACGTCCGCATCTTTCAGCACGTCCTCGGCACGCTCGTGCGCCGGAGTGCTCAAGGCAATGCCAATGCTTACTGAAACTCGCACTTCGCGGTTCTCGACCTGGAAGGGCTCGGCGACCGCCGTCTGAATGCTGCGGGCCACGCGCATCGCATCGCTGGGATCGCCCACTGCGTCGAGGAGCATGGTGAATTCATCCCCGCCCAGCCGGAACAATACAATCTCCGTCGCAGTGCCAGGACTATCGCGGCGGGCGATGGTTTCGTCCTGCCGTAGAGTTTTGGCCAGGCGGCGGCCGATCTCGAGCAGAATATGGTCGCCGCCGACCGCGCCGATGGTTTCGTTGAAGGCCTTGAAGTGGTCCAGGTTCGCGAGCAACAACGTGTAGAGCCGGCCGGTGTCGCGTCGCGACCTCACGAAAGAACTTTGCAGCCGGTCCATAAACAAGCGGCGGTTCGGCAGGCTGGTCAGCGGATCGTGAAACAAGTTGTGTTCCAGTTGCAGCTCTGCGCGTTTGCGTTCGCTGATGTCGCGATTGACGATCACCAGCTTGGTGACTGCGCCCTTGGCATCGCGGACGGTGCTGGCCACCGACTCCAGCACCCGCCAACTGCCGTCTTTGTGCTTGATCCGGTACTCCAGCCTTTTTCCGATTCCGCTCTCTCGCGCCTCGCGGGCGGCCTCGAGGACCTTGAAGCGGTCGTCGACGTGAATCTGCTCGAAGGCTGACGTCTCGCCCAGTTCTGCCGACGAGTAGCCGAGGATTCTCTTGTAGGCCGGGCTGTTGTAGAGGCGACGTCCTTTAACGTCGACCAGGGCGATCATGTCGGCGGCGTTTTCGGTGACGATCTTGAACAACTCTTCTTTTTTCTTCGACTCGCGGTGGATCTGGTAAATCCGCACCTGCTGGTAGATCACCAGAATCGCCAGCGCGCCCAGCGGAACCCAGAACCATTGCAACGGCATTGCAGAAGTCTCCTGCGTGCATCTATCGGCAGCAAGTTGAAGGAAGTTGAGTCAGATTGGGGGCTTACCCTCGGCGACAAACCGCCGGCTACCGTTGCATAATGTCCGGGTGGCCACGAACCAATCCGCATCGAGCCAATCCGAATCGAACCGGCCCATTCGCCGCCTGAAGACCTACACCGGGGCCCAGGGGTACGTCTACCAGTACTACTATGTCGGCAAACGCGCGGCACTGGTTGACGACCCGGAGGCGCCCGCGACTGAATTCATCTTCGACGTTACTTCTGATCGCAAGCTGACCTACGCGGTAAGCATCTTTCTGCCCGAGGCCGCGCGCGCCGCCTGGAGCCAGGCTCACGGTCGCCAGTTGAACGATGCCGAGCAATACGCCGCCGTCAAGCTTCGCCTGTTCCGTGCCTTCGATGAGATTGAGGATGTGAAGGAGCACGGGCGGAGGTTGAGCATCGACGCGGGATTGCTCGAAGAGGTCCTGGCGAGCCTCGACGTCGACTAGCGCTGTCGTTCTGGGGATGGTTGATGGATTCCGGGTCCCCGCATATAAATGAACGGGAGTCCTCCACGTGAAAAAAACCAAATCCGCATTTCTGACGTCTCTTCTGATCGCGGTGTTCGTGTGCTCTGCCGCGTTCTGCCAAACTCCGCGCTGGTCTGAGCAGAAGGCCAACGACTGGTACGCGCAGCAACCCTGGTTGGTGGGCAGCAACTACGTTCCCAAGTCGGCGATCAATGAACTAGAGATGTGGCAGGAGGCCAGTTTCGATCCCGTTGAGATCGACAAAGAACTGGGCTGGGCCGAAGGGATCGGTATGAACACGATGCGCGTGTTTCTTCACGATCTGTTGTGGCAGCAAGATGCTCCCGGTTTTCGCAAGCGGATTGAC
>Ga0210391_10002692_pt1 | contig 15280 bp, 11 predicted proteins | sample IncBWC12OmetaG_FD_160573 | JGI IMG/M metagenome (GOLD analysis project Ga0210391, IMG submission 160573) | Forest soil microbial communities from Barre Woods Harvard Forest LTER site, Petersham, Massachusetts, United States - Inc-BW-C-12-O ... | reverse complement strand
AATGTGTTTTCCAGCGCGGCTACCGGGCAGACCAGCGCCACGACTACCGTGACCGCTAACCCGGCTACGGTTGCTGCCGGTGCCAGTGTAGGTCTTACGGCAACTGTCCAGCCGAACAACGTCTCTCTCACTCCGGGCCACGCCTTTCCTAAACCCATCGGCACGATCACCTTCCTCGACGGAAGTACGCCATTGGACAATACGCCGCTGTCGCTGGCGCCAAACACGTTTACCAGCGCTACATTTCAGCAGGCCTTCGGGACGCCAGACGCCTCCATTGCCCAAAATGTTCAAGGACTTACCGGGGACCTGAATGGAGACGGAGTAGCTGATCTGCTTCTCTGGAGCGAGCAGCCGGTAAGTGAGCTACTGCTCCAGAGCTTTACCAGCAATGGCAAAGGCGGCTACACGACCGGCGTCCTCGAAACCTTCAGCATTGTGAGTTCCGTCTCCGCATATCCCTCGGTCACGAATAGTCCTTCACTCATCGATGTGAATGGCGATGGCAAGTTGGACCTGCTCTACGGCATTCAGGTCGCCTACGGAAACGGCGATGGTACCTTCGCCGCACCAGTCCCCGTATCTTTTCTTGCCGGCGGTTTCGTGACCGCCTATGCAGTCGACCTGAATGGGGACGGCAAGACGGACATACTGGCCGTGAATGCGTCTTCTTTTTCTGTTAAGCAGTTCTCCGTCACTGTCTTCCTCAACGGTGGGGGAGGATCGTTCACCTCCGCCGGACCAGTTCCGATTGCCACCGGCGCCGAGGAGGACATTTTTGTTTACCAGCCAACTTTTGTCGATCTGAATGGCGATGGCAAACTCGATGTGGTTTTGCAATGGAGCCAGGTCTTGGAGGATGCTCCGCTCGTCAGCGTGCTCCTGAATAATGGCAACGGCACGTTGACGAGCCCAACCCAGCTCAACGTGCCATATCCACCAAACATAGGTGAATCGAACCTGAATTACCAAACAGGCTACGGAGATCTGAATGGCGACGGTAAGCAGGATCTCATCCTGGGTCTTTGTGACTATTCCGGCAACTGCGACGCGATCATATTCCTGGGGAACGGAGACGGCACTTTTAAAAGCCCTACGTTCTTTGCTTTGCCTACACCGCCCAATGTGATTGTTCCGCCTATTCCCAATTTCATAGTCCAGGACGTCAACCTCGATGGAAAGCTTGACTTGGTGTTCGGCAGCGGCCGATTGGCACTGGGCAACGGCGACGGTACTTTCACTTTGGGAACGCCATTGTTTCCCCTCCCCGCGAACAATGCTTTGGGTTACCCCCTCGTCCAGATGGACCTCCCCGGCAACGCTGTGCCTTCCCTCGTTTTTCTACCGTTGTCAGTTACACCCCCTCCCGCAGCCGTCTTTACACCGCAGACCAGCAGCTCTGCCTCGCTGTCCCTGACAACGTTGTCCGTCGGAGCGCACACCATAAGTGCGCGATACTCCGGTGATGCAAATTATGCCGCAGATACCTCCGCGGGAGTGGTTGTTACGGTCAACCAGGCCGCTTCCGCCACCGCTGTCACTTCTTCGGTCAATCCGAGTTTTGCCGGGCAGAGTGTGACGCTGACCACTAACGTAACCAGCGGCGGACCCACGCCCACCGGCAACGTGGTCTTCACTTCCGGGTCCACAACTCTCGGCACTGTCGCTTTAACTGGGGGAACGGCGTCCTATACAACTTCTTCTTTCGACACCACCGGCACACAGATCATTACCGCCGCTTATTCGGGAGATGCCAATACGCAGGCTTCTTCGGCACAGTTAAGCCAGGTGGTCAACGCTACTTTCGCGATGGCTCCAGGCGGCGGCGGGGGCACCACGCTGACAGTCAACGCAGGCCAGACCGTGACCGCGCCCATCAATGTGACCGGCGCGGCCAGCTTCTCTGGCCAGGTGACTTTCGCCTGCTCAGGTCTCCCTTCGAATGCCAGCTGCAGCTTCAGCCCCGCAACCATCAACTTGTCTGGCACACCCGAAGTTCCCACGTTGCTTTCGGTGAATACGGCTGCGGGCGCGACGGTTAGTCCGCTAAAGCTCGGGTTCGGCGCCTATGGCCTGGCATTCGCGGGACTCATCCTGTTCTGGCCGGCGCGACACAAAAGGACTCGCATTTGGGTCCTGCTGTTCTGTGCCCTCGGATTCGCTGTGTTGGGACTGAACGGTTGCAGCAAGGGCAGTGGTTCGGCCCCTGTGCCTCAAACGGCAACCGGCACCTACAGCTTTAATGTGGTGGCGAGTTCAGGAAGCGTGAAGACACAGTCTGCTTACACTCTGGTCGTGCAGTAGCGAATGGTATCGTGGTCCAGAGGTGCCCGTGAGGCTGATCGCATTTCTTCTGGCAGCGAGTATGTTTCCCGTCAATTTGCATGCGCAGGCGTCCCCACAGGCAGCAGTGCCGGCGACCAGCGCCTCCGGCAGCGATATTGGAGACCGCATCAACCATGTCCTGAAGACCTGCGCTCTGCAGTGCACGGTCTATGTCCCGCCCGGTAATTACACCTTCTCCGTGGGGATACATCTGGAACTGAACACCTTTGGTACCTATAAGCTGATCGGCGACGCCGGAGCAGTTCTCAACTATTCCGGAACCGGTGACGCGATTACGACCTCGATTGGCAACCAACCGGGAGCTTCCCAACTCCTGATCGAGGGATTCCAGCTCAGGGGAAATCCGCACGCGGTCTCCGGCATTCACCTGCTGCCCACCAACCGGATCAGTGTTCGCAATATGGTGATCTCAGGATTTTCGGATGGAATTCTGGTCGAGGGGACCAACAGCTCAAACATCTATGACAATCTGATCACCAACAATAAGAATGGTATCCGTCTCATTCCAACCGTGTGCACGACGACCCAGCCGATCCATTGCGGACCCTCAGTAGACGGCTATCCCTACGCCCCCAATGCCATTCATGTCACCGGCAACCAGATCACCAGCAATGCGGGGTGGGCCATCTTTGAGGACGCGGTTATGGTGGGCCACGGCCTCACCGAGGCGCTGAACAATCTTTATATGGGCAACAATCTGGAGGGAAATGGCGGGGCTATCTACCTGACCCGATCGCGCGGAACCGTCATTTCAGCCAACTACTTCGAAGGCTCGGCCCGGGAGGTGGTGCTCGGCATCGCGAATGCTGGAAGCGGCTACCGTGCCTATGGCCCGGTAGTGCGCGATAACTACTTCACCACGGTTGCCGGTACTCCCTACAACATCGAGATCCAAAATGCTGATAGCGCGTTGATCGAAGGGAACAGCGAACTGGTCGGACCCATCGGGCCCAAGAATTGCTTTGTTAACATCACGGCTTCCACCCGCACCTGGATTTCGAAGAACGCCATCTACCAGAAGAATGCTTACTGCCTCAACGGAGTTCCCGGAACTCCTCCGACCGGCGATGGCTCCTTCTTCTTCGGCCAGCACTAGCGGAGCTCAAAACTGAAAATAGATGAAGTCCCGATGACCGAAGAACCCAAAGAAAATTGTGCAGTAGACGCAAACGTTGTAAGCCAACGCCCGAAAAGCTGGAGAGCTCCATAGCTTAGGCGTTTGCGCGGGATGTGCAATCCACCACTCCACCACGAACATCGCAATCGTGAACAAAAGCAGGAAAGGGGCGGTGGCGCGTGTAAAGCCGCTGGACATCAACATCGAGGGGTCGAAATGCCATGACAGCAGATGCCGTACGATGTACCAGGCATCTCCCAGGTTGTTGGCGCGGAAAAAGATCCATGCAAAAGTCACCACACCAAAAGTCACAATCATCTTGGCCGCACTCACCAGTCTGGGCAGACGGTCCAGGTGGAGTGCACGCGATACGCGGGCGGCATAGGGGCCAATTATCTGTGCTGCGATCAGATAGAAGCCGTGCAGAAAGCCCCAGACCACAAAAGTCCAGTTCGCTCCATGCCATAGGCCGCTGATGGCGAACGTAACCAGCACATTGAAGTAGTACCGAGGCAATTTCACACGGTTGCCGCCCAAGGGAATGTAGACGTAATCGCGAAACCAGGTGGAGAGCGAAATGTGCCACCGGTGCCAGAATTCTCCGACCGAACGGCTGAAGTACGGTTGCCTGAAGTTAATCCGCAGGTCGTAGCCCATCATGCGCGCCAAGCCCAGCGCCATGTCGGTGTAACCGGAGAAATCACAATAAATCTGGATCGCGAACAACGTGGTGGCAAGCATGAATGCCGTCCCGTTGTATTGCCGTGGAGTTCCATAGACAAGCTTCACGAAGTCGGCGACATTATCCGCAATCACGATCTTCTTAAAGAGCCCCCACGCCGCTTGGACAAGTCCTGATTGAATACCCGCCAGTGTGATCCTGGGTTCGCGATGAAACTGTGGCAGCAGTTCGGATGGCCGTTCGATCGGTCCCGCCACCATCTGCGGGAAGAAAGCAACGTAGAGTGCATACTGCAGCAAATTCTTTTCTGCAGGTACTTTCCTCCGATACACCTCTATGGTGTAACTCATCGCTTGGAACGTGTGGAAGGAAAGGCCGACCGGTAGCAGGATCGACATCAACGGCGGATCATAGTGAATTCCAAACAGACGGGCTCCGCTGCCCACAGATCCGGTAAGAAAATTGAAATACTTAAAGAAGACGAGAAGTCCAATGTTACAAAAGAGGCTCAGATAAAGATAAAAACGCCGAAGGCTCGGATTCTCTGCCTCCGCGATCTGCTGGCCGGCAAAATAATCCAACAAGGTGATGCCCCAGATCACCCAGATGTACCGGGTGCTCCAGCACATGTAAAAGTAGTAGCTGGCGATAAGAATAATGACTCTTCTCACCGTGCCGCGCGTCACCAGGACAAGCACCCACACGAAGATGAAGAAGATCAGAAACTGGAAGCTATTGAAGAGCACGGATTTTGCTTTCGACTAGATGAAAGAGCGCCTCGGTGTACACCTGAGCTCCCGCCCGGTTAAGGTGTGTCTGGTCGGAGAAAAGTTTATTTGGATAGAGATAGTAGTCCGGGCCAAGCAGCTTGCATGACGAAGCTTGTTCCACGATCGCCGCGAAATGTTGGTCGTAGCTTGCGGCAGCTGCCGCTTCGCCGATGCGCAAGTAGTACGGCACATAGTAGCAATGAATGTGATACTGCGTTACCAATTGGTTCAGTTCAGTAAGTGCCGAGCTGCGCGGAACCGCGTCGCGCCCGGTGGTAACATTCGGCTGGTCCGATGCAAGACGAAAATCCTCGGGGAGCCGGTCTCCAGCAAAATAGCTTTGCTCCGAGATCAGATAATAGCCCCGCTGTGCAATCGCCAGCTTCTCGTTCTGTTCTGCCTGTCTGTAGTAGCTGACTGCGCCGCCATGGCTCGGAGCATGCATCAGGAAGCTGGCAAAATCTCTAATCAGGTTTCGGAATGGAAACAGTTGCTGGATCACGGCGTGGTCGTCTGGTATGAAGCGAAAGATGCTTCGCTGCGGTGGGTTTGCTCTCCAAGGGAGCGTCAGCAGGAGCACATTTGGAGCTTGCCCCCGCTCGCACATTGTTTTGAGCGGAGGCAGAACCAGGTCACTACCGGGAAAACCAGAATTGAAGGAAGAAACCTGGAGGTTACCCGCCGCAGCCATCTGGTCGAAGGACGACGGCACAAATCCGGCAAGAATCTTGCTATTGCCGAAAATAAGTAAGCGGACCACGCGGGGGTCGGCGGGAAAAATCGGTCCGCTCGCCTCCCACCTCAACTTGGCATCGAAAACCACGTCTGAGCCATTTTTCAAGTAGGGAAAACGCAGGTACAAAACAAAAAAGCTTACCCAGAAAACAACGAAGAGTGACAACGTCCAAACCAGACATGATGGCCAGCGTGTCTGGGTCATCGGTTCGGGCGTGGTGGCAGTCGAAAAATCATTTTGCGGCTCGACTTCCAGGCCACCCCTGTCCGGAGTTTGGTTCGACATAGTCGTCATCGGGGGCTACGATGCTCTAACATCTCACAATTTTTTCTGACACCAGGCCCCGCGTGGCATTCCTGGTATCCACCACCAGCTGCGCCTCCTCTACGATGTGCGCATAGTCATAAGAACTATGATCGGTGACAATCAGCACACAATCGTAACCGTCGAGCCTCTCGACCGGCTGCGATTGCATGTTCAAATTATATTTACGTCCTCGCCCTACCGTCGGAAAGAAGGGATCGTTATAGCTAACCGCAGCGCCCTCCTGCTGCAGCATTTCGATGATCGAAAGCGAAGGCGACTCGCGTAAGTCATCCACGTCGCGCTTATAAGCCAGTCCCAGTACCAGAATCTGCGACCCGTTCAACGGTTTACTACGCTGGTTCAGAGCAGAGGAGACAGCCGCCACCACGTGGTAGGGCATGGCTTCATTCACCTCGCCCGCCAGTTCAATAAACCGCGTACTAAAGTCAAATTCCTTTGCCTTCCAGCTCAGATAGAAGGGGTCGATCGGAATGCAATGCCCCCCGAGTCCGGGCCCCGGATAAAAAGGCTGAAACCCGAAAGGTTTCGTCGCTGCCGCCCCGATCACCTCCCAGATATCGATTCCCATGCGCAGGCAGAGAAGTTTCAATTCATTAACCAGCGCAATATTCACGCAGCGATAAATGTTCTCCAGCAGCTTGGTCATTTCTGCTGCCGCTGGACTGGATACGCGGATCACCCGGTGGAACGCGACCTGGTACAGAGCAGCGGCAGCCTCCGCAGCGAACCCCCCTAATCCTCCCACCACCTTGGGAATGTCACGCCGGTCAATGCTGGTATTGCCGGGGTCTTCCCGTTCCGGAGAATAAGCCACCAGCACGCCATCGCTCAGTATGGCCTCGCGGCTCACCCTCACCCTGCCCGCGCGCTCGATTGCGGGCGCGATCAACTCCTCAGTAGTTCCCGGATAAGTCGTGCTTTCGAGCACCACCAGTTGACCCGGCCGCAGATGGTCAACAATCGAATCCATCGTCGCCGTGATGTAACTCATGTCCGGGGTATGGTGGTCGCTCAGCGGTGTGGGCACGCAGATCAGAATTGCGTCCACGTCCGCGATCTCAGAGAAGTTGGCAGTAGCGCGGAAACCGCTGCGCTGCGCCGCTTTTATCTGTTGACCGTCGATGCGATGGATATAAGATTCGCCCGCGTTGAGCCGGTCCACCTTGGCGGCATCGATATCGAAGCCGGTAACGCGGAACCCCTCCTGCGAGAAAAGCAGAACCAGCGGCAGCCCCACGTAGCCAAGACCGATGATCCCTACCCGCAGCTCACGTTTCTCTACCAGAGACAGCCACGGTTGCAAATTTGCCTGATCGGCCGCCTGCGTCATTGACTCTTCACAGCTGGCAGTTTCAGCGTCTCGCGATACCAATCCACCGTCCGCTCCAGGCCTTCTTTCAGGCCAACCAGGGGTCGATAACCGAAAGCTTCTGTAGCCGCGGTAACGTCCGCCTGCGAGTTCAGAATGTCGCCTGTCCGCGCAGGCCCGTAGAGTGGTGGAAGCTCATATCCAGTAAGCTCAGCCAATATGCGGTAAATCTCTTTCAATGAGTTTTGGCCGCCACAAGCAACATTGAAGACCTTGCCCGCAACCAGGTTTGCCCGCGCCGCGCACGCCAGCAGGTTCGCGGAAACAACATTGTCGATGTAGGTGAAATCCCGCCCTTGCTCGCCGCTCCCGAAGATCGTTGGCCGCGTCCCCTCCAGCATTTGCAGGATAAATTTCGCCAGCACGCCGCTATAAGGCGAGTTCGCCGCCTGGCGCGGCCCAAACACGTTGTAGTAACGCAGACTCACTGTCTCCAGGCCATACACCTGCCAATAGCTGCTCATGTAATATTCGCCGGTAAGCTTTTGCACTGCATAGGGCGAAATCGGCATGGGCCGCATCGATTCATTGCTGGGCAGCACGGGTTGATCCCCGTATGCGGAAGAAGAGGCTGCGTAGATGACTCGCTTGACGCCTGCCGCCCGCGCTCCTTCCAACACATGAAAGGTTCCATCCACATTGCAACCGTGGCTTGGTCCAGGGTTCTCTACTGACAACGGGACAGAAGGGAGCGCCCCGATATGCAGGATGTAGTCGACTCCTTCGCACGCCGATCGCATCGCAGCCGCATCACGCAGGTCCGCCTCCCGGAAATCTAGCCGGTCCTCAATCCCAGCCAGGTTTGCCGCCTTGCCGGTCAGGAAATTATCCACCCCGCGAACTTCTTCCCCGCGTTCTACCAGGGCTCTCGCCAGCGCTGACCCGATAAAACCTGCAATTCCCGTGATGAGATATTTAGCCATTCAAAAGAGAGACAGTCAGAGGACAATCTTGAAAATAGCACACCGCCTGACCACCGACTATTCCTGGTCCCAGAAGGCAGCCTGGCTAAAATCCTGTGACATTCTCTGGATGTACTTTTTGGAATTGAACTTTTTGCCGGTAGAAGCGCCTGACATATACCGAATTGTTCCAAAGATTGGCCGGTCAAACCAGGGACGATCGAATTTGCCCACAATGGACCATGCAATCCCGGCGTATCCATTCGGATCTCTGCCATCGAGAAAGTAGCGGTCATTCAGCGTAACGCAGGTGTCGAATGCCCTGGCCGGGTCGGGGGACCACTCCAGAATCTTCTTCGACCAGTACATGCGCATGTAGTTGTGCATCCATCCAAATTTGACCATCTGGTTCTGCGCCGCATTCCACAGCTCATCGTGAGTATCGGAGCGTTCCAGTTGCTCAATCGTGTACAGGCGATCTCGCTTATCCCGCGCATGCTCCATCAGGGTCTTGCGTGCCCACGGCTCAGCGCAATCGAAGGAATCGTAGTTGTCCGTAAACTTCACGAAATTAACCGCCAGCTCCCGCCAGCCGATCAACTCGTTCAAATAGGAATCGCGCGATGCCTGCGGAACCTTGCCCTGCTTGAATGCCTTCTCGACTGCGAGGGCAATCGTGATCGGACTAATGTGTCCGAAGTGCAGGTAGGGAGACATCCGGCTGGTGCCATCGATCTCCGGATGGTTGCGTGTCTGGTCGTAAGCGCCAAGCTCCTTATCCACAAACTCGCGCAGCCGCTTAACCGCGGCATGCGTGCCGCCGGTAAAACTCTCGACCGGCCCGACGCTACGGTCGAGCTTTGTCCAACCCTCGGTAACATCTTCCCGCACCGGGAACGACTCCAGTTTGGGCTTCCATTCCCGATGCGGCTTCACCATCGGCTGTTCGACAAGGTATTTGGGCAACTCGGCATAGAGCTTCGGTTTGAAGATGTGCAAAGCATACATGCGCTTGTCAAAAAGCCCGGAGGGTACAACCACATCCGCGTCGACCGTCCAGTAAGGGATACGCAAACGGTTCGCCAGGACCCTCCGCCAGCGCTCCGGCTCACGGCACGGATTCTCATCGCCGACCACCATGGCCGCATTCACTTCTGCCAGAAATGTCTGCAGCGAGTTGTTGGGTGGCCGGCGTACGATAAACCCAATCTGCCGTTGTTGCAGATCTTCTTCGATATCCACCAGCCCCTGGTTCAGGAACGCATAGTGGCGAAGGTTCGCGTGGGGAAAATTTGAAATGGCCGAGAAAAAGGCCACTACCGGAAGGTCCAGGGCATTGCCAACCGCGACGGCAACGTCCAGTGCAGGATTGTCCAGCGCTCTTTCCGCCCGCTGCATCCAGTAGACGACACACTTTCCATCCGCCGCTGGAGCACCGCTACGCCGCACCAAAACTCTGGGATTCTGCGCAATTTTCCGCAGCGCCTCAGGTACTTCATCGTTTGTAGCCGGGGAACTCATCTGGAAAACTACTGTACTAGGATGACTGTCAACCCTGTCACGAACCCCGGGTGCCCCACATCTCGCTCGTTTTTCGCGAGATGTGGGATACCACGAATGTTAATCCCTGGTTTTTGCGGGGGCTGAAAAGGTGCGGGCTTGGGGAAGCGGCTCCTGTTCAGCAACTACTGTCCCCCGAAGCACCGCGCTACCCTTTGTCATCTCGACCGAAGCGCACCCGGATTTCCTACTTCGCACCGCTAGTGACATCCACGTGTGCGGCTCTCCTCAGAGAGAGCCGCATGCAGATCATCAAAGCCACGGGTCTCCACAGGAAATCCGGGGAAGCGCAGTGGAGAGATCTGCGGTTCAGCGGTCCTTCCTTGGGAATGTTTTTCCTGTAGAGCACGGCGTAGTGGAGGGACCTGCGGTTGCTTCGTTTACCACAAACCCCAATTACGGCTAATGTAGTCCGACAAGGTCATCGTGATCAGCACCAGAAACGTGAAAAAACCCGCCCCTACGGTAAGCATCATCACCTTAGAGCTATACCGGATGTGCATAAAAAACAGAATCACCAGCACTGCCTTGAGGCAGGCGATCCCGAGCGCCACAATGGGATTAAAAACCCCCATCTCGATATAGGCCGCTCCCGTTGTAGTGGCGGTCAGCACCATCAGTGCGGCCAGAATCAGCAGGTAGGTCTTGGGCCCAACGATATGATGTTCATGTGAAACAGGACCGGTTTCAGTGCTCACGAGTCTCTCCTTACTTCAAAGGATGCCGGCTGATCAGATACAGCAACGGGAAAAGAAAAATCCAGACAATATCGACAAAGTGCCAATAGAGTCCAAAATTGTCGATGGTCGAGGTATGCCCGTTCACGTAAGCCCCGTGGTACGCCTGGTAGAGCAGAACGAACAAAATGCTGATGCCGATGATCATGTGCAGCGCGTGCATGCCGGTCATGGCAAAGTACAGGAAAAAGAACAGCTGCGCATGCTGCGCCATATCCGGAGCCAGCGGAACATCCCGCTTATCGGTGGGATGGACAAAGTCCTCCACGCTGAAGCTTGCCCCGGGAATATGATGTTCGGTGTATTTGTCGTGATACTCAATCGACTTGACGCCCAAAAAGGTCAGCCCCAGCAGGATCGTAAGGCTCAGCGAGGTCATTAGCCCCTTGCGGTTGCGCATCTCCGCCGAGTAGACACCCATAGCCATGGTAAAGCTGGAAAGGATGAGAACTACCGTATTAAAGGTTCCCAGGCCGATGCCCAGCGTGTTGCTGCTGGCCACAAAGGCGTCGTAGTACCAGTTCCGATACAGCAGGTAGGCCATGAACAGGCCCCCGAAGAACATGATCTCAGTCAGCAGGAAGAGCCACATGCCAAAGCTTGCCGTCTCCCGCTGCTGATCCACCGTAACAAAATGGTGGCGCAGGTAAGCAGGATGCCCTTCATCATGCAGCTCGTTTTCCCCGTGCTCGGTCGCGATCGCGTGGCTATCCAACTGTCGTTACCTCGTGTGCGGTCTTGTGCGCCAACCACTCATAGTCGTACGCTTCATGATCCATGATCGGTATATCGACAAAGTTCTCCGTCAGCGGCGGAGACTGAGTCTCCCACTCCAGGCCTGTTGCCTGCCAGGGATTGCTGCCCGCGATCTTACCGTACTTCAACGACCAGGGCATATAGAGCATTGGTAGCAGGTAGCCGATGCCCAACACCGTGGCCCCGGCCGTCGACAACACATTCAAAACCTGAAATTCCGGCGGATAGGCGTGATACCGGCGCGGCATCCCCAGGTAGCCCACGATGAATTGTGGGAAGAAGGTCAAAATAAACCCGATAAACGTCGTCACTGCGCTCAACTGCGACATCGATTCCGGATACATCCGGCCGGTCATCTTTGGCCACCAGAAGTGCACCCCCGACAGGTAAGCCATCAACATGCCGCCTACCATCACAAAATGGAAGTGCGCCACGATGAAGTACGTCTCGGTAAGGTGGATGTCCATGCCCAGCGACCCGAGGAACACGCCGGTAAGCCCGCCGATCGTGAACAGGCCCATAAATCCGAAGGCGTAGAGCATCGGTGTCTCAAACGTGATCGAGCCCTTGTAGAGAGTGGCCGCCCAGTTGAAGATCTTGATTGCCGAAGGCACAGCCACCAGCATCGTCAGCAGTGAGAACACCAGCGCCGAGTAGTTGGAGACGCCCATGATGAACATGTGATGGGCCCAGACAAAGAACCCAAACACGGCAATGGCTACCGATGAGAAGGCCACTGCGGTGTACCCGAACACCCGTTTGCGGGCGAAGGTGCTGATCACTTCTGAAATCACGCCCATCCCCGGCAAAATCATGATGTACACAGCCGGGTGCGAATAGAACCAGAAGAGGTGTTGAAACAATAGCGGATCCCCGCCCTTGGTGGGATCGAAGACGCCGATGCCGATGGTCCGCTCCAACATGACAAGAACCAGCGTGATGGCCAAAACGGGCGTGCCCAGAACCATCAGGATGGAAGCCGCATAGTTCGACCAGCAGAACAAAGGCAGCCGGAACCAAGTCATGCCCGGGCAGCGCATGCGATGGATGGTCACAATAAAGTTCAGGCCGGTAAAGATGGAGCTGAAGCCGGCGATGAAGACTCCCATCGCCGCCGTCATCACGTGGGTATTCAGGTAGTGCGTGCTGAGCGGCGTGGTGAAGGTCCAGCCGGTGTCGACACCGCCGTTGATCAGGGAGAAAACCAGGAAGCAGGCGCCCGCAATATACAGGTACCAGCTCAGCAGGTTGATCTTTGGAAACGCCAGATCTTTGGCGCCAACCATGATCGGAATCACAAAATTCCCCACCGTTGCCGGAACCGATGGCACCAGGAAGAGGAAGATCATGATCACGCCGTGCATGGTAAACAGCTTGTTGTACGTATCGGAAGCAACCAGGTCAGGCAGCGGGGTCAGCAGCTCCAGGCGAATCAGCCCCGCAAAGGCGCCTCCGATAAAGAAGAAGAACGTGATGGAAAACAGGTACAGCATGGCGATCCGTTTATGGTCGCCGGTCAGTAGCCAACTCTTCAGGCCATATCCGTTGTTCAGGTAGTTCAGCTTCGGCAGCTGGGCTGTCTCCTGGTCTGGAAGCGTGACTATGGTACTCATTGGTTCACCGTCCCGGGCACACTAGGTGCCGTCCTACCCGCCTTTGCGGGTCCACTCATTGCGGGCGAGTTCGAGCCAGAGCCAGAAGTGGACGCGCCGGCTTGCCCAGTGGAGAGTTGACTCGTGGTCAACGTCTGTTGAATTCGATAGTTCGAATTGAGGTTCTTGATGTATTCCACCAGGTCGATCAAACCCTCTTCGCTTACCTGTCCCTGGTAGGTAGGCATAATCGGCGCGTAGCCCGCGGTCACGCGGGTGGAGGGATTGAGAATCGACTCCCGCAGAAAAGCGTCGTTCGCAGTCACAGTCGAGCCGTCCGCCAATTGCAGCTGCGAGCCGTAAACCTGGGCCAAGTTCGGACCACGTGCGGTCGCTGCGCCCGAATGGCAGGAATTGCAACCCAGGCTGGCAAATAGCCGTTCGCCGTTCTGCGCCAGCGAGGCTCCACTGGTGCTGCCCGAAGCCCATTTCTGGTAGTCCTCCGGTGTCATGGCCACAATTTCCCCAATCATTGCGGAATGGTCCGTGCCGCAATACTGGGTGCAAAACAAATGGTAGGTTCCCGTAGCCGTGGCTTCAAACCACACCGTCGAGTAGCGGCCGGGAATGACCTCGCGCTTCACCCGGAAAGCCGGGATTGAGAAGCTATGGAACACATCCATCGAAATCATGGTCAGCTGCACCTGGCGATTGATTGGGATGTGCAGCGAATCAATCTCGTGCTGTCCACCCGGATGCTCGGCCTTCCACATCCACTGCTTGCCCACGATGTAAATGTTCATCGCGTTGGTGGGTGGGTCGTAGATGCGGAAATAAAGCAGTGCGCCCCAAACAAAGCAGATCATGAACAGGGCCAGCGGGATGATGGTCCAGGTGGCTTCGAGCAGCGTCGAACCTTCGATGTGCGTGGCCACGGGATTCTTCTCCTTGCGATACATAATGGAGAAGCCGAACACCAGGATGCCCACCGCAATCAGGCCCACGGCCGAGATGGCGCACAAAAAGAAGTAGAAGGCGTCCATGTACGGCGAAATAGCCGAGGCCTCCGGCGGAAAGAGGGCAGAGTTCGTCAACCATCGAACGAGAAACTGCCACAGCACTGGACTTATATGCATTGTTACCCTTTACCCTTAAAATCCCGGCGGAAGCTCACCACCATGAAGCTCCCCAGGCCCAAAAAAGTGAGTAGACATCCTGCCTGTACGACCCGAGCGATCACCAGGCTATGCCGGTTTAATTTCGGGTCGTAGCGATAGCAGTAGGTCAAAATATTGTCGACCGGCGTACCGATGGTATTGTGGGACGCTTCCACCAGCCCCAGCCGCAGATCCCGGGGCGAATACTCCACTCCCAGGTAGTACTGCGCCATCCGTCCTTCCGGTGTAGCCACTTCGATTGAGCTGGCATGCGCAAACATCGGCGGCTTGCCGGCTGGACCTGGAAGCCGCACATAACCAAAACCGACGCCCTGGGCCAAAGCTTTGATCGCTGGCTGTTCGCCGGTCAGAAAGTGCCAGCCCGCTTGCGTGTCCACGCGGCCATAGCGCTTCACGTAGAACGCTTTCTTGGCCGCGGCGATCGCAGGCGTCTCCGCCGGATCAATACTTACGATGACGATCTGAAAATCCTTGCCCGGGGTCAGGTTCACCATCTCGAGCGCGCCTACCAGTCCATTCAGATCTTCCATGCACAGGATCTGGCATTGGTAGTAAACCAACGAAAGGATGACGGGAACTTTGCCGAAGTAATCTCCCAGCCGGACCGGCTTACCCGTTTCGTCGCGAAACTGAGCGTCCAGGGGAAGCTGTTGGCCTAACCGCTGGTCGATCTTGACTGTATTGAGGACATCCGGAAGATGATCCTGGGCCGGATCCCCCATGGTCTTTTCTCCGTAGGGAGCCACCTGGCCCAGTCCGGGCATTGCCGCAGCCAACAACGCCGCTGCAGCCAACGCCAACCGGATTGTGCCCTTCACCCGCATGCCCTAGAAGCCTCTACTCTTATGTTATCGCTGCTCTGAGCCTGTACACGAACCGAACCAGCCCTTGATTCTCCTGCTCAACAATTGCGGCCGGGAACTAAAGTAGCGGTTCGTAACTCTGTCCATCCGAGTCGCTAACCTTCCGAAACCTAAACCCCTCTCCCCTTGTACCGGAGCGAGCGCTGTGGAGGGATCTGCGCTCGTCGCAAAGTAGCCGATCCTAACTCTGTCCATCCAAGTCGCTAATCTTCCGAAACGTAACCCCTCTCCCCTTGTCATCCCGACCGAAGCGTACCCGGATTTCCTACTTCGCACTGCCAGCTACTACCACGTGTGCGGCTCTCTTTAAGGAGAGCCGCATGCAATCCATCAGCGCCACGGATC